>Ga0334887_1000004_pt1 | contig 370611 bp, 376 predicted proteins | sample GraSluR1_MG_10_FD_207217 | JGI IMG/M metagenome (GOLD analysis project Ga0334887, IMG submission 207217) | Sludge microbial communities from methane-producing bioreactor in Wageningen University, Netherlands - Granular Sludge_18_07-R1 | ecosystem: Engineered > Bioreactor > Anaerobic >...
ATGACAGGGTCACCCGTCTTTATCTACCTCTTCATGGCAAAAAGTGGGGAATTACCTTGGCCCTGCTACTGGGGAATTACCTTGGCCCCAAAGGCCCTAAAGTGGGGATATACCATGGCCCTCGACATTTTGAATAATATCTTGAACTTTTTAAGCGAGATATTGGCGATTTTTGCGAGCTTTTTCGGGTCGTTTTCGAGCGGTCCATTTGCCCATTGTATGAAGAGCAAGCGGGTATAAAGGCCGAGTTCATCCAACTCCCAGGTGATGGTGTCCACGTAAAAATCATTAACGTATAACGGGAATGCTGGATTCTTCATTCAACCCTCAATCACAGTGGATCGTCGTCGCTGTAATCCTCTTCATGAACGAAGTCATCATCACGTGAACCAGCGTACTGACCACCAGAAGAACCTGTGGAGCGCTGGCCGGATGACCTGTTAGATGATCCGCCCGATGAACCGTTCTTATCCTTTCCGCCGAGCATTTTCATGTCGTTAATTACGATCTCATGGGTCTTCCGCTTGTTGCCGTCGCGGTCCTCATATTCGCGGATAACAAGCTCGCCTTCGACATACAGAAGAGATCCTTTCCTGATATATTCTCCGATGATTTCCGCGAGCTTTCTCCAGGCAACGATCTTGTGCCAGCTCGTGGAGTCGTGCTTGGTTCCGTTTTTGTCTTTCCACGACTTCGACGTGGCAAGATTGAACTGTGATACCGGGGTCCCGTCTGTCGTGTATCTCAGCTCGGGATCGGAGCCGACATATCCGATCAAAGTGACCTTGTTAAGCATTGTTGCCCTCCTCATCGCGCCTTCTTCTCTTCGGCATCATCTGGAGCGCGATTTCGTTGTCAGCCCATTCTTTGACCGCTTCAAGCCGCTTCTCCCAGTCGGGTTCCTTGATCTCGACGGCGCGAGCCACCTTGTCAACGAGGAGAACGAGTTTGTTGGTTCGATTTTTCAGGGCCTGAACGTCAAGCCGCTCACACCTTTCGCACATTGTTTCCATTTTTATCAGCCTCCACTTTGGCTATTCTCTCGGGATACTCCACAGCAAGGCAGGATGGCACGAAGGATGCCGAAGGTGCATGAACTCTTGCCACCCTGCCTATTCCTGTTTGGTCGTTGATGATAAGCACGTTGTATGCGTGTTTTTTTAGATCCTTTTCGTCGTGCTCACAGCCTTTGCATTTGAGACAGTCTTTCACGTAAGTTCCTTTTTTGGATAGAGTTTGTATGGACGCACACTTTCATCAATACGAATGCCCTTGATGACGTCCGTTTTAATCCACATCAAAATGTTTCTCTTGGCAGCGGTCGTGTCATTATAGTGGTGACTAATTCCTTCGATGAGTTCATTAAGCGTACACCCTGGGCGCCACAGCACGAATAAAAGGACGTTTCTAGCGGTTTCCTTGAAAGGCGTCCAATGTCCACCTGATGCGCTCCCAGCGGCACAGAATGTCTTTTGCTGTTCATGCAACTCAATACCCTTCGCCCGGCGAAAGAACCGAGGTCTCACGGATTCCTCTATCTGCCCGTCGCTCCATACACCCAGTAGGCCAACGCCAAGAGCCCGAAGTAATTTCCATGGAGCCTCGCACCTTTTCCTTGCGGGAACCGCGGCCGAAGTAATGTGCGCTGAGGCAACACGGTCATCAAGTTGATTGAGCAACCGTATGCTCATGCTCATCTTCGTCTCGATCAGCCATAGTACCGGGCCTTGCTTCGCCACAATGTCGGCGATTCCGTTTCCGACAGGAACCTCTTGATAAACCTCCCACTGATAGGCCCGTAACCATTCCACAACAGCGGCGGCCAGCTCTTGCTCAGAGGTGAAGGGAGGTTTACGCATCGTTCTGGCACAGCTCCTTGTACCTTATGATGGCGGCCCCGATATAGTTTATGGCCCCGTAAAGCTCCTGGATGGCATCGTAGTCGCCGAGGTTGACCGTTTCGTAGATCTTCTTCACGGCCTGACCGAGCGAGAACGCCACGGGGCTTTTCTGGAGCCTTCGTGTCACTTCGAGGATGATCTGGTTCTCAAAGGGCTCGCCGGCTTCTGCATGGCGTTCCTTTCCCTTGCCATCCTGAGCTTGTTCAAGGGCTTCCCCGAAGACCCGTTCCAATGAGGCATATTCTGGCCTAACATCCATTGAGCCGCCCCTGGGCGCGTTCGCCCCTTATATACAGTTCTGCTTCATCACACAGGTCGTTCAGGGCCTCTGCGCAACCCTCGGGGAGCAACTGTCGTTCGTCGCCGCCATGCTCGCTGTAGAAGGTCTCCGTCTTGTGCGGGGTGTTCAGGATAAGCGGGGCCGTGCTGTTCTCAAGGGTCATGATCGACGTGATCGTGGCGCCCATTGTCTCGCTGGCGCCGCCGTAGGAAAAGCTGACACCGCGGACCTCGATCTTACTCTCGTAGGAAGAGGGGAGTTCGCAAATCTTGATGGCGAACGGTTTCAGCTTGTTCAGGGCCGTGAGGAATTCGGGACGGGGCCTGTCCTTGCTGGACAGGGTGAGTTCATCCACTTCCCCGTCGTTCTTCTCAACTTCGTACTCGAAGCGATACCGGGCATCTTTGCTGACTTTGATCTTGTTGAATCGCATTATGCCTCCTTTCTCTGCCAGAACTTCCACCAGGGACGCTTGGGAGCGATTTCGGACAATATGGCCGCGCCAGCCTTCATGGTGGGTCCAAATATCCCGCCAGTTGCCAACTTGAGCTTATCCACTTCTTTCTGCAGCTCACGGAATTTATCTCCGACCGTGATTTGGACGTAAGGCGGTTTCTTGAACCAAGGGCAATCGTTGTTCGCGTTGATCTCGGAGGGCTTGCGGGTAACGTCGCCGGCGGGCTCCATGTGGGTATCCTTTTTGTTCTCGGGGGCAAAGCAGATATCGTCGATGAGTTCTCCCTCCGGCCAGATCGTGGTTTTCCACATCCGTTCCCGGTAGTTCGCACACTTCCCGCAGTAGACCTTCGGCTTCGATATCGGCACGAAATAGGGACAGTCATTGTTCTTATTGACGTCCCGCGCCCACTGGGCCTTACCCGGCTCTATCGGGTCTTTTGCCGTAACCTTGCCACAAATACAGAACATCTCGTTCACGAGCATCCTGCACCGGATACAGTAGACCGGCTCCTTTTTCTTTTCAGGTTTCTTCGTTGACACTGGATCCTCCTTTATGCCTCTTTCTTCTCTATGGTGTCCTTTACCTCTTTTTCGAAAGCCTTCAACTCGCTAATGGTGCATTCTGTGATATCCGGTTTGTACCTTGCCCGGATCGGCTCGAACTGGTCTTTCGTGAGCTTTCGGCGAAGCTCTTTGATGCTGTTTATCAGAGCCTCCTTCTGTTGCTCATCGGTGACTTGGGTTTCCGCGGAACCGCCGTTGTCCGTACCGCCCTCGCCCGATCCTTCGCCCACGATCTCGCCTTCTATGATGACATCCCCGGTGTCCATGGCCGGATTGATGTTCTCGGCGGGGGGCAGCGCATATTGATTGTGAGACATGATGAACCTGGTGTCCTGCCTGAGCCTGTTGATGGCCGCTATGTCGATGGACGGGGCCGGAAGAAGCTGTAAAGTGTAGTGGATCTGCTTCTGTTCGTTGAAATGGGTTTCCGTGGGAACGCGCCGGAGAATCAGGGGAACCATGGCAAAGCGGCCTACAAGCTCTCCGGTTTCGCCGACCGCCGTCACGCCGGCGTCCCGCATGATCGTCTGGACATACTCGATACCGGAGTTTACGTCTATCGTGCTGTTCTTGCTTGACATGTCGATCTGGTATATCCCCCCCATGCTGACTTTGGGTAAGAGACACTGCAGGTGTCCCCGCAGGGTGCATTCGCCTTTCGGGTTCTCGTCGGATCGCAGGTTTGAGCACGGGCACTCGATATCTTCCATGCCCTTCGTGACTTCGTTGTAGCGTGTTGCCTGTTCGCCGTCGCCCATGCACTTGACACCCTTCGATTTGCCGTACCATGTATAGGCTTGGGGAAAGACAGCTCCGATATCGTTCACGGGCAACATGATCTCGATCTGTTCAGCGAGCTTGCCGTAATTCTTCTGGATAAAGGTGAGGACGTCCTTCCTCTTTACCTCAAGTTCCTGGGCGCGCTTCATGGCGTCTTCCTGTGTTTTGTAGCCGTAGACCGCCCCCACTTCCTGGGGAAGGACAAAGAAGGGGCATTCGGCCGGAAACTCTTTGTCTCCCTTAACCACCTTGAAGCCCAAACGGATCTTCCCGAGCCTGGGGATCCTTCTGCGTTCACTTAAACCTTTGACTTTTGTAATCTTGCCGACGAAGCCACTCATTACGCCGCCCCTCCTTCGATTTCATGTTCATCAATGACGTCCAGACCGTCGATGATTGCCAGCGGGTCCACTTCACGGAGAAGATTGCAGATCATGCGGCCCACTTCCTTCTCATCCCCATCGGCAATGTTGTGGAGTCTTTCGAGATTAATTCCGCTCATAAGCCTGGCAATGACCGCCGCCATGCTCGGCGCCTGGATCGTGTAGCCTCGCTGTAAGAACTTTCTGAGCCGCATCATAGACCCGCCAGCGTCCTCGGCGCGCCGGGGAGCTGTGTAAACAAGCCTGCGCGCGGCCAGATCCGGGTAGAACTCATCGGAACACAGACCGTACCAGACGTGTTTGCCGGTCTCGCCGTCTATCCGCATGCCGATGGCGGCTTGCGCAATCGTGTAGTCGAAGGACTCGATGAGCTTTTCAGTGGAGTCGAAACACCAGCGAGTAATGAATTGCGCCGGCTTGCGCGGATAGGCAAGAACGGTTATAGCGTTCTTGGTCTCGTAGGTCCGGCCCTTTCGAGTGAGCGCGAGTTCCTGAGCGGCCATTTTCAGCGTGGACTTGTCAGGACCGAACAGGTCGATATCGGAAACCTTCTCGCGCGCTATGGTAGTCCTGATGAAACCGCCCGCGATGTTCAGCGACGGATAATTCTGTACCAGTTCGCGGATATCTTTGGGAATCCGCGAAACAACGAAACCGAGGTCTGTCCTCGTTAACTCTCTCACAAGTAGCCTCCTTTATTTGGGCCTTCTGATGGTCAGGATCTGCTTGAAACGTTTCTCTGTGGCTCGCATTACGGCCCCAGGGTCCAGTTTCTCCCGATTCAGGTAGGAATATTTATCAAGACGGTTATCAATAATGTATGGGCCTGCCGTGGCCTTACGGACGCGGTTCTCCCGGAGAAGGTCGCGCACTTCTGTCTTAACCGCTTCCTTCTCCTCCTCAAGGGCGTCTATGTGGCCCTTCGTTTCGAGGTAGTAAGCACAGAGTTCGGGCAGGTTGGTTTTCAGGAATTCGTTGGCCTGATCGAACAGCGCGATGATCTTTCCCTTGAGGTCGATGTATTCCTGTTCAAAGCCGGGGTTCTTCTTGGTCCCGAGATCTGCGTTGGCCTGAATGTATTTTGCAAGGATGTCCTCTATCCCGTCGAGGACGCCGTTTGTCGCAAGGGCACTGTACTCTTCCTCGAATCCCTGCCAGCATGTGCCTTCGATGGTTCCCCATGGGCAATAGTCGCATCTCCAATCGGAAAGCTCGTACTGCCGGTCCGGGAAGGTCCCATTCTGGACATGCAGATAGACTTCCCTAAACTTGGCCATGGCGTTTCTCACGATGTTTTCCATGACGAAGATGGGTTCTTCCCGGCTTCCCACGACTTTTTCACCACTGGACCGGGACATCTCGATGATGTAGGCGGTATCGCTCTCCAGGTCGTACTCGATGAGAAAATCCATGTAAGCCGCAGTGTTCTTGTTCTTGATTAACAGAACGCTACGGGTTATGTCGGGGTTAAGGTTGACCCTGATGCCGCGCTGGTAGATGCAGCATTGCGTGATATAGTCCTGCGGATAGGCTTCGCTGTTCCAGATCTTCTCGAACGTGAAGTGATTGAGGCCCTTGTGTTCATAGTGGGTATCCACGAACATCATGTCCGTGACAATGCCGTCAATATGGCCATGGATGACGCCGGCCGGAATAATCTCGCTACCCGGTTGCAGGGCTCCACTCTCCACGAGCCTGGCACAGGTCTCACATGTTCTCTCGGGTATCCACACCTTTGCATCCGGGAACATGTCTGTTACGTCGAGATTGACCGCCATTTGCTGACTGTGAAGCTGAAAGACGGTTTTGTTCAGCCAGTCCTCGGTGAGGGTTTCGTGTATGTTCGAATCATCGAGCACAAGGATGAAGCGGTCATTCCGCCTCTGATCCGGGGCGATCCCGAGAGCATGGTAGACCATCTGCCTCATGCACCTTTCCGGGCCTGCACCGCTTGGCCGGGGGAAATAGGGCTGTGATTCGGGCGGTTCCATGCCTGCCGCCTTGATAATTACGTCGGCAATCATCTGTTCACCCCCGCACCCTTGAGGACCATAGTGCTACGATAGGTTAACGACGTAATACTGTCCCGTTTCGCCCGGTCGTTCCATCCGTCCCGATAGCCCAATCTGTAGAGCAGGCCGATGGAGAATATGACGAGCAGTACGCCAACGATACCGAACAACAACAGCTTCATCCTGTGACCCCTCGTTTCCTCTTCTTCCTCGTCATCATCGGGAAGGGACCTGTTAAAACTCCTCATTGTGCACCTCCATGACTTTCCTGTAATACCCTTTCGCCCCGCCTGAATAGCTGTGAAGGGCTTTTCTGACATCTCCCCGGTGCTTCTTGAGATAGTGAGTAAGGACGAACTTACCGGCCCGTACGTTTACCGTTGGGTCCAGTAGTTCGCCCCTGTGTTTGGCTATGCCCGCTTTTTTCAACTCGTCTTTCCAGACACACCAGCGGACCTGCATAAGCCCTATTGCCCCTTTCTTGCTGACCGCGCGCGGGTTCCCGTTCGACTCCACCTTGATGATCTTTGGGATAAGGGTGTCAACGGGGCTCTGTGCTCTTGTCTGGTGCATGTGCCCCGTTGACATTGGGAGTAGTGAGAAAGCCAGAATAACAAGGGCAATGATGATGCCCTTCGCGCGCTGATAGACGCGCCGCTTGTCAGGCGCAAGAACGCTGAGCTTATTTTTCGGTCGCCGAATGGCCTTGTAGTTCTTGCCGTCCACACGGCCGTACATGGCGATAAGGAGAGGGCAGGTCCTGAAAGCCTTGCGGATGAGCTTGGCCTGTCGTTGACTCATGCCGCTTTCTCCGGCTTCTTTGCCGTTACGGAACCGCCGTCTCCGACAAACAAGGAACCTTCGGGCACCTTCTGGCCTTCATGGTAGACGGAAGTGGCGAACAGTTGAACGTCGTTCTCGATGACCCACTGCTGCAGAACGGCGAAAGATTCGTCATCCAGGGACTCTACACGGTCACAGATAAGAACCTGAAAGGGGGCGCCAGCGTTGAGACGTTTCGTCATGTCCAGACCCATCATCATCTGTTCGGACGTGCTCATGTTGTCCACGCTGATATCTCCGACCCAAACCGTGTTATCCTCGATGCGCAGGTTGTCGATGGGTATGTTGGCTTCCTTCGTGAGCTTTTCAGCCAAATCTTTCCGCAGGTATTTCAGGTTGTCCGTGAGCTTGTCGGCTTCGGCTTTCTTCTTCTCGTATTCGGGCCGGATGTCCTGTTCAGCCTCAAGCCATATGTCGTACTTTGCTTCTTCGGCCAGTGCGGTTTCGTGCTCTACCTCTTTGGCCTGAAGGTGGGTGTTCAGCTCCTCGACATTGGGCATGTCCTTGATCTTGATGGCTTCGAGAGTTTCGCGCCAGTTCTTCAGGCTGTCTTCCAGGTCCCTGCGCTGTTTCTTCGTATCATCAAGAGCCTTGAGGGCCGCCTCTTTTCCTTCGAGCTTTTTCTGAAGTTCGCTGATCTGTCGGCGAATGTCGTCGATCTCCGTGGTAAGCGTGACCCGTTCATCAGCTATTTCCTTCTCGCCCTTGAGGGCCTTCAACAGCTCTTCGGCACTCGCAATCTTCTTTTCGAGATCTTCCCGGAGCGGTTTGTTTTTCTTTTCCAGTTCCTGTAGCTTTTCAGCGTTGGATATTTCCTGCCTCAGAACACCGATCTGTCGGGACAGGTCCTCGACTGCGCCAGGCTGATAGGTATCGGGGTCGAACCCCTTGATTGCTTCCAGCTTCCCGGTCAGCAAGGCCAGCTTCTGTCCCGCTACCTTGTTCAGCTCCGCGCGCTTGCGATAGATGAGGCCGGTCTTTTCGTTGGCCAGAAGGTTGATGATGTCCATGCCGTCCATCGTATAGTCGATGCCGTCCGTGAACTCCTCGGAAACATCCTTCAGGTCCTCGGGCGTCATCGTGGTCTTGAAGAGGTCCCGCAAATATTTGGCCTTGTCATCGGAAAGGACCAGAGCGATCGGATTGAACAGGAAGCTCCGTTTCTCCTTGTCGGCGATTCCTATGAGGCTGTCAATGTAGGTCTGGAGCGTGGTATTGACCGACCCGTCCGCGCTCGTAACCTTGAGGTCCTTGGTTCCCTTCTGGGTGATTGTGCGCCGGATCTTGTACGCTTCGAGGTCAATGATGATCTCCGACTTCTCTTCGCCGGTCCGAATCATCGAGGGATCGAGATTGCCGAATAGCCCGGCCGGTATTGACTTCAAGACATCGGTTTTACCCTTCTTGTTCTTGCCCATCAGCAAGTTCATGTGCGGTGACAGGGGAGCATCATCACCACCGAGCTTCAGTTCCTTGAAGATGAGAAAGTTTTTAAGCTGTATGCCGGTGATCTTCACTTGTTACCTCCTTGTATTTTTTCAGTTCATCCATGCCGTAAAAGATCTTCTTACCCAATCCCCTTGCCCTGCCAAGCTCAATGAGACAGCCCTTTGAGGCTTCCCATGACCCTGCTAGGAGGATGGCGTCGGCGATCTCCAGGAGAGGCAGGGCATACTTGAACATCCAGTCGGCATGGGAGAAGTTTTGAAGACGGCCGTCAAGGTCCCAGAAGGCGGACATGACATGGGGGATTATGGGGACGTGCCCCGCAACGAGAGCCTGCTTGCCTATTTCGTTGGCAAAGGCCACGTTGGCCTTGACCTGTTCAATGGTTTCAGCGGAATAGGGGGACGAGACGTAAACGATCATATTGCCTCCGAGAATAGCGGTATTTGCTGGCCCGTACCGTTTTGGGCTTTCTCGATGTTCGCAAGGGCCATGCGGTGGTAGGATTCTTTCAGCTCGAAGCCGATGGCGTTCCGGCCTTGCTCAACCGCGACGTAGGCTACGCTACCGATACCCATAAAGGGGTCAAGAACGGTGCTGCTTGGATTGGTGTATAGCTTGATGCAGCGGCGAATTACTTCGAGCTGGAGAGGGCATACATGCTTTTCTTCCTCGTTCTCCCTTGCGCACTTGTACCCGTCCAGGGTGTCGATCTCCAATATGTCGGTCCAACACCCGTGAGCCCACTTTATCCAGTCTTCCTTTGTAAACCAGCCGTCCGGGTTTATGCCTTCACCGCCCGTCACGGTCCGGGTGACTGTGGTCCCAAGCCGCTCATCAAAGGACACAATCTGGTAAGGGATGATCTGATAGTCCTTCTTGACTCGCTTGATCGTGCCGTTTTCAATGTAGTCGATGATCGGAGACGGTTCGACAAGCATGATCTCCTTTTGTGTCTCAATGATCCCGTGGACCCTTCCGGCCGGGTCTGCATCTCCGGCAGGTTTGCGGAAGAACAGAACGTAATCGTTCATTGCTGGGGACAGGGATCTTGCGTCGCGCGCCCCGGTTACGAACATCAGTGAGTGTAGGTTATTGCGCTTGGCTATGTTTCGGGGGTTCTTGACTATGGCCACTTCACCGTGCGGAAAGAAACCGTGGTTCTGTGCCATGGTGATTACTGCACCGCGGAAGTCGCGCATGCCCATAAAACCGTGCTGCACCTTGTAAGTCAAAAGCTGTTGGACATGACAGCAAAAGATGCTTCCGGGCTTCAATACCCTGAATAGCTGTTCAAAGGCATACCGGATATGAACCGAGAACTGGCAGGCCATGAGGTTATCCGAATCCTGACAGTTGCCGATATCTTCCGTCTTGTGGGAATAGCTGAAGAGGGCTGCAAAGGGGATTGACGTTATACAGCAATCTACCGAATTATCCGGCAGGAAGTCGGCCATTCCCTGCACACAGTCACAGTTCCAGATTTGAACATCAGACATTAAGTACTCCTTTCATCGCTTCGATATACGCGGCTTCCTGCATCGCTATTCCCTGCAGGAACTTTTCCTGCTTTGCCTTCACGTTGTCCCATACGACGCCTTCCAGCTCGGGGATGTAAGGGATGTGGACCTTGACCTGTTTCGTCTGGCCATAGCGAACGGCGCGCCGAATGCTCTGGTAGTGCTCTTCGAACGAATCGTTGATTCCGGAATAGACCATGCTTCCACAATTCTGGAAGTTCAGGCCGAAGCCCAGGAGAGACGCCTTTGAGATCAGGACATCCGTCTTGCCCGATCTGAACCGCTCGATGATCTCCAATCGGTCCGCTTCCTTTGTCTTGCCCGTAAGGGTTTCAACGGTAAACGTCTCGTTCCGTAGTTGTTCCGCTATGATGGTTGATTCTTCATCGAAGATGGTCCAGACAAGAACCTGCAGTTCGTGATGAATCACGTCCCGTCTGACCAGGTCAGCAACGAACGCAGGCTTAAGGCTCGGTATCCTCGTTGTGCTTTGTTTTGAGTAGACAAACCCCTTGGCGACCTCGGACAGCTCGATCCTTCTCGGCATGGTCAGCTTCGTGCGGTCAACGAAGAGCTGAGCCCGTTTGGACCGATCATCACCGTTCAAGGCGAATGATCTTTGTTCCGGGGTCATCTCAATTCTGTACTCTTCGATCAGCGGATCCGGCAGGTCCTTGAGGTGATCCTGGAATCCGTAGTTCTTGGGGTCGTTCAGGTAGATTGACCATCCCGCCATGAACCGGTAGAAAGCGGCCTCAGCATGTTGCTTCACCTTCCAGTTGCCGTTCCTGTCGCGCTTGAAGAAGGTCCACAGGATCTCGCCCTCATCCCGGAGCTTTTCAAGGAAGGAGCCTTGCGAGGCGTATTCCATCGTGTCGTTGGGCGCCGGCGTGGCCGTGCAGGCCAGCTTGTATTCGATTCCCCTGCAGGACTTTATCAGTGCCCATTTGATCTTCCCGCCGCCCGCTTTCAGGAGACTGGCTTCGTCAAGCACAACGCCGGCGCAATGCCGGATCTCCGATATGACCTCCGGTTGCTCTTTCTGGGGAATGAACTTCTCAGGGTTGACTATGCCGGTTGTCGGCTTTCCGTCCGTGCACCATGCCTTAAGGCTCTCTCGGGTCTCGATCTGTTCAATGGCCATTTCATCCCCGTAGAACCTCCGGGCCATATCGATTGTCTGCCTGATGATGTTCAGGGGAACGATAAGCAGAACCTTGCCGCCTGTTCTATGAGAGACCTGGCGCGCCCATTCCAGATACATCGGGGTCTTGCCACTCCCGGTGTAGCTCCATATGGCGTAGCGTTTGACTCTGAGGGCCTGCGAAACAATGAACCGCTGGTAGTCAAGGAGATATTCGGACAAAGGGAGCCAACCATGGTCTTCCGTTGCTGCTTGGACCCCAAGGATGTGAGCGAACCGGGCCGAACAGGAAATCCTGTATGTGTCGGTTCTCCAATCATATGCGAGCTGAAACTCGGGGAGCTTCTTTGTCTTCAAGAAGAGGTGGTACTCGTCGAGGGTCCACCGGTTGAAGTGCATGCTGATTGTATCATTTTGAATCTGAACGGCCCGCATCAGAAGCCTTGTCCTGCGCGAATGAGATAGCCAACGGCGATTCCGAGAATCAGGCTTACCAGACCAACAATCCACAGGTTTGAACCAATCAGTTTCGACAGTCTTTCCATAGATCCTCCTTACAGGCTCTCCGGCGTCGGTTTGATCTCGTAGCCTTCCTGCTTGAGAGCATCAACGAGCCATTGCGCCACGACCTGCTCGATACCGAAGGCTTTCATTACGGCCGATTCAGCGCTTGTTGCCTGACGTTTGGGCCTGAGCTTATTTGGTTTTGGAGCGTTGCCGAGTGTTTTCCCGAGATAGTCGAAGAACTTGCCTTTCCAATCTATTCCCATGATCTACCTCCGGAAATTGAGAATATTCGCCGTCTTTTGCGTGGCGCCCATCAGTTCCGAGGGCGTGGGAAGGCCAAGGGCGTTGTATTGTCGGATGAACTGCCAGGCGAGGTCGTAGATTGCGGGCAGGGTAGGGTGAAGCAGCCTGCCGGCGGATGAGGGAATGGCCACACCCTCGTTGACTACAGCGGCGCCGCTGACGACGAGCTGTCTGAGCTGATCGTAGAGATTATGAACATCCCTGACAGTAATATTTTCAAGGGCGGCCTGCAGGGCCTCGATCTGAGGATTACGCTCCATGCGCTATTAGTCCTTCGTTGGAGACCGCGTCCACGGCGGCCATGAATTTCACCTGCTTGTTTAGTTCGTAGTCTTTAAGTTCGCAGGTCAACAGAAGCTTTTTGCCGTCCGGAATGTCGATGATGACAAATCGCCATACGTCGGCAAACCAGTATTCAGCCTCCCTGCCATGGCGCGCCTGCCTATTCAGATAGCTATTGAGGTTGATGTGACCGCGAGTGGCCCGCTTCAACAGCTTGCTCATTGTCGATTCGGGATCCCGGACGCCAGAGGGATAAGCGACGGCACAGCGCTTGACGAACTGTGCGCGGGCATGAGTTGTGATGACAAGGTTGGAGGTATTCATCTCAAGCCGCCACTTCTTTCTCGAACTCGATCATGGATTGCTTGAAGAGCTTGTAAGGGCTGATCTTTTCGAGCTTTGCGGCCCGGACAAAGTTCATGATGCCGCGGTGCCTGAGAACCCGTGTCGAATCCCGAAGCTCTTCTTTGGTCTGGGGCACAAAGAAACCCTTCGTGCATGACCCGATAAACTTGCCGTGTTCAACGACAAGGTGGGAAACGATCTCCTGAACTCGCTTATAGGTGAGGCGGGTCTTTCTGGCGATGGCGCGACCGGGAACGGCGTTGGCCTTACCCTTGAACCTGATTTCTTTCCACACCTTTGTCTCGTTGTCATCGAGACCGTAGAATGAATTATGCAGTAGATCCATGAATGACCTCCTGTATCGTTATTGTTTCAACTGCCTGAGCCCTTCGATGAGACGGCCGATCTGACCAACCTGCGAGAGGACAGACTGAAACTGTTGCTCGATCTGTTTCTCGAAGGTGTTCTTGTTCTTTCGCGGGGGACGCTCGAAGCCGAAGTGGTCGCACATGAAGTAGATGATATGCTCGGGGGCTTCGGTGATCTCCATGGTCTTAATGAGTTCTTCGGGGTCTAGATTGACATCGCCGTATTCCTCGCTGATGGCCCTGGAGAGGGTGTTCCTTGCGGTATCGGGGACCTTTGAGGGATAGAGCTTGATACCGATCTCTTTCATGCTCATTCCCTTCGGGTTGGCTCGGACCATACGGTTCAGAGCATCCATGATCCCGTCATAGATGAGCTGTACGTTTTCCGGCATAAATTACCTCCCTGTGATTTTTTGTGAAAGTCTTGCGTTAAGTGATGGACACAGCATTCTAGACATGTTGCGGCATCTCCTTAACGGTCACGAAACACAGCGTTAAGTGCCGTTTTCCGATTTGTTGATAAATTGTTTTCATGTTAACAAGTAAACAAATTGACAAACCCCCCGACCTTTCGGATAATGTAGTTTCCGAGGCTACTATCATAGAGAGGCGAGGGGTGTCGTTTTCTTTAGAAGGCAAAGGGCCACAGTCGGGCGCGATAGACTTTACGGGGGGCAAAGCGTATCCTGTGACCCGTTGCCGGTTTTTTGCGTGTTCAGGGGTTTTGAGTTCATGTTGTGTGATCTCTACCGCGCCCATAGTGGTAGTCTCTCAAAAACGAGATAAACAGTCAAGAGGAAAATCTCAAAAACTAGAGAAAGATCATGGATAAGTTTAGGCAGTGGCTCAGGGACTACTTACAACTTCGTGACAAGGCAGCGGAACTATCCAGACACACAGGCATTAACGACAAGACCATCAGTCGATGGAAAAAGGGGGAACTGCCCGACCAATGGGCAAAGCTCGCTCGCCTGGCGAAGTATACGGGCATATCCTTGGATGAAATGCTCCTGAAATCTCCCGAAAACGAGACAATAGCAGGGAATACGGGTATTCCATCGCACCTCCTAGCTTCTCTCCATGCCCGTCTGGCCAAATACAAGCTTGAGACCCTATCCGAAGAAAGAAGGGACCAGCTATACAAAATGCTCGAGATCTTGGTACAAATTCTCACTTCCGAAGATGAGGAAACCAAGGTCGCCATTACGGCAAATTTGAAGAGCTTTAGGACCTCGGTCAGACGAAGGGACGTGATTGTTGGCAACAAGCTCCCCGATCCAGCAAGCAGCATCGACCAGTCAGATGAGACTGACCGGGCCTCTCCGTCTGTTCCCGACAAGCCTCAAAAGACAATCTTGGGGGGGACCGGGGGGAAATAAGGAAGGGCGGGCCAAACTTACGGCTTGTTGTATCCAACGGCAAAAGGGTGGTAGAGTAAGTATAAAGAAAGAGGCGGTATTCGGCGCCACTTAACCTGCTTCGGGGAAAGGTGCTTGAAATAATGAAAGCGGAGCGTTAAATATGAAACCCTTCCTTCTCCTTCTGTTCCTGCTTCTCACCGGATGTGCCGGGGCTATTTATGACACGTTTCCCCGCCAGTATCCGGAGACACATACGGTCAATATTACCGTCATCCGTAGTGCCGCAAAAGGTATACTTATTGCCAAGGATGTTCTCCTTGATGGTACGCCCATTGCCGAAATAGGAATGGGTGAGTATCTTGCCTTCCGCGTGACACCCGGTACACACAGCATCGGCATTCCTGAATCGCTACTGGCAATCGATTACAAGGCGGGCAGGGACTATTATCTTCACATCGTACCCGATTCAAGGTGGCATTCCGACTACTTTCTGCGCACCGAATTGATAGACGAGAAACGGGCAAAATCGTTGTTGTCGGAATATGCCAATATTACCCCTACCCGGTGATTCTATGGCAAACACCCCTCGCTAGGAATGCCTCCTCTATGAAACGCTAGGCACGCCTCGCTTCTCTGTGCCCTCCCATTTCATGCAGGCATTTCCGGCCACAACTGATCTTCCGGATCAATCGTCTCAGGAAGGTCTCTCAGCGCCTGCTTGTATGTTTTCCACAGATCCTTTTCCCCACTCGTCATCACGCCCCACTTTTCCGCGTTGCAATATTTGAGATCCACCTCATCGAGCAGCCTATCCCTCTCCGGCCGGATATCCGCATTGAGCCAGGCATCCCGGTCGAATGCCCATGACCCCTCAGCCCAGCGGTAATACGGCGAGGGCCTCTCCGGCACCTCCTGATCCTGCCAGTGTATCTTGTCTCCAGTATAGTAATTGCCCAGCGAATCGATATAACATGGCATCTCACCACCCCCTGTCAGCCCTGAATCTGTATGCCCAGTTGCCGGCGGTTAGTGTTGTGGCCTTCCCGGTCGACATACTCTGCACCGTCGTATAGTTCTCACCCGTGCATGCTTTGCAGGACAGTCTGTTTACGACGAGGGTCATCGGCGATCCGTACCAGGCACTCGACGAACCATAGATGCTGATGTGTCGGACAACGTCCCCCGCCGAGTACCCGTGTTCGGCCGACAGGCACACGAACTCCACCATTGCGTGATCGGGCACGACGCCCAGATTATGGTTTTGGGAGAACACTGTGGTATTACCCGGCAGGGGTGTCACCTGGGACCCCACGAAATGCCCGTTCAATGCATAGTTCACAACCGAGGTTACTTCGCTCCCATCCGTCACCGCCTCACCCAGAAAGACCAGCTGTTTTTCCGTCCACGTATCGCTGCCGTTGCTGAGATACATGGTCCTCTGGGAGATTGAATACCAGTACTGGCCCGAGGCGTGCGGCGGGGCCGCGTAACTATGCACGGGCATCACCGTCGTCTTGCCCAGGGTGATCGCACCCGTGCCGGGGTTCCGTTCGGCGTACAGGTAATTTGTGTTACTGGCCGTCAACGAGGAGATGGACGTGTCCTCGTCTATAATTCCCACGTAATCTGCGGAGCCGGAGGCGAAGGCGATCCGTACGGGCGTTGCGGTTGCGGCAATGTCGACGGAGAGACCCGTTCCCATGGAAATGAAGGCGGGCTTGCCGTTCGAATCGACGGCCGCCGACAGAACTGTCTGGGAGATGGGTCCCACAAAGCCAGCCTCGATGCCAGCCTCAATGCCAGTATCCGATACGCGGACCTGCGTAGTCCATGTCGGCGATCCTTCTGACCCGATGTTCCTTACAATCTCGAAGTTTCCCCCGGTGCTTCGGATCGCCCACTCCGCACCACTGGGCCCGGTGTCGGTGAAACGTAGCAGGAGGCCGTCGCCCTTCAGTTTCTGGGTAGTGACGAATTCGTTCTCCGCCGCAAGGGCCGCGAGTCCGAGGTGGACCTCCTCCAGATTGCCAATCGTCAACCATCCATCGTTTGCCTGGTTCCGCAGCTTCAGCAGACTGGCAGTGGTGTCAGGCCACAACATGCTGGGGTATGTGACTGCTGGCTCGGCGGGTCCTTCGTTCTGTGTCACCAGTGCCTGCAGAGCCGCATTCACAGCGGCACGATAGGCCGAGCCGCCCTTGGCGACCAGATTTGTGATATTGTAGCTGTGTTGCATAGCCCCTCCTATCAGTACTTGATACAGTACAACACGTTGATGTTGGCCGGTCTGGTCTCGTTCCCTCCGTTGTTGCCAATCGAGGTCGTTACGTACAGCCAGTCGGGCACCGGGGCGATCCATTGATAATGGGTTCCCTCGGTGTATGGCGGTATCGACCCACCACCAACGGATGGATACACGTACGCCATGCCGTAGACGGTCGGCCAGTTGGTATTTATGGACGAGGACGCCGAATGGTTGTGACTGTACAACTGGTGACCCTGCTTCGTTCCCACGTTGTCGCCCGTCGTGCCGTCACCCCTGTTGGTGCGGGATGCCCTGTCGGGGTCCACACCGGCGCCATTATCCCGACCGCGCAGAAAATAGCCTCGATAATCAGGCAGATTGAACGTCGTTGACCCGTTACCAACTCCATACATGGTTCCAATGACTGCAAAAAGGTCCGCGTACGTTGTCCGGCTGACCGCGGCCCCGTTGCATTGCAGGTAGCCGGCCGGAGCCGATGGACCGGCGAAGGTGATGACCGATCCTACGGGCATCGCGGACGGCGACGAGCCACCGCTTCCCAGATCGTTGAACGTCGAACCGTCATTGGAGTACTGCCATTTCGATCCGGACGCCTGATACCTGAGCCTGGGTTTGTTGGCGGCATCGTTGTTGGCTATGATATCGATGTCCGCCGAGGTGCCGTTACCGATACGCAGGGCGTTAACGTCCATCCGGGCCTGGACGGTCCATGTCGGCGATCCTTCTGACCCGATGTTCCTTACAATCTCGAAGTTTCCCCCGGTGCTTCGGATCGCCCACTCCGCACCACTGGGCCCGGTGTCGGTGAAACGTAGCAGGAGGCCGTCGCCCTTGAGCTGCTGGGACTGAGTAAAGCTGTTCTCGTCGAAAGTCGCGGCTAGGCCCAGATAGATGCTGGACAGGCTACCTATGGTGGTCCATGCCGTGTTCGCTGAGTTTCTAATCTTCAGGTAGTTATTGGTCGTATCCGCCCATAGTTGATAAGCATAGGGAGTTGTCGGTTGCGTCGCCCCCGATGAGAGCGATGCGAGCGCCTGCAGAGCCGCATTGACGGCGGCACGGAACGTAGCTCCAGTATTGGCATCGGCCGTGCTGATATCGTAGTCATGCTGTGAAGCAAGGACGGGGGACGCAACGAGCATCAGCCCAATAGCCACCCATATCAAGAATCGTTTCGCGGTTCTCATCATTTCCTCCTTAGTAGCCTACCGCTACCCAGTCTATTACGCGCTCTACCGTTGTGGCCCCGTTCTTGATGGACAGAGAAAAGCCTGTCGTGGTTATCAGACTTGGATCAAGATACGGGTAATCTCCGTCCTGCATATCTTGGATGGTAATTCCTATCCTGGGCTTGGCCATGAACGGGGTTGGGAAGATCGGCGTGATGCCGCCCGTACCACAGGTGACGTCCTGCCCCGACTCACTCCGGTCGGGGAGATCGGCGACGGCGTGAATCGCGCTTATCAATATACCCACCGTAGCGTCTTCCACTCTCATCGTGGCCCTTCTCTTCGCGTAACGAAAGGTAAAATCCCCGACAATGAAGTCCATCCAGTCCGTGTAGTTTGCCCCGTCAAGGCTTGTTGATATCTGTGTTCTGATGGTGGCCCCAGAGGTATTCCCGTCCCAGTTTTCGACAGCGTCAATATCGGTGATTTCGTCGAAGGACTGAGACCTGTCGAACCCCGAGAACTGGACGAGCATGCTCATTCTAGCGGTCTGTACGCTTCCAAGGTCCAGGGGCGGCAATTCGTAGGTGCCTTCGGTGACGTAACCGGAATCGAGGCTGTCAAAGTCTTCAAGGGTGTCTATGTCTTCGATGTCATCAAGCCCCAGAATTGTGTCCAGGTGGAGCGAGCCGTTGATAACGGTGAGACCGGTTTTTGTTCCCGAGAAACCGGGTTCCTCGATGTCCTCTCGGTAAGCGTTCCAGGCCAACACTGTCGGAACATCCGTGACGATATAGGCCGCATTTTCACTCTCGTTTGGTGGTACGCTCTGGTCAACAGCCTTAACTGCATATTTTCCGGACAAAGCCGCAGGAAGGGGTATTGACGTACCGTAGATCTTACCTACGGTCGTCATCTTGTTCCATGTATCGGCGGTATTCTGTGAGAACTTGAGCAGGTAGTAATCAATGTCCGGATCCGCTACGGCATCCCACGACAAGAGCAAACCACCTTGGGCCGGGCTTGCCCGGAAATTTGTCACGTTCGATGGTGCGCGGGTTTTTCCCCATATGTAGACGCTTTCTACCAATCCCCCTTCAATGGTCTTGTCCGGAGTGACGCAGAAATAATAGAGAGATCCCTCTTTCAGCAACGGGCTAGTCTCATAGGAGCGCCGTGTCGTGCTCCCGAGGAGCGTCCATGGACCCGAGGCGGCAGGAGCCTGATACACCCAATACTGTATAGCGTATCCTCTCCACGTCAGAGAGGCGACGGATTCAAAAGCTCCGAGAGCACTTTTCCTGAAGATTTCTGTCACAGACAGCCCGGCCATGCGCGTCAGACCGGAAATATTGCTGATAGCCGGTATTGCAACCGCATCGTTGTATACGTCGGGCACGTGCTCTACGGCGGTGATCCTGCGGCGAAGATTCTCCGCTCTTGTAATCCCTGTTATTCTGAAGAGCTTTGTTACTCGTCCCTCTTCGCCGAAGCTGTACTTTGTATGTCGGGTCGGGATATTCTCCCAAACAGTTGTTAGGATAAGTTCATCGGTCGTTGTGGTGGCTGCTACCGGTTCTACGGTCAACTCCTCTGAGATATCCGTGTCGATATGCTGGACCTGGACCTTGTAGGTTGTGCCGGGTTCCAGAGTAACCTGTCGGTCCAGCGTTACCGTGTTGGCCCTCGCAAGAACGACTCGACCGGAATAACCCCATCTGGGCACGTCATGTGCCACCTCGATGATATCTCCCGGTAGACAGGCAATGGAATCTCTGCTGGCCTCAAAGGATGTGGTGTTCGTGATGTACCTGTTGCAGTTCAAGAGGAACTTGGCGTGCTTCAGCGCCATGCTCCGATCTGTACAACCTACGAGATCGACCTGTCTGGGAGATATGTCGACACCCAGGGTATCGAAACCATCCTGTTCAACAACGGCCGGTCGTTTGCTGTAGTTCAGTTCCGCGTCGTAGTAGGTTATCTCGATCTGGTTGGCTCGGTCATCCATGGGCAACCACTCTTCGCCGAACGAGTCCTTGACGATGTTTCCCATCGTGAACAGGAAGCGTTGAGAGGGCAGGGTGTCGCCGTCATAGATACAGGTGAATTTGGAGCCAATCTGAAGAACGTTCCCCCGTCCAAGTGTACAGACGATGTCGATGGCCTTCCGCAGGTTCTTCATGGTGTCAAAGTAGATGTTGCAGGTGTATCCATTCTGGTCGCACCAGCCAGCCCACTCCTCGAACTTCTCATATATGATTCGGTTATAGGGAACCGCTCCCCCGTACTCGTCATTGTGGAGGATATCGTAGCAAACCCACGCCGGATTCGTGGCTGGCTTGTTCTCGTAGGCCGCACCGGTCCAGACCGGCACGGTGAGACGGGAGGCAAGGCAGGAAACACGCGGGGTGGAATTCGAGAGTTCGTCTGTGGCAAGGGCGTTCACAGCCATGAGCGCAATGCCAGGATAGGCAAAATCGTCGTAGATTATCTCCTCGACGTACTCCCAATAGGTATCGTTCCTGTAACGAGCCCCCGCCGGTAAGGCCGAGGTTAATACAACGCGCACATCGTATTGACCCGGTGTAAGATTATCGATCCGGTAGTACCGTCTGATCGCGCTACTCTGGGCATCGCTGATGGTGTAGGTGCCCCACGCAGTCCACGACGGATCGGACGTCTTTTTGTATTCTATCTGGAATGTGACTGACTGAGCCGTCAGGCCACCATTGTCGTTTGCATAGTAAAGACCGTTCGGCAGAAGGATGCCCACCCCAAGGCCCTGTGTCGTGTTGCCGACCGTCGACCGGGTAATGTAAGACGTCGATAGCTTGGCACCTACCGCGATATCCGATATTGTGTCGTTAAAGTAGGGGATCGCTGACTGGCTGTTCGTGCCAAGCCGGGTCACAACATTGAGGTCATTGAAATAGCTATACGGATTGCCGTTGATTTCGTAATTGGTGATCGAATCAATTCCAGTCTTCCCGCCCTCGCAAACAGCGTACAGGATATTGAGGTATTGCAAACTGCCGCTTGTTGAAACGTAGCGACCAATGATCGGGGGAATGATTCTGTGAGTTCCATAGAGGACGGGCATCATCCCGCCTTCCTGTTCAGCATTTGAGGACGGGTCCCAACCATAGGTGGCTGATTTGCTGTAATCTGAACTCGCATATGAATAGTCTGCGGCATCATCGGACGCGACCGATGCTGGAAGCAGGGCGTTGACAAGGAGACCACCGGCGATCATCATCCCCATCGAGGCCATAGTATAGGCCGCTCCGCCTACCGCAAACCCCATTCCCGGTATACCCAACACCCCTATCCCGGCACCGGGGATGGTAACGGCCATAATAACCACGGCCAGCATGGCCACGGCCCGTACGATGTCCTTGCCCCCTCCACCGCCTCCTCCTCCGTCATGAGGCACGGCCGTGAAGATTATGCAGTCACCAGGACAGGGTATCAGGGTATCGATCTCGCTTTCGGAAAGGAGCCTGGAGGGACAGGTATTGGTCGTCAGAGAGACTACGATATCCAGTCCACTGTCAAGGGGGGCAGGATAGAACTCATTCAGCGCATGCCGAATAGAGGGGAGATGGTCCACTCGCTTGGTGACCTTACTCTCAACGGGCTTGAACGGGTTCTTTATGCAGGTTAAGAGGATGCTTTCCATTTGAAGTATCCTTTGATCTTGTTTTTCCAGACGGGATCGTAGACGATGGAAGTTATGGATGCGGTCTTTCGCAGCGTGTGAATGAACTTTCCATTGCCAATATACACCCCGAAATGACAGATCATGCCGGGGAAATGCGGGTTCGCCGCCAGGGCTACGGCGCAGGGAACTTCCGGTTTCTCCAGTTCTTCCCATTTACCGACTTCTTCTTCGAACTGAACCCGGATCTCCTCTGTCGCGAAGCAGGAGATTCGATAATCAGGCAGCTCGATTCCGTAGCACTCCCTGTAAATCGCTATGAAGAGCCCGTAACAGTCATAGAAGGGTTTGCGGGTGACGGGGTCGAATTCGCCCCTGCCCATGTTCTTGAATGGACAGCCTATAAAGTCGTTCAGGCTTTTCATACGATCACCGGTGAATTGCCAACGCCGGGGAATCCTCCGAACCGTTCCGAGTTGCCCAGCTCCCGACAACGGGCGAGCGTTCTGTCGCAGGTTGTCTCCGCGCCTGTATAGCCACACCGCCAGTTTTTGAACTGCTTGTACCGGCAACGATTCTTGAGGAGCCTGTTCAAGGGAAAGCGTTTGCTGAAAGGGTTATTCGCCCCCAGGGTGAATGTGGCCCACTTGCTACTCGTTTTCGGTTGTTTCAGATGGAAGACGTATTCGGTTTCAGGATCGGTCAGATCGAGGTGGGCCGAGTGGACAACAGATATGGTCAGCTCTATCGGGCTGTAGCCGTTCAGCTTCGTATAGTGGTCGTACTCCTGTAAGTATCCCTCCATGGCGCGGGTGATATTGGACACCTTGATGTCCACCCGGGGAACCTCGCCCTTGGACGTATCGCTGATCTCGTCGATCTCAAAGGGGAATGGAACGTAGGTATTACCGTTCCAGACGGTCTCGTCATTATCACTCGTGACCCTGATGTTGTCCTCAAGGCCCGGCACGTCGATGTCGAGTAGGATAATCCAGTATTTCCCGCTACCGCCAGCGAGCTTGTTCTTTTCCTGTATGGCTGCGGAAGAAATCTCCAATGGCATTTACATTTCCTCCAGTTCAGTGGAGAGCTTCCTGTAACCAAACGGCTCAACGAAGTCGCTCTTGAGCTTGCCAGTCCTGAACACAACCGTATGCACAACGCTTGTGACGGGATGTGTCCACGTGAACTCTTTGCCCACGTGGGAATCAAAAAACGTCTTTATGGACTGGTACTGAGCTTCCGGCAGCTTCTCCCATGTTAAAGAGAAGGGACTGTGCCGTCCCCTTGAAGCGGTTGCCGTTACCTGAACGTAGTTGGCCTCGAACTCGGTGTTATCCATGGGCCTGTAGTACTCTTCCGAGGACCCGAAGGACGGCTGCTTCGTGTATGCGTCGTTAAAGCTGTCCATTGATTTTCTCCAAATAGAAAGGGGATGCAGTATAATCTGCATCCCTGTTAACTTATTGGCCCGTTGGGCTTATCTTCCTATTGCCGTTCTGAGACCGTAGGCGTTCCTGTCCAAAGCCTCAAGCCACAGTGTAACGATCAGCTCCTGCGGATTGACTCCCCGTGACGTTTCTTGCCTGGTGGCGAACTGCTGGCCCGTGTTGTTGTTGACCACCAGAGAGACCTTGACGGTCGGCGCCTGACCGACCCCTTCGGCTTCCACGCCCAAGTTGCCGGACCGGGTCCGCTTGAGGGGCATGATCGCTTCCGCTCCGTCCTCGCCAAACACCCCTGCGCCCTTGGCAAAGGCAAACAAGGTGGGCCGGTCAACAACGGTGTTCAGATAGGGCTTGAGACCGGCAGTTGAAAATACGTTGCCTTTGGCACTGCCAAGAAAGCTGAATGTGCTGCCAAACGAAGAATAAGCACCCGAGTTGCTGGCGCCAGCAGTTGAACCGCCACTCAAGTATCCCATGGCCAGATCGGTCAGCCCACCAATAATCCTGTTCGTGATGAACTTCTGAACCATGCTGTTGTAGACATCATTCAGAACATTCAGGGCCAGTTCTCTGAAGTCCATGAACTTATCGGAGGAGTAGTTCAGAAAATCGCTAATACCGCTCTTCATCGGCTCGAAGTATGTGGACCGGATATCGTCGGCCAGCTTGCGGTATTCGTCGCTGACTGCGGTAGCGGCCTCTCTCTGGGCCTGAGCGATGTTGTTGGCCAGTTCCCGATCTCTCTTTTCCTGCTCACGGTAAAGCTCAGCTAGCTTTTCGTGTTGCCCATAGGCCAGTTCGACCTTCCTCTCCCAGAGGCTCTTCCACTGGTCGTACTCGTTCTGGTAGGACCGGATGGCGAGTTCAAGACTGAGCTTGATTAGACTGGCGCGCCTCTGGTAGTACTCTCCCATGTTGAGCGCGCCATTTTCATACAGCCAGTCGATCTGCTTTTCTTCCTCTTCGACAGCCCACTGATTCTGCTGGATCCTCCCCTGGGTTTTGAGCTTCAGGATTTCAGCTTCGTGCTGATACTGTTGCATGAACTTTTCGACGGATTTCAGATAGAACTGTGTTTCGAGGTTCGAGACCTCCTTGAAGTAGTCATTCTGGGCCTTGACCCGATTGGCGTTGTTCTTTGTGAGATCGGCATCACGTTTGTCAGCCAGAGCGGCTTTTTTGTCGGTTGTTACACCCTTTTCGCTCATCCCTTTGCTGTATGCTTCTTCGATTTCCTTTGCTTCAAGCTGAAGTATTGCCAGACGGTTCTTGCGGTTCTCTGCCGCGTTCTCCAACTCGGCCTGATAGTATTCCTCAATCGTGGACCCGCCGAGCTTGTGGAAGTTTGAGAGAACGGCAAAGCTCAGGTCATAGTTGCTTTTCTCAATGTCGAGCATGGCCTTCGCGTGTTCTTTTGCGGCCCCGAGTTCGAGGCGGTAAACGCCCCTCGTTCCCTCTCCGCCACCACCCAAGATGTTTTTGACGTAATCGGCAACAGCCTTCTTCTTATTGGCATCATCCTTTCCTCCATCGAATGAGAGGAGGGGCTTGTTCATTATAAGTTGGATGTGCTCAGATATCGTCCCGGCTCGCCCAAGAGATGTGTCACCTATTTCCGCTATATTTGACCATTCGGCCGCGATATCTCTGTAGCCAGTCTTGATTGACTCAACGATACCTGACCAGTTAAAGGTCGTGATGTTGTAAAGGACATTGGCCAATTCCCGAGCAGCTACAAGAACGATGCTGAACATGCTCCACATGGTGCGGAAAGCATCCACGACAATCACCGACGCCCCCGCTACACCTGACATGACAAAACCAAGCGTTCTGAGCATCTGTATGAGAAGATCAACCCCACCCGCAAGAGAGTCTGTGGCGAACAGCGACGCCCCGAGTTCCTTCGAAAGATTCTTTAGGATCGTCAGTTTGCTTCTCATGGATTCGGACATGGCGTTGGCTGTTCTGTCCAGTGCCCCTTCCGATTTTTCCGACGCCTCGACAAGTTCCTTGTACTTTTCCATTTCCCTGATAAGGGCTATGAGAACATTCCGTCTCTGGGTAGGGGCAACATCCCGCAGAAACTCCAAAGCGCCAAGGGTCATGCCCTTGCCTTCACCGGTGCCGACAGCCGATCTCAGACCCTCGATGATCTTGGAAAACTGCTCCGCCATAGTCTTGTTCTTATCAAGCTGGATACCGATGCTTTCGAGGGCTTCGAGGCCCTTCTTGGACGATAGGGAGTCTATGAGGCCCCTGAGCGCGCGCGCCGCGGGTGCAGCTTTTGAACCAAGGTTGGTGATGATTGCTGACAAGGAAAGCATCTGGTCAACAGAGAACCCAGCGGCTTGTGACATCTGCCCCATATACTGGATAACCGGCGTAAGGTCTTTGGGGTCCATGACGCTCTTTGCAAGGACAATGGTTACCTTGTCCAGTATGGACTTTATCCTCTGAGCATCGTTTTCCAGATTCGCCATTCCGGGGGAGCTTCGGAACGTGTTGACCAGGCCCACGATAGCCTTTGTAAATTTCTCTGGCTCTATTTCGGGGAATGAAAGTTGTACCTGCGCGAACGACTTCAAGGAGGCTTTTACAGTATCAATGTCTACACCTGCCGCAAGCAGCCTGTCGGCGGCTTTGACCACCTCGTTGAAATCTATTGGGAGACGGGTTGCCATTTGCCGCGAGTAAAGGATTATGTCTCCCACCATTCGCCGATGGGCACTCGTGACCTCTTCTTCCATGGCCGAGTATCGCAGGAGCTTTGCTTGTGCCTGATCCACGTCGATGACGTGCTGCGCTCCCATGCTAATTGCTTGTGTGGCTCCAAACAGCATAGTTCTAGCTCCGTACCACCGGGCCTGAATCAGAATCATACTCTGAACATCTTTGATATAGCCGGAGATACCGCCCCGAAGATTCAGAATGGCATTGTGGTAGGCATCGAGAACACGGCCTCCGTCCGAGTGGGTCTGGGTGACCCGCCGTGTTGCGCTGGCCAGCTTGTCGGCTTCGCGCGCCTGTTGCTGGTAATAGGAGACCATCTGAGACCGACTACTCGCGTCCATCCCCCCGGTGAGCCAGCTATAACCACCAGATGCGGTGAGGGACTTGTTTACGGCGGAAGCCTGCTGATAGCGTGCCTTCTGGAGAGCAATGAGTTCGGCGTTTACTCTCTTCGCCATGGCCACTTCTTCGCGGGCAAGGTCGGCGTCCTGAGCCTTCTGATAGGCCACGAGGTCGCGTTTGATCTGCTTCATATGATCGGATGCCGCCTTGACCTCTTTCGTCAGACCGTCGATGGACCCGGAACCGATACCAAACGATTTCGCGGCCTCTTGTACAAGAGTGCGCAACTTCTCCAGCTCAATCTTTATGGAAGCTGTATCAAGCTTGATGCCTACGCCTAGCCGTTTGATCTTGTCAGCCATTTCGTTCCTTCTGCTTCTTCTTGAAGTCCTCTATCTCCCCGTCTATTCGGGCGATATGCGAATACGCGTTGAAGAAGAGCTGCGTTTCTTCAAGCAGTTGAGAGGGCAGGGCACTTATGCCTCCCATGCCCCCTGTGCTCATGTTGACGAGGTTCGCTACCTGAATGCATCCTTCATCTAGAAAGGACAACGGACACTGCTTATAGACTTCACCTAACACGTTGACGGCAAAGGACTGATTGCCCTTGCCGTTGCAGTTCCTTACTGCCTGCAGGTGGTTCTTTATGCAGTCTCCGCAGCTCCACTTTTCATCTCGGGACCACTCTGAGATGCGGAGACTTCTTCTAAATTTTCCGATTCCTCGGGGGAAACGACACCCATGACCTCGTTGGCCAGCTCGGTGATGATAGCCGCATCAAGGTATTCTATGCTCTCCTTGTCGAACGAGAGGAATTCGGTATCCGACACGGGCACGTTTTTCCATCCTGACAGACAGCGCTGGAGAACTTCGAGATGGATATTCAGGGTGTTGAGGGATGCCTGAACCATCGGAGTGAGGTCGAGACCGGACAGAACGGAAAGGTCCTCCTCGGTGATTTCATCGGGCTTCTTGCCCTCGATGGACGCAAGGGCGACCTGTATCTTCGCAAGGTCATCGGTAACGCTCAGTCTCTGGGGATGGTTTGCTTGGATTTGAAGCATCTCACGCCTGCTGATGGATCTCAGCGTGAATTCGGGGGGGTTTTCCTCATCCCGGAACTCTTTCGGGATATAGGCGCGGGGTTTCTTGGAAAGTGCTATCGGTCTCATCCTTTTGCCTCCTGTATGGCTTATTGGATTTGGAATAGAAAAGGGACAGACCGAAGCCTGTCCCCGGTTATTCAGTTCTTATTATGCGATTACCACCTATACGATACGTCCACCGCTGTCTTACCCTCGGGTTTACTGTTGATCTCGCCGTACAGACCAACATGAATGCGCCCAACGCGAAACACAGTCCATCTTCCGTAAAGATCGACCTGCTGTTTCAGGCCGCTTTCGCCGGCGACATATCCGAACCGGCCACCAAGCTCTTTCTTGTTCTGGAAGGCAAACAGGGGCACCGGTTCTTGCTTCACCACCATCGACCCTTCACCGGTTTTCGTGTCCACGATGGCCACTACGTCTGTATCACCCTCATAGGCCGGGACCTTCGTTGTGGCTATAATCTGCTTGTCCGGATCCTTTGCTACCTCAATAGGCAATTGTAGCTTCTCAACAACCTTCTCTTTTTCAATGGTGATGATGCGTTCCACCGGAACCTCGATACGCTTGATCTTTACCGTCTCGCGCATCTCGGCACCGGGACTATACTGGGTCATATTCACAGGATCCGGTTTCTTAAAATGAAAGTAGGCCGCTGAGGTTCCGGCAAGAATGGCAAAGACCCCGGCAAGAATGCCAACGGATTTAAGGCTGAAGTTGATCGTCATCTTTCTTGCCCCCAAAGTAGGCTTTGATACCCTGGAATAGAGGAGCCAACTTCTTGACGCCGTACAGAGAGACGGCCAACCAAGCGATATCTGTCGCACTCATCCGGAGAGGCTGTATCTTGACCGCCGACCAGACATGGTCGAAGGAATAGACCAACACGACGATGAGAAAGGCTAGGCTACCTATGGAAGGGTTGCCGTCGCCCTCGACTAATAAGTCCCTGACCCACTTTTTCATGCCGTGCGTTCCCTTAACTGGAAATGAGGTCTGTCCGGAGTCTTCCATCTTCCACCCCATTCCAGACCGACAGATTCACCGATTTCCCCGGCTTCTTCGTAGTCGGCAATATCGTTATTGTTGACATCCGCTTTAATGTCCCACGAGACTTTGCCGTCTTTCACCAGAGCAATGTCGAATGCTGTTCTGCGGGTATGGCGGCTATTCCGGGTCCACGTGACCTTGTTGCCCGGTTTGGTCCTGCCGCGCGCATACAGTTCATCCTGTTCATCCTGGGATCGATAGGTGCAAGTGACGATAAACTGCAAACCCGCATCGTGCATCTGCATGGAAAACTCGTGAAAGAGTGTCTGTAGATCGGGCACGAGATCTTCAATTTTACGGCTTGCCATTGTTTTTACCCCTTGACCGCGTCGATGATCTTGTCGGTCCTTTCAGACGTTACCTTGCTGTTTTTCCGGGCGAACCAACCAACGATGAACCCTGCCGCGCCGAAGATTGCTGCACAAACAAAACCTGTCATGAATGCTGCCATTCTACACCCCCTTGGTTTTTACCCGGCAAGCCGGGCATTTGACGATGACCACCATGGCATAGTTGTCTTGGGTATCTGCCTTTGTTGCTCTATCTTTTGGAAGAACCCACGAATTGCCCCTACGGACCCTTCCACAGTTGCAGACATAACGAATCGCCCCATCTGGTTCTCCTGTTATTCCTGAATGAGCACGCCAGTTGTCTTGGGCTTGCAACCTGTCACTTCACAATCGATGGAGTGGCCGTGACTGTTCGCGCGCTTCCACAGGTCCTTGATATCGAGCTTTATCCAACCGAGCAAAAGAATCTGGATGGTTTGGAGGCCACCCAGGGCCCAGAAGACGGTCGACCGATCATCTTTTTCCACGATCCTGCCTACCTCTGCCGCCCAGACGGTAATTGCGGCAAGACAAAGGAATGCAGCGATGATGATTCCCAGAATGATCCGGTCTCTCTTGGCTTTTGCCATTATTGCCCCTTGTCTCGTTTGAATGTGAGGCCACAGTCTGCGCATAACCACCTGGTGCCGCCTGAGTGACGATAGAGATGGTGAGAACCACATCTTAGACAGGCATTTTCCCGCAACAGCTTCTTCCGTGGATGTGGCTGCTTTATCCAGAGTCGAGAACAATTGCGGCACTGCCACCGTGGGCCTTGAGATAGGGGATTAGATGCTCCACAATCGGGGCAGACGGGCCGCTCCTCGGTTTTCGACAGATCTGGGACTATAAAGTCTGGATTTTCGATTTTGCCAAACCTCTGAGGGTTTCGAAATGCACTTTGACGGCACCAGTCTTGCTGATGTCGATCACGGTTATACCGAAGTGAACAACCCCGCTCCACTTCCTTGCGCCCTTTGAGCCGAGGCCCTGTAGGGCAGGGGTTATGATGAAATGACGGTTGCCATCGAATATATACCGGCTATAGTGAACATGACTTCGAATAAACAAGTCGGCTTGGGTTTCTCCCTCAAGCATCCATTGGAGGTTCCACGTCCCGTCTCTCAGTATCGCCGTGTCCCTGCCATGGGGAATAGATGATCCGGACACGAAGTGTTTCATGTTGATGATCCGGTCATTGACCTCGTAGAGACTTGCATCGTCTATGTTGGCGTCCACGCCTTCAGTCTTCAGCTTATCGATAACTGCCGCTTCGAAGTCTTCTGACATACCGACGTGATAGGGCGTCCCAGGCTTTGCCCTGACTACCCTACAGCCCGTCGTCAGGATGCACTCGCTGGCCATCTCAGCCTGTTTCAGGCGGTCCGTAGTAATCAGTTCCGTGCCGCCAGATCTCTCGCCCTTGCCGTCCGTCATATCTCCGTTGACCAGAACGATATCAAAGGGCTTCCACCTTCTCAGCGAAGAGATGTAGAAGCCCCATAGTCTTGTCTGAAGTTCCTCTCTCGCGGTGTCCCCAAGGCCGTTACGCCAGCGGGGCGGTGTCAATCCCACTACGTGTCCGCAGTGAAGATCCGATATTACAAGGATGCGCTTGTCTCTCTTGGCTTTCACGGGCCGGGCTCCGGTGTCCTCTTTACAGGAACGCAAGGACAGCGGCGTCTTCCGACCCTACAAGCCCGTTCATGGCCTTGTAGGAGACGTCGTACTTGAACAGATTGTTATCCTTCGTGATCGGGGTCTTGATATAGCGCATGGCCGGAACGATCAGAACAATGGCGTTACCGGCCGTCACCTTGCCGTCACGACCGCAAACAATCACAGCGGTGCTCTGGGTGTCATTCTTGAAGGCCGTGTAAATGGCCAGCGACCTGTAGAGTTCCGAAAAAGACCCCTCGACGGTCCTCGCCGTGTGGATCTTCTGGCCTATACCGTTCGTGGTCAGGTCCTTGTCGTCGTAAATCTCGTTACTGATCTTGAAGCTGAACTTATCGCAGTTGCGCGAGGAGCCACCGATTAGCACCCGCATATTCTTGGCCACTACGGGAACCTCGTCGTTGAAAGAGGGCGCTCCGAGACCGTAGGAGCCGGTTTCCTTATTGAAGGACACGCCGTTGAAGGAGAACTTAGGGACAATGACCTTGCCTGTCTCGAAATTGAGTTCCAGGGAGTCGATCTTGTTGCCACCGTAGCTTTCATGCACCACGTCACCACGCCACAGGTCAATCCAGAAGCTGGGCAGATCACTCAAACTGAACTGGTAGTTGACGCTGGAGCGCAGGTCTGTATACCGGTCAGGCGCCGCAGAGAGGGCAGGGGAGACCGTAAGCGTGTCGGTGTCGGTGTCCAGTGCCGTGACGCGCGTGAACTCAATGGATGCTTTCTTGACGGTCGTCGCCGCATCAGGGACCGTCGTCACCGCGGGGGATATAGTGATGTTCTTGTCTGTCGCGTTGATTCCCGTGATCTCCACGGCTTCGATGAGTGCCGTTCCATCACCGTTCGGAACCTGTACGATGTCTCCGACCGCAAGGCCGGTGACGCTGGTAAGTTCGATGGTTGTGGTTGTGCTACCGCTATCGACCGTAAAGGTGGTGACGGTGGGGATGATGCAGGCAAGAACATCGTTGACATGGAAATGGCTTGCGTCGGCGACGGGGATCGAAGCGGTTGAAGCGCTGGCCCCGACGACGTCCGCCGTTGACGTCTTCTTCGTTCCGAAGCTGCCCTCATAGAGAACGTCACCCTCCGGCGCCGTGCCCTCTGCTCCGGACGCGCGCATGTTGATGGAGATGTTACCGGGAGCCTTGGAAGCCCCGCGCAGCTCCGGTGTTCCATCTTTCGTATTGGAGATTTCGGTATAGGATTCCTGATCGTACTCTCCGTCCAGCTCGAAATCGGCAACGCGGATCACGTTGCTCGACTCGGCAACCGGGTCAGCATTGAACAATAATTCCTTCTTTATTGCCAGCGTCGATTTTCTTACAAGGGCTTCATTAGGCATCTTTGAATACCTCCTCTATTCGTTGAGAAAGATCTCTTTTATCGGTACGCTGTCTGAGAACCGCTTGCATCGCGGACACTTCAGACAGATATATCCATCGTTAATGAGCGCTACGCGGGACCGGAGAACCGGGGGATCATAAACCTTGAAACCGCATCCGCTGCACCTGACAACGGTCTTGCCGTTCTCCTTGTTGACTCTCATCGCTCGGTTGCGCTCTCGTAGGCAATGGCGGTTACTTCAATCAAGACGAAATAGATTGTGTCCTTTTCGGCCAGTTGTCTTATAAGGGTTCTGCCCAGCTTAATATCTGTCACAACACTACCAATGGTGGTGCTTGCCGATATGGCCTTTCGCGCTATTCTGTCGTATTCGCTTTCATAATCTTCGGCATCTCTTTCGTCTTCACCTTCAACTAACTGGAAAATGACAACAACATGGAACCTGTAGCTGACCCAGACGTATTCAGTCCCGCCTCCGAAATCCGCCGCCTCCTCTGCTTCAGTCCCGGTCCCGCCCCTTCCAAGCTGCACGACCCGGATTGATCGGGGAAGCATGTTCTTGTTGATGTTCCGGCCAAGACCATAGCCAACCTTGTCCGCTCCGATCTTGCTGATAATGTCGGGATTGGTCTTGAGGGTGTTGATAAGCGCATTTCTTACGGTCTTGATTTCCATTACGTCAGCTCCGGTTCAAACATTATTGCGAACCTGTCAAATACCCATTCGGCGTCCGGATCGTCAAGACCAAGGATCTCCCTGGGACCGGCAAGGGGAGCGTCACCCCTTTCGAGGCGTTCCGCTATGCTGGCCATAGCCTCTATACTGGCATTCAACCCCGGAATGGCCCGGTGCATGCCGATCACCGTGGTCAAGGACTCGTCATCCGCCAGCATCTGAGAGAACAGCGCTCTGCCGAGATCGCCCGTGGCGGTCATGACCGGTTTACTGCCGTATCCCGCCTTTTCTTTCCGTTTAGTGTACTTCTTCTTCAGGGGAACAAACGGATCGCCGGCGACGTCAACGCCCTTCGATAACCGCTTGGTGGTCTGATTCTCAATGTACTGGCCGCTGTCCTTGAAGAACGGGTCAAAGGATATGCTCATCAGGCGGCTCAGGGTCGCATCTATCTCTGAGGTGTTCAGGATCACGTGTATCATGACTCGATCACCGCTGGAGCTATGATGAAGCCGGGACAGACATATCGCTCGAAGTCATTGAGGAGCCTGAAATTGAGCGTACCATCATTGACGATATCGCCGGGCTTCACGTCTACCGTGGATACGAAATACAGATTGTACAAGGTGCTTTCGCCGCCTTTTTCTCGATAAATGGCGTCCTCATCCTGTTGACTGTAGCGCTTCTGGGGAATGATGATGCAAGACACTCCGGACTGAACAGTCTCATAGCTTGTCACGTCCTCGGTTGTGCGAAGCCGCTGAATGGAGACGGTTGCATTCCCCATCCGCCTGATACGGGCCGCTGCATCTATGGTGATGGTCATTCAAACTCCTCAAACATTGGAGTGGTGGGCGAAACAACATCGGCGCCATACGCTGGCGCGTAGGAATAGGTGGAGATTGCCTGGCAAAACGCTCCGGATTCACCGTACAGGTCAGACTCCAACTTGCTGAAGTCAAGGTCTCGGGTGATCGAGGTTTCGCCGACTTTTTCGGTTCGGGCTATGATGTTGCGAATGGCCGGAACAAGGAGGGCACAAAGATATGACAAGGCCGCATCGATCAGGTTCTCTTTGTTATCGCCGGTGAGTGATGTCCAATCCGCAACCTTGTCCTTGATTGCCCTCTCAGCTTGGTCCACGAACGCTTCTACCGTGGCATCAGGCAATAGCACGGCGGAGTCTTCCCCGACGAGCTTTATCCGGGCTTGGGTCTTCCAGTTGCTTCGATTGGCAGTTGTCAGTATGCTTGCGGCCATTGGTCCTCAAGATAGGGAAGGGGCACGATACGTTATCGGTGTACGGCCCCTTCCCGGTTATGTCGGTTTCGGAACTACTCTGCGGTGCCGGTGATCTTCGCGCCGTTTACAAAGGCGATCTTCCCAAGCGCTATATCGCCTGCCGCCGCAGGGTTTCCCGCTTCCGTGGTGTCCACAACCTCAGTCTTTCCTTCTATCCCGAAGATGGTAACGCCGGCCTTGATGTTCGCTGTTGCCAGATCGGCATCAACAGCGTGAAGGGTTGTGGCGGCGTAGAATCCCTGTTCTACCGTATCGCTGGTCGCTGACAGCTTCTTTGTCACAAGATCGGAAGGTATGCCTGAACGAAGAGGAGTCTTGATTTCAGCCATTTTGTCCCCCTATATTGTGTCGAGAACTTCGACGTAGAGTTCGAGATAGATCGTTCCCGTCGCATGAGAGCTATCGTCATTCTTCACGACGGCGTAGAGCGAGCCCTCTATGGCGGCGTCCGCGTTCCGATAGTTGATATCGAGGCCATAGGTGTCATATCTGTTGTCGATGCCCTCGATGGCCAGTATTTCATTGATTGTGCCGGCTGACACTCCGGTTTTGTTTCTGATCGAAATATCAAAATCATCAGAGGACGAATAGGCGCGTATCTGCTTGATCGTGCCCTTGGTGGCCATCCCGCTGAGCTTCTGTTCGGCGCCCGTTGCGCTGGTGCCGACACTCGTGAGAGAGAATTTGTAGAGTATGAGGCGGGTGTTCGCCCCGTTGTGTCCTATTCCATGCACTGTTGCGACTGCATCAGCCATATCGTTGTCCCTCCAAAGGTTGAGGCCCCTTCGGTTAAGAAGGGGCCTTTGTTATCGTGCTTACGCCTTCGCCTACGCGTCGCCGTCCAGTTTCCTTGTCGCGGCCCGGAAGAGGTTCGAGAAGCCCACTTTGTTCGAGATGACGATGACCTGCCATTTCTCCCGGATCAGTCTGTCGGTCTCCACGAGGTCCACGCCCGTATTCCTGTGACCGATGATGCCGAACGTCTTATCGACGCCAATGAGATCATCCGTACCCAGTACGGAGGTATCGTTGAAAGGGATCAGATTGACCGCTCCGAAGGGCGACTGCGCAAAAACAGGGTCTCCGCCGACTGCGGCGCGGCTGAGCATGGTGGTCAGTAGGGCGTAGGTGGTGTCCGTAGGCGTGGTCATGGTGTAGAAGTCCACGAGGTCGGTAATGCTGCCGATGATGGCCGTCATCTTATAGGGGTAGAACTGCGCCTGCCACTTCAGGTAGGACTTGAAGGTCATCGACTCCACACCGGTGTTTCCCTCGATGCCCAGATCGGAAAGTTTGTCGACGTATGCACCGGTGCTTTCCTTGCCGGTTCCGTCGCCGCTCAGGATCACCGAAACGGCTTCTCCTAGTTCATCAACGACGCGCGTCATCGCGGCTCTCTGGAGAATAACGTCAAGGATGGGCAACTGGACTTCCTGGATGAAATCGTAGTCCGCCTGGATTTCGATGGCGAAGTCTTCGATCTTGACGTTCTTTTCAGACCATGCCGCTTTCAGGACTTTCGGCCTGGCACCCTGCGCTCTCTTGCCGGACCGTCTCTGCGCCTGGGTGTCGTCCAGATAGATGCTCCTGAACATCCGGCCGTACTCCCACTCAGACACGATGTACTGGAGGAAGTCTCCGCGCTCGATCATGGCAGCGTTGATCCTGCGGTTGATGTACTCCGGAAAGAGGATCCTGGATTCGGGAAGGTTGCTCTGGAAGAAGAGCTTGCCCTGTCCGGCGTAGATGCCGTGTTCGGGATCGTTTGTTCTCACAATCCCTAGGCGCTGCAACTGCCTGTCGAACGCATCGAGGCCGCTCTTGTCGTCGGGATGAGTGGGGTTCATCTCCTCAAGCAGGGCCGACAGTGAACATCCATGCTCGCTTGCGAGGTCGTACAGGGTGCCGTCCAGCTTGATCTCGTTGGGTCCGTTTACTCTTACGATCTTTATGGCCATCTTTTGTTTCCTCCTTGGTTGTTGGCAATAAAAAAGCCCCCCGAACCGGTAAGGCTGGGGGCCACTATGGTCGTGTGTTCTGTTACCTGCCCAGATCGACAGTGACGGTGTGGTTCGTGGTGTCAACGGACCTGACACACCAGCGTTTCGGGAACGTGGCTTCGTCCTTCTGGACCGCGACAACGAACTTGTTGTCAGCGGTGGCTCCGGCCGCGAGAGTGACCGTAACCGCCCCGGTTTCTCCTAGTGAGACATCATCAACCAACTGGTCCTGGTTGGTGTCGCTGACGATCCCGATGATCTTCCCCCCGACAAGGTCCGCATCTGCCGCGCTGGCTCCGCTGGTATCTCCGAGGTCTACCGTCACCTCAACGGTCTTGACCGCGACCTCATCCGCCAAAGCAACCTTGCCAGCGATCGAACCCCCGACAAGGTAATTCCAGCCAACCGAAGGGTTGCTGCCGGTGTAGCCGATCTCTGCGTATCCGTCCTCCTGAACACCGGTAAGAATGGTGGGGCCGTCGCCTATGGTCCTGACCACACCCGTAAAATTGAGCCCCGCGGTGACGAGAGCAACGGTATTGTTTTCGCTCACCATGACGGCCTTGTCCTCATCGGTCCCCCTCACAAGGGCCGACAGATAGGTCTTGTATCCGGCCGCGATTCCTACTTCATCCATGCTGCCTATGCCTCTATTTGCCATCTCGTGTTCCCTCCTTGGTTATTGGCTTTCTTGCCCTATTTCTTTGTCCGGTACAGCGCCGGATTGTCGAGGTGGCTGTACTGGATGGTCATGTCCCGGTCGGACGTATGATCGCCCTTGTCGGCCTTGGCGAGTCTGGTCTTGACCTCTTCCTTCATCGTGGTGATCTTGGCCGTCAGGTGTTCGAGACGCTTCGGGGCCTCCAGCGCGTTCAGGGTCGTGTCTTCCGCCTCCTTGCTCCACTTGTCTTCGTAGAGAATCACGCCGAGCTTGTGATACTCTTCGCGCAATTCATTGAGGCGGGTCTCGCCTATCCTTATAAGGTCTTTCGATGCGTCAAGCTCGGCGCTGATTCCCTTTGATTTCTCGGTCAGTTCGGTAAGGTCGCCCTGGGCCTTTGCGAGATCTTCCTTGACCTTCGTGGTCTCAGTCTGGGCAGTGGTGAGCTGCGTCTGCAGGTCCGTGACGGCCGTGTCGTGATCCGCCTTGGGCACATAGTGCTCCGCCAGTTCCTTGGAAAACTGCTTCACAAACTCTTCAAAATTCACGTTATTTCCTCCTTCTTTAAGGTTATTTCCAATATCAGAAAGGGAGAGAACAAGTCTCCCTGTCATTGGATGCTCCGCTGAGAGCTTCTTGATGTTCTCCAGGCTACCGGGATCGGCCAGTTTCAGGCCGTCTCCGTCGCCGGTTGCGAGTGTGGCAAGCGGGAGACCGCCGTCATCCACCAAGTCACAGGCCCCGAGGTGGGCATTTTCCACGGTGAAGGTGCAGACAACCCCGTCGTATTCGCGACCGGGAAGATGTTCGCATTCATCATACTTGCGAATATCACCGCCGCAGATATCGCATATGGGCTTGCCGCCGTTCCACTCAATGCTGAGGTCTAGCAGAGTACCGGCCTCAATACCCTTTGCCAGTTCATCCGTGTTGTACTGGCCTACCGTCAATCCTTTGAGCATGTAAAAGGGGGCCTGAAGCTGGTAGCTTCTCCCCTTTTTAGCCCCTTCAGGCGTGTCTACGCTGGCGATATCGCCCGGTAGCCAGCGACCGAAGTTGAGATCGCGCTTATGCGATGCACCAAGCCGCAGACGTTCACGGTCAAGATCCGCCTTGAAATTCATGATACTCGTGGTCCCGAGGTAGTAGAAGTAGCACGTAAGCATGAAATCGTTGGCCGGCTTGGCGTCAAAAACATAGAACTCATCGGCGGAACATTCACGCTTCGCAAGCCGGTTTATCAAGGCCAGCTCTTTGTCAGTAGGTTTTCTTGCCACGTCTACGCCCTCCCGGACATTGCCCTGTTCATCAGGTCAACGTCCTGCCTTTCCTGAACGGCGCGCTTAATCTTCTCTGCCGCTACGCCGGTTTCTGTTCGTTTCAACCCGTTGCCGGTTACGTTCGTCTTCGCCGGTTGGGTCTCTTTCCGGATCGTTGACACCAGTCATCCCCTCCAACATATCTTCCCGGATATCATCAGGCACGGGACCGCTGAATTCCATTAGTGCCCGTATCCTTTCCTGCATTTCCTTGAGACCGATTGTCTGATAATTGTAAGCCGCCTTGATGCACTCTATTTCAACCCTGCGCCACTGGCTCAGCTCAAGGTCGCTTCTCAGTTCCGGCTTCTTGAAATCGAATTCAACATTTACCAGCAAGCCGTGCTGAATTTTGAGCGCAAGCTGATGGGCTCGTTCAAACAGCTCTTCGACGATCCGTTGAAAGCCACCGATCAGTTTGGTGTAAAGAACCATTTCGCTCGATGTGAAACCCTCGGAGCCTCCGCCGAATTTCTTGGACAGGAGCACAGCGAACGTCTTCAGGGCATTGGCTATCTGGTTGTCTATGACATCCATCAGGGCTTTGGGGTCGAACATGCCGCCCTTCTGGGCCTCAATGGCCTTGACGTCAATGTTGTCCGTATGAACCAAGTTCTCGTCGGGTGCCATCGAGGCATAGGCGGTCTTGATCGCCCTTAAGTGGCCCAGAACGAATTCATCATATTTCTGTTGATCGTTCTTGATCTTCGGCGGACAATGCTTTGCAATGGAATCCTCAACTACCGAGAAGTCCATCTTGCGCCATCCGTTCGTGTGAATGGCCATCCGAAGGTCCTGCATGACCATGAACTTGAAGACTATGGCCTGTATCGCACTGCCTATCTGCCCTTCACCATACGGATCGTTCCCCATCGGGTCGACCGGTATGTAGAAGAAGTTCGGCGCATCTAGGATGATCTTTCCCGCTCTCTGTCCCTTAAGGTAGTTGTACTGGTAGGGGATGTAGCGGTTCTCTTCCTGTTTCCACTCGAACTCGATGCTCCAGGGGTCGACATATTCAAGGCCGATGACGTTCAGGTTCTCGTCAACTACCAGCTCGCCGGCGATAGCACCTTTGAACATGATATCGAGGGCGAATTTCAAGGCAAGGGACCTGATGTTGTTGGGCATGGAGAACCGGGCAGGGTCCGGCCGGTCCCATTCGTTTATCATCCTGGTCAACAGCTCTGTACCTTGCTGATGACGGTTGCCATTCGGGGCCTTGACCTCTATGGAATGGCCCGAATCGAAGACCCGCAGATAAGTGGTTATGGCCTGCGATGCCTCCGGGCTCACGCTCCGTAGGACCTTGAGGATCGTCCGGTGATCCCAATCGGCCAGCTTTGTCAGGTCCTTCTTCTGGTACTCCTGGTATTTCCTGGGGACAACGCCCGACATGATGGTCCATTCATTCGGTTGTGTCTGCCTGACAGTGCCTGCCATGGGTCTGCTCAGACCGGTCTGGGGCTCGGCCTTCCGTCGTCTGAACCTGTCGAATATGCTCACTATGCGACGCTCCTCTTACTGGACCTGAAGAGCTTCTTGGCCATGTCCAGGCATTCATGACATCTATCAGCTCGTTGCCAGTTCCGGCAAAGGGGCTGCACCTCACCGAGATCATCACCGAACGGCTTGCAGAAATGCTTCTTCTTGAGAGGTATGGCCTCAACGGGAACCCGTCTCGTGACGTCCCTGCCGTTGGTGAACTCGATGTAATGGTCTATCTGCAATCTACCTTCCTTTCGTCTGGAACCCGAGAATCGCCAAGACCCCGGAACGTCTCTTGTAGGGCTTATAGATCGTGAAAAGCTCTATGGCCTGCGACAGATACTTACCGGCTTGCGCGTAATGGTCTGGGCCGAAGGCTTGATACTGAAATCCGCCCTTATCGTCCGTGATCTTCTTGACGTTCTTGTGATGGGCCTTGAACTGATCGAAGTCGTGCCCGCCGTTTCCGGCATATTCGAACCGTCTTGACCGGATATCCTGAAAATATTGGTCAATCATGAGGTGCTTGTTCTCGGTAAGGCGGTGTATCTGATTGCCTTCCTCGTCTTCCTTCTCGATCCTGAGCCGATCCGGGAAGTTTCCCTTTGAGTTGTTCAGCCAGATAATCTCGGGAAACAGGTTCGCCTCAGCTTCGGCGCTGGCCACGTTGGGAAGTCGGTCAAACACTGCCACATCTATGCCCCAGCTCTCGATCAGTTCAGCGATCTTGCCTTTCTCGATCTTCAGGTCATTGCCCTCCTTTATGACCCGTGAGAAGGCGATCAGGTCAAGAATGTGACCGCACCATACAAGGGTCCAAATCCCCTGCGGGTTGATCTCGGTCTGCGAATTTTCCTTCATCCGCGCAATGGCCATGTAGCAGCCCTGGTCCATGCCCATGACATGAGAATAGTCCGGGTCGAAGACTCCCCACGAAACGTCCTGATTGACGCTTCGGATGAACGTCTCATCATCCAAACCAATCGTGTTGTCCATGTATGCCCGGCCAAGGCCGTAGTTATGGAAGTCGGCAACCGATTTGTAGTCCTGATCCCGGCGAGTAATGAGCTTTTTGGCCGTGTTCCGGAGAGTAGCGAACGGGACTTGATAACCCCGAATGCCCGTGCCGTCCTTTGTCCGGTTCGGGTACTTGGCTACCCATTCAGCATTCTGGTACTTGTTGGGCTCTGCCGGATTCCACAGGCCGATGACCCTGAAATCCAGGGGCTTGTGGCACCTCAAACACATATAGTAGGGGTCTTTTTTGGGTTTCTTTGACCCCTTTTCGTAATAGTTGGCTATTGAATCGGGATATTCAACTACCTGCCAGTAACCGCATCGGGAACACTTTATTGTCCAGAATCGCTGATCCGACTTATTGAACAGGCCGTCGATTAATACCGGCTCGTCTGATTCATCGGGAAAGGTCGGTGTTCCGTAGCTGACTATCAGGCCGGTAAGGTTTTCGTTACCGAACACCCGAGCATTCTGGACACGACCGGCCAAGGCGCCTATTGCTTTCCGGTCGGAGTTCAGGGGCAAGTCGTATTCGTCAATGAACACGACTTCCGTGGGAACCGACTGGTTTCCCGAATATGTCCGGCGTCCGGTGAAGTAACAGAATGAATTGTAAATCCCGAGCTGGTCAAGGGCCTCGGATTCGCTTTCCTTGAGACCTTTGAGCAATACCGGGGATTGGTTGATAAAGTTGGTCTTGACCCGGTCCTTGACAAATCGGCGAAGGTTGTCGGTGTCCGGGAAGCTATATATCGAGTTGATGCCCCATATACAGCGCTCCAACCCGTTTTCGCTATAGTAATGGGGGACCGTCGCGTACCGATGAAGAATGGCGAACATCTTCCGCTGGAAGATCTCGCTGGCGCCGACCTGGGCCGGTTTCTTTATGGCCTGACGGGGAAACGTGTCATTTACCGGCTCGATCAGGTATTCATAGCCAGTAAACGAGAACGGTTCGCTGTTCAGGTATGTGTTCTTGCAGATCCATTCAGCCCATGAGATGCCAACACCGACATCGAGAGCCGCATAGAGCTGATCGTAGGCCCCAATGACGTCTATTTCTTCGAGGTCTGCAACGGAAATTGCCATTATTTCAACCAGCCTTCCCGTTCTAGGAACTCGTTGAGATCAGGGGATTTGGGCAGAAGATCCCTGAAAACGACCCGAAGGTCGATGACAGCCTCCGCCACCTCCTCCTTCGGCTTCTCCTGAAGCTCCCGGATGATCTCCCGGATCCGCTTATTGGCTTCGGGGATCAGATAGGCGATGAAGAAATTGATGAGCGCGTTCAGGGTCTTGAACTTGCCCTTGAGTTCTTCGATAACCTTCGGCTCAATGTATTTCAGAACGGACTCTATGGCCCGGATCTGGTCGGTCTTGCTTGTCGATGTGTTCAGGATGGTGGTCAGTGTTCTGAGAGCGTCAACGTAGGTGTCTGTCACGTTGATGTCGTTCAGATTGGTTCCAGAGATCCTGACATTCGCTAAGTGGCCTTCCTTCACCAGCTCCTGTTCACCCCGACCGACCCGTTGAGTGATGTTTTCCGGGGTACAACCGAGAAGGGCGCCCAGCTCGGAAGGGCTGAACAATTTGCGCATGAAGACGAGGGACCGATTGTCGATGTCGCTCGCTTTTAGACCATGGCGCTCATTGACCTCCTTAAGCACGTGCGTAAGCGGCTTGTCCTTGTGGCAGAACTGCATGTAGAACTTGTAGAACCGCTTCTTGCTGAACTTGCCGCTGCTTACGTTGTCGAATGTTTCCTTAAGACTTTCATACGCCTTCTCAAACTCGGGGGATGTTACAATTGATGATTCACCCATATATACAGAATTGGTGTATCGGAGTAACAGGTTAATTCGTATCTACACGACATTAAGGGATAAATTAATCTATAAACGTAACAAAGGGGAGGTGGCGTTAGCGACTTTGTTAGTGACCCCAGTTTTAGAATAAGCAAAATCAACGTGTTAGGGACTACTGCGCGGAATAGGGCAACTTCGTAAGTATTTGCAATCACATGGATATGATAGCTGACAACTAGTTTCCTAATCCATGTGCCGCATGTTCGAGTCATGCCGGGGGCACACTTCAAAACCGCTTGAGCAGTTTAAACCGCAGCCGCTTGACAGGTGAAGGCAATGTCACAGGTCGCATATTGCCGACGGGCTCATCGGGTCTTTCCTTATCCTATCTTCAGGTTCTTGACGCCCAGCGTACAACGTGGTGTGGTGTGATGTTTTTCCAACGTTCAACAGGCTGTTGACAAAGTGATTTCTGAAGACGATTCGTGCTGTTTCGTCATTCCGGCGAAGGCCGGAATCCAGGAAAAACGAGGGGTTAGAAAAACATCTGGATTCCGGCCTTCGCCGGAATGACGTAGAAAATGGGTTTATCAACGGCCTGTCAAGCGATTCAAGCCGTTCAAGCGGCTTTAGATGTGTATACCAAAAACTATTGAAAACGGATAAATGCTGTGCTATAAAAACAAAAGGTCTTAAGAAAAGGGGGTAACATATGAAAACAGTTGCAATATTTATCATGATAGCTGCCTTTTCCTGCGGTCTTTTTGTGCTTCCCGCGTTTGCCGGGGATGATCTCGAGGAGCGTTCCTGGAGAGGAACCGGCAAGGGGGAGGCGATGTTTTTTGATCTTGTGCTCTTGAGACCTATCGGGATCGCCAGCATGGGAGTCGGTTTCGCGGCAACCATCGCCGCCCTGCCTTTTTCCATAATTGCCAACAACACGAGGGAAGTCGGGGATGCCCTGCTCGGAGAGACGACGAACTATACATTCATGAGGCCTCTCGGCGAGGTCTTTGAGCCGGCGTCGATGCTGGATCGTTAGGATGGTTGCCCCGGGCAACACTGACCACAGTGTCCTGGGGCCGGGTAACGCCAGAAGAACCGCCTTCCGCCGTGTCCGATCACGGCCTTTTCGGAATACCGTAGCTAAAGAACCTTTAACAAATATCGATAAGTATAGGTACCGGAGCCCAGGCTCCGGTACTATTCAAGGAGATGTCGTATGAGTGAAACATTTGATGGAACCGGCGTGAAGAAATCGGACGGCCGGGGCGGGGACGATTTTCGGAGGATTCTGACGAACCAGCTCACGTATTCGCTGTCGAAGGATATGTATTCGGCGACGCGAAGGGACAAGTACACGGCTACGGCCCTCTCCGTCAGGGCCCGCATAGTCAAGAACTGGATCGAATGCCAGCAGAGCTACTATAAACACGATGCCAAACGACTCTATTATCTTTCCCTGGAGTTTCTCATGGGGAGGCTTCTCAAGAACTATCTCATCAACATCGATCTTCTCGATGAGTATCGTGAGGCCATGGACGTATTGGGAGCCAGGTTGGAGGATACCTTCGAGTGTGAATGGGATGCAGGGCTCGGCAATGGGGGCCTCGGCAGGCTGGCAGCCTGTTTCATGGATTCCATGGCGACATTGAACTATCCGGCCTACGGCTACGGTATCAGGTACGAGTATGGCATCTTCACGCAAAGGATCGTCGACGGGTATCAGGCGGAGGCCCCCGACAACTGGCTGCGGTACGGCAATCCCTGGGAATTCCCTCGACCGGAGCTTATCTATCCCGTCCGGTTCTACGGGAGGGTGGAGACGCACTCCGCCAGGACGGAATGGGTCGACACCAGCGAGATCCTTGCCATGGCCTACGACTATCCCGTGCCCGGCTTCCGGACGAACACGGTGAACACCCTGCGCCTCTGGGCAGCGAAGTCGACACGTGACTTCGATTTTGACTACTTCAACAGCGGCGATTATGTAAGGGCCGTGGAGAATAAAAACAACAGCGAGAATATATCGAAGGTTCTCTACCCCAACGACCTTTCGCTCGCCGGCAAGGAACTGAGGCTCAAACAGCAGTACTTCTTCGTGGCGGCCACCCTTGCCGACATCCTGAGACGTTTCAGGAAGGCGTACAGTGGTCTGAACATGTTGCCGGCCAAGGTCGCCATCCAGCTCAACGATACCCATCCTTCGATCGCGATCCCCGAGATGATGAGGATACTTATCGACGACCATGGGGTCCCCTGGGATATGGCGAGCAAACTCACCCGTGAGACCTTTGCCTATACAAACCATACCATCCTGCCAGAGGCCCTTGAGACATGGTCGGAGGACCTCATCGGTCACCTGCTTCCCCGCCACCTCCAGATAATCCAGGAGATGGACAGGAAGTTCCACATCCAGGTCGCCCGGCGCTTTCCCGAGGAGTTCGACAAGGCCTACCAGATGGGCATCGTCACGGGAGAGGGAGGGAGGGTGGTTAACATGGCCCGGCTTGCAATCGTGGGGAGCCACGCGGTGAACGGGGTCTCCCGTCTGCACAGCGAACTCCTGAAGAGCCACGTGTTCAACGATTTCTACCTCATGTATCCCGAGAAGTTCCGGAACGTGACGAACGGCATCACCCACAGACGGTGGCTGCTGTCCGCGAACCCCGGCCTTGCCTCCCTTATCACAGAGGCCATCGGCGATGGGTGGATGCAGGATCTTGGGGAATTGAGGAAGATCGAGCCCATGGCAGAGGACGCGGCTTTCAGGGAACGATTCAATGTGGTCAAGAAAGAAAACAAGCTCCGCCTGGGCAGGGCGATGGAGAGGGTCTTTCATTCCACCTTTGAGACGGATTTTCTCCTCGATTGCCAGGTGAAGAGGTTCCACGAATACAAGAGGCAACTCCTCAATGTCTTTCACGTCATCACACTCTACAACCGTCTCAAGGAAGGGCGCGTGCCGGAGGGCTTTGTCCCCCGGGTGGTCCTTTTTTCCGGGAAGTCGGCCCCGGGTTATCTCATGTGCAAGCTCATCATCAAGCTCATATATAACGTCTCCGAGATAGTTGCGGCCCATCCACTGGTGAAGGACAAGCTGCAGGTGGTTTTCGTCCCCAATTACGGCGTCACCATCGCCGAGGTGACCATACCGGCGGCGGACCTGTCGGAGCAGATATCGACGGCGGGCTACGAGGCGTCGGGTACGGGAAACATGAAGTTTGCCCTCAACGGAGCGCTTACGATCGGCACCTACGACGGTGCGAACATAGAGATCCGGGAGGAGGTGGGAGAGGAGAACTTCTTCCTCTTCGGGCACAGGGCCGAGGAGATCTTCGAGTTGAGGAAACAATACGACCCGAAGAAATACATCGAAGAGAACAAGGAGCTTGCCCAGGTGATGCACCAGCTCCAATCGGGATTCTTCTCACCCGAAGAGCCAGCCCTGTTCCAGCCCATCGTGCAGGCCCTGACGGATGGCGACCGGTACTGCGTTCTGGCCGATTATTCCCTGTACGTGGCCTGTCAGGAGGAGGTGGCCCGGGCCTACACCGACAAGGACGAGTGGACGCGCAAGGCGATCCTTAACACGGCAAGGTCGGGCAAGTTCTCGAGCGATCGCGCGATAGACGAGTACGCCCGCGACATATGGAACATCTCACCGGTAACCCGGTGAAGCCCTGAACCATCTTTTTCCGTCTTGACTCGTTCTTGGCGGTGTGTTACTCAATTCACTGCTTCTTCACTTTTGAACGGAAACAGGGTGACGATCATGGAGCTATATCCGCACATCTTTCAACCGGGCACCATCGGCAAGCTCTCCGTGAAGAACAGGATCAAATACGCTGCCACGGAGACGAACTTCCCTTACGGCGACGGCTATGTGAGTGACCGCGAGGTCGCCTACATGGAGGCCCAGGCGAAGGGCGGGGCGGGCATAGTGACGACCCAGGGAGCCTACCCCGACAAGAAGGGCGAGGGCAAGGGCTTCAAGGGCATGATGTCCATCAATGATGACAGATATATCCCCGGTCTTGCCCGGATAGCCGATGCGATCCGTGCCAACGGGGCCCTTTCGAGCATTCAGATACTTCACTGCGGAAGGGAAGGAGGGATCGAGCTCGACTACTGCCTCATGCCTTCGGTTGTGCCCCAGAAGCTTTCCTACTTCAAGCCCCCCCGTGAGATCACGAAAGAGGAGATAAGGCAGGCCGTGAAGGACCACGTGGCGGCGGCACGCCGGGCGAGGCAGGCCGGATTCGACATGATAGAGCTCTCCGGCATCGTCGGTTACCTGATCTCCACCTTCATGTCGCGCTATACCAACAAGAGGACCGATGAATACGGCGGGGACCTGAAGGCACGGTGCCGGCTGATGGTTGAAGTCATCGAGGGCGTGAAGGCCGAGGCAGGCGACATGCCCGTGGGCATCCGGCTCTGCGGGCATGAGCTTCTGGACGACCGGGGCGGCAACACCTTCGAAGAGAGTGTCGAAAGCTTCAGAATAGCCGAGGAGGCCGGAGCGGACTACCTGAGCGTCACCGTGGGATGGCACGAATCGTCCCGGTCGGTTATCACGCGGGACGTTCCCATGGGTCACTGGCTCTACATAGCGGAGGCGGTGAAAAAGGCCGTCGGCGTCCCCGTCATGATGGCATTCCGGCAGTTTCTCCCCCACATTCCCGAGAAGGCTATCTCCGAGGGACAGATAGATTTCGTCGAGATGTGCCGTCCCATGATAGCCGACCCCGAGTTCCCGAGGAAGGTCAGCGAGGGCAGGGAAGGGGAGATAGTCCCCTGCATTGCCTGCAATGTCTGCTTTTCCCGGCTTTATTACCATCAACCCATCATGTGTTCCGTCCGTCCCAGCCTGGGACATGAGGGCGAGGAATCGTGGGGATACTATGGGTTCAAACCGGCGGAGAGGAAAAAGAAGGTCCTCGTCGTCGGCGGAGGGCCCGCGGGCCTGCAGTGCGCAGAGGTGGCGGCACGCAAGGGCCACGATGTAACGCTTATCGAGAGGAACGACAGACTTGGCGGGAATATCCTGCTTGCCTCCCGGGTGGACGCCGGCGCCGTGGAGCTGTTAAGACCCATAGCGACCCTCGAGCAACTCTGCCGCAAGGCGGGCGTTTCCATCAGACTCGATGTTGACTGCGACCCGGCGATGGTCCGAAAGGAGGCTCCCGACGTTCTCGTGGTGGCGTCAGGGCCGTCTGTGAAGGGTCTCTCCGAGGGCATCCTGACACCGCAGGATGTGATGGTGACGGGGAAGAAGACGGGACGGAGGGTCGTCATCATGGGAGCGGGCGGCGTCGGCCTTGGTGTTGCCGTTTACCTCCTTCAGAGCGGTGAATACGAGATCACCGTCATAGACGAAACGGTAAAGCCCGGCAGAGACGTCAACCCCTTCTATTTCTGGCAGTACATGGCCCTCATGAGGAAGCGAAAGGTCAATTTCATGATGCGCAGCGTCGTCAATGCCGTCGAGGATGGCCGGGTGCGTGTCACGGGGCCCTCCGGCGAGGGCGTTGTCGAGACCGACAGCGTGATAACGTCGCTCATGGCCCCGGAAGAAGGCGTATGGAAAGATACCGCGAGATCGCTGGCATCGGAGGCGTATTTCATCGGAGACGCGAAGAAACCGAGGCGCCTTCTGAACGCGATCCACGACGGATACCGCTTAGGGATGGTGCTCTGATGATCCCCGTTGTCGACAATGAAACATGCACAGGATGCGCGACGTGCTGGGAGGTGTGTCCTCCCGGTGCCATATTGTTCAGGGAAGGCAAGGCCTTGATCGACGAAGACCTCTGCGAGGAATGCGGCTTCTGCGCCGCCGAATGCCCGGTAAAGGCGATAGACATCCCCTTCCCGGTCAAAAACCGTTAAAACCGTTAGAGCCGTTAGAGCCGCTGCAGGTGCGATCGGTTCCAACGCTTCTAACGGTTCCAACCCTTTCTCTATTAAGACATCCCCATATCCTCCGATAATAATACAGATGCGTGTATTCTCAATACTCTTACAAGGCAGTTAAAGGAGGGGTTATGGCCCAGGGGACATCCAATATTCTTCTCGAGACGGGGACAAATGAAGTTGAGATCCTTGAACTCTATATCGATGAGGAAGGATATCGAGGATATTACGGCGTCAATGTCGCCAAGGTCATCGAGATCATTCCCGTCCCGAAGAACAAGATCAATCCGCCGGATTCGAAAAGAGGGATGGTATCGGGTCTTTTCAACCATCGGAACAAGGTGGTGGTCCTCATAGACCTTGCTGTCTGGCTCGGAAAGACGAGGGTGGAAACGAAGCCCTGCAATGTCCTCATAACGGAGTTCAACAACGTCGTGACAGCCTTCATGGTGTCGGGTGTCACGCGGATACACCGCGTGACCTGGCAGGATATAAAACCGCTCGACGGCTACATGGAGAATGTGAGCGACGCGGTGACGGGCGTCATTGAGCTGGAGACGAACCTCGTCTTCCTCCTCGATCTCGAGAAGGCCATAGCGGAATTGAATCCGGAACTGGCGCTGAAGGCCCCCTCGTCCGCCACAGAAGAGCGCATGGAATTCAGTCTCGACAGGCCCATCAAGGTCCTCCATGCCGACGATTCCAACGTCATTCGGCACAACGTGCGGGCCCGTCTGGAAGAGCACGGGCATTTTGCCGTCCACTCCGTGGGAAACGGCGAGGAGGCATGGAACCAGCTTGTGAGCCTCAGGGATAAAGCTGTTGCCGAGGGAGTGTCCCTGACGGATCTCGTCGACGTGGTCCTCACGGACATAGAGATGCCGGGCATGGATGGGTACCACCTGTGCAAGAAGATCAAGGAGTCCGAGGAGTTCAAAGACATTCCCGTCATCCTTTTCTCTTCGCTCATCACCGACAAGCTCATCCATAAGGGCCAGTCCGTCGGCGCCGACGGCCAATTCTCAAAACCGGACCTCAGCCTCCTGTCCTTCATGAAGGAACTCGTGGAAAAGAGACAGAAGGCAGCGTAAAGACGGTTCAAGGACCAAGGTTTCGGGTTTCGCGCAAGAGAGAGTTGCGGGTTCCGGGTTGCGTGTTTCGAGCCAGAGACCCAAGAGGGACAGTGACATATCGAGAATCCTCCTGGGCGTCTACATATGATCTTCAGCCACGGTCTTATCGTATTACCGAAGCGTAAGATATTCTTCTTCCTAAGAATCCTTTCCCTGAAACCTGGAACTTGAAGCCCGAAACCGTTTTTCCCCTTGACACCCGGGTGGTCGTTATATAATCTGCATCTTAAAGTGGTTCAACAGGTGACGGGGCTGTGTTCGCCCGGGGTGCGGGGCGTCAATCCGGTTTCGTCGGGCACGCACACAATGATCAAGGAGGAGGAAATGACGGGAAACGGCGGTCTTTTCTGGAAGGCGGTAATATCAGGCATCCTCTGTATCTTCGCGCTGGTTCTGTGGACGGGGGTGGCTGACTCGGCGGAGAAGACCCCGGTGACACGCTACTGGATGAGTGTTTCCACGGAGAAGAGTGGTTTCCCCGGGATGCCTTCCGGTGCCGGCGGCGGAATGTCGGGTATGATGGGCGGCATGCTCGGTATGGGAGGAGGCGGTGGTTCGGGAAAGAAACTTGAGTTGAAGGTAGCCTCTCCAAAGAGTACCCCTGCCGACCCTCAGGCAACCCACGACATACCTCCGGGGCAGAACATGGGACCAACTCTCCCGCTTATGACGCCCGAGCCGGGGCGTCCGGGCCGGGCCGAACCGGCTGAGAGGGCGGAAAGGCCGGAGAAGATGGAGAAGCCGAAGATGCGCATGCTCATCTACTGGGGCTGCTCGGAGGCGGTCAGGCCGGGCCAGCCCTACGAAATCGACACGGAGAAGATGAACCCCGCCGAGTTCGGAAAGGTGTTCCAGGGACGGCAGGCATCGGCGCAGAACCCGCCTTCGCCCCGTCCGGGCTTAACGTACGCGGATTGGCCGAACAGGAAGGATTCGAAGCAGGTCCCGGCGGAGAGCTCCCTCGCGGGCAACCATTTCGTCCATGGCAACTATCTTCCCGACATACGCTTCGCCATAGACCCGGGCCATGATTTCATGGCCCCCGTGGAGTTCACGTCGACAAAGGGAAGTCCCGGGGACAGCTTCCAATTCCAGTGGAACGCCATTCCCACCGCGACGGGTTATTTCGCGACAGCGATGGGGCATGACGAGAAGACTGGCACGATGATCATCTGGAGCTCCAGCGACGTCCGCGAGACGGGATATTCGCTGATGAACTTTCTTCCCGATGAGGACGTGCGGCGCCTCGTGAGGGATAAGGTCGTCATGGCGCCCTCGACGACGCAGTGCGCCGTGCCGAAAGGCATCTTCAAGGATGCAGGAGGGGCGATGATCCAGTTCATAGCCTACGGCGACGAACTGAACATCTCCTATCCGCCGCGTCCGAAAGACCCCATCTGGACCGTGAAGGTAAGGCGTAAATCGACGTCTATGCTGCCCCTCATGGCAATGGAAGGCCGCGGACCCGGCAGGGCACCGGCCGACGAAGGCGCCCCTCCCCCGGAAAAGAAGGAGGATGAGGGGATAACGCCGGGCAAGTTGCTGAAGGGTATATTTAAGTGGTAAAGAAGAGAGGTGATGGGTAATAGGTGATAGGAAATGGGGGACAGGGGTGTTCCCATAACCCATAACCTATTACCAATCACCCATTGCCTGGGCACGGGTATGAAGAACTGGAATGAGAAAGTGGCTGAATTTGATCTTGCGGGTAAGCCGCTGACGAAGGCGCTCCTCGATAAGGCGGCGGCCGACCTCAGCGCGATGGGGGAGGCGTGCCTGCTTGCCCTGGGGCCTTGCGAGGGTTTTAACGAACTGCTGGCGAGGTCCGTGTCAGCCGATATCTCCGCGCTTCTCCTTCCTTCGCTCATGGACAGGCTTAACGCCTCGGGTGAGGATCTTCCCTTTCCCCGCGACAGGGTCCTCACCTTCGTCTGCGGCATATGGTTCCTGACGGCTGCAGTCCCCCGGCTCAAAGATGAAGGGGCGGCCATGGACATGCACGACCTCGCGCGGGAACTGGGGAGATTCTTCTTCATGCCCTACGACGAAGAGAACAGGGAGGGCCTCGTCAGGATCGGCATCCAGTACTGGAAGGAACTACAGGCTGAACCGCCTGCAACGGTCGTCGAGTGGGACCGGGCATTCTCCCAGATGGTCTTCATCCACTACGAACAGATGACGAACCGCACCATCGACCTCGGAGATTTCGACCTCAACGGCAGCATCGGCAAGATGCTCACCGTCTTCCTCTCCTCCGCCTTCACCCTCCCATCCCCGCCGGAGAACAGCTCCGAAGCCTCTTAGGGCGGGAACCCGCGCACCTTCCGAGGGCAATACAAGATCCTCCGATGATGGATGATGAAAGAACTGCAGAAGGGATTATTTTATCGCAAGAGGCTTTGAGATTCTGGAGCCGACGATGGGAATCGAACCCGCGACCTGCTCATTACGAGTACTATGGTCTATTTTATTCATTAATCATGTCAGCAACATAGAGCATATACCGTTCACCACGTGGTGAACGTCAATGTTTACGCACCTTCACAGACGGTGTCGGCTCTAGCTTGTTGATAGTGTTGACCATGTGGCCGAAGGCGACATGGGTATAGAACTGCGTTGTTGTCAGCTCCTCATGGCCTAAAAGCTCCTGGACACCCCGGATATCGGCACCGTGTTCTATAAGATGCGTGGCGAAACTATGTCGGAATAGGTGAGGTGTCACCCTCTTGTCCACCTCTGCGGCCTTCCTCGCCCGCTCCATGGCCTTCCTGATGTCCGTGTACGGTTCCTTCGTCTTGGAATTGGGAAAGACGACGCCGGCCTTTTTCTTAACCGAGGGCAGGTGCTCTTTCAGGGCGAAGTGCAGCTTCTCGGTGATAGGGATGAACCTCTCCTTGCTCCCTTTGCCGATCGCGTGAATGACCCCGTAGGATATCACTTCCTTGCCCTTGCGGATCACGTCCAGGTGGACCCGGTCCTTGGTCAAGGTGAGGACCTCTGTCAACCTCATGCCGGCCTGGTACAGACACAAGAACACGCAGCGCCAGAACGGCTCGGCCTTGTCCATGATCGCCTGAGTCTCCTCCGGCGTAAGGATGACCGGCTTGGGCCGCTTGTAGGGCAGGGGCTTGTACTGACACAGCCGGTTATTACAATGGCCCCTTTCCTGAGCCCATGAGATGAGAGAGGCGAGGCACAGGACCTCTTTGTTTATCAGGGCGTTCCCGCCGCGGTTGTACCGCTGCTGCTCACCTTCTGGCCGGGGCGCATTGATCTCGGTCTTCCGTTTTTTCTGGAACGTGTCTATCGTCGTTGTGGTGATGAGGTCCGGGTACATATTGCCGAAGAAACCGAGGACGGATGAGTAAAGCATCCTCTTCTTGTCTTTATATGTCTTGGGGGATGACTGAAGCCTGACGTACTCGAGGAAATCCTTCACCAGGGCATTGACCACCTGTTTCCGATATACCGGCTTGCCGAGCTGCTGCCGGAGCGCTCGCTCGTAGGTCTCCGCGTTCTCCCTGGTACCCTTGAAGACTTCCTGAATACGTTGAGACCGGCCACCGCGGACATCGACCCACCATTCGTCAGGTCTATTCTTGTACGGTCGTACCGCCATGAGACCTTTTACCAAGTCGCTTCTTGGTTGTCAACCTTATGACCCGGTCCTGAGCTCTGCGCTCGAGGTCCGCGACGGTCGGCCGCGGCTGTCCCTCTAGACCGAACAGGTTAAGAAGACGGTCTATCTTTGCTTCCAGGCGTTTAAGATCCGCGTCGGTCAAATTATTCCTCAAACCTGAAACTTGCGCAATTTCGCAAACTGACCGTAAATGCTTGACCGCTCATGGTTATTTTCCCGCTTCCCTCGTCAGCATCGGGAACTTTCCCTTCTCGAGCCGCTGATACATCGTCTCGTCCTGGGCCACGAGAAGGTACGGCATAAACACTTCCTTGATGTCCGCCATGCCGATCTCGGCGAGCGCGAGCTGCGCCTCTATCCACCGGAGGATCTGGCGCCAGGCACAGCGGCGGGCCTGCGAGGGGTTCGCCAGGTGGTTCGGTGTCCCTTTGTCCAGCTTCATCGCCTCCATCACCGGCTCCCACTTCACCGGCAGCCGGAAATACAGCTCGTTGCCCTTGTAGGCGATGCTGAACGTGAGCCCCACGACCTCGCCTCCTGAATACTGCGTCATGATGCCGGTGACGTTGTGCCGGGCGAGGAGGTCCATGATCTCGCCGATCGTTTGTCCTTCGGTGACTTTGGTGCTGGCCATGAAGATCAAGATTGAACCTCCGTTGCGGGGATTCCCGTTTCGGGTCCCCGTAGACTGGCCAGCATCTGAAGTGTACCCTTGTGGCCCTCAACGTATCTGAGAAGCTCTTTATAGTCCTTGAACCACGTCACCATCCGGCGCATGAGCCCCGCTGGTTCTCCCTTTGCCCACAGGCCGAAGATCGGGACACCGGAAGCCCAGGCCGCGCCTACCTCAGCCCAGGCGTCTGTACCCGAGGGGCCGATATAGACGACTAGGTCTGACTTTGTGGCCCCTTCGGTGTCATACTCAAACTTCCTCTGGCCGTCCTCTGAGGCAATCCACTTGTTGACGTCGAAGCGAAGACCCTCGCGACCCTCGGCCTCGACCGCTGCGTCGACAAAGGAAATAACCTCGATGCCCATTTCCCTGAGCGTGGCCGTGAGCATTTCAACGGCGTGCTGGTTCTTCCAGCTCGATGCTATGTAGACTTTCATATCAACTCCTCCCTCTTAATCAGCCCCGCCCGGATCACCGTCAGGGTACAGAGCTTATGGCCTGCGTGATGCTCGTCCCACACCATCGGGTGACAGCGAGGGGCCAGCTTGCACGTCTCGGGACATTTCATCCCCTCTGCCCATTTAAGGACGTGGTTGTACAGGGGCAGGAAGCCGCGACTGTGCCACGCTCCGTCCGGGCCGATCCAGGCGATGTGGTTGATGACGGGGTGGTCAGGCATGGGCCTCTCTGAGCCTCTCCAGGTTATGTTTCTCGCGGATTTCGATGCCGCTCTCCATAAGCGCGTCGACAAGAGCATCTACCTTCCAGATTGGCGGTTCAAAAAGCCCGTGTCCCTTGCTGTCGGCTCCTATGTTCACGAATTCGGGGTCGATAGTCACGATCCAATCCGCAAACTCTTCCACGTCGAAGTCAAGGACCGGCTCGATAGTGATGAACCTGCGGCCGTCCAAAGCCGCCATTGCGGAGCATCGAAGCAGAGGCCTCGGCGCCGAGCTGACCTCGGGGATGTCACGGTTCGTCTCTATGGTGCAGCCTAAGATGACGTTCTTCGGTAACATGTCCATATAGTCAATGTACCTCTCAGGGTTTTTCGTCTGGAAGACGTAGGTATTCTCCGGCCATTCACGACAATGGCCGAGTACCCGCTGGATGAAGTTCATCGGCATGCTTTCGGCAAACAAGTCGGAAGTGTTCTCGATGAAGACAACGCCTGGGTACATTCCTACGTTCTTCGTGAGCGTGAATTTGTCGTACTTGACCGAAAACTCCTTCTCAATGAGTCTCAGTTCGCCCGTGTAGCGTTCCGGCCTGCCAAAGCGCGGATTGTCCACGTAACAGTAAACGCACTTGTGAGGACATTCCCCGCCGAGATGGGAATGGGTATGAGTCACCCAGGGATACATATTCCCTACTGATTTTTTAAGTGGCATTGGAAACCTCCTTTCTTTTTCCAAACATCTTCGTTTCCAGTTTCGCTAGAGCCAGCACGCTCGGCTTCAATTCCCCTGGGGTCTCAGCATATCCGACCTGGTTGAGTCTCAGTAGTTCCGCCCGGCTCACAAGCGCCAGGTTATCCAGGACACAATTCGTCCTGTCGCCATCTTTGAAGATAACCGCCATGCCCTTGGGTACCGGACCGTTCGCCTGTTCCCATATGACGATGTGCTTGAGCTTGTACCGGGTAGGGAAACCTGTGTAGGGATCGGTCTCCGCGATCTTTACGAGGATGTAGCCGTCCTTTGAATCGACGCGCTCGTGCCCCAAGGGTTTGATGCTCGCCGGCACGTTGCCTTTCTTGAAGCTGGTCCGGTTGCGGTGGGTGAGTCCCTTGGTCCCGGTGTTCCAGGGATGACTACCCTTTTCGAAGCGGCCGGTCCTGCCGGACCTGATGCGGTGGTTGTGTGTGAAAGACCGTATCTGGCCGACGGTGAAGCTGGTCCCGAAGGCCTCGTTCAGCTCTGCCGTGAGCTGAACCCTGTCGAGGTTGCGATAGTTCGCCTCGACGAAAGCCGCCTGCTCCCGGGAGAAGATGCGGTAGGTCCCCTTGGTGTTACCCGTGGGGCGTCCGCAGGTATAGCCGCGGTTCGACAGTGCGCACTTTACGGCGATCTCCGTCTTGTCCATGCCGAACTTCTTATTGAAGGCAACCGTAAGCTCGGGTATCCGCATCTTGCGGTAGCCCTTTCTCAGGAAGCGGATCTGCTCGGGGGTGTAGTTATGCCGCATCCTGCTTCTTTCCTCCTTCAAGCATCGGCGGCAGCTTGCCGATCTCCCTTTCCGACATGGCGACCTCGGCCTTCAACGCCAGGTGGGCATTGCTGATGATCTCCCTGGCGACCTTGGTGACCGCATCTGCCCGGGCGATCTCAGACTTCAGGGCGTCACCTTTGAGGTCCTCGTCGGAAAGGCGTTCGATCTGGCAGAAGAGGTGATCGTTGAGGTCTATGAGCCTGTTCTTTGACATGGTTCATCTCCTTTCAATTTGGGCCCCGTGGCCGCGACCCGTGCGCTTCGGTTCCCCTCGGGGCCGTTGGGGGGGGGTTTGTGGAAGCATTACTTAGACACGATCTGCGCATACTCGCGGCCGCGGGAAATTGGTTACTGTTTATAGGCATCAAGCCTGCAGTCGGGCATGGCGAACCAGCGAAGGGGCCGATAGACGGCTTTCTTCGGCCGTCCTTCCTTCGGGAACAGCTCGTCCTGCTTTTCGTTGACGACGCCGGATCCGGAGGTCTTGACCCTGTCTGTGACGATCTCAAGCGAAACCTGGTATTCCATGTCACCGCTGCCGGGCCCGTTCTTGAACTTAAGGCTGATCGGAATGGTGAGCGTCTTGTCGCATTTGAGCCAGGCCTTGTCCAGGTCAGCTGTGTGTTCGGAGAGGAGCATCCTGATCTTGTCTGATACCGCTTCCACCGTCTTGTGTCCTATTGTTGGCACTTACGCCTCCTTCTTTGTGGTGAATATCTCTTTCGGTACCCTGCCGGCGAGGTCGACGCCGCTCTCGAGGATGAGCCTGATGAGGTCCTTCTTCTTGAGGGTGTCGTACCTGTCGGTCTTCATTTTCAGGGTACCCGCGGCGAATTCCACGACCTTGGGGTCCGTCAGGATCTTCAACTCCTTGCACAGGTCGAGGATCTCAGGGATGGTCTTGCGCTTGAGGTAGTCCTCATGGAGACGCCACTCGGTCTTGAGGTCGACGCCCAGGTGCTTCGCCATGAGGTGCTTGTGGCTGAGGGAGGAGCCTATCTGCATGTCCTCGAGGGTGAGGTAGAGGGAGACACGCTGGATCCATGTCGTGAGCTCGAGATTGTCCAGTTCCTCGAGCTTCTTCCAGATCTTCTCGTGGCCTTCCCATGCGTAGACATGTTTCATACCCATGTCGTCAAAGAACATGGACCTGGTGCGTTCGCTGTTGGTGATGAGGGCTAGGGCGACGATGCGCAGGGAGCTTCCGTCATCAAAGGGGACCATGGTGTTAACCACCTCGGGGATCCGCTCCCGGTAAAAGCGGTCCTGGAACTCGGGACCGAGGTTCTTGACCGGTTTCGGGCCGTTGCCTGCCTCCTTGGCCTTTGACTGTGACCTGTAGCATGGGGGGTTTACGCAGGCCGTCTGGTTGGTCATCTGTCCGCGACGGGAGAGTATCGTGACGAAGGAAGAACAATCCCTGCATTTCTCCCACGGCTTCTTGCCTGTGTAGAAAGATTCGTACTTATCGTAGCCGGTCTCTTCCTGGAACGCGAAGCCGTTGGTTCCGTATTCCTTCGCGAACTTCGTTTCCGGCCAGTTCTCGGTGAGAAATGCCCTCTGTTTCTCGACGAAGCAGACGGGGTTCATGCAGTTGACCTTCTTCTCTGCAAAGTCATCACCGAAGAGGGACACCTGGACCTTGCTGTTGGCGGGGCAGGACGGGCAGCCGGCTTCTTTTGCCTTGAAAAGGGCACCGCCCAGAGGGATGGCCATATCATCGATATTGCTTTTGACACGGTCGACGCGGAGGTCCCAATCATTCTTCATATGACGCTTGTGAAAGTCCTCGACCTTGTCAGGATCCAGCCTGAGCAACTGCTCCAGGACGCCGAAGGCGATCTTCCCTTCTTCCCATTCTTTGAGGATGTTCGCGGGCAGTTCCATGACCCGGACGCGCCGGCGGATGTAGCGGGGGCTGATACCGGAGCGCTGTGCGAGGTCCTCGATCGCCGCGGGGCCCTTCGCATCGACGTAGGCCTTGAAGCTCCTTGCCTCCTCGGCCTCGGTGAGGTCCTCCCGCTGCAGGTTCTCGATGGTCATGACCTCGAAGGCCTCATTATCGTCCATGTCCCTGACGATCGCGGGGATGACCTTGAGGCCTGCGACCGTTGCAGCCCTCCATCTCCTCTCGCCGGCGACGAGCTCGTAGCTCTCCGGGCCGTCGAGGTTGATCCTCGGCCGGACGATGATGGGCTGCAGGACGCCGTGCTCCTTGACTGAGGCGACGAGCTCCGGGAAGGCGTCACTCGCGGGGTCGGTGTCCATTTTACGGGGGTTCTGCGGGTTGGGAGCGATCTTGTTGACGGGCAGGTACTCGATGCTGTCCTGGCCGTCTATGGGATCCGCCACGGGGGCCGGGGGCTTCTTGTCGAGCACTTCACTGAGTTTCTTTGGTGCCATGGGTCCTCCTTTTATTCGGGGCGCGGGGCAGGTACGTGGCCCGGGTCTTTCTCCCCTGATGCCTTCAAACCTGATTTCTGTCGACCGGTTTTCTCAGTCCGATCTGTCCGCTGCCTTTCGGCCACCCGCGCCCCTTCCGTGTGGGTCGTCATGTTACGCCGCCATGGCCTCCTTGATGTCTTTGTCCAATCTCCGGAGGGTTTCCAGGTCGATCTTCATCAGGTCGCTCGGGTAGTTCTTCCTGATCTTCATCTTCACCGCGGTAGGCAGGGCGTTGAGGGCGGGGAGAATGGCAGCGAAGAGGGCGCTTTTTTCTTCCGTCTCTGACAGTTGCGTCCCTTCGGCGGTGGTTTCGGTTTCGTCGGAGGCCTCGGTTTCAGGCGGTTCAGGAGCCTCTTCCGGTTTTTCGACTTCATTTGAGGCCGGGGCCTCGACGGGAGAGCCTGCTGTCGTCACTTCGGTTTCTCTCGGCATCTTGGTGGTCAATGCGGCCGCGGCCCGCTGACCCCGTCCGAGCATTGCCTGCTCCTGGTAGGCGAGGGCGAGCTCGGCCATGTCGATGTTCGCGTCGAGGTAGATGAGGTCCTGGTCCTGCTTCTTGGATTCGCCGGAGTCAAGGTCGACCCGGGAGATTGTGTCCTCGATCTTCCGGATCGTGAACACCGGCGCCCCGTCCCTATAGAGGCTGGCCAGTCGACCGCGGGTGATGCCCTGTACCATCATCATGGTCTGCCGGATCTGCTGAAGGGAATAGATCGAGGTGGTTTCGATCCTCCAGAGGCCCGCGCCGACGGTACCGGGGATGATGCCCTGAATGTACCCGTGGAGCTTGCAGTAGCCTTTCTGATAGACCTCACAGGTTTCCGGACAGCAGGGACCGTGAACGTGCATGGGCCTTTTCCCGGGGGTCGGACGTTCCTTTGGTTTGCGGGGCAGGGGAGACGTGCACACCCTCTGCATCTTGCCGTCGATCTCGCGGTAGTCGCTGAGGAACTTGGCGCCGTTGGTGCCCCAGTTCACCAGCTTGTGGGGTATGTTCTGGAACCAGTCGTTGAACATGAAGACGATCGGTACGCTCCGGATCTGTCCGTCCGGGTCATTGTACAAAGTGTGCAGTTTCTCCGCATTTGCCGGGTTGATCTTGCAATCGAACGGCCGGACTGTGAAATAGTCCTGGTTGGTGGGGATGAGCTTCGACTTGCCGTGTTTGTCGTTGCCGAGCTTCCGGTCAATCTCGTACCACAGCGCGCCCTCGGCCACCATACGATTATAGATGTCCTTGTCCAGGTCGGTGCATCCGGATTTCAATACCTTGATGCCGGGCCGTAGCTTGCCGAGAAGGGGCATTCTCTGCGCTATGTCAGCGCTTCCGAGCAGATCGTCTCTAAAGTCTTCCATTGTTACCTCCTGTATTGTTTCTGCGCTTGGAGCAGATATGTTTTCTGAGTTCCATGTCAAGGAATACGAGGCCGCCGAGGCGGGTCTTGATGACGAGGATCTCCTCGCCGCAGTGCCGGCAGAGCTGCGTCCGGACCTGTCTCGATTGCGTGAGCCGCTGGCGGACGATGTTCGCTATCATGAGTTCAGGCATTGGTGATGACCTCCACGCCATTCTCCTTTGACAGACGGATGACGCCGTCGGCCATGGCCATGAGCTCCGGGCTCTGCGTGATGCAGATCTCGCGGTCGTACCCGCCCAGGTCGAGAACGCGCCGCTTCATGGCGAAGAATTCCTTCTTCTTCTCGAAGTCGAGGGCCCCGTCCTTCTCGTCCGTGTAAATGGTCTTGAACTGCCGGCCGCTGGCGGTCTTGTTGTAGATACAGATGGCCTTCGTGACCGCATCCTCGATCCACGTCTTCTCGCCTCCGGAGAGGCGCTTGATACTCTTCTGCTCGTCGGTCTGGTTGTCGAAGACGGTGATGTCGAAGACCTCCTTCATCCCGCCGGCCGCTTTCGCGGACTGTGTGTCGATGCGGACCGCAAAACGGCCGCCGAAGACCTGCAGGAGTTCATTGGCGATCGCGGATATCTGCGGACCCGCGTCGTCCAGTTCCAAGGCAATGATGCCGTCGTTGCCGAATGCCTTCTCCAGTGTGGCCCACTGGCTGACCTCGTCGTTGAGGTAGCCGATGCGGCTGCCGATGGTGTCAAGTTCGCCCTTTGCCCCGTCGATCTGCTTCAGCGTCTCCTCGAGGGCTCCAAGGTGCTGGTTATGTCCCTGCTGCCGGATCCGGGCCTCCTCGATCTCCTTGCGGAAATGTGCTTGCACCTTGAGGATGTCGTCCTTCTGTTTCTCGTAGTCGGGGCCGTTGTCACTGGCATCGAGGAGCTTCATGTTGAGCTGGCCTATGGTCTCACGGATGGCGACGAGCTCCTTGTTGGCCTCGGCTGCGTAGGTGGCAACTTCGGCCTCGCAGGCAGCTACCTCGGCCTCGGTCTCCTGCAGCTGCTTCCGGAGCTCGGGGAGCTGTGCCTCCGCTTGTTCGGCGAGGGGAAGGCTTTCGAGAGATTTGGTTATCTCCTGCAGGTCCGCCTCGATGGATTTCTGAGTCAGGAGGAGGTTGTTCTTGGTGTCCGTTACGGCCTTGATCTGGCCGCGGATGGTTGCGGGATCCTTACGCTGCGCCTTCAGCCCGGCGATCTCAGCTTCAAGGTCCGTTTCATCCTGCGCGGGTTTGCTATAGAGTTCGATGTCACGCTCGAGCTCGGGGATCTTGCCGCGGTCCTCGACGGCAGCCTTCATAAACTTGCACGTCGGGTTATCGACCGGGCAGCCGCTTGACTTGATGTAATCGGCCTGCTTCTGTGCCCTCTGGAGCTCTCGCTTTAGATTGTTCTCCAAAAGATTGGTACGCGAGAATAGTTTCGCCTTAAGGTCCGACTCCTTCTCCGCTATTGTCTTGTCGGCAGAGAGAATATCGTTGAGGGCCCTGTTCATGACCTCGAGAGAGGCGTCCACGTCCCTGATGTCGGTCTTCGTCGTCTCGAGGGCCTCGCCCTTGGTTGTCTTCTCCTCTGCCAGGTTCCGGAGATAGGGAAGGGTGGCGACCCGAGCCTCTGCTGTGGTTATGCTCCCTTTCAGCGTGTCCGCTCTCTTCGCCGCGGCCTCCGCCTTCTTCGAGAGCCCCATTCCTTTTGTCTCGGCGGTATCTGACATTGTCCGGTACTTGATGTTCGCCTCGTTAAGTTCGGCCCGTATCTTGTCGACCTCTTCCCGGGCCTTCTTCTGCAGGCCGATCTTGACGTCAAGCTCGTTGACCTTTTCCTGCAGGGTAATGATCTCCTGCTCATATGATGTGATCTCGCCGTCGATGCAGCTGATGTCAGCCTGGACAAGGATGATGTCATTGCAGGTCTCCGGTTCCTTGGCCACCGTGTCCTGCAGGCGCTTGCGGTCGACCATGAGGATCTCCACTTTGCCGGCGAGCTCCTGCTTCACGCGGCGAGCCTTCTCGCCTATAGCCTGCAAATGTGAGATGTTGAGGAGCTCGACGAAGAGGTCCTTGATGTCGCCCTTGCTGTAGTCGCTGAGGGCCTTCGCGTTCTGTGCCCGGAAGATGCTGGTGAAGAAGAGCTCAGGGCTGCCGAGGACCTCCTCGACGGCGCGGTCATAGGTCTCCAGTTTGCCGTCGATTCCCGGGTACTTGTCCCATTCCCCTTCCCGCCCGGTTGCGGGGTCGGGGTCGTCGCGCCAGGTGTACAGGTACGCCTCGGCCTTCTTACGGTCCGTGTCGATGAGGACCTTTGACTTGTATGTCACCCCGTCGACCTCGAAGAGGAAGGTCTTGGCCGCGTCGCCGTATGTGTGGTCGTAGTAGCTGAATCCCGTGGGCCGGTACGTGTTGCCGGCGCGATAAGGCATCAGGCGGTACGGGGTCAACGAGTCCATGATCGTGGTCTTCCCCGTGCCGTTCGGGGCAGAGAGCACGATTATTCCCGGTGGGAGCTGTTCGAGGTCCAGCGTAATCTGGTCAAGTCCCATGCCCGCCTTTATACCTTTAAAACCTTTCAGCGTGAGTTGAATTGGTTTCATGAGTTGCCTCCTTCCGCTGCTATCGGCACATCGGGACATGCGGGCGGGGCATGGTATATAGGCATGTCAGCCCCGCCGGCCTTGCTGCAGGCATGACAATAGACGGTTTCCGTGTAGAGTTCGTGGAGGATCTCATTCACGTCTTCCGTCTCCTCGAGCACAGAGAGTTTCTCGCTCATCTCCGCGGTGATGCCCTGGCCGGTGGTCTCGGCCCATTTCAGGAGCTTCTCCTCGAGGCTGCCGAGGCGACTGATGCCCTCGGCCCTGACGCGGACCGTGGGGATGATCTGCTTCTCGATCTTTACCTCCGCGGCGCCCTTTGCCATGGCCGCGTCGATGATGGCCTGCTCGTCGACCTTGCCGATGTCGGCCTCCGCTACCTCGTAGACGATCCTGACGAGGTCGCCCTGCTGGACGTCCTCGACGACCTCGACACCAGGGAGACCTTCGGGGCGCTTCGTACGCATCGACCGTGCCGGCGTTTCGACGAAGCGAGAGGAGAGGGTGCCGTCTGTGATCTCATGGATGTAAAAACCCTTCTCCTCTGCTTCGCCGTAGTTGAGGCGGGTGATGCTGCCGGAATAGAAGATGTTCCCCCATTCCTGGCGTTTATGGATATGGCCGAGACAGTAGAGGTCGCACTTTGCCAGGTGAAGATCCCCGGTCGTGTATTCAAGGTCCTTCCCGGCCATGGTCTGACCCGTCGACAGCTGAGAGCCCGTCACGGTGCCGTGACCGATGAGGATGGTGGGGACGCCTAGAGCCCTCGCCTGTTCGTTGATGACTCCCCATCCCTGCAGGACGTCGCGGACGAGGTCGATGGTTTCGCGGCTCGTGTCGGTGACGGATCCGGAAAGGTTTGCCATGAGGGTGGCCTTGTTGATGGAGGGGAGCGTTGAGATAATGGCAACGGCTCCGTGAGCTATTATTCCATCCTCCTCGATTCTCACCATGTGGCGGTCCCCGTAGACGTTCGTGACGGCGATCTGCTCAAGCCTGTCAGTAACGTAGGTAGGATGGGCGGTTCTGAGCTTCGCCAGGGCGTTGATGCTGCCCTCGGCGTCGTGGCTGGTGGTTCCCCTGATGACGATCGTCGGCGCCACGTTGCCGCATTTGTAGACGAACTCGATCGCCGCGAGACTCGCCGGGCTGCCGAGCTGGACGCCCTCGTCGAAGAGGTCGCCGGCGATGGCGATGAGGTCCGGCTTCTCCTCGATCGCCCTGGCGATGAAGAAGTCGCAACATTTGATGATATCCGCCAGGACGTGCGGCTGATTCTTCTTGTGGATGTCTGCTGTGTGCATGATTTTCATAATTTCCCCCCGTTCCCCGGAGGGGATCGACGTCTCCGTTAATAGGACTCCCGATATTTTTCCTGAAAACTGCATTGACATGGGTTACCTCCTGTTAATTCACGGGGCCCCGTATTTCCGACACGGTGACAAGCCCTCTGAGCCCGGGGCCCCGTCCACATTGTGAAAGGCTATTTCAATGAGCCTCCTTTCCCGTCGTTTGTCGGTGACGGCGCCGTGGTTGCCTCTGGGGGTGCGAACTCAAAGAAGCTGTGTATCTCTCCCTTAAGGACGATTTTGACGGGGTTGAGTCCGAAGAGGCCGCCGCCGGCGTAGTTACAGGGTCCGCCCGTCTTGTCGAACATCTTCTTCGTGCTCCCCGTGAGCCTACCGATGCAGGAGAAGGCTATCATCGTGTGTTTCTCGTCCCCCGCATCTATCCAGTCCTGTGCGCTGGCCACATAGCCGCACGAGGGGCACTTGAACCGCCATTTCATCTTGTCGGAGCCAAAGAGGCGAATCCCTTCCGCCTCCCATTCTTCATAGGTCATTGCTCTATCTTCTGGCATGGTTCCTCCTTCTTTCTTCTTCACGGGGCAGGACGGAGCGCCCTGAGCGTTAACCGGGTGTCGCCGGCGCTCCGTCCCTTCGGGGGTAGAACACGGGGTGCTTACGGGGATAAAGGTGGGTGGTATTTTCACAGGTTCACCATCGCATAACAGATCATGAAGCCGACCATGAGAGCGTCGATGACCACGTAGGAAACGGATTTCAGGGCGATGCGCCAGTCCATCATCTTGATAAGGGCGAATAGCGCCGCGGCGAGGACGAGGAGAATGGCGCCGACACTGCCTATGAGGTCACGGGTGTTCTTCGTCATGGCTATCTCCTCCCCGGCTCCGGGATCTGGGGCTCGTCTTCGTCGGGCAATGAGCGGTTCATGCGAGTTTTGAGATGTGCGAGGTACTCTTCGCGCGAAACCTGTGTGGCCGTCGCGTATGCCTCTAAACATTTGACTTGATGCTTGGTAAGACGAAAACGCCTCATGCAGGCCTCCTTAATTAAAATGCAGGAACGGGTGCTTTCACCCACGGGCTGTATGCGCTCGTCCTCCCCCGTCATCGGCTCGGATATTCTCCGCATCTCACTGGCCAGCCGACGGGCGCTCGCTCTGTCCTTTCCCGATCCCGTTTCGGATTTCGCTATCCCCATCTTTAAGAAGTGGGGGGCCAAGATCGCCGAGGGCGCATGGCGGCTCTTCGCTACGTTTCCTACTCCCGCCGGGTTGCGCGTCGCCATCATGATCCCGCTTCGCAGCGTGCCCCGTTCCTGATTGGTACTGGATGATGTGAATGCCATGTTCCTAGTATTCACTATCATAGTGTTCTTGTCAAGAACATTCTGAAAAAAAATGTGATGTTTAGCACGGACGCGGCTTAAGAGAGAAACGGTTGCTCACGGAAGGGTGTTCTTAGTCAGGTTTTCCGAGACCGGCCGTGACGAGGGCAAACAGGCCGATGATTATGAGGTAGACGGCTGCAATGAGAGCACAGAGCGCCACGAGGGCTCCGGCATATTTCAGGATGACGCGGGGCCAGGTGACGAGGGCCTTTACCGCGGGATTCCCCAATGAAACCTTACGGGCAAGGCGGGGCAAGTATTTCAGGAAGAGCAGGGTGCCGCCGATGATGGCAAGGAAGAAAACAAGGACAGCCGCGGAGCTCATGGCTCGTGGGCCTCGAGCGGATACACCCGAGGTCCCGGCAACTCCCAGCCCCGAACCTCTACCCTGATGAGCCGTCCCTTATAGTAGATTCCTCGGATGTGCCAGCGACAGGTGAGAGGATCCCCGTTGAGGGTCGTACCGTGGAGTAGCGTCATAAATTCCCTTCGGGTCCCGTCCCGCAAGGCCTGAAGGCACATTCTGTTATATTGGATCTCGTCGGGGTGTCCGCGGGTGAAACAGGATTTGCCGACCATATCTCCCTGCAGATCCCTGTACCTATCGTTGCAATAGAGGACCCGACCTTGGGCATCGTTGACCAGGTAGAGGTCGGGCTCGGATGATAAATAGAGCCGGATAAGCCTCCCACTTCTTTCCCCCCTTACGCTCCCCCGCGGCTCGCTGCATTCCCTCGTCGTAGCCCCATCTACGACACGGAGGAGCCGCGCACTTTTGGCGGCTTGGGTTCTCCTTTAGTGCCGTCATGCCGAATGAGCTGCTCCAGGGTGGTAAGCCTTTCGTTTTGCTCTGTTACGACGGCCTGGAGCTCGTCGACCCGGGCCTTTGCTGTCATGGCTGAATGGAAAGCATCAAGATTGGACTTGATGGCCTCTATGGACTCGCGGTCTCTGGAGCTCAGTATGTCCACGAGCTTTGTGATGTACACCTGTGTTTCGGGATTGGAAGCGCTCGGGCCCGATTGCTGCTGGGCACCGTACCTCAGGGTCTCGAAGTTTACTCCGTAGAGGTCACACAGCCGCGCCAAATGCTTTGACTTGATCTCTTTTACAACCCCGATCTCTATCTTCGTGTAGTTGCTGCGGCTCATTTCCAGCTTGTCCGCGACGTTGTCCTGGCTCCATCCCTTTTCTTTCCGGAGGTCCCGGATCGTCTGCCGGAGCTGGTCGTTGATCGACAGCCTCTCGCTGTCGTGCGCGCTGGTGTCTAAGTCCATGTTACTATTGTACACATTTTCCCCGAACCGTCATCTGAAAGAAAGTTCTTGACAAGAACACCCCCAGGGTGAATACTAAGAACATGATAGGAACAAAACTGAAGGAATTGCGAACGGCCAAGAAGCTCACCCAGGCAGAACTGGCAGGCCGGATCGGCATAGACCGGTCAATGATCGCCAAGGTCGAGGCGGGGAAGAACATCAACCCCACGCTCTCTGTCCTGCAAAAGATAGCCAACGAACTAGGCGCGTCAATCGAGGTTCTGTGTGGTAGTGACGAGCAGTAATTCATGTTTCTATTATCGCCGCGACATCGGCACCCTGCAACAAAACTAAGTTGAGGAAACTCTATGGATCAACCAATCGATGAGTTAGAAGCCATCGAGTTTATGATCGACACGAACATTCATCGTTACAGCCGCAAACAGATAGCCTGCATGCTTCGCCCGAAGTTCAAGGTCGAGAGGGCAAAAGAATGGTTGTCTAAATGCCTCAACCCAAAAGGGGACCAACACTTCAGACCCAAGGATGTGAGGGATATATGCAGGATCACCGGGCGGGGTGATATCTACCTTAACTTCTTTGCCGACGACCTCGGTTTCGAGCGAACCATCAAGAAAGTGGTCCTGGATCCTGCCAAGGAAGTTGTTGTCCTGCGACAGGCCCTTATGGATCTGGGCAAGGATCCGGACAAGGTGACGAAGGAGTGCCTGCAGGAGCACAAGGGCCTGCTGGTGCTGGCGCTTAAGAAGGACAGAGAGGATAAGTAATGGCGCGGGTGGCGAAATGGGTAGACGCAAGGTCGCTCCTTGGACACAGAGTAAGAGCAGGAAAAGCTCCTGTGGTCTGTAAAGACGGTCTCGTTACTTAGAGGGTTCGAGTCCCTTAGACCTCTATGCAGGGTTCAAATCCCTGCCCCGCGCCAACTAAAACAAAGGAGGATATATGGAATCAGGATCTTGTTCAGCAAAGAAACAGCCCGCCATCAACCAGGCGGTTGATGAGTTGACGAAGATGATAAGCGTTCTTGAGGAAGAACTCCACGCTCTCGCGCAGAGGCTGGACCCCGTATCGCGACCCGTCGCCAAGACCCCGGGAGGAGAGGATAGGAACAAGAAGGAAGCCTTGTTGGGGCCTGACCGCGAGAGTGCTTCTCCCATGACCAACACGATCCACATCCTGAACCGCAGGCTCGCGGGACTCGTGGGATTCTCGGCGGGCCTCAGAGATGGGCTGGAAATATAGGGGGACATGGCATGTTCAACGAGAGCTACTGGCGAGACAAAAGAGAACGGCTGGAGAGGTCGAAGCCCGTCTTCTCCCTGGGGGCGATCAACTTTCTGAAAGGGGTCTTTCACCGGGAAGACAGGATGGTTGACAGTGCGTCCGGATCCGTTCACACCCGATCCCCGAAAGAGCGCCGGATCCGGCGGGCCCGGCACAGGAGCATGATGAGGAACGCATTGTAATGGCATCCGACAAGGTTGAACTCTGTCCTGTCTGTCTGGAAAAAGATCAACAGGTCCCGATGCTCAAAGGAAGACCGACCACCTGGTACTGGTACTACAGGTGCCCGGCATGCGGGAATTTGGCGCTGGTGGAGAGGGAAGAGAAGGAGCGTAATGGAGTGGTTTAAACATTCAACGGCTTCGCACGATGATCCCGATCTTTCCGACGCGATGGACGAATTTGGCCATGCCGGATATTCAAGTTTTTTTATCCTCCTGGAACTCTACGCGGAGGAGTATCACCACCTCGATTCAGAGGGCTTTTTGAGACTTTCTCTCAAGTTTGTCGCAAGAAATCTCCGACTTTCCTCAACAAAAGTTCCGAAACTTCTCAACTTCTATTCAGAACGGGGAAGGATACTCTTTAAAATTGAAGGTAACTACGTCTACCTGAAATCACCGAAATTCGATGTAATTGCAAGTAATTGGGTATCACGAAAGAAGGCAAAACAAGACCGCACACCTACAGAGGCCCCTACCGAGGGGGCTACCGAGGGGCCTACCGCTATAGAAGTAGAAGAAGAAGTAGATAAAGAAAAGAAGAAGAAACATATATGTGCACCCGACCCCTCTTTCGATTCCTTTTTTAATGACTTCTGGAATATCTACCCAGGGAGAAACGGAAAGAAGATCGGCAAAGATCAATGCCGGGAATACTGCAAGCGGTTCAAGAATGGGGAACGTGAGCAAATTCTTGCCGGTGTGAAAAACTACGCCGCATCGAGACAGGCGGTTGAAGGATTTGCGAAAGACCCGATTCGCTTTCTGAAAAATAAAGCATGGCACGACTGGCAGGAGCCGGAGCATGACCCGTCAAACGCCTATGACTGGTAAGGAGGTATCGTGAACAAGGAACTTTACAAGGCCAAGGTCAGGGAATTCTGCAGCCTCATGAACGTGAGCGACCTTTCGACGAAACCAACGGCCCAGGCGATCTTCGACAAAATCGATGGCCGCTTCACCGACGACGATATGGTCAACTCCTTCAACGACATGATGGAGGCGGAGGTCATCAAACTGACATACCCCATCCTCATGCGGTACCTGCGGAAGTACAAGGAGGTCAGGGTCGGGGTGGAACTGCAGCGCCGCAAACTCCAGGAGAGGAATGAGGTCGAGCAGGTGCTCACCCACGCCGAGATCAGGAAACTGATCGACTCCATCATCCACAAGACTCCGGGGGCGGGACACGACTACCTCCGGGCGAACGCGACGATCTGGAGAAAGAACGGATCTCCCCTGGCCGTCTACATCGACCCGACAGACCCGAACCTGGAGCACGGCAAGGCCGTGACCATCGTCTACGAGCAGCACGGTGAGCAGATGGTCCGGGCATCCCACATCCGCCTCGGCATGGTCCGCCACAAGATCCTGACGAAGAGGACGGACGGCCCGCCGGTGCGCAGGGGTCCGCAGTCGATGTTTGCGCCGCCCCCACCCGAAGATGATTTCATACCCGAACTGGAGGTGGAATAATTGCTTTTCAAGGAATTGCTGGCATGGATAGACAGACAGGAAGTAACCCTCGACGAGATTACGACAAAGCAGTGGAAGTATGCCCGTGCGATCAAGCAGGAAATCACCCTGATGGAACAGGCGCACGAGGCTGACGACATCCCGAAGCAGAAACACCACATGACCCGCGCACAAGGATATTTCAAAAAGGCTCAAAGCTTGATCAAGGAGGGCAAGGTATGAAAGGGATCAGTGCCGTATTCAGTTTTCTGGATGGGTACCACAAGCGGGAGGAGGAGCACAGGAAACAAGCAGAGGAACCGGCCCCCGAGCCGCCCCGCCTCCTCGCCGAGCTCGAGGAGAAGATCAGGGAACTGCAGCCCGGCCAGGTCATCGGCTACCGGATCCAGGACAAGACCGACTGGACCGGGAAAGGGGACCTCACCATCGTCGTCTACTGCGGACAGATGGAGCCGCGGCGGTTTCAGGACATCCAGGACATATTCAGCGGGAAGAAGACGGGCCACTTCCGGCCGCGGCAGGGGGTGGAGGGGTGAAAGGATTCCGGATTAGACCACGACCGAAACCCGTGCCCGGGAGCATGGGCTCTCTTGAGAAACAGTATGCGCATGAAGTTCTCGAGGAGCGTAAGCGCCGCGGCGAGATCGTGGGTTACCGCTTTGAGGCCATGAAACTTCGGCTCGCGGCGAACACGTTCTACACCCCGGATTTCGTCGTCACCTTCGATGATCACATCGAGCTGCACGAGACGAAGGGCTTTTGGGAGGACGACGCCCGGGTAAAGATCAAGGTGGCGGCCGCAATGTACCCGGAGTTCGTCTTCATCGGCGTGGAGTACAAGAAGCGGGAGGAGGACAGGAAGGTAAGGGGAGCGCCGAAATACTGGCATTATGAGGCGTTTAGTCAGATGGTGGCCGCCTGATGGACCCCAAACCCGCCGTCCAGCTCCTCCTTACCCGCCGCCCGATCTGCTCCCGCTGCATGCACGGCAACTCCGTCGAGGTCATCACCGGCCGGGCAAACTCCCCGGTAGAGTACCACTGCGGCTGCGGGAACTATGCGGTGGTGGGCAAGCCGGCGCGGTGGCCGTTCATGGAGATCACGAAGGACACGACACCCCCCGAGGAGAAGAAGGCAGGCGAGACATTTGCCGCGGCTTTCTGCCCAGGAAGTAGTCCAATACAGGTGGGCGAGTCAGTTGTAAAATCCAGTGCAGATTATTCCAGAAATATTGCAGAACTGGCGCAACGGGCCATCATCGCTGAGAAAAAGACGGCGGAAAAGTGTAAATCGAAACAGGAGGAACCAATCATGTCAAGAAATCCGCAATGTAAGAGTGAAGGTTGCACGAAGATTGGCGCTTTTATCGGTCTTTGCGCCACGCATTTTAAGACCGAATACGGTATTACCTATCGGAAGTATATGAAATGCCGCCATCTGAAGGGCGAGGATCCCCGCGAGGTGGCAAAGAGGATCAGGGCTGACAACATGCTGACCGTGGAAAAGAAGGAGAAGCCCGTGTCAAAGAAGGTGAGCACTCCGAGACCGGAAGAGGTAGGGGACAAGAAGCCAGCGCCTCCTCCGGTGCCACCGACGATTACCAAAGAGGACGAAACCGTGCTTCTGCAACTTTACAGTGAAGGGCCATTCCTGGTCATTGTCTTGCCGCCGGAGATCAAGACGGCCCTTGCAGAGAAGGCAAAGGCTGAATATCGCAGCCCGGAGCAGCACGCGGCATATTTAATTCATACCGCGTTGAAGGAGGGGTAATTTGAAGGATATATCTGGTCAGAGGTTTGGGAGGCTTACGGCGATTAAACCCAGTCATAAAACAAAGGACCAACAATGGGTCTGGCTATGCGAGTGTGAGTGTGGGAAAAAGGCCTTTGTGCGCGGGCATGTGTTGAGAAGGGGTGAATCGAAATCTTGTGGTTGCTTGAACAGAGAAATGACTATTGCACGGAATAGACAAAGCGGTGACAGAATTCGAGGAGAGAAGAATCCCCGCTGGAAGGGAGGAAGATATAACATGTCGGCTGGATATGGCCTTATTCTGATGCCGGACCATCCTAGAGCCGACAAAACAGGATATGTTTTCGAACACATCGTTACGATGGAGAAAATGCTGGGCCGCCCTCTTGTCTCTGGCGAGGTAGTTCATCACTGTGACGGCAACCCAGCAAATAACGGACCCTTTAACCTTCGCCTGTTTTCATCACGTTCGGAGCATATAGCCTATCACGGAAAGCTGAAAAAGACAGGGAAGCTCAAAAAGAACAAGAAAAATCTCCAGGCGGCATATGTGCTGAGTCAGGTCCGGGAAGCGGCGGAGAGGGTGGTATGAGTCTCAAGATATCGAAAGCCGTCAAGGACGGCATGCTGGTCAGGAAGAGGGGCGACAAGTACGTCCGTTGCGGACGCGGCCAAGTACCCCATGGGGTGTATCAGGTAGGTTACTCACAGATGGTCGATACCGGAGAGGACCGGAAGAAGGTAGACGTGCCGACCGGAGTTGTCCTGGCCGGAGCGGCGAAGGTGAAACTGGCATGATCGGCAACGAACAACGCAAATTCTTGGTTATTGGAAAATCCCCCCTTAAGGGGAAGACCGGCGTACTCGTGGATCTGACATATGCAGGGGCAAAAAACGGATGGTATACGCTGAAGTTTGACAATGGCAAAGAGGGTCTATTCGCCGGGGAAGAATTAAGAGAGGTGTTTAATGGTGATAACAAAGCCGAAACGGAAGATGCCGACCAGCCTCAGGCAACCACCGGCGTCGTCTCGAAGATCATGAACCTCGCTGACGGGACGGTCCGGGTGAGTGTGGACATACCGCATGAAACGGTCCCAGACACGGTGATCACATGGCTGTATAAAACCGTGGCGATCGCGGTGCTGGAGGAGAAAGGAAAATGAAATACTGGATTGAAGTCGACAAGCTCGGCAAGGAGGCGGCGGAGCATTTCTTGGAAGGTTATGGCCCCTTGATGACAGACATCACCACGACTGATCGGGCCGAGTTCGAGGTAAACGAAAACGTGTCTATCGAATGGGTTAAGTTGCGTCAGGGACGTAAACTCATCGGCATGAGGAAGTTCCCCCGTCCGATAGTGATGTTGCCCGGCGACCTTTTTTGTGTGACATACCGGCTGACCATCTCGCGCCTCGGAGCGAGAGTGGAGTTTCTGGGGTAGGAGAGGAATGATGGACACAACACCCGAATATATCAAGATGTGCGAGAAGGCAATACCAGATTTGTACAACTACTTTGAGGCAAATGCTGAACAATTACGACCGCTATTTATCTATGATTATGTCACTGACCGGGTGAGTATCCTGCTTTGGTCGCCTAAAAGTTTGAGGGAAAGAATAGGCGAGACCAATGATGAAATCATTATCTCGCTTGAGAGCGACAAAGACCGGAACATATACATCCCCGGTGATTCAGAGGAAGCCGTAAGCAAACCCATTGTTCCCCTGTGGAGGCAAGACCAGTTGCAGGAGATGATTGTGGGTCGAGGGGGAAGGGAAAGCAGAATCGTTGTGCATGAATCTCTCTATCGCTTTTCGTATTCCAACTATAAAGATGGAGCGCATCCCACAAACATATTTGACACACAGGAACAACTCTGGCTTGCCTTCGTCATGAAAGAGAAATACGGCAAAGTCTGGAACGGCGAAGAATGGGTGAACAATGGAAAATAAAATGTTCAGAGAGAACCGGGAACTTGCTTTCAAAAGGGCGATAGACGCAAGGCGCCTATGTGCGAGATCTGTTGTGTACCCAGCAACGGGGCAAATAGAGGATAAAGGGCGGCGGTTATTCAGTATTATAAGCGGCCTCATCTCCGACAAGTTTTCCAATGCAGTGACCGAAAAAGACCTTCCCGATGGTTGCAAGGAATACCGGCTCGAGTTGGTGGTGCTGACGCCGCAGGAGCTTGTGGTGCTATTGATGAACGAACGTGCTGCGGCAACTGAGGAAGCAATAGCTTTGCTGTTGAGCATAGGATCCGGAGGTACCTCATGAAGTGTCTCTTCATCGGCGGTTCGAACGACGGCAAGCAGATCTATGTCCGGGACGCGCAGGAAAGACCCGAGGTGACCCTTCTCATGGACGCGAAACAGTCCAGGCTCGGAGTCAACGCGGAGAAGTATTTCCCCCATCGCATTTCTGCCGGCGGCAAGGAGATACTCGTCTTCGCCATTGACGGGATGACCATGGCCGACACCATCGAGCAGCTCGTCGAGGGGTACAGGGCACTATGAGCGACTATCCGGACATCCCGAACACCACGCTGATGACGTTCCAGGAGGCGGCCGCTGTTTTCAGGCTCAGCAAGAAACACGGGGCTCGGACAGTCCAGCGGTGGATCGACGAGGGCATCATTTCCGTGGAGACCGTGGTCAAGGGCAAAGGCCGGAGAATAGTCACAAGCTCCTTTGTGAACTGGCTGGAATCGGAGCGCGCATCGTAAAAAAATCATCCTTTCTGCACTATTCCGCATTTTCCCGTTTTTTCGCGCGGTATGCGGGTGGACACCCTGTTTTAGCGCCGATACACTGTTATTGACATGGCTAAACGTTCATCGATACCTCCTGTTTCCGGCAAGGGGAAGGGGTCAAAAGCTCCTTCCCCTAAAAAACACCCGGGTGGGAGACCGAGCAAGTATGACGTGAAGTTCGCGGAGAAAGCTCTCTACCTGTGCACGAATTATCCGATGGACCACAAGGGCCTTGCGAAAGTGTTCGATGTTTCCGTTGAGACGATCCGCGCATGGATGATTGACCACGAAGAGTTTTCTGTAGCAGTAAAAAAAGGCAAGGACGCCTGGAACACCCACACCGTCGAGGACAGCCTTCTGAAGCGCGCTATGGGCTACAAGTACATCGAGACCACGCGCGAACCCCTCTACAATTCGATCACGGGCAAGGCGCTCAAGGACCCGAAGACCGGCAAGGCTATCATCGCCGTCACGAAGAAGGTCACGAAGAGCGTGGCACCGGACACCACGGCGATCATCTTCTATTTGAAGAACAGGGATCCGGGAAGGTGGCGGGAAAAGAGCACTCATGAACTCGTCGGCAAGGACGGCGAACCGCTACCCACGGGTGGTCTTGTTCTCATCCCCACGAAACTGAGCGAGGAAGAATGGAAGAAGCAGGTCGAGGCTTACCTCGAGTCCCAGGCTGGGAGCCCCAGCCCAAGCAAAGGATAGCCCTCAGTTCCCCGGTCTTTGAGCTCTTTTACGGTGGAGCCAAGGGCGGGGGCAAGTCGGACTATCTCCTCATTGACTTCCTTGACGGCATTCGGTACGGCGAGGCCCACAAGGGTATTCTCTTCCGCCGGAGCTTCTCTGAGCTGGAGGAGCTGGTGTTCCGGTCTCGGCAACTTTACCCTCTCCTGGGCGCCGTGTATTCGGAGACGAAGAGGACCTGGACGTTCCCGGGTGGCGCGACCCTCAAGATGCGCTTCCTCGAGAAAGACAAGGACGTCCACCGTTACCAGGGGCATCAATACACCTGGATCGGCTTCGACGAGCTCACCAACTGGGCAACGGACTATTGCTACCTGTATATGTTCTCCTGTGCACGGTCCGCCGAAGGTGTCCCGGTCCGCGTCAGGGCTTCCGGCAACCCGGGCAGCGTCGGCCACTTCTGGGTCAAGGACAGGTTCATCGACCGGAAAAAGCCATTCATGATCTACCGCGATACACAGACGGGCCTGACGCGCTGTTTCATTCCCGCCAGGCTTGACGACAACACGAAGCTGCAAACGAACGACCCGCTCTACGAGGTCCGCCTGAAGGCTCTCCCCAAGCACCTGTACGAGGCCTACCGTTTCGGTCGCTGGGACATCTTCATCGGCCAGGCCTTCAACCTCTCCGAGGAACACCACATCATCAATCCGATGCCGATTCCCGCGAACGCCATGATCTACATGACGATGGATTGGGGTTTCGGTGCTCCTTTCTCCATCGGCTGGTGGTGGGTGGACAACGACGGGCGCCTCTACCGCTTCATGGAGTGGTACGGCTGGAGTGGTAAACCGAACGAAGGAATGCGCTTGAATGACTCGGAAATCGCGGAAGGCATCATTCGGCGTGAACAGGGATCGATGATTGCCGGAAGACCCATCACGCGGATCCTGTCTCCGGACTGCTTTTCGAAGAAACCAGACTACAAGGGCGGGGGCCAGGCGAAGTCTACATCCGAGGTGTTCGCCGGCCAGGGCCTCTACTGTATCCCCGGCGACCCAAACCGTGAGCTCGGTATCAGGCAGTTCCGTGAGCGCCTGCGGGTAAAACCGGAAGAACGGCCCATGATGCTCATCTACAATACGTGTGAGCACTTCATACGGACCATCCCTGTCCTGCAGACGGATGTGAACAACCCCGAGGACGTCGACACGGACCTCGAGGACCACGTCTATGACGAAACGAAGCTCATCTGCAACGCCCGCCCCATTGCCATGCAGCTCCCGACGGAGCTCCAGTTCCCCAACCTGGCAGCTGCCCGCGTGGACAAACTGGAGAGCGAGGCCTCCGTCGACGCGCTCTATGAGCTGTACGGTCTCAATGACGAGGAGGAGAGGTTCGGCCATGATGGTTTTATCTCGACTGTGGAGTAAGACGGTGGTCCTCTTGTCGATGGTGGCCGCGATCATAGGTCTGCTGGCCGTCATAGCACTGACATGTGCCGGCATCTGGCTCGTGGGCTACGCGATAGTGGGCCCGTTCTTAGGAGGATAGCGTGAATATCGACACCATGATAGGCCTGGTCTTCGGATTGCTGTACGGCGGTTTCTGCATCGTCTGTGTCCGCATCGGCTTCCGCATGGGCCGCATGACGCAGGACAAGCCCGTTGAGACGCCGAAGGCCTTCCATCCCGGGGGAGAGGGCGCCCTTGATGAATATGACGCCTACGAGGAGGCACTGTCCCGGGCCGGGACAAAAAGCACGGTGGAGGATAGCAAGTGATACCCGCGTTCGACATTGACACAGATGGAAGGATCACCGACCTGATCGTCCCCGGCGAGGGCAGGGTGCTCGTGCGGTGTGCGGTGTGCCAGGAGATCATAGCCGCGGTGTACATTGAGGAGCTGAACCTTCCGTTGAAGACAGAGATGTTCAAGTCTCCCGACCCGCTGCACGGCTTTCCTGTACCCTTCAGGCCCGGCTTCGGCCATGAGGCCATGTTCTGTCCCATATGCCACGGCAAGGCGGTCGCCTACCCCGGGGACGTGATCAGGACGGACAAAGGGGAGTACAGGGTACCGGAAAAGGAGCCAAAGAGAGAAGAGATCAAGGAATCGCAGGGTAGAGCAGAGGTGGCTCACCTGGTTCATACCCAGGAGGTCCCGGGTTCGATCCCCGGCCCTGCAACCAATAAGAAGGCAGAAGGCAAGAAGGGCCCCTCCTGTCCCATGTGCGGGAAGGTCTGCGGGTCGCTGGCCGGTCTCAAGGCTCACATGAAAAGCTGCAAGCAAGGAGGGGACAACAAATGAAGATAGTCATGAGGTACGACTCGGGGAAGAACGGGTTTTCTCTGGCTCCCGACGAATGTGAAGGCATGCCGGGCGGAACGACGGCAAAGGCCTACTGCGAGTACGGGACAAGCCCGACAATGATCCTGATCGAGATCCCCGGTTCCGTCGTCACCCCCGAGGAGGAGGCGCAGGTCCTGGCAGCCCTGGAGGGCCTCAAGGCCGAGCTTCAGGCTAAGGTGGAGGAATCGAACGCGACCATCGGCGAGCTTCAGGCGAAACTTGAGGCCTACGAAGGCGACAACCCTCCGACAGTGGACCCCGAAGCCGCCGGCAAAGGCGAGGGTAAATAACCGTGGCCGACAAGAACTACAACCTGATACCGCCGGAAGGTGACAAGGACGTCGGACCTACCGTCTTCAAGATCCTCGACGCCATCATCACGGACAAGGAGAATCTGGGCCTCACCGGTCCCGACGGTATCTGGACCCGCAACCACGAGCTCGTCCACGGCAAGCACTGGCGCCGGCGTCCATCGAAGAAGGTCCCGCTCATCACCGCGAACCTCATCAAGGACCACCGGACGCGCACGGTCAACGAGCTCACCGACAACAACCCGACGTTCAACGCCCTGCTCGTGGGCCAGCCCAGCGAAGAACAGAAGAGGGGATTCTCCATCCTTCCGAAGATCGCTGAGAACTGGTGGAACGAGACGGAGCAGCAGGACAAGCTCGAGACGTCCGCCATCAACAACGAGGACTACGGCATCACCATCGAGAAGATGACGTTCGACGACAAGGCGGAGGACGAGGCGGGCGAGGCGAAGACGGTCATCGTCGACCCCTACTGTTTCGGGTGGTGGCCGCTGGACCTGACGGACATATCGGAGCTCCAGACGCGCGAGGCGGTTCTCTTCTACCATCTCATGCCGGTCCGGGAGGCACGTCGCAGGTACCCCGACTTCGCCGATCACATCAACCCCGACACGGACGAGTACGACGACGCCCTGGGAGCTGAGAGGCGCGAGATCAACTCCAAGGCCGGCCAGTCCACGGGCACAGGCCTCCGGACCCGTATCAACTCGGTTGTCACGAAGCTCATGAGCAAGGCGGGACTCGCCACGGAGCCGGGAGAGGAGCAGGTGCTCCTGGTGGAGTGCTGGTGCAAGGACTACACCCTCGCCAAGAGGTCGAAGAAGGTCAAGGGAGACAACGGGGACGAAGAGGAGATCCAGGAGGATGTACCCAAGTACACCGGCAACATCCGCTACATCCTGACCTGCAACGACGGCAAGGTGGTCCTCGAGGACCGCAACAACCCGAACATCCGCCAGAACCTGCCGGAAAAGCTGGCCCGCCGGACGTACCTCTACAACCGGTTCCCCTTCTACGGCGCCAACAGCGTGAAGAACACGTCGAACGCCTGGGGAGAGGCCGACGTCCAGCAGCTCGAACAGCTCAACATCGAGCTCGACAAGGCGATCAGCCAGTTCGCCCTTGACAAGGACAGGGCGGTCCGGCGCAAGGTCATCAACCCGAAGACCTCGGGCGTGATGAACACGGAATTCACGAACATCAACGGGATTATCAACCCCGTGAACTCACAGGAGGCGCAGGCGATCCGCTTCATGGAGAACCCGCAGCAGGCCGTCGACTTCATTGCGGCCATCGACCTGTTCAAGGAGCTCTTCTTCCGCATATCCGGCTCGTTCGAACTCGACCAGGCACAGACAAAGGGCAAGGACGTCATCGCATACAAGGCGATCGCCGTACTGCTCGAGCGTGCCGCGACGATGAAGCGGGGCAAGATCAGGTCCATATCCCGTCTTATCCGCGAACGGGGCAGGATGTTCATCAGCATGGTCCAGAACTTCTACACCGAGGAGCGCTTCGTGGCCTTCCGCGATGCCTCAGGCGAGGACCGCGTGGAGAAGTACACCGGCCAGGAGATGATCATCCCCGCCAAGCTGTCCGTCGTCACCGGCTCCACGATGCCCGTCTCCGAGGTCCAGAGGAGGGAGGAGGCCCGGGAGATGTTCAAGGCGAACGCGATCGACCAGGAAGAACTCCTCGAGCGGATGCAGTGGCCGAACGCGAAGGAGATCATCGACCGCCGGAACAAGGGACTGTACGGCAAACTCTTCGACAAGCTGCAGGCGATCGGTGTACCACCGGCGCTCATCCAGCTCTTCGCCCAGGTCGCCCAGGCCGATGACAAGAAGTTCGAGAAGGACGTCAAGAGCGGCGCGGTACCGAACTTCGAGCAGCTCATGATGAACATCCTCCAGCTGATGAAGGGTGGTACCGGTCAGCCCGAGCAGGATCCCGAGTACATGAAGGCCATGGCTGAAGTCCAGAAGACGCAGGCGGAGACCGAGAAGATCAAGGCCGATGCGGCACTGTCCATCGAGAAGATCGCTAGCGAGAGGATTGAGCAGCAGGTGAAGATAGCGGGCGTGAAGTACGACGAGGAAGAACTGAAGATACGCCGGGCCGAACTGATCGCAACCATCCAGAGAGAACTGAAGGGTGGCGGCGAGGACGGCAAGCCGAAGCCAAAGGGCAGCGATGAAACGCCCGCGGCGAAGCAGAGGGGCGGCTACAGGGAACAGGGGATGAAGAGCAACAACAAGGAGGCGACGACGTAATGGCACTTGACGAGAAAGATACGGGGTTGACGCTCACAGGAGTGACGGTGAAGCAGGTCACAAGACCGTGTCGCATGACTGACTGTGAGTACTGCCGGGAGATGGAGATCGACCCGGATAGGCGTCACATGTCCGAAGTTATGAATCTCTCGGACAGACTCATCATAATGGAAAGATGCGCGTTCTGCCAGCACTTCGAGCGGTTCGCGCTCTTCAAGAAGAAGACGGAGGATTGGACGTGAAGCTCGTCGACATGAAACTCAGCAAGGAAGAGGCGAAGAAGAGCGGGATGGTTCTGCCTTCGATAGCCGGCAAGGCTAACAAGGGCCCGGAGTATCCCTGGGGGCTGGAGATCAACCTCGAGACCGAAGCCATCGAGAAGCTCGGCATCGACTTCGACACGATGCGCGTCGGCAAGGAGTACACGATCACCGCTGTCTGCGAGGTGACGAGCGTATCCGAGAGCGAGAACCGGAGCGAAACTTCGAAGAGCATGCGTCTTCAGATCAAGAAGATGGCCGCGGAGAAGGGCAAGTTCGACAGGTATCACGAGCTGAAAAAGGGGGGACCGGGGTAATGATTAAAAAAGTTGATCTCTATAAGGAATCCTATCTCTGCGAGTATAACGGATACATATGTAAAGTGGACGTTGTGGAGAGAAGCGACAAGGCAAACTGTCTGTATATTCTGAGGATTGACCCGGGCTATTTTCGAAAGGGCGATACAGAGTATGCCGCGTGGATATCACAGGACGATTTCGACAAGCAATACAAGATCCTTGACACATTTGGGGGACCGGGGCAATGCCCGAGGCGCTGGAAAGAAAGCTGAAGCAGGAAGTAGCCGGAAAGAACTGGAGCGAGGAGCGCAAGGACGCCTATGTCTACGGCACTATGCGGAAGACAGGCTGGAAACCGCGCTCTCAGAAATCAGCAAAGTACCACAAGCTGAAGAACGCCAGACCAGGAGAATAGGAGGATTCGTGTCAGAAGAGAACAAAGAGTTGAAGGCGGTTCACGTTTATCAGGACGAGGAAGGAAAGTTGAGAGTGAGCTTTGACGGCGGCCCGACCTATCTCGAGGCTATCGTCCTGCTCGAAATGGGCAGCGAACTGATCAAAGGGAAGATGCTCGAAAAGGGCAGGGTGATAACGTCCGCACGTGGTCCGGGCCTTGTAGGGGTGAGAGGGAACTGATATGCCCATCCTTCTCTTCGACTACGAATGCCCGCAGTGCCAGACCATCGAGGAGCGCATGGTGTCGGCCCACGATGAGGTCGTTACCTGCGAGAAGTGCGGCGCCACGATGACGAAGGTGTTCATCTCCGCGGGCACCCGGCTTCCCGACGACGCGCCATGGCTGAAGACGGTTCTGGAGGTCGTCGCGAAGGACAGCACGAAGCCTGCGACGAGGGAATTTCTCAAGAACCCGACCCGGGAGAACTACCGGAAGTGGATGAAGGCGGAGGGGATCAGACCATTGGAGCCGGGCGAGTACGAGAGCAGGAAGAAGGCGAGGGCACAGGAAGAAACGACGGCCAGCAAAAGGCGTGTCGACTTCATGATGAGGCGGCACATGGAACGCAAGGCGATCGTTGTGGGGGGAAGATAATGGCAATGACCGTAGACGACTTCATGGACGGCCTCGTGAAGGCGATAATCAACTCGGGGTGTTGCGCATCATCCCGATTCGAGAGAGCGTTCTCGTGGTATCCTAGCCGCATCCCTCGCGAGATACAAGGGGCGCTAAAAGAAGTAAGGCGGACCATGGAAGACTTTGCCAGAGGGGGAAGATGACCACCGACACCCGCATATTCACGAGGATCGTCCTGCGCGGCCTGAAGCAGATAGTCTCTCTCCTGGAGAAATGGCTCAAAGGGGAGCTTACGGAGGACATGATCCGATGAAATAGCTGCACACATATTGACTGACCGCCACGGCTTCGGCCTTCGCGGTCTTTAAGCCGGCACGGCAGCAACAGAGCCCTCCCGGAGTCCTGAAAGGGATTCCCGGAGGGCTTTTTTATTCCACATAAGGAGGCATTTATGCCGTTGAGCACCGAAGAGACGCTAAGCGAAATCGCAGGGAATTCGTCTCACCCCGCGGACACAGGCAAGGTCAGTCCCGATACCGAAGCTGCCAAAAGCACCGTCGAAGGAGACGATGAAGGGCAGGGCGCGAAGGGCGCGGCGGACGGCTCCCAGGGTCAGGACGACACCACAGGCGACGGTAAGGATACTTCGAAGGATGCCGGCGACGGTAAGGACAAGGACGGCAAACAGGCCGCTGCCTCCGATACCGGCGAAGACGGCAAGAAGAAGCCTTACCACGAGGACCCCGCATGGCAGCGGATCATCGAGGAGCGCAACGAGGCCCGGGGGGAAGTCAAGGAGCTCCGGGACAAGGTGAGCAAGCTCGAAGGCGCGTTTGAAGCACTCACGAGCGGCACGAAGGCAGAGAAGAAAGAGGCCTTCCAGGAACTTCCGAACATCCTCGACAAGACCCCTGAAGAGATCGAGGAGATGATGACGAAGGACCCGAAGGGGTTCCTCAAACTGCTCACGGACCAGATCGAGGCCACTGTAGAAAAGAAGCAGGAAGCCTCCCGCGAAAAGCAGAAGGCCGACGAGCGCCAGAAGGCCATCAACGCAACCTACGCGAAGTACGCCAAAGAGCACCCCGATTTCGAAACCATGTGGAAGAAGGGCGACATCCAGAACTTCATGGATGAAAACCCCGGTCACACGCCGCTCTCCGCACACACCATGCTGACGGTCGAGGCCCGTATCAAGGCCGAGGTCGACAAGCAGGTCGCGGAGAAGACCAAGGAGATCGAGGAAAACCTCCTCGCAAAGAAACGTGCCGGTACCCTGGGGGCGAAGGAGACACCCGCCGCCAGGAAAGACACCGGTGCGTCCGAAGACAAGGCTCTCAATGACACGAAAAGCAAGGGCGGTCGCACGGCGTTTTTGGCCGAGAGATTGAGACGGCTGCGGTCCGCCGTACAGACATAGCACAAGGAGGAGACAATGTCTCTTACATTCACGGAACTCGAAGCAATCACCGACGATTACTTTCTTGCGGACAACAAGAAGGCGATCGACATCTACTTCACCGAGAGTTTCCTTCTCGACAGGTGGATGAACAAGCATACCGGCATGTGGGAGAGACCGGACGGCGGCAAGAAGATCCGCATCCCCCTCGCCTACGACATCGCGGAAGGCGGCGCCTATGAACGGGCCGACACGCTCTCCAGCGACGACAAAGAGATCCTCAACGCGGCATACTTCGGCTGGAAGCATTACTATGGCAATGCCACGATCTTCCGGACGGACGAGCTCCAGAACGCCGGTGAGTACGCCGAGGTCCAGCTCGTAGAGTCACGCATCAGCGCGGCCCAGAAGAAGGTCACCAAAGACCTCTCCACCGACATCTACGGCTCGGCATCGGACACCGCCAAGCAGCTGACCGGCTTCCTGACCATGTTCAACGCCACGACCAGCACCAAGTACGGCGACATCGCGGAAGCCGACCTCGTAGCTCAGGACGGCACGAAGCCCTGGAAGGCAAACCTCACGATCACGAGCGAGGGCATTTCCCTCGCGGTCCTCAGGACCCTCGCCAGCACCGCCAAGATCGGCAACGGCAAAGAGGACAAGCCCAACATCGGCGTGACGACAGAGACCCTCTTCAACATCATAAAGGGCATCCTGCAGGCGCAGCAGCAGTTCATCAAGGACGACTCAACGGTCAAAGCGGGCTTCACGAACCTCGTGTTCGAGGAGATGATTCTCAACGCCGACGACTACTGCCCGAGCGGGTACAGCATGCTTTTCAACGAGGCACATACGGGCTTTGCGGTCCACAAGAGCGGCTTCTTCGTCCGGGCCCCGTGGGCCGATATGATCGTCGCCGGCAAGGCCGCGAAGGCCATGAAGATCTTCTGGGACGGCAATCTCATCAACCGTCACCGGAAGGCCAACGCGGCTCACAGCAACCTGAGCTAAGGAGGATGGAACAATGACGAAACCCCTGAACAATTCGGCATGGACCCAGGGCCTCCTTGAGGAATCTGCAACGCAGAAGCACCCTCTCGGCATCCTGAGGTTCACAGAAGACGGCAGAGCCTTCCGCTACGCGAAAGCGGGCGAGGCCCTCAGCCCCGGCAAGGTCGGTCAGATGATCGACGCAGTGGCACTCCACGTCAAGCAGGCATGCCCTGTCGCCGCGGCGGGTACCAAGCGCATCGGCCTCACCGTCGGCGCGACGGCCGTCACGGAGGACTACTACAAGGACGGCTACCTCCAGATCTACGACGGCACGACAACGGGTCTCGGAATGCAGTACCGCATCCTGGGCAACACGGCCTGCGATGCCTCCGGCGTCACCTACGTGACACTGGAAGAGGGTATCAAGTACGCCCTCACCGCATCCGACTACTACAGCCTCGTGGCGAACCCGTGGTCCTCGATCACGCAGAACGCCTCCCTGGCGCACGGCTTTGCCGGTGTGGTCCCCCGGCCCGTCACCTCCGCCTACTACTTCTGGATCCAGACGGGCGGCATAGCCTGCTGCCTCAACGGAGGCAACACGACCCTGGGGGCGGGATTCGTCCCCTCGGCGACGGAAGGGGCCCTGAAGACACAGCCCGACGGTGCGCTCGACAGTGCGCCGGTGGGTTACTGCACCGCGTTCGCTGCGGTCGACACCAAGTACTGCCCGGTCATGCTCAACATCGACTAGCCGGGTAACGGCACAGACAACTGAGGGAGGGGGTAACTCTCCTCCCTCATATTTCAGAAGGAGGACCACATGGCTTTTGAAAGTGCGATCGTAGGAAGGAATTTCAGCGGCTCCAAGGCAAGGACCTGGGGGACGTTCACGAACACGGAGGGGTCTGAAGGCGGGGACATCGACACCGGTCTCCGCATGTGCGAGTCCATCAAGCTCCAGCATGGAGGGGCGGCCGTTGTGGCCTCGGCCCCTGTCGTCTATGAGACGCTCCCCGTCGCTGGTTCCGCCGTGACCATAGTCACTACCGCTGATGCCGACGGTTTCTGGGAAGCCATCGGCGACATGCACAACTAGGCGGGGGTGAGACATGGCCTTCGAATTCACGAAAACAATGGACTGGGTCGACCGCGGTGTCAGGCACACAGCGGGGACCTTTACCAACGGGGCCGGTGACTCAGGTGGGGACATCTACACGGGTCTGTCGCAGGTCCTCGGCATGGAGCTGCAGCATACAGGATCGGCGGCCGTTGCAAGCGACCCGGTAGTCAATGAGACGTTCCCGTGCCATGATCCGGTGACGATCGTCGCCGTGGCAGGTGCGGACGGCTACTGGCATGCGTTCGGCTCGTAAGGGGGTGAGAGAGAAATGATCACGATCGACAGGGAAGACAAGCAGTTCATCACTCTGGGCAACAGGGTGAGCTACATAGCGAAGGGCTCCATATCAGGAGCCTACGCCTACGGCGGGGAAGACTTCAACCCCGAGACCCTCTTCGGCCTGCACAATGCGGACATGGTGGTCGCGGAGACCGCGGAAGGGTTCAAGTTCCAGTTCGACAAGGACAACAACAAACTCAAGGCCTTCATGCCGGCGCCGCTTGTGGTGATCGACGAACACCACGTTCTGGACTCCAGCTACCAGATGACCCTGAAATACCCTGCGGCATGGCTCATGAACGTGGCCACGGCGGCAAAGAATGTCAAACTCAGGTCGACGGGCATAGCGCAAGCGGACCTTGGCCTCGGTGAAGCCTGTCTCGCCTCACAGATGGCAAAGGGCGAACTGACCACGCTCACCGTGAGCCCGGCGAATCAGATCACGACCGGAGCGATCGGCGACGGCACTGGATGGACCGCAGGCACGGACTGGAGTTTTGCGGCCGGCAAGGCGGTCAAGGCTGCGGGCGCGGGATCGGGCACCCTTGCAGAAGATACATTCGCGGCGGTAATCGGTCACACCTACCGGCTGATATACACGGTATCAAGCCGCACGGCGGGCGGTCTTACTCCCACTCTCGGCGGCACCGAAGGGACGGCAAGGGCGGCAGACGGCACCTACTCAGAGGATATCGTGGCGACAACCACGGACGGGATCGTTTTCACGCCCGCATCCGACGCCTCCGCCTTCGCGCTCGACGACGTGTATATCCTCGACCTCGATGTTTACACGACCTACATCACCCAGGCATGGAAGGACGTCTGGGACAACCTCGTGCAGGATGAGGCCGTCACGCTGGCGACGGGTGCAAACGACCTTGCGAACGCGGTCCTGGCTATGATGTACGTCGATCAGACAAGCACCACGGCCGCGGCCCTCACGATGGTCGACGTGGACGACACCGTCGCCTCGGGAGAGGTGGAGGTTGCGTTTAACGCGACCAGCTCGCAGCTCACGGTCCACAGTGCCCAGAACGAGAAGGAAGCAAAGGTCACATATCTCAAGGTGCCGGAGAGCGGCTTTCTCAAGGACCGGCTGGTACACAATGAGGCCGCCACGAAGACAGGGGAAGACCCCTACGTGAACACCTTTGACCTGCCTATTCTTCTGTGGGGTTATACGGGCTGCGCCCCGGTCAACGGCGGCACGACTCAGACTCTCATAGACTTCGCATCGACGCCGGAAGCAGGGAGCGCGGTTATCGACTGGTTCAACCCGGGGATCCGGGGAGCTGACGCGATCGCTGCGGGCACACCCATCGGGACGAAGAGCAACGTCACCCTGACAGGCGCCTATGTCTGGGGCCGCGAGAGCGAAGTGCCGTGCAGACAGGACCTCGAGGTACCTGAGGGGACGGTGCTCGACATAGACTCGATCAGGTTCTTCGTGATCGGTAACTAGGAGGGGCTCATGAGCACGGTGCAGTCCCTCCTCGACAACCTCCAGTTCCGTGTGGACACGACCGCGGACCTGTACCACCTCATCAACCTGGCGATCAGGCGCATCGCCACGCGGCTCTACTGGCACAAGTCCAATATCATCGTCGACGAGTTCTCTCTCAACCTCTATGCGCCGGTGGAATATGCGGCCGATACCATCGCCCTCGTCAATTCCAATCCGGACACGATAACCGACAGCGCGGAGCAGCTCGTCGACGAGGGCTTCAAGTCCGGGATGTTCATCGAGACGGACCACGCCAGCAACACCGGCGCCTATGAGATCAACACGGTAGCGGCGGGAACAATTACCCTTGTATCGGCAGACAACCTCACCGCGGTAACAGCGGGATCGGAAATTACCATCACGTCTCTGGCCGACCGGGTATCCCTGCCCTCCGATTTCTGGGGCCTTTGCGGGGACGGCAAGGAGGACTACCCGAACATCGACGGACAGACCGACGTCCTCCTGCCCCTGCCAAGCCGGAAAACTGCCCTTGAGGCGGGGTCCGCCAGCACACCTGAGTACTTCATCATTAAGGGAACCAGGATGTTCTTCTCCCCGTCGACGGGTTCCGACATCGTCATCAAGGGGGATTACTTCAAGCGACCCGCGGCGCTGTCGGCTCTCACCGATACCGTGCCGTTCAACGAGCTGTTCGATGATGCCATATGCGAGGCGGTGGCCCTGCTGTACGAAAAGGGTCTCAGCTCTCAGGCGGAGAACGAGACGCTTCTCGACAAGGTCCTTTTCAACACCGTGGACATGATCGTGCCCGGATACGGGCGAAGGGCGTCCACAGGAGCGCAAGGAGGGATAGATTGGGCATCCTTCACCTGAAGCCTACCACCATAAAAGAGGTCAAGAAGCCGGGGGCGGACGGCACGAGGCGCACGTTCGACCCCTGTGTCATACCGGCGGACAGGGCAAAACAGACCCTTTTGAAGAGGAAGATCGATGGGACTACCGCAAAAGCCTGATTATTCGAACTGGCGCAAGGAGTTCCGCGGCGGTAACGACACTGCCCGCGAGACGGCGCTTCTGCCCCTTGGCGGCTACTCGCGCATTGTCAACATGCGGCAGAAGCACCCCGGCATGCACCAGAGGCCGGGCCAGTCCAAGCTCCATACGGTGGCCGACGGCACGAACCGCGTGATGTCCCTCTTCCAGTTCTCTAAGGCGAAGATCTCCGAGAAGCACTTCTTCGCGCAGATGAGCGACGGCGACGTCCTCGAGGCCACGAACGCACCACCCGCGACGACTACCGGGGCCTTCGGCTCCTCGGTATTCTCCGGTTCTGCGGGCCAGGTCCCGGCGTCGTGGGCCACAATCGGCGACAAGATGATCTTCTCCAACGGAGTGGACCAGCACCAGATATACGCAGGCGACAATGCCCCGGTGGGCAAGTTCATTGTCTACAAGGGTTCCGGGGTGATACCCGCGATCCCCACGACAGGCCTTGACTACACGACGGAAGTGACGGACGACGACACGACGAAGGTCGCGGAACTCGACTCCCTGGCGACGCTGGCCACGGACCACGATTGTCTCTTCGTCGGGATCCCCGTCATGGCGAATGCCATCAACTTCACCATCGAGAGCGGCCACGTCAACCTGAACGATGCGGTCATGGCCATCAACTACAAGAACACGTCGGGATGGACCGGGGTATCGGACCTGACCGATAACACCGCGGTCACGGGAAAGACCCTCGGCAAGCCGGGGACGTACTCCGTCACCTTCACGAAACCCGCGGACGCCATACCGAGTTTCATGTTCGGGATGAGCTGCTACTGGCTGCAGGTCTACCTGTCATCGGGGTCCTTGAGCGCCGACGTGCAGGTGAGCAAGGTGACCTTCGATGCGCCCTGGCAGGGCATCGTCAACCTGTGGGACGGGGTGCCGGTGGACGCGATCGAGGCGCAGCTCTATGATGCGGCAGCCGGGACCTACCTGAGGTACGCGGCCTCGAGCATCGACATCACGGGCATGACTACGTCGGACGTGCTCTACATCGCCTCTGTCGACCCCATCGAGGCCATCTACATCGACCCGGGGGAGACACCGAACACAACAGCCGGCATAGCCGTAAACTCGGTCCTGTACCACAACGGGACCGCCTTCACCTCTGCCGGCACGATCACCGACGGCTCGGCGGGCATCACAAAACCGGGATGGGTGACGCTCCCCAGGTGCGCGGCCATGCCGATCCAGTTCCAGACGACGCAGTATTACGCCTACTGGTACGGGATCACCATCTCCGGGGGTACCATCGCCGGTGATGACGACGTCTACATAACGATCAAGACCATGCCGTACTTCGATGTGTCCGAGTTCGGCAAGGGGCTCGCCAACATCGTCTGGAAGAGCCGGGCCATGTGGGTCTTCGACAAGTACCCGTCATGGATCCTCGCGTCGGCGAAGAACCTGCCCATGACGCTGAACGGGGACGACTTCGCCATCCTCGAGGCCGGTGACGGGCGGCTCAACGAGATCGTCTGCATGAAGAAGTTCCACAACGAATACATGGTCTGGCAGGAGGAGCTGGGCGTGGAGGGGGGATGCCTGACGCTCTTTGAGGGTTATTCCCCGGCAACCTACGGAAAGCTCGTCCTGTCGACCCGCCTGGGGACGTTCAACGCCCATAGCGCGGTCGTCGTGGACGGTGTCATGACTTCGACCGGTACGGACAACGAGGTCAAGACGCTCGCTTTCTTCCTGTCCCATGAGGGCGTTGCCCGGTGTGACGGCAAGACCGCCGACATCGTCTCCGACGACATCCAGAACTACTTCAATCCCCTCAAGACAGAGTGCATCCGACGGGGCTACGAGGGCAAGATGTGGCTCAAGTATGACCGGGCCTTCAACTGCCTGCGCATGGGCCTCGTCTCCGGCGCCTCCGCCACGGAGTGCAACGTCTTCCCCGTCTACGACATCACCGACGGGACGTGGAGCTTCGACGTCCTGGGCCAGAACCTCGCCACAATGGAGGAGATCGAGGCGGACAGCGGCAACGTCATGAGGCTGCAGGTCGGCGGAGGGACTGCTGACGGCACGGTCTACCAGCTCAACGTCGGTCAGAACGATTGCGACGAGGCCATCGATGCGTACGCGGACATGGAATTCGATGGGAAAGGGGACGTGATCAGCATCACCGAGGGGACGCTGAGGACGGTGGCGGGGTCGGGTACCTGCACGATCACGGCCTGGGAGGACGGGGTGAGCGTATCCCCGAGACAGTGGACAGTACCGTAAAAGGAGGCAATACATGAAAACGAATTTCAAGATCAAAGACAGGATAGACGCCCTGCTGATGCGGATGGCGGCCTCTATAATGCGTTTCAAGATCGTCGCGACCTACGAATGGGAGTGCTACGACAAGTTCGGAAACCTGAAATGGCGTGACTGCAACCACAATATCTGCACCGATGAAGGCCTGAACCGCCTCCTCGACGTTATGTTCCACGGCACGACGCAGATTGCGACATGGTACATCGGTCTTTTCGAGAGCGATACGACCCCGGCAGCCGGGACGACGTACGCGACCCCGGTCTTCACGGAAAGTACGGCCTACGACGAGGCGACGCGCCCCGCCTTCAATGAGGCGGCTGCCAGTTCGAAGGTCACGACGAACAGCGCGAACAAGGCGGTCTTCACGATGAACGACACGAAGACGATCTACGGCGCCTTCCTCTGCGGCGGCGGCACAGACCCGAACACAAAGGGCGACACGGCGGGCGGTGGCGTGATCTTCAACGCGGCGCAGTTCGCATCGGGCAGTAAGAGCGTTGTCGATGACGACGTCCTGAACGTCACGGTCACGCTGACGGCGGCGGATGCGTAAGGAGAGATAGGTGGCAATAGCCGTTGACAATACAAGCAACTCCCCGGGTAACACCACCTGGAGCCATACCGTAGGGAGCGGACCGGACAGGCTCCTTGTGGTGCTGACCGGCACCCATAACGGCGAATTGGTGTCTGGTGTGACCTATGGAGGGGCTTCGCTGACTTTAGCCAAGGATCAGAACGGCAGCTATAGGGATGCCCGAATATATTACCTTGTCAACCCGCCATCGGGTGCGGCGAATGTCGTTGTGTCCGGTACGTTTACAAACTATGGGTGCGCCTGTTGCGCGATATCCTTCGAAAATGTTGATCAGAGTTCTCCCATAAGGTATACGGCGGGAACGAACGGTACTGGTTATACCGTCAGTTCACAGGAACTGGACGTGGTCCTTGACGTGCTATGCTATATATCCCTCAACGAGAATTCGGCATATGAACCAGGAGCCGGGCAAACCGAGTGGTTTGACTTCCGTGCCGGGTCGCATCAGTCCTGTGTCGGCGTATCCACGAAAGACGGGGCCTCGCCATCAGTTAGTTTGTCATGGACCCCATCAGGCATGCTTGATAGCAACCACGCTTGGGCTTCTGTATCGATTGCCCCATCGTCGACCCCATCTGTCTCCGACGACTTCACCATCAACGATTCCGTCGACGCCTGGAAAAACCCCGACGGGATCTCCGACACGGTGGGCATCAGCGACACGATAACGGCGGGCCTGCTTCGGCAGGGGGCGGTGAGCGACGGTCTCACGGTCACCGACGAGGTCGATGCCACGAGAGCATTCGGCAAGGCTGTCTCCGATGGTCTCACGGTCAACGACACCGTGGATGCCTCCGGCGTGTACACCAGGGGCGTATCCGATGCCGTGGGGATCGCCGATACCGTGGACACACAGACGGAGTATAACCCCGCGCTGCCCGGGAACTTCACCCTGGCCGACATCGTCGATGCGATCCTGAACAATCCCCTCAGGAGAAAGCAGATCCCCCTGAAGCTCCAGGGGACGCACATCACGCTGAGATTCAGGAACAACGCTGCGACACAGGACCTTCACCTTGTCGATATCGGCATCAAGAAGGAAAAGCTCGTCGGGATGAGCCGGTCGAAAGCTATCCAGATTAAGCTGACGGGCGGGCATATCAGGCTTCGGTTCCGGAACAATACGATAGACGAAAGCCTGAAGCTGGAATACATGGGTGCGAAGATAGAGGGGTACATGGCACGATGAGCCTCAAGGTCTCCATACCGAAACCCGAGAACCGAGACTTCGGGAGAAGACTGTACCTGTCCGGCAAGGATTATGTCACGCAGATGCGGCAGACGACGGACCGGGCAAAGCTCAACGAACAGGAGTATCCGCTCTCCGAATTCAAGAAGCCCTACGCCACGGACAGCTACGAGGAGATGGAATACCAGTATTCACCGACGGGGGGAATGGGTCTGGATTTCTACCTGCCTAGACGCGGGATAAACGTGACGGAAGATACGGATACACGCAGTTACGCTGCACCGCTGAGATGGAGAATAGAGCCTCCCGATGAGGCGGAGATATCGAAGACATACAGGATAGAGGTCAACACCGGGCTGAATGAAACCGTGGCGATCACCTCCGGCAACGTCACAAAGTATCAGAAAACCTACCGGGCGCCCGTCTTCTCTCTCTTCAAGGCGAGTGCTGACGCAGCGGGGGTTGACCTTAAGGTGCTGGTCAAGGTGAACACGTCGCATGATCCCAATATCCTCGTCCGCTATCAGTACCGCTGGTACAAATGGAATGATGCCGTTCTGGCGAGCCTGTATCAAAGGGGCCTTATCATTCCCGAGGCTACAATGCAGGCGAAGCTGATCGTGAAGGGGGATAAGGAGGATTTTGGGCCAGAAATATATCTTAAAACATCGACTATCCCTGGAGAGTATGAATACCATAAACTTTCAGATTTAATTGCTGGAACCCCAAAAATATATACCACATTTTACAGTGAGGGCTCCTTTTTAGTGTCAGACCCCTCTAACTATACCGTGGACGTAGTTTATGAAGATGATTATGGATATCCAGTAAGAACTGATGTGTTAACCCAGGAAGTTAAGTATAAAGGCGGGCTTCTGGAAACGTGCGTCCAGGTTCAAAAACGGATCCCCCCTAAAGATGGCTACTTCGCGACAGTGGTTTCTGAAGTTACAGGTAGGCTTGCTGTAAGGTCAATCTACCCGAGCTGGAGACGGTATGGCGGGAGTATGGACTATTTAGGGTACACTTTCGATTATTCCTGGTATGGTGATTATCGTGTAGGTTCCAACGGCCTCCTCGAATTATATCAATATACTCAGTCTAATGGCAACACCCGACATTACTACAAGTTTTTAGCTCCCTCCTCAGCGGCGAAAGGGACATACGAGGTCAGGGTGGAGGACGGGAAGACGAGGCTGAGGAAGAAGGTTGAGGTTAAGTCGGCACCAGATATCGGCATGATTGTCGTGGATGATGACCTTGAACAAACAATTGAATATAACTTCGACGATGATGTCTATACATATTTACTCAACGGAAGTGATTTGATGGAATTCCATTGTAAGGACGAAGACAACTATATAGGCATAAAGCGCAAGTTTAACAACTCCATAAGCCCTCAGGTTTTTAATTCCTACCTTTGCCAAGGCAAAGAAAAAGGTGAAATCTTTGAATTCGAGATATCCCGTGAAAGTTTTGTCGGGGTCGTACTTGGACGAGGCATAGAAGAGGAGGTCTAACCCATGTATGAAATAGAAGGATGGGAATACAATGAAGGATCAGGAAGCAGCGACTGGCTGACCGAGGCGATGAACACCGGCTCCAATGTTGCCAACTATCTCCCGGAAGGCTATGCCAACCCCACATGGGACAAACCTGAACATTACAGCTATGAGCCGGGGACCAACTACGGGGAGCCGACGAACACGGAGAGCGACGACGTTCTTTCCTTCGGCACCGGAGGCGGCGGCGGCGGTTATACCGTGGGCTCTCAGTGGGGGCAGGGCGCCAATACACCGTCGGGCAGCCCCTCTATGGTGGGAACCGGCGCAAGGACCATCACTGGCACCGGTGGCGGTAATTCCGGGCAGTGGTTCAATACCCTTGTCACGCAGGTGATGCAGGCGACGAAGGACCTCCCGACCTATACGGCTCCTACCTGGGACAAGAGCCGAATCAAGGCGCTGACGCAGAAGAACTTCGGGACGGCTGCGAACCAGCTTGGCAACAAGGTGAGCGAGGCCATCACCCGTTCTCAGAGCATGGACAACCCGCTCCTCCAGAAGGAGTACATGCGGGGCACCCTGAGGGGCTACGGCGAGGGCCTCGGGTTCGCGCAGCAGTCGGCCGGGCAGAAGGCTCTTACGGAATACGTGCCCGAACACCAGGCCGATGTCGATGCGGCAAAGACGATCTTCGATGCCGCCATGAAGGATTACCTGGCGACAATGAAGGCGGTCACGACAAGAGACTACGAGAGATTCACATATTAAGAGGGGGGTGACGAGAATGCCCGATCAGAACTGGCTGCAGGGGGTGATGGACTGGTACCAGACGAACGTCGCGCCCGTGATGAACACGGTCCGGGATTACATGGAAACGATCGACCCGGAAGGGGCACAACAGGCCAGGACCCTGTCCGGGATGAGCAGGGGAGAAATGCCCGTGCCGACCATAGATGACCTGGCCGGCGCAGAGCAGACACCTGTTTCGGCTGGCACAACGGCGCTTCCTCCCTTCTCTCAGAAGGCGCTTCCTCCCGCGAGTCCCATGGGTGCCGGGCCGAGCGAGGCCGGCGGTACGTCTGCATGGCCGGGATCATATACGAAGGGAGCGTCGGGAGGGGGGAACATCCCCGTTGAGGAGATGGTGTCACCCGGGGGCAAAAGGAAACTTCTCGGCAAGCTCCTGGGATACGGCATACCGGCCGCCATGACGGCGGGACCTCTTGTATCGAGTATGTTCGGCGGGAACGCAAAGGCGACCGACGAGGCGGTGAACCCGAACCTCGTCAGGCTTGTGGACCCTTCCATCCCCGATAGGGCGACCGAAGAAAAGGCTGCACGCCAGGAGATAGAGGCCGCGACCAGTGCCCTCAAAGAGCCAAAGGAGGAGCCCTTCGACATCGAAGCGATAGCGAGGAAATACGGCAATCCCCAGGGCGGGGGCTACGTCGGGCAAGACACGGGCTCGGTCTTCACCAGCAAGGAGATCGCGAAGGAAGATCTCGGAGGCCTCAAGAAGACCGGCTACGTCGAGAAGGATGGGAAGAAGGTCTACATCTACAGCAAACCGGAGAAGAAGACGGAGACGGCGGGCGCGGGTACTCCCGGGGGGGATGACAACGCCTCGAAGATCACCGCCTTCGAGAACAGCGTCATAAAAAAGATGGGGTGGGACCCGAGGACGTTCAACCCCGCGGAAGAGGCAAGAAAGGCGATGGAGGCAGAGAAGGACCGGTACTTCAACTGGACCTTCGGCGGGAACGCGCACCCCAACTACCTTACCCCGGAACAGGCGAAACACTGGAAGGCGAACCTCGATGCACTCTATCAGCAGAAGCTCGGGGAGTTCACCACCAGGCAGGCGCAAGGGGAAAAGATGCTCAGCACCCTGGTGTCCCGCTTCGAGAAGGAGCACATAAAGCAGCCCCTCCACGTTAAGGAAGGCGAGAGGGTCCTTGGGTACAACAAGACCACAGGTAAATATGAGGACCTCGTTGCCGGCGGCCCGAAGGCGGGGAAGCCCCTCTCGACCGAACAGGCGAACCAGCTCGACAAGGTTCTGAACGGCGCGTACATGGACCAGACCGACGAGAGAAAGATGACAATGACCGGCGGCAAGGTCTACGAGTCCCTGCCGAAGGGACCCCGGGACGAGTATGATGCGATTCGCGAGAAGGCCTCGAGGATCATGATCGATTCCATCAGGTCGGGTAATCCGGTGACGGCGCACGAGGCGGTGAAGATGGCAAGGAAAGAGACGGGAACGGAGACGGCGCAACCTCCTGCCGGCTACAGGGACACAGGGAAGACGATCAACGGCAAGAAGGCGTATGTCTCGCCCGACGGCAAGAAGGTCTGGACATCGTAAGGAGACGGTGAATGCCTGAATATTCTATTGATCAGGTCACATTCGACGAAGCACCGGTAAGTGAAGAGACTGTCGGACAGGGGAACGTCTATGATATCTCCCAGGTGAAGTTCGATGATGGGAGCGCGCCTGAATCCGGCGGCATCCTCTCACCCGTCACGGACCTCTTCAAGGGCATCTATACGGGCATAACTCGCAGGATACCCGAGCAGATAGGCCAGGCTATGCAGTTTTCGAATATCGCTCCCGAGACGGGCAAGGAAATTGCGGACTGGGCAACCGAGGGAGAGGACCAGACGCAGGAGAAGGGAATGTTCCGGCAGGCAGGCGAGATGATGCCGGCATCTTCGGCGGTTCCCATGGGCCTCAACCTCGTCGGCAAGGCCGTCGGCGCCATACCTCATCCCTATGCAAAGGTGGCAGGCCTCGGCCTGCAGGGGCTGTCCTATGTCGCCGCTCCGCTTCTCTTCGGCCTGTCGCAGGCACAACAGACAAAGGAGGGCGGCGAGAAGAGGATAAAGGAACTGGAAGATGCCATATCAAAAGAGGTGTCACCGGAACTTAAAGGGACACTTCAGGACGAACTCGAGCGGGTGAAGGAGAACGCGAAGTGGGCGCCCTACGTTACGGGCGGTATCGAGGCCCTGGGTGAGACGATGGGCAACTGGGCCCTTCTGCGCCTCCTCGGTCCCCTTGCAAAGACCGGCGCCGGGGTTGTGGGCAAGACTGTCAAGGAGAGTCTGAAGCCGACCCTTGGCAGATACGCCAAGGAGGTTGCCTTCAAAACCCTGCCGACGGAGATCCTCACCGAGATGGGCCAGAACTACGGCGAGGCTGCCGTCGAGAAGGGAACCGGCATCAGAACAGGAGCTAACCCCTGGGAAGAGGCCGTGTCCGCGATCGGTCCTACCGCTATCATGACCCTGCTCACCGGTACCGGCGGCCGCGTCCTTCAGTCCCACGTCGCCGGGAACTACGTCCAGACCGTTGCCGACGAGAACAGAGATCCCGCGGACAGGGCAAGGGTGGCTCAATCCATCGGCCAGGTCATCCGGGATGACTACGGGGACCCCGAGACCGCCGACATATGGGAGAACTACGCGGCCCGGAAGATAGGGGCGAAGGAGCCCATCGATCCCAACATGGTCCTCGACAAAGACGTCATGTCTCCGAGCCTGGAGAAGGTGTTCGACGATGCCATGCGTACATCGCCGGATATCGATTCGGCTGCGGAGAAACTCGTCAACGACCTTGCCAATCTTGACCCGATGCTCGCCCTCACACAGGGCCGCCCGCCGATAGTACAGCGCCCCTCAGGCATGAGTCCGATACCGCAGGGGGCTTCCTGGATCCGGGAAGAGAACGGACAGACGGCTCTGCCTCCGAACGGGCAGAGGGCGCTTCCTCCTGGGACCCCCTTCGGCATGCCTCCGTCACCCCTTGACCAGTTCACGCAGGAGCCAGAGGGTCCACAGGGTCCTGGTGGGCCTGCCATTCCCACCGGCCCCTCCGACCTCACCGCGAGGGGACCCGAGGACATAGGTCAGACGTACACGGCACAGGAGCAGGGGCAGCCGTTCAACATTATGCAGATGTTCTATAACGACCTGGAACAGGGAGCGGAGATCCCGGAACTGCTCCTCGATGAGTATGTGGCGAGGGGCGGGATTATCCCGAAGAACAGACCGGAGCTGGCGATACGGTACACAAAACCGGCAGCCAAAGAGGTCGTGGCGCCGAAGCCGAAAAACCTCCTTCATGTCATCACGACAATGGGCGGGTTGTCCTCTGCAAAGATAAAGAAGGGCGGCTACAACGTTAAGGAAGACTTCTTCCAGCACAAGGGGCTGAGATGGATATTCCGAAAAGATGGCCGAAGCCTTGACGATGTTGCCTCAGAACTTATGAGCAGCGGGCAGATACCTCCGGCTCCGGAAGGCGTGAACACTGATGACTGGGTGTACCAACTCTTGCAGCGGGCGAGCCGCGGCGAACCGTCGACGATCGCCGAGATGGAATATCAGTACAATACGCTTGTAAAAGAACAGAATAATGATATAATGGAACTCAGGGAGGATCTAAGAAGAGATGGCTACAATGAGTCAGAAATCGAAGACGTTGTTGCAGCGTATCAAAGAGAGACACGAACGGATCGTGAGCCTCAAGCAGATACTCAAGAGACAACCGAAAACCGCGACTACTTCGTCCCAGAAGTAGAAGAACCCACCGAAGAAACACCTTCAGGATTACACCCTGCTTTAAGGCCTGAGCCCATCGAAGCAGTCTCCGCGTCTCCCGTGAGACCCACGGAAGGATGGGAGAACGAGCCTGGCGCGATGCCCGGGGAACCCATACTCACACACGCGAATGGAGCAATCATCGAAAGGACCGGCGATGACGATATGGTCCTGTACGAGGCTGTCGACAACGAGGGGCAGTCACTTGGGATATTCCCTGAACTGGACGACGCCAGAAGAGCGGTGGAAGAGGGGACGGCCTCTACCCCTACCGAAGGTGAGAAACGAGCACAGACCCCCCGAGGAGAAGAAGCTGGCGGGGAATTGTTCGACACCTCAGGCATGTTTTCTCTTTCCGGCGATCAACCGCACGAACAAAAGACCATGAAGGTCCCCGAGAAAAAGGGAGAGAGGCTCCTTGAGGTTGAGAAGCAGGACGTGGACCAGCTCAAGGATAGGCTGTCGGGGGAGAAGCCCACCGTGATGGACGAAGAAACCTACTTGGCCATCAACGCCGCCAGTAGACAGGACATCGGCGAAGCAGCCCTCCACAAGAACATTCCCGAAGGTAATACCAGGAAAAAGCTAGTCAAGGCTCAAGCAGAGAAAGACAAGGCCTTGGTGGAAAAACGCGAGGCCTTGAGGGAAGAGTACCGGGAGAAGGTTGAGAAAGGGGAGATCAGACCTCCGACGCGCTTTGAAAAGCTACACGCTACTGCCAATGGCATGGAGGAAAAGGATGCCACGCAGGCCGCCAGGCGTGTTCTCGAAAAGAATGGAATAGACTGGACAAGGCCATTGGAAGGGCAAGCGGGAAACACCAAAAAAGAGCCCTGGCAGATGACGCGGGAGGAACACCGAAAGGCCATAAGGGAGAAAGCCGTCCGGCAACATGGGGAAGAGTGGGCTAAGAAGAATGTAGACCGGGCAACAGCCTCGGACTTCTCCAAGCAAATAGATGTCAAACACTGGGGAGAGGTCGAAAAAGCTCTCTCCGAAGGCAAGCGCGTACCGTCCGAAGTCTTGAAGGACTACCCCGACATGGTCGAGCGCGTCTACATCGAGAGACAGCTCGAGGGCAAGGTCCCGGCCAAAGACCTGGGCGAGGCGCAAAACGTGTACCTCACCGGCGGGCCTCCGGCGAGCGGCAAATCGACGACGATTGAGGCCGGCATCAAGAACAAAGGGAAGTATGTCGTCGTCAACGCTGACGATGTAAGAAGGCTGGCGGGCAAAGAGCAGGACCCGGACTATCACGAGGAAGCCTCGAGGATCGCCAACGTTCTCCTCAACAAGGCCCTCGACGAGGGTTACCACGTCATCTACGATTCACAGTTGACGAATCTCGGGAAGGCCCGAAAAATAATCGAAGCGGCACTGAAGGCCGGAGGAACTGCCCAGGTGGGCCTGATCGAGAGCAGCGATCCCGCGGCGTCAAAGACGCGCACGGTGGCACGGTTTCTCGTGGACAAGATTGAGGGGAAGAAGACCCCGCGGTATGTCCCGGACGAGGCCATCATAAAGGGATACCGCTACAGCCTGCCGACGTTCAAGGCCCTGTACGAGGAGTACAAGAGCAATCCCCGGGTAGGCTTCGACCTCTGGGACAATTCGGTGAATCTCCGTGATCCGGTTCATGTGTTCGAAATAGAGTTAGGAGACGAGTCTCTTGTCCACGACGACGCATTGTTTGACAAATTCATAAACGAGGAGTATATTTATAATGATGACCAAACAAAAGCCTATAAAAAGGATCCCGAGGGATCAGCTGCCCTCAACGAACGTGACTCTCTTGAATGGTCCGATTCCGACGTCCAACGAATCGCCAGCGAAAGACACGGGGTTGAAGCAGGTGAGCGTGAAATTAGATCATTCCGAGATCTTGAAAGCGCTCAGAGGTCCCGGGCTGCCGAACATCAGTTAAAAGAATCCCAGGAACAACAGGATACCCAGGAGAAGACTACACCCGAAGGGGAGACTTCTCTCAAGCTCACCACCTCTAAGGACTCTTCCTCCGTCATCGAGACCCCTGACCGTCCCCGTCACAGCATCGACAAGGTCGAAGGTTATCTCGAACCTCTACTCAAGAAACTCAAGAACATCGGCAAGGTCAAGGTGGTTCAGTCCGTCAAGGAGATCCCCGGCGTCGATGCGTACGAGCTTTCCGACAAGGACACCGTGTACGGCGCCTATGACCGGACCACGGACACCACGTATATCGTCGCTGACTCCGTCAAGGATGTCCGGAACGCTCACGCTATCCTCATCCACGAGGTGATCGGCCACAGGGGCGTCGAGGCTGTGCTCAGCGAGGACGAGCAGTATGACGTCATGCAGGCTGCCGTCGATGCCTATGAAGGGTCAGACCTCCTGAACAAGATAGTCAAGGACTACGAGCTCGACCTGGGAGACAGGGTCCATCGGTATATAGCGGGGCGCGAGCTCATAGCACACATGGCAGAAAGCGGCGAAAAGCCCACGGTCATGCAGAGGATCATAGGCATTGTCCGGGACGCGCTGCGCCGGCTCAACTTCCGCCTGAAGTGGACGGACACGGATATAAAGAACCTGATCCGGAAGGGGTGGGAGTATTCGGAAAAGGGCGGGGAAAAGACCGATGGTGATGGAAAGGGTATTGCCTTCCGCATGGCCTCCGAGCCTTCCCTCGACGACACCGCCTCCGTGTTCAAGACGAAGTTCAATGACGAGGCCCGGGCGGCCATGTTCTCCATCGGCCAGAAGGTCAAATCCCCGATATGGCGCGAGATCTTCGGCTCCCCTGAATGGATCAATCATCCCGTCGTCAGGAAGATCGTCGACATCTTCACGGACAAGCGCTCCGAGCGGTATCACCACTACTTCAACGACCTGATCGATGCCTACAATAAAGAGGAAGGCAGCGTAGTTGACGAGCTGGACGCCCTGAGGAAGAAGGACCTTTCCCTGACCGACATCATCGCCGGCAAGACCTCGAAGGAATATAAACTCCTCGAGAAGGCGATCGACAACGGCGACATCTACCACATCACCCCGGAGAAGATGGAGGAGTGGTTCAAGAAGACGAACACACCCGAGGACGTGGTCCATGCCTGGAGGCGGCTGCGCGGTTCCTGGGACAATGCCCTTGACCTCATGCAGAGGCAGATCAGGGAGCTCATTGCCGACAACGAAGGCAAGCAGGGCAAGATCCCCGGTTATGAATCGACCCTTGACCAGCTCAAGGAGGCCCTCGCCATGATGGACGAGTGGCGCGGCTCCTACGCTCCGAGGATCAGGCCGAACGGCAACTACGTCCTCCAGGCGAACAGGGGCGAAGGCGAGAAGAAGGAGCTTTTCCGTACCCACGGCAGCGCCCGGGAGATGAAGGCCCTCGAGCTCCAGATGCAACGGGAAGGATGGAAGACGCGGGTCGACAAGCTGTCGCGTCTCCCCGAGGCGACCTACCAGAACATCAAGACCGTCGAGGTGGCGAACCTCCTCGAGAACGTCCTGAAGAACATCAAGGACCCGACAGTCGCCGCGCAGATGAACGACGAGATCATCCAGATGGTGGCCGATACTATAAGGGCCCGCGGCTACAGGCAGACGATGATCCACCGCGGCAAGCAGCTCGTCACCGGATACATCACCGACCCGATGGAAAGGTTCATGCGGTACACGACGAGCCTCTCCGGGGGCCTTTCGAAGTCGGAGATCGCCCGCGAAGCCATGGAGGAGTTTCAGAAGCTGGACCCTGCGAAAGAGCCCGATTACCACCGTCAGATGCAGTCGTATATCCGGGAGAACCTCCGAAACATCGAGGCGGTGGACAGGGCTTTCGGTCTGGCAAAGAGTATCGCCACGTTCAAGTTCCTCGGCTTCAACCTGCGCTCCCTGGGTGTCAACCTCACGGCGATCGCTACCACGGCCCCTCCCGCAATCCACCAGTATGCGGTCGACGGCAAGGCGGGCTTCGCGAAGATCGGCCAGTACCTGTCTGTCGCCGGGAAGGACTATGCGAAGTTCATGGCCGGGAAGGAGGGCGGCAACGACGAGGAACAGGCCTTCCTTGAAAATATGCGCAAGGAGGGCTACGACGATCCCCAGTACACCCGGGATGCCATGGCGAAGATGCAGAAGCTTCACGGACAGCTCTGGAACAAGGTCATGGGTGCGTCCATGTACCTCTTTGGCAAGAGTGAGCAGTGGAACCGCGGGACGACGATGCTCGCGGCTTTCAGGCTTGCCCGTAAGCAGGGCTATTCCGTCGAGGAGGCCACGCAGAGGGCGCACGAGGCCTCGAACCGCGCCCACGGCGTCTACGGAAAGGGGACGCTCCCTTCGTGGGCCACAGGGGACAACATCGGCTCGAAGATCGGCCAGGCCATGTACACCTACGGAAAGTTCGGCCACAACTACGTCCAGATGCTTACCGACCTCATGAAGACGGAGAACATGGCCGGGTCCGGGAAGCGCAACATTAAGGCCTTCACCTGGGCGATCATGTCACCGGTCATCCTTGCCGGGGCCACGGTCTTTCCCTTCCGGGAGAACATCATGGCCATCTTCGGCGGCATGCTCAAGGCGCTCGGGGTATCCGACGACCCCGAGAAGTGGTTCTGGGACATGGTCCGGGAATACCTCGGGGACACCGCCGAAAGGGCAGGGCGCCACGGTCTTACAGGGCTTGCCGGGGTCGACATATCGGGGTCGCTGTCAGTGGGTGTCGGCATACCGAAAAGCCTCATCGAACTGCTGGGTCCAATAGGCGGGCTCATCGATGAAGGGATCAAGGCAGGCCAGTATGTCGGCACAGGACAGCCGGGAAGGGCCGCTGAGAAGCTCCTCCCTACCGGGCTTGCCAATCCCCTGAGGGCGGTCCGGGAAGCGACCACGGGTATTGTCAGCGAGAAGGGGAACAGGGTTTGGGACGAGGAAGGCAGGCCCCTTACCCCATCGGCGGGCGAGACCGCCGCAAGGGTTGTCGGGTTCCGCGGATCACGGCAGGCGGTATTGTCCGAAAGAGACTTTGAATCAAAGAAGCTGGAGGGGCGCTACACCGACAGGCGCAACCGTATATACGAGGAGTTCCGGGCGTACTTCGCGGAGGAGAACCCTTCAAAGGACTGGCAGAAGAAGATATGGGCGAAGGTCCACGACTATAACAACGAGGTCATAGACAAGAAGCTCAGGCCCGGGGTCCCGCTCATCACCCATACGTCGATCAGGAACCAGGCGCTGAAAATGGCGAAACCCACGAAGAAGGAAATGGCGCGCAGGTGATTGCAAGGATGACAGCATGAGGATATAATAAAATTATTATATAGCTTCCGCGGCCGCTCAGAGATGACCCGCCGCGGATTGTAGCCGACACGCAGAGCCTCTCGGTATCAAACCGGGAGGCTTTTTGTTTTGCCAATAACCGAAGGAGGAAGGGAGACATGAACAAATTCGATTTATCATACGGCGTACCCCTGACGCATCAGAAGATCGTCCCCGGCAACACCGTGACGGCGATAGGCACCAACGTCAAGTCATATATACTGAAAGCTCTCCGCTATACCTCGGGCGGCACCTACGTCATGAAGGCGGGGGACACCATCGTCGGGGCCACGTCCGGCGCGACGGGTGTCATCGTGTCGAGGACCATAGATGCCGGGACCGACGCGGGCGGCGATGCGGCCGGTATCCTCATCCTGAAATGTCAGGTCGGAACGTTCCAGAGCGAGAATCTGAACGTCGAAGGTAACAGCAACGTCGCCACGATCGCGGCCAACTCTGTGGCATACCTCGGGGGGACGGCACACGAAGGTTCGGCGGCAAAGGCCATGCTCGTCACGGTCGAGAGCAACGACGTGCAGGTGACCTTTGATGGGACCTACCCGAGTCAGACGCCGGGGTTCTACGGGCACAAGCTGCTGGCGGGTGATTCGCTCCTTGTCTTTGGAGAAAATGCGGTGAGCGGCTTCCGGTGCGTGGATCGGGTGTCAGGGTCGGCGTCCACGGTGAAAGTGACATGTCTGTTCTAAGACGCATGCCCATGACGAATAATACAGGAGGTGCGTGATGCCTTCCGGTTCTGTCAGCCGTGCGAATACGAGGTTGTCCGTTGCCCCTGGTTTCGCATTTTTCGATGCGTCCGGGCCGTTCCTGAACTATCCCGATGCGATACTCACCGTAACGAGCAACAGCACGGGCAAGAAAGTGGTCGGTTTTATTAAATTGCCGGGGACGGGAGAAACCTATGGGTCCAATCTGTTAAACGCCGATTTTGCCGATGGTTCCAACTGGACTCCATCAGGAGTAGGGGCCGCAAATTGGGTGATTGCTGGCGGTGTCGCCACATGGACGGGAGGCGGTGGAAGTGGATATTTGCTGGATAACTCCGTAACTCCTACAGTCGGAGGGTGCTATTTGCAAGGATATAAAATCAATAGCATCGCTGGCGGGGCAAACCATCAAGTAGAAATGGGTGGAGTTGGAATGGCTTATGTCGCGGCGGCGGGCACTTACTCACGGTACTTTACCGCAATCGCCACAACCAAATATAAGGTGTACGCCGCAGATGCTCAAACGAGCTTGGTTGTCGATGACATGGTTGGCAAGCAAATCCTCACGCCCTCAGTTGCGGGTGTCACCATCCACAACGGCGCGGGAGATCAGAACTGGGCGTCCATTGAATCGGGGTTCAATTACAATGACACAAATGGCTACACCTACACGCTGGTACGCAGGAACAGCCGCATCGGGCGCCCGAGCGTCCCGAGAGTCTTTCAGAGGTAGGAATGTTGTACAGGGTCACCTATACCAACGACATCCCCGAGGGCTTCGCCGGTACCGCAAGGTTCTGGTTTATCAAGATCAGACCCGAGTACAAAGACGATACCGGCCTCCTCCAGCACGAAAAGGAGCACGTCCGGCAGTTCTGGATGTTCAGCCTCTTCCATTGCCTTGCCTATGGACGTCTCGACAGATACACGCTCTGGTGCGAGGTGCAGGCATACAGGAAGCAGCTTGAATACAGCCCCGGCGCCCTTGAAAAGTATGCGGGGTTTCTCTGTGAGAAATATGGCCTCCGGTTAGAGAGGGACGAGGCGAAAAGGTTGTTGCAGTAGTAAAAGGAGCGCGGCGGCACTTCATAGGGAGTTAGGGCTCCCGTAAAGCCTCTGGTCAGAGAGGGCGACGAATCGCTACCACCGCAAGGAAGTACATACCACATTATGGAGGTGGCGGCAAATGGACATACCAACGGCAGCTTTTCTCAGTACCTGCGTTGTGACAGGGGGCGGCGTCGCCCTGAAATTCGTATCGTCCGTAACCGTCAAGCCGAAGGCGAACGGGAATGGGAATGGCAACGGTAAATGCCCCCTTCACGCCGATATTGAGAAACGGCTCAAAGACGGGGATGACCGCATGGACACCCTGCTACAAAGCTCACGAACGACACGGAAGCTCGTTATCGCTATCGCGGCACACTTCAACATCCCAATCGGCAATCTCAAGGAAGAACTGCAGGACATAATGGAGGGCGATTAATCATGGGGCAATCTATTATAAGTGCGCGGGGCATTGTGGGCGGTGGAGGAAGGAAGGCGGCGAGACGTTACCCACTCCGAAGGGCGAGGACATGATTCAGAAGCACATCAAGGCGGTCGGCGGCATCATCAATGACACCGACTGGAAATGCGCGAGGTGTCGCGTAAAGGTCAACAAGGAGGGCTAATATGCTTTGGTTCACACACATCTTTATGTTTCTTCTCGGGGCGTTCATCGCCATTCTCTTTGCTGTCCGCAATCCTACGATCGCGGCATGGGTCAACAGGTGGTACCTCAAGGGCAGGGAGAAGGCGGTCAAGGAGACCGAGGAGCTTTACGGCAAGTTGAGGGACCGGGCGGGCAGTATTCCCGTATCACCGGTATCCGGCAATACCCTTATAAAGTATCTGCTGAGGTTCGGTATCCCCTTGCTCGGCGTCTTCGGGCTCGTATGGATCCTCAAACCGGAAATGATCGAAACCATGCTCTACAAGTGTTGCCTGATTCTCACAGGGTTCATCCTTGCGGAGTTTATATGGGTCGTCGGCTACAAGTACATCTTCGGGAAGATCGAACAGGAGGGGATAACGGATGAAAGCAGGCGCTCGATTCTTATTTTTCGCGGTATGCTTTACGCTTCTATCATTCTCGGTCTTACCCTGGGACTGTGACGGGCAAACGGTCAACCGCTGCCTGAAATATAAGCGGCAGGTGATCAGAGAGGCAAGGGTGTTCATCGGAAACGATGCGCCCTATCACTACTTCATGGGGCAGATCGAGCAGGAGAGCCGCTGTCGTGAAGGGGTGACGGCCTTTGACGGCGGGATGGGCCTCGGCCAGTTCATGCCGGGGACGGCATCCTGGATCCACGAGAAGGAAGACGCCCTCCAGGAGATCTCCGTCAAACCGAATCCCTACGACCCGCGGTGGAACATCCGGGCCCTCATTCTCTATGACAGGCATCTTTACCAGACGGGGCGGTGTGAAGGCTGGTATTACGCCTTCCGCTCCTACAACGGTGGCGCCGGCAATCTCAACAGGGAGATCGCCCGGGCCGGGTCCTGTGACATTACCCTCACCGAGAAGCAGTGCTCGAGGAAGAAGATCAAACTGAAATGCGGATCCGTTCTGGACCTGTGCCGGGTGAACATCGAGTATCCGTACCTGATATTCGAAAAGGGGGAAAAGTACAAATGAAGCTGAACGATGACGACAAAGCGGTACTGTATATGCTGGCTGGTTCCGGCCTGTTTCTTCTGATCTTCACCGTTATTTTGGCTATAGCTGCGAGGTGTCCTCATGTCTGATTACATCAAAGGCGGCGTCATAGGCCTTCTCGTCGGTATGATACTTGCCGGCGTCGGTGTCTGGTGGGCGAAGGACCAGCAGGTAAAGGCGGTCAGGGTGGAGCTGCAGGCGGCGAAGGATGCGAACGCGACGAATGTAACAACCATCGCCGAGCTAAAGAAAGAGGCCGAAAATCTTAACAAGTCCTGCACGGCCCGGGTCAACATCAAAGACCAGACGATAAAGAGGCTGAAACAGATCGACAGCCTGAAAGGAACGGTGAAACATGAAGAAATCGGCAATAAGAATATTGTTGCTGGTGGCAGCGGTGATGATATCCTTGACGAGCTTAACGGCATGTGGGGGGAAGGCACTGGTCAGGACGGAGTACGTCAGGCCGACGATCCCGGACCTCCCGCCGCAGCCGGACTATTACCCGGTAAAGTGGCAGAAGAGATGAGCGAGGGGCTCTACTGCCTGGACGCGGAGAACGCGAAAAACCTTCTCAGGAACAAGGCTCTCCAGGATGACAGGGAAAAGAGCCTCGAGCAGAGTATCGAGGGGCTGAGGTAGAAGTAACCCCTCAACATAATTTCGTTGCCATTTCCCTGAGGATTTGTAAGAATAGTCTCGGGGCATGAACAGGTTGAGGATTGATAGCAAAGGCTTCACCGCCATTGAACTTGTCGTTGTGATCGTGACACTGAGCATCCTCGCCGCTGCCGTGATCGTCAAGAATCCCTTTGCCATCAGCGATTATTCGACAATTGCGGCCGACCAACTCAGAGCTAACATCCGTCTTGTCCAGTTGAACGCGATGGGCATGAAGAAGCCTCAGTCCATCAGCTTCTTCGTCGACGCCTCGGATTACGGCGTATATGACATGGCCGGGGTGCGGAAGAAGCTCCCGGGGAACGTGGCTGTTTCCGGCTCATCGACAGTTGCGAATCCCCTGACCTTCAACTCTCTCGGGGTCCCTTCGACCAGCGGGACAATATACCTTTCGGGCGGGGAGCGCATAACGGTCCATCCTTCGACGGGGACGCTGGAATGAAGAACGACAAGGGTTTTACGCTTATAGAGCTCGTCATGTTCATCGTGGTCGGAGCTATCTTCCTGCCTGCGTCAATGATCGCGTTCACCTCGGTCATGAACAACTACTCGAGGCCCGACTACTACATCAAGGCCCGGTTCTATGCCGAGAAGAGAATGTCGGAGATCACCAACAAGCTCTACGCGGACGTCCTTCCCGCTTCCTGCAACAGCTTCGGCGAGGGTGATGGATATACCACGGAGTGTTCCGTCGTCGAGGTAAACCCCGACACACTGAGCACTGCGAGCGGCGATCCCTATTATAAGCGGGTCGTTGTGACGGTCCGCCACACGGGCCTGATTGGGGGCGAATACAGTATCGTTACCCTGGTAGCGAAGAGGCCAAGAAAACCATGACGGGAATGGAGCGCCTCCACAACAGGAAAGGCTTTACCCTGATCGAGCTCGTGACGGTCATCGTCGTTCTCGGGATCCTCAGCGTTTTCACCGTTTCTTTCCTGGACAACGCCATCAAAACCTACGTTACGGTCAGGGAGCAGGAGCAGCTCTACTTCCAGGGAACGTACGCCATGGAACGAATAGTCCGGGAGCTGAACGACGCGCAGAGCGTAGCTGTGCCTGCGTCCACGGGTGTAGCGGAAAGTACTTTGACCTTTACGAAACCGAACAGCCCCGCCGGAAACGTGACCTTTACGCAGGCCTCGAGGACCATAACGAGGAACGGGGAACTGATCGGCTCAAACGTAAAGGCCTTCAGAGTGACGAAGAATGCCACGGGTAGCGGGGTCCTGCGCGAATCCATAACAATCGTCCTGGAACTGGACAGCCCGAACGATGCGACGATCCCGGCCTTCTCCCTTAAGACCACGGTCGTACCCAATAATTATGACGGCGCCTTTGTGGAACGCTTCTTCAACGGTGATTACTATGAGAACATTAAGTAACGACCGGGGGAGCCTCCTTGTGATACTCCTGATCGCGATGACGATCATCGCGGTCCTGGGGGCTGCGTTCGTCGACGTGGTCAGTTCCAAGCACGAGGGCTTTTCTCATATTGTAAGCGCACAGAAGGCGAACATGGTGGCAAAGGCCGGCGTCGAATGGGCCATAAGGTACGCTTCCTTCGGGACGGACGCGAACAATAACAGTATCTTCTTTTCCAACCCGACCCTGACTTTCAACAACAAGGAAATAGTCCCCGGGGTGCCCGCGGAGGGAGCCTTCTCAACAAGCTACGATTATGCCGGAACCGGGGCCCTCACCGTCAACGGTACCTACCAGGGGACGACGGAAACCATAACCCTGAGGAATTTCCGGAGCTATCTCAGCTATCTGACGCTTCAACCGGGCAACAATCCAGCATATGCCGGCAATCGACGCTATCTGGTCGTTCCCGTTGCCATCAACGCTGGCGTGACGGTAAGCAGAATTGATCTCAGAACCGACAAACAATACGCCTATTTGAGATATATCACGGACCCTGAGGGCGTTGTAGTCTTCAGCTACCTGACCTCTTACTACAACAACTGGTATCCGAATTGCAACGGCTCGTACTCAAATCCCCCGTGCCATGCGCGATCCTGGGATTGGGATGAAACCTTCCACACCTATGTCTATCGCAGCGTCGGGGTCCTCTTGAATCCGACCCCTTCCAGTACAGAATTGACGGCGCCGAACCTTACGGCAAACACGCTCGGCTTTTCCCAGGGCACATATAGGTTTGAATTCTATTATGAAGGTACTGGAGGCTTACATACGATAGCGTTCAACCCGGATGGAGTGAAGTCGGAGGTGGCGTTCAGGCCATGAAAAGGAGGGTTGTGAGTATGAACGGTTCCGGATCGGGAGTCAACACCTTAGCAATAATTGCGGCAATCATAGCAGCACTCGCCCTTATCATTAATGCGGCCGCCTTTTGGAATGCAAGGAAGATCTTTATTGGTCAGAACACGCCTTTGATTGATGTTACCCCTGTGGCATTGAGCACCGAAGGCAAGTTCACAACAATTTACTTCAGCATCGCAAACTATAGCGGCTTTACGGCCTACGACATCGCTATCGATCTCAAATTGGCTCAGGCATGGATCATGGAATGGATAAAAGCGCACAATGAAAAGGGTGGTAAGCCTTCGGACGAAAAGCTCATACAGCAGAAAACGGTGTACCCTTTGGTGCCGGGGTCTTCTCCCGGTCAAGGTGCGTATTGGCCGAAACTGGAGTCCGGGGAAACGGCGGGCAAGGATAGAGTCCTCGGGGTAAGAGGGGAACTTGGCTTACAGGGTATTTGTCCTGAACTAGGCAAGGGAGAGCCGAGTTCCTCCCATCCGGTTCGGGTCAGGGTAACCTGGAAGAATGACCGAGGGCATGTATTCGATGAGGTTCATCAGTACTCGCTGATCTGCACGTTGGACCAGGACAAGGACGAAAAGAATAGGGTCGGCTACGCATTCACCCTAGTACCGGATGGTATTGTGTCAAAGAAAGACAGTATTACAAATCGTTGATCGGATAGGGGTCTACGAGGTCCCCATAGACCCCTGCTTCACTTCACTTTCACTTCACATGCCCTCGCAAGCCGTTGATGGATAAGGATAGCCGTGGGTTCGAATCCTACTCCCTCTGTCGCCCTGTTACGCAGATATCATTTTTGTGTGGTGAATTGTGGTGAATGACTTCTGATTCTGGACTTTCACGTGTCTTGTAACTTCTTGAAATTAAAAGCCGACGATGGGAATCGAACCCGCGACCTGCTCATTACGAGTGAGCTGCTCTGCCTCTGAGCTACGTCGGCGTTGATGTTTATATAGCATAACCTGCTGTTTTCGCACAATACAAATCTGTCTCATCTGCGGTGTGAGGCGCGCCTGCCGGCGCGCGATGACGGGGTTGCGAGAAGGGAGGCCATGCGTTCGAGGAGGATGTCGTTGTCCCTTCTCTTCCTCACCGCCACCCTGATGTAGCTCTCATCGAGGCCCTTGAAGTTTGAGCAGTCGCGCACGAGGATGTTCTGTTCCCTGAGGCGCTCTACGATGCGAGGAGAGTGAGGAGAGTGAAGCAGGTAGTAGTTCGTCCGCGAGGGGGTGTGGGCGATACCGAGCCTTGTGAAGCCCCCTTCGAGCCGCTTCTTTTCTCGTCCAAGGAATGCGTGGGTCAGTTCCCCGTGGGTGGTGAGGGAGAGGACGGCGACGCCTGCGGCCTCAGCAAGGGTATTCACGCTCCAGGGTTCCCGTATCATGTTGAGGGTCCGCGCCACCCGGCGCGGGAAGACACCCCAGCCCAGACGGAGGCCGGGCAGGGCGTAGAATTTCGTCATCGACTTGAGGACGATGAGGTACGGATTGTTCCCGGTCAGGCCGATGGCTGACGCGGCGGCGGTGAACTCGATGAATGATTCATCTATGATGAGGTAGATTCTACGACCTGCCGCGAGGGTCGCCGCCTCCGTTATGGCATCCATTTCAATGGTTCTGCCCGTCGGGTTATTGGGGTTGCACAGGAAGACGGCGTCGGCGCTCTCCCTCTGCGCCCGGCGCAAAAGGGCGATGGGATCGATATCGAAATCATCTTCCGCCCGCAAAGGGTAGGGGACGACGGCGCAGCGGGGGTTTGCCATGGCGCACGCCCGTTCATACTCATTGAAGGTGGGCTGGGGGATGAGCACCTTTCCGAGGGGCAGGGCCCTCGGAAGGAGGTAGATGAGTTCCGTGCACCCGTTCCCGCAGAGGATGACGGAGGGGTCGAGGCCAAAGGTTGCGGAGAGTTTGTCTCTCAATTCCATGGAGTCGGGGTCCGGGTAGTGCTCGATGTCGTGAAGACGGGCCCTGACGGCTCGGAGGACCTCGCCCGGGGTGCCGAGGGGATTGATGGAGGCGCTGAAGTCGATGATGTCCTCACGGGTGACTCCGGCAGTGCGCGCCCACCCGTGAACGCCACCTCCGTGGCGGTTCACAGGACCACCCCGAGGGATATAATGGCAAGGGCACAGAGGAAACCAATATAGGAGGCTGCGCGAATAACGCCGACGGCCCTGAAGGAGGCTGTCAGGTAGTCCGCTCCGCCCGGGATGCCGATGTAGGGTTTCTGGACCGTGATCCCTCCGTACGTCACCAGTCCTCCCAATCTTACGTTTAAGGCGCCCGCTATGGATGCTTCGGGATAGCCGCTGTTGGGGCTCGTATGCTTGCGCCCGTCGCGGCGGACGGTCACGAGGGCGGCCCGCGCCCTCGCGGGGGACCTCAGGAGGACCCCGGCAGCGAGGGCGATAAGGAGTGCCGATATCCTGGCGGGAAGATAATTTGCAGCGTCGTCCAAGCGGGCCGATGCCCATCCCAGGTCGATGTACCGGTCGTTCCTGTGTCCGACCATGGAGTCGAGGGTATTGACCGCTTTGTAAGCCAAAGCGCAGGGGACTCCCCCGAGGGTGAGGTAGAAAAGGGGTGCGATGACACCGTCGGAAAGGTTCTCTGAAAGAGTCTCGATCGTTGCCCTCAATATGCCGTCCCTGCCGAGCCTTCTGACGTCACGGCCGACGATGAAGCTGAGGCGATGTCGTGCCAGTGCCATATCGTCGGCCTTCACGGCCTTGATCACAGACAGTCCCGCCTTCAGGAGTTCCTTCAGGGCAAGCGTCGACGCCGCGAGATACACGAGGAACAGGACACCGGCAATACGCAGGGGCCCCGATGAGTACCGCAATACCCCGGCCTGCACGAAAAAGGACACAGTGAAGGTGAGCCCCACAATGACGATGACGAGGGCAATGCCGGCTGCTCGCTCGAAACGCATCCCCCTGCCGATCCTTCGGATGATGCCTTCAAAAGCTTCGATGGCCCATCCCAGGAGCCGCACGGGATGCGGAAGTACCCGGGGGTCGCCGATGAGGGAGTCAAGGACCATCGCCGAGACGATGATGATGAGGAAGGTTGTGTAGTCAGTCGTCAAAAGCATAACACTGCCGTTATCAACAGGACGGTTTCGCCCGTCTCGTGTATGGCTCCGAGGTTGTCCCCGGTGAGGCCGCCGAACCGGACCGCAAAGAGACACCGCACGATCAGGCCCCCACAGAGGGCGGCAATGGAGGCGGCAAAGAAAAAGAGGAGATAACGTCCGGCGCCGTGATATCCGGGATAGCCGCTCATGAGGTAGCCGATCAAGGCGAGGCAGACGAGGATGCTACTTGCCAGGCAGGCATGCAAAGTCTTTACCCTGCCGAGGAAGATCCTGCCGAGCCCGTCGCTCCGGGCGCTTTTTGCACCGGGCATCATCATCGTCATGGACCAGGCGGCGACGGCGGGCATGAGGAGTAGAACAGGATTCAGGGAAGAGTGTCCCTGTGTCGTGAAGATCTCGTCCAGGAGAACGAACTTGAGAAGAAGATTGACGACGATGGCCACCACGCCGATGGGGCCTGCCGTGGGATCGCGCATGACGGCGAGTCTTCTTGTCCTGTCCTTTTCGAGGTCCCCCGTCGATTTGACGGAAAGGGCGTCCACCGTGTCCGAAAGACCGTCCTGATGAAAGGCACCGTTCATCAAGAGATAGACTGACATGACAATGAGGGAGGTGACCGCCGGGGAGAAGACCTTAAGGGAAAAGAAGGCGACGGCGGCGAGGACCGCTCCCTGAACAAAACCGACGAGGGGAAAGAGGACGGCCGACAGGGACACATCTTTGTCGGACACTCGTCCCCCGATGTGTATGGGGACGATGGTCAGGAACTGAAAGGCGAGGAGTATCCTCTTCATGTGTTTACATCAGCTCCTTCGATACCCCGGCCTCGTCGAATGTGGCCATCTCGCGGTAGATCTTGAGGCCTGCTTCGATGAGGGTGATGGCAAGGGCGGCCCCCGTTCCCTCGCCCAGGCGAAGACCCATGTTGAGGATCGGTTCGAGTCCCATCTTTTCCAGCATGATCCGGTGACCCTTTTCCACGGAATTGTGCGCCGCGAACATGTAGTCCACCGCGGCGGGTTCCATGGCCCAGGCGATGATCGCACCCGCCGTCGATATCAGGCCGTCGATGACGACGGGTATTCCCAGCGACGCCGCTCCCAGGATAAGGCCGGCTATCCCGCCGATTTCGGCGCCTCCCACCTTGGCGAGGACGTCGAGGGGGAAAGCGGGGTCGGGTCCATTGAGTTTTATCGCGTCCTCGATGACGGCGATTTTGGACATAAGGGATTCATCGGAGATCCCCGTGCCCTTTCCGGTGACATCCGCTGCCGCCGCGCCCGTCATGACGGAGGCGATGGCGCTCGAAGCAGTAGTGTTGCCGATACCCATGTCACCGGTGCCGAAGATGCGATACCCCCTTTGGGCATACTCTCTCGCCAGGGCGATGCCCTCCTCTATGGTTTGGGCGGCCTCGCCTTTCGTCATGGCCGGACCCTTCCTCATGTTCCTCGTTCCCCGCACTACTTTTCTGCGGATAAGCCCTGGTTCATCGGCAAAGTCGTGATCGACTCCCATATCGATGACGACGACGTCGGCACCGGCGTGGCGGGCAAGGACATTTATCCCCGCGCCGCCGCGGAGGAAATTGTGCACCATCTGAACCGTTACTTCCTTCGGAAAGAGAGAGACCCCTTCCTCCACGACCCCGTGGTCACCGGCAAAGACGAATATCGCTTTCTTCGCGAAGGGGGGCGGCATCGGGTTCCCCGCTATGGCGACGATCCGCTTCGCGAACTCTTCGAGCCTACCCAGACTCCCTGAAGGCTTCGTCAGGCTGTCGAGGCGCTCACCGGCGAGTGCGAGAAGGGCTTTGTCCACCCGTTCAATACGTATTCCTTCCACCGTCATGTCTCCTTTATCTTCATGGGGATCCCCGCCGCCAGGAGGTAGACGTCGGTGGCGGCAGCGGCGACTCTTGCGTTCAGCCGCCCGAGGTTGTCACGGTATTCCCTTCCCATCGGTGATTCCGGTACGAGCCCGAGGCCCACCTCGTTCGAGACGATCAAGGTGAGGGGCGCGCCGACGGGGGCGGAAAGGGCATCGACGAGGTCATCTTCATAGTGGTCAAGGGAAAGGGCGCGCATCATGATGTTCGAGACCCACAGTGTCAGGCAGTCGATGAGGACGACCCCGTGGGTCGGCCCTATTCTCCTGATAAGGGAAGGGATCTCCAGGGGCTCCTCGAAGGTCTTCCATTCCTGTCCGCGTTCCCTCCGGTGGTTGACGATCCGTTTCTCCATCTCATCGTCGAGGGCCTCGGCGGTGGCGACAAAGGCCTTCTCCCCCGGGGCGCGGGATGCCTCGCGAAGGGCGAAGGAGCTTTTCCCGCTCCGGGCGCCGCCCAGTATCAGGACCGTCCTGAGCATTTGTCTCTTACCTCCTCTGATACTATCATCACGAACGGTTTCCCGGACAGTGGGTTCTCGCGGACGACAACCACCGTCCCGTAGACCTCCTCGATGGTAGCGTAGTCGAGCACATCCGCCGGGGTACCGGTCTTTCGTATCTTCCCCTTGTCCATGAGCACCAGGCGATCGCAGTACTCGGAGGCGAGGTTGAGGTCGTGGAGTACGATCACAACCGTGAGCCCTTCCTGCCTGTTGAGGCGGCGCGTGAGGTCGAGGATGGCCGCCTGGTGAGTGATGTCGAGGTGCGATGTCGGTTCGTCGAGGAGCAGGACCTGGGGCTGCTGGGCAAGGCCGCGGGCGATGAAGGCGAGCTGGACCTCGCCGGCGCTCATCTCCGACATGAGGGCCTCTTCGAGATGGCCGATCCCCGTCATCTCCATCACCCCTTCCGCTATGGCGGTATCCTCGTCCTTCTCAAAGAGCTGGAGCCTCTTGTAGTGGGGGATCCGTCCCAGAAGGACAAATTCCCTTACCGTCATCTCGATGAGGGGCATGCTCTGGGAAACAACGGCTATCTTCCTGGCCACATCGGCGATGGGAAGGGTGCTCATGTCGACGCCGCCGATAAGGACCGTCCCTCGGGCCGGCCTGATGAGGCGCGTCATCGCCCGGAGCATCGTTGTCTTGCCCGAACCGTTGGGGCCTATGATGCCGAAGAACTCGCCCTTTCCAACGGAAAGATCGATGTCGTGAAGGACGGTCTTTTCACCATATCCGCATGTGACCCCCCGGAGTTCGATCACAGGAAGCCTCCCGGCCGGGTTGATCCCTGCCTTCTGGCCAGAACGTAGATGAAGACGCTTCCCCCCAGGATCCCCGTTATGACGCCGACAGGGAGCTCTATGGGAGAGATTGCCGTGCGCGCGATGGTGTCGCAGAAGATGAGAAACCCCGACCCGACGAGGAACGACAGGACGAGGAGCCGCCTGTGGTCGTAGCCTGCCAGCATCCTGACAAAGTGGGGGACGATGAGGCCCACGAACCCTATGATGCCCGTCAACGAGACGCTCACGCCCGTGAGGAGCGATGCCATGAGGAAGAGCTGCTTCTTGGCTCTTTCCGTGTCGATGCCGAGGTGGACCGCCTCCTGCTCGCCAAGGGAGAGGGCGTTGAGGACGGGTGCAAAGAAGAAGGAAGCGAAGAGACAGGCGAGAACGATGGCCGTGAGGACAAGTATGAGCGTCCAACTCGGCTCTTCCAGGGACCCCATGATCCAGAAAACGATGCTGTGGAGCTCCTGCGTCTTCGATATGGCGAATATGAGAAAGACAAGGGAGGAGGAGATAAAACTCATCATGACACCCGTGAGCAGGATACCCTGCATCTTCAGGACGGTGCGGCGCATGTTGAGAAAGTAAAGGGGAAGGATGACGAGACAGGAGCCCAGGAAGCCCGAGAGGGGCAGGGCCGTAACGGGCAGAAGATAATTCAGTTTCATGATGATGCATAACGCGGCGCCGAGGGCCGCCCCCCCGGATATGCCCAGGGTGTAGGGCTCGACGAGGGGGTTGCGGAACATCCCCTGGAGGATGACCCCCGCGATGGACAGGGCGCCCCCGACGGCAAGACCGAGTATGATCCGGGGCAGCCGGATGTCGATGAGGATCCCGAATTCCGGCGTTGCCTGTCCCTCAAGGATGATCGTGAGTATCCTGGAGAGGGGTATGCCCGCCGACCCGCTGGCGATCGCGGTGACGGCCGCCGCCGCCAGGAAGAGACAGGCCGCGGGGAAAAGGACGCTCATTGGCCGTCGCTTCACCTGAACTCCTTCGCTTCGCCGGGATGGAGGAGCGCCGCTATATCGCCGAGGGACCTTGCGAAGCTCACCGGCGTCGGGCTGCAGACCTCGTCGGAGTCAACGAGGTATATACGATCGTTCCTGACTGCCTTCACCGTGGGGAACCTTTTCCAGGCCAGACGCTCGTTCTCGCCGGTGAGGCCCATGGTGACTATGAGGATCACGTCGGGGTCCCGAAGCACCGCCTCCTCGCGCCCGACATTCCCGGAGGCCACGTCCCTGAACACGTTCACGGCCCCGGCAAACTCTATGAAGTCATTCATGAATACGTCCTTCGTCGCAACAAAGAAAGGTTTCGAGCCTATCTGAACGAGGACGGCCGGTTTCGGCAACCGGGCCGTTCTACGTTTTATGGCGTCGACGCGGGCCCGTGCGGTACCGACGAGGCGGGCCGCCTCCGCGGACCGGCCCGTGGCCTTGCCCATCTGGAGGAACACGTCGCAAAGCCCGGAGAAGGTATCGGCTATGGAGAAGGTGACGACGGTTAGGCCAAGATCCTTCATCTTCTGTATGCTCCTCGGGTCCGTGAGGGTCATGGCAAGAACGAGGTCGGGGTGCAGTTTCAGGATCTTCTCAAGGTTCGGCTGCATGACGGTGCCCACCTTCCCTTTTGCCCGCGCCTGACTGGGTCTGTTACAGTAGGTGGTCACGCCGATGATGTTCTCGCCCAGTCCGAGAAGATAGAGGGATTCCGTGACGGCGGGGCTCAAGGAGACGATACGAAGGGGTTTTTCCGCCCCTTGAGCTACTGCGTCCGGGACCGGAAGGGCGAGGCACAGGAGAATGATCGCGGCGGCCATGATGGACAGGACCCGGCCCATCCGTGTCGGTAAGGAAGGGGTCATTCGCCGTCCTTCAAGGGCAAAGCCTTGATATCAAGGAAGAAATAGTCGTCCGTCGAGCGGACACCGCCCCTCTCGAAGGGGACGGGCCTCTGGAATATGGGGCCATCGTAAACGAAGGTGTGGTATTCCCCCTTCTCGCCGCATATATCCACGTTGCCGCCGAGACTCCGCATATCGTCGACGAACGCCCCGTCTATCTCCCTGCCGATCCACGTGTCATCGAGACAGCGCCTGTCGGCGGCCACGATGACCGCCTTGAAGCCTTCGTTTATGAATTCCGACAGGATATTCTCCCTTTTTTCGAGCCACAGCGGGAGGGAAGGGCGCACATCGCACTCCGCGCAGACCCTTTCCACCCAGGCCCTGTGTTCCTCCATGTCGATGTCTCCAAAGATGCCCTGGAATATCCCGTCGCCGTGGAGCCCGGAAAGCACCTTCTTGAACTCCTCTTCATAACCGTTCCATGTAGTTCTGCGCTGTGTGAGGGGGATACCGATTGCCCGCGCCTGAAGGGAGAGGAGGTCCGCCTCAAGGCCGTGCGTCCGCGAATGTGTGCCGTCCTCGGTCACCATGTTGATGAGCCGGGATATGGCGAACCCCGACCTTCGAGCCCTGAAAAGCGCCAGCGCGCTCTCCTTTCCCCCGCTCCAGGAGCAAAACGCATCCTTCCGACCGTCCGTCATTGACCGATCCCTTTTACCCATCCGCATATCCTGCAGTGATCGCGGCCGCCCACGAGTCCGGCACCGCAGCCTTCACAGGCCTTCTCACCCGGCCCGGGGCCGGGGATATCCCCCACGGTCTTCCTGTAGACCTCATAGTAATAAAGATGGGCCTTGTTGTAAAAGCGCATACCCGAGGAGCGCCTCTTGTCCTCGAACTCCTCATCGGATATCGCGGCGCCCAGTATGGCGGTGAGCCTCGTCATGCCCGACCCCGTCTCGAGCGGTCTCTTTCCCTGCCAGAGGATACCGGGGGGCAAGAGACCTTCGCAGGCGTGCCGCAAGACCCACTTCCCGTGAAGGACGCCTTTCTCTTCCCTGATCTTCCATTTTCCCTGTATTTGCAGGGCAAAATCAAGGATTTCTTTGTCAAGGAAAGGCTGTACGATATCCATTTCGAAGTGTTCTCCAAGAATGGTCGAGTTGAAGGACATGACCTGCGACAGGTGACGGATGTAACCGTCGAGGTCGTCCATCTCCGCCATGTACGAGTAACCGCCGAAGATCTCGTCGGCCCCGTCACCTGTCATGACTGAACCGTATCCCAACGACCTTGCCTCTTTGAGGGCGAAATAGACGGCAAGGTCATTGGGGATCGCGGGATCGAAACTGCGCAGTATGGCAATGACCTCGGGTATGGCGGCCATGGCCTCGTGGTCGGTTACCCGCCTGTGGGTGAGTTCAAGGCCGATGGCGCCCGCCGCCTCACGGGCGTACTCGAGGTCGGGGCCGTCCGGGCCAAGGGTCACCAGGATGCCCTTCCTGCACGGGGACAGGGCCGCCGCTATGGATGAATCGAGACCCCCTGAAAAGAGGACACAATCGGGGCCGGTTCCTGCAAAGGTTTTCTGAAGCGCCTGACGCATGGCAGCCATGCGCCCGGCGGACATGTGATCGCTAGAACTTGTAATTATACTGAACCCCCAGGATGAAGTTGCGTTCAGGAGACGGGTAGTAGTTGCGTGTGCCCGTGGTGTTGTTGACTACGGCATACTCACTGTATTGCTTGTCAAATATATTCCTGATCCCGCCCGTGAGCTTCAGACCCTTCCAGGCATAAACAGCCGTGAGATCATAAACAGTGAAGCCTCCCATGGAGGAATAGAGGTTTCTCACGTCGCTCGTCATGTAGCGGTTCCCGGTGTAAAGGGACGAGAATGTGAGGGTCAGGTCCTTGAAAGCCCAGGAAACGGCGGCGCTCAGCTTGTTCTTCGGAACCATGGGAACGCGGTTCCCGTCCAGGTCGTCCCCGTCAAAGCGGGCGTCCATGTAAGTGTAGCCGAGGTCCACCCTCAGGCCGGGGACAATCAGCCAGAAGAAGGACGCCTCGATGCCCTCCCTTTTTGTCTTTCCGTAGTTGGTGTTCGTGAAGGTCAGCGGGTTATAGTATATCTCGTTCTTGTGACGTCCGGAAAAGACGGTTGCCGCCGCCCCGATGCCCTTTGAGAAATTGAGCCTGATGCCGAGATCGATCTCCTTTACAGTGTGGGGTTCGAGAGCCTCGTTGATGGGGGGCGCCGCAAAAGGGCTGAAGTACTCGTCTGTTGCCGGAAACCGGAAACCTTTCGAGTAGTTGACGAAGATATTACCCCTCTCGGGGATGATAAAGTTGAGCCCCAGCCGAAAGGCGTCTTTGTCCTTCTTCACGAAGTCGTTTATGGGCGCGAGAAACCCCGTGTTGTCGGTGTAGTCGAAATCATATTTGACTTTGGCCAGACGGTAGCCGGCACTGAATTGAAGGTTCTTTAAGAGATATATCTCGTCATTGATATAGAAACCGTATTCTGTCTTGTTGATGTTCGTGTCGGAGTCGGTTCCGGTACCAAGGTCGTTGCTGCGGCTGGGAGAGTAGTAGTAGTCGAGACCCGCGACGAGGATGTTTTTCAGTGAAAAAAGGTCTTCTCTGATTGTGACCTTCGGGGTAAGAGATGTCGTCTCGAATCTTCTCATCGAATCCCAGGGCCCGCCCGTAGTAACGTAATGAAACGAGGTATGCCTCCGCCGGTACGCCATTCCCAGGGAAAGGAGTACCGTGTCGGTAGGCTTGGCCGACATCTCGACGTCAACGAAGTTATCCTCGGTATTGCCTTCATCCGAAGGCGTCTTCGAGTCCTTTCTGTCATATCGGCCGGTGAGCAGGTCCGCCTGCGTCAGGGGTCCGGGCAGGCCGTAGGTGTCCTTGTGGTGACCTGCCTTGACGCTTATTGCGAAGTCGCGGGGCAGATCGAAGGAAAAGGAACCGAAAGCGTCCCGGGATCGGAGGTCGTTGTTGTGTCTGTACCCGCTTGTGTCGTATGAAGAGGTGAGAACATTGTAGGAGAACCTGCCTTCTCTGCCCGAAGCACCCAGATAAGGGTTGTACAGGTCGTAACTGCCGGTGTTAAGACCGGCGATGATCGAGGGCTTTCCTTCACCTTTTCTCAGTATGATGTTGACAACGCCTCCGATTGCGTTGTCCCCGTACATAGCACTCGCCGGCCCCCGGTATATCTCGATGCGTTCGATCATCTCCATGGGCACCTGCATGAGATCCGTGCCGGACATATCGATTTCGTTAACCCGACGGCCGTCGATGAGGAAAAGAGAGTTTTGGGCCGCTGTTTCTCCGAAGCCGCGGATGTCAACCGTTGAGTACTTGGGGTTGCCGAGGAGACTGCGGGTAAAGACACCCTGCTCGTCCTTGAACACGTCGGTGAGCGTTCTCGCACCCTTCTCCTCTATCTCCTCGCGGGTGATGATGGAGATGTTTGCCGCCACTTCCCCCATCTTCGACTCCGTCCGAGATGCGGTTACGAGGATGCTGTCAAGCTGCCGGGGTGCCGGTTCCTCCGAAAGACAGGGAAAGGCCATGGAAAGGAACAGTAACACGAAGAAAACAGGAAACAAACGGATCATGAGAACCTCCTTATGCCTCGTAAGGATAATTTCTCGAAGAGTTCAACCCAAGGTTTCCTGACTGAGGGAGGTGCCAGCCAACGCGCCTTCCCGTTCCCTGCTTCGAGGAACAGTGGCCGGCTTGAGTGCCGTGCGTTGCTTTAATCCCATCACAGTTGCGGGACAGTGGAAGGTTTTCACTTCACTTCCCTTGCAAGTTGAACCGTAACGAGTATATGAGTCTGTTTACCACAAAGGGCCGGCAAAAATCAAAGGTATCTTTTGCCTCCACCCTCCGGGGTAATTGTGATAAGGTATAGCGGAGCAGGACGGGACATGGCCAAATGTGACGAAATTCGAAAGAAATTCAACGAATGCAGCGTGGGACGCCTTCTCGGGATAGAGGTCCTCGAGGTGGGGGAGGGCATCTCCCGGGGCAGGATGCGCGTCAGGAAGGAACACCTCAACGTCTTCGGCGGAATCCACGGGGGTATCCTCTTCGCCTTCGCGGACCACGTGGGGGGTGCCTGCGGAAACAGCATGGACTACAAGGCGCTGCTCGTGGAATCGAAGGCGCGCTTCAAGAAGAGTGCAAGGGAAGGGCAGACGATATACGCGGAGGCCCGCCTCGTCCACTCCCGGAAAAAGGTGGACAGGATAGACGTCACCGTGACCAACGGGCACTCGGAGATTCTGGCCGTTCTGCAGATGACCTCGTTTATTGTGGAAGATGCGGCAAAGACTTCTTAAGATCTTCAATATCCTCCTTGAGACATTCGGGGAAAGACATTGGTGGCCGGGTGAGACGGCCATCGAGGTTATCGTCGGCGCCGTTCTGACCCAGAACACCTCCTGGAAGAACGTCGAGAAGGCGATTGCCAGCCTCAAGTCCGCGGGACTCCTCAGCGTCAACAGACTCTACGAAGTGGAGGATGCCGTCCTGGCTCGTCACATTCGTTCTTCGGGATATTACAATCTAAAAACAGGGCGATTGAAGAATATAGTTAATGTGATACATGATGAGTACGGTTCATCCATTGAACACTTAAGGAATAATGGAACTGATAACCTCCGAGAGAAGCTGCTTGGAATCAAGGGGATAGGGGAAGAGACAGCGGACAGCATCCTCCTGTACGCTCTCGACAAGCCGGTCTTTGTCATCGATGCCTACACAAAGCGCTTCCTTGCCAACCACGGGCTCTATGGCGGCCCATACAGGTACGGCGAGATGCAGGCATTCTTCATGGACAACCTGCCGTTGGACACACATCTGTTCAATGAATATCACGCCCTCATCGTGGTGCTCTGTCAGAGCCATTGCCTTAAGTCGCCCCGGTGCGGGGAGTGCCCGCTTAAAGGGCAATGATCAATGGTTTGATTTCCGCATCCGTCCGGAATAGATCTGCGGCAAGGGACGGATCGACCTTCCATGGCATCTCCGGAAGAGAAGAATAAGGAATTTTGGGTATTGGTCATTATCCCTGCAATTGATAGCGAACAGGGAAGGGCGGACCGGTATTGAGGGACCTTCTCGCCTCCGCCGGGTCAGGAGACTATGGTTACCTTGACGTCGTCGATGGCTTTCTCGATGGCCCCCATGCGTGTCGCCGTCTCACCGGCTTCATTGAGGGATGTGATGATCTTCTCCGCTTCGCCATCGTTGACGATGAGGACAAAACCCGTTCCCATGTTGAAGGTGGAGCAGGCCTCGTTCATGTCGAGGTTGCCTGCCTCCATGAGGGCGCGGAAGACGGTGGGAACCGTTTCGGGGTCGAGACGGAGGGTTGTTGCCAGCCCGTCGGGGATGATGCGTGATATGTTGCCGGGAAGACCTCCCCCGGTGATGTGGGCCATGCCTTTGACGGCATACCGGCTGATGACATCGAGCACGGGTTTGACATAAATCCGTGTGGGTTTCAAGAGCTCTTCGTAGAGCCTCCCCGGTATCCCGGGAATCTCTTCGTCGATGCGGTAGTTCTTCACGTCAAAGAAAAGCTTCCTCACCAAAGAGTATCCGTTACTGTGCAGGCCGTTGGAGCGAAGGCCTATGACGGCGTCTCCGGCGGCTATCGTGGAGCCGTCGATGATGGAATCCTTCTCCACCACCCCTACGGCAAAACCGGCGAGATCGTATTCATCGTCCTTGTAGAAAGAAGGCATCTCGGCTGTCTCTCCTCCCACGAGGGCGCAGTCAGCCTGGAGGCACCCGTCGCAGACGCCGCCGATGACGAAGGGATAGACGTTTTCGTCTATCCTTCCACAGGCGTAATAATCAAGAAAGAAGAGGGGTTTCGCACCGAGGGTGAGAATGTCGTTCACACTCATACCTACGAGGTCGATGCCGACGGTGTCATGTTTGCCGGCCATGAAGGCGATCTTCAGTTTGGTGCCGACGCCGTCCGTCGAGCTCACGAGAACAGGGTTCCTGTAGGACCCGGGTATCTCGGTGAGGGCCGCGAAACCGCCGATCATGTTGAGGACACCGGCGTTGTGGGTTGACCTTATGCGGCCCTTCAGACCATCGATGAGACGGTCTGCCTTTGCTATGTCGACGCCCGAATCTTTATAGGTGATAGTCTTCACGGCATTAATGTAAAGTTATTCCCGAACGATTGTCAATCGATAAGGTTGTCCGGCACAAAATTCTCTATCGTCCCGTTGCCGGGACGACCGCGGTATCAGGCCATTCTCGCGATGAAATCCTCCACGGGGATGGCGGGGAGGGTTATGATCTGGATGGTGCCCCGGGAACCGAGCTCTATGGAAACCTTTGCTATCGCCTCGTTGTTGGGGGCCTCCAGGATATTCAAAAAGTCGTACTGTCCGAGAATGGCATACTGGGCGAGGACTTTCGCGCCCATGCTCTCGATCTCCCTGTTGACTTCTTCGATCCTCTCGGGATGTTTCTTGATAGTCTTGCGCCCCTCATCCGTTAACGTGCTGATCATAATATAGATTGGCATGTGGATACCCCCAAATGGTTTTCGATGATATATAGATTCCAATATCGCCAAGCCGTTTGTCAATACTAATTGTGGTTTGAGGACAGGGTGTTAGGGGCAGTAGCATGTACGCATTTTCACATTATCCGTCATAAAACATGGTATTGATTGGGTGATGGAAATGTGCTATCATCTACCACTTTTAATATCATAGAGTTCGTATGAGCCACATTGTTCAATGTTTCACATATAGACCCGCATTCGAAGTAAATCATCAGTGTTCTTTATTCTCTAATAGAAGGGGGATCTATGGCTAAACCTATGGATCAATACAAATGGCATGAACTAACAGTAGGTTGTGTTATTGAAGATGTTGGAAACGCTATGGAGTACAAGACGGGTGACTGGCGTTCATCCAAGCCTGTCTGGAACTGGGAAAAGTGTACCAAGTGTGGTCTTTGCTGGCTCTTCTGCCCCGACGCCTCCATCCGCCAGAGAGATGACGGCTTCTACGAGTCCGATCTGGATTACTGCAAAGGTTGCGGCATCTGTGCCAAGGAATGCAAACCCGGCGCGATAACAATGGTCGAGGAGGAACGATGAGCAAGAAGAAAGGCATGGAAGTATCCATAGCGGCGGCCGAGGCAGCCAAACTGGCGCGTGTCGAGGTGATCGCCGCCTATCCGATAACACCTCAAACCCACATAGTTGAGCACCTTTCCGAGATCGTCGCCGATGGTGAGCTCGACGCGGCCTACATCAACGTCGAGTCGGAGCACTCGGCCATGTCGGCCTGCCTCGGCTCAAGTGCCACCGGTGCCCGCACATTCACGTCAACGAGCGCCCAGGGCATGGAGCTTATGCACGAGATTCTTTTCATCGCCTCGGGTATGAGGTTTCCCATCGTCATGGCGGCTGTCAACAGGGCCCTGTCATCGCCCCTGTCCATCTGGGGGGACCACTCCGACATCATGGCGGCGCGCGACACGGGATGGATCATGCTCTTCTGCGAGAACGGTCAGGAGGTTGTCGACTCGATCATCATTGCCTTCAAGATCGCCGAGGACAGGCGGGTACTCCTGCCCCTCATGGTGAATCTGGACGGCTTCTCGCTGAGCCACGTCATCGAACCCATAGAATTCCCCGCGCAGGAGGACGTGGACCGTTTCCTGCCTCCTTACGAGGCCTTGTATACCCTCCACCCCGACAAACCTGTCACCATGGGCGCCTATGGAATGCCTGAACTCTACACCGAGGCGAAGTACGCCCAGGAAATGGCACTTAGGAACTCCAAAACTGTGATCAAAGAGGTCCTGGGGCAGTTCTCGAAGGAATTCGGCAGGACGTACGACATAGTTGAGACATACAACATCGAGAAGGCGGACACCGTTTTCATGGCGCTGGGATCCATAAACGAGAATATCAAGACGGCGATAGACAACCTGAAGGAACAGGGAAAGGAACTTGGTCTCGTCTCCCCGAGGCTTTTCAGACCCTTCCCTGCGGACGAGCTTTACGATGTCCTGAAGGACAAGAAGAAGGTCGTCGTGCTGGAGCGCGTGATGCCCGCCGGCGCGATGAATGGTCCGCTCTTTAATGAGATAGCCAGCCTGGCCGTTACCCACGGGCTCAATGCACAGCTTGAGAACTACATATTCGGCCTGGGCGGCAGGGATGTGGAGCCGGAAGAGCTGATGGAGACGTACGATCAGGTGGCATCCTCGGCGAGAGTATCCCATGCAGACAACAAGAATTACGGCGTGATAGGGGTGAGATCATGAGAATGAAAAGTCTTGAAAGATATACGGATAGTCCCGACTTTGAATATGCAACCTCAGGACACAGGGCCTGTCAGGGCTGTGCCGAGATCCTTGCTTTGAGGCTGGGTCTCAAAGTCTTCGGCAAGGATACCATCATCGCAATGTCGACGGGGTGCATGGAGATTATCTCAACTCCCCTGCCAACGACATCGTGGCGACTTCCCTGGATCCATGTTGCCTTCGAGAACACGGCGGCGGTGGCCTCCGGGATCGAGTCCGGCATAGGGATCCTGATGGATAAGGGGAAGATAGCGCGGAAGGATATAAGCATCGTTGCCATAGGCGGCGATGGAGCGACAAGCGATATCGGTCTCCAGGCGCTTTCCGGGGCAATGGAGAGGGGACACAACTTCACGTACATCTGTGTCGACAACGAAGCATACATGAACACGGGGATCCAGCGTTCATCATCGACCCCCTTCGGCGCCATGACGACTACAAGCCCTCCGGGCAAGAAGAGCTTCGGTCAGGCAACCCAGAAGAAGAACATGCCCAAGATAGCCGTTGCCCACAATATTCCTTACGTGGCAACGGCGTGCCCTTCCTATCCCTTCGATTTTCTGGCGAAGATCAAGAAGGCAAAGGCAGCGAAGGGACCCGCCTACATCCACATCCTCTCCGTATGTCCCACAGGGTGGAGAATACCGTCTGACCAGGCTATTCATTACGGCAGGCTTGCCGTCCGGACTGGCGTCTTCCCGCTCTACGAGGTTGAGAACGGGAAATACAGAATCACCTACAGCCCGGAACCGTTGAGGCCGGTCGGTGAATACATCAAGGGCCAGGGGAGGTTCCGCCATCTGACGGACGATCTTGTTGCCCGTATACAGGAACAGGTCAACCGGGATTGGCAGGACCTGAAGAATCTCAGCGAGATGAAATGAGTTACGTAACATGAAGACCGAAGGTGCCCCGTCGGCTGGGGCACCTTTTTTTGCACGAAATGTCCCCGGGGAGGGTCTTTCTGTGACATATGTCACAGAAGAAGCATGCTTATTCTGATATCTTAAAAAAAATACTTGAAATGTGATCGGGAAAGTATACAATATTATATCCGAATCCCTCTAGCACCGAAGTAAGTATTGTTTAAGCCGAGTCGGATTTGGACGATAAACCTCTTGAAGGATATAAAAATGCTATTAGACCTTCAGAAGATTGGTGAGACCCTCCGTGAGAAAAGGGAAGAGAAGGGGTTGACAATTGTCAATATATCCGACTCGTTGTGCCTGCGCAAGTCCCTTGTCCAGGCGATAGAGAGGGGCGATTGGAGCGCTCTTCCCCACGAGGTTTACGTGAGAGGTTACCTCAAGGAATACGCTCATCTCCTTGATCTGACAGATGATATTCTGGGTCTCGATACGCCCGCTGAGGAAACGGTGATACCTGAGGTCCCCGCTAGGAAGGAGGCGATCAGTCAGGAAAGACGCGTCGGGAAGCGGGCAGTGTTTTATCCTCTCATTTTTGTCCTCATAATCGCATTCTTCGTTCTGAATCAGATCTACAAGGAACGTTCCATTTCCAGGTCTACGCCCAGAGAAGTCGCCCATCCGGCATCCGTGAATGTCAGAACCGCGCCGACGGATCAGGCGGCTTTGCCGGAGTTCGTGGAGATCAAGAAACTGTTGGTAACCTGCCACGAAAGAACCTGGGTTAGTGTCGTGATCGACGGGGTGGAGAAGAAGGAGTTCATGCTCAACCCCGAGGATATTATTGTTCTCAACGCGAAGGACAATTTCGACCTTCTCATCGGCAACGCCGGTGGGGTGAAGCTTAATTTGAATGGCAAGGAAGTCGAATTGACCGGTCAGAGCGGCGAGGTCAAGCGCATAAAGGTCTCATGACCTGATGGCGACTACGACGTGAGCCGTTCCATCTCAGCGGAATCTATATCGAAATTCGCATAAACTTTCTGAACATCGTCTGAATCCTCAAGGGCATCCATGAGTTTGAGCATGGTCTCCGCGTTCTTGCCCTCAAGCTTCACGTAATTCTGGGGGATCATACCGATCTCGGCCACAATGGAAGGTATCTTATTCTCCTCGAAGACCTTCTTCAGACTCTCGAAGTTGGACAAGTCCGTGTACACTTCGATCTCGTTTTCGTCATCCGTAATATCTTCGGCTCCCGCCTCAAGGGCGAGTTCCATGATCCTGTCGCCATCGACAGCCTTCTTGTCGAATGACATGAAGCCTTTCTTGCTGAATAACCAGGAGACACAGCCCGCTTCTCCCAGGTTACCGTTCAACCGGGAAAGGATGTGCCGCACCTCGGCGGTCGTGCGTTTCTTGTTGTCTGTCAGGACTTCAATGAGAATGGCGACCCCGCCGGGACCATACCCTTCGTAGTTGTATTCCTCGTAAGCCTCGGCTCCCTCGAGCGCGCCGATACCCTTCTTGATGGCACGTTCGATATTGTCCTTGGGCATATTCTCGGCTTTGGCGTTATCGATGGCGACGCGCAACCGCGCGTTTGACTCAACGTCAGCTCCCCCTATTCGGGCCGCGGTCGTAATCTCCCTGATCAGCTTGGTGAAGATCTTCCCGCGCTTGGCATCGGCCGCACCTTTTTTGTGTTTGATGGAACTCCATTTACTGTGTCCTGACATCGTGCCCCCGGGATATCGAATGGTGGGCGATATTGGATTCGAACCAACGACCTCTGGTATGTGAGACCAGCGCTCTAACCATCTGAGCTAATCGCCCGTGCGTTTCTTTTTATTACATTCTTGTGAAAAAGTCAACCCAAGACAGGCAGGATTTTTGTTCAAATCTTCGATGGGATCGTATAATATCTTGCATTATGCGACACGTGTTCGGTCCGGTCCCTTCGAGAAGGTTGGGGTATTCGCTGGGTGTCGATATCATTCCACCCAAGTACTGCACCTATGACTGCATTTACTGCCAGATCGGCAAGACCACGGACAGGGATATACAGCGAAGGAGCTTTCTAGCTCCCGGGTTGGTAGCAGACGAAGTGGCTCGCAAGGTTGCTTCCAGCCACGTGGATGTGATCACCTTTTCGGGTTCCGGCGAACCCACTCTCAATTCAGAACTGGGCACGATGATCAGAAGCGTCAAGGAGAAGGTTGCTAAACCCGTGGCGGTTATCACCAACGGTTCTCTGCTGTACGACAGGAATGTCAGATCGGACCTTGCAGAGGCCGACCTGGTGCTGCCATCGCTCGATGCCGTCACCGAAGAGGTTTTCCGGAGGGTGAACAGGCCCCATCCGCTCCTTGATATCGAAAGGGTAATAGAGGGCCTCAGGGAGTTCCGGGCGGGGTATCCAAAGCCCATCTGGCTTGAGATAATGCTTATAAAGAATATCAACGATGACCCCGATGAACTGAAAAAGATGGTGGAAATCGTTTCCGCACTGGGTGTTGACAGGATCCAGCTCAACACCGTCACGCGGCCGCCGAGCGAAGAGCGCGCGGGCAGACTCGAAGAGGAGGAACTCCGGGCGATATGCGGGCTTTTCGGCCCCAGGTGTGAGGTGATATGCTCCTTTGAAAAGACCGGAGAGATGCCGGCTCAGGCTGATTGGGCGGATATCATCCTTGAAACCTTGAAGAGACGGCCGTTGACGCTCGATGACGTGGTGAGGACCACCAGTCTTTCCCGTTTCCAGGCACAGACGAGGCTGAAAGCGATGGAGGATGAGGGTCTGGTGAAAAGCTACGTCCTGGGCGATGACCTTTTCTATGTGGTCGCATAACGGCTGCATCCCGCCGTCCATCCCTTTTCCCGCCCCTAAAATCATGTTGACAAAGGAGTGAGCCAGCATTTACTATTACAGCTTAGAGAGCGGCAGAAACGCAGTTCTTCCCTTGTCTTTACCCGGATATACGTGAATATATTGCGCGAAGGAGGTTGTCATGAAGATCAGACGTGCCGTGGTCAGCGTTTCCAGCAAGGCAGGTTTGTCTGACCTGGCGTTGTTCTTGAACAAGCTCGGTGTCGAGATACTGTCGACGGGAGGCACGAAGAAGTACCTGGAGGGGATCGGGCTGAAACCCCTGGAGGTGAGTGCATACACGGGGTTCCCCGAGATCATGGACGGACGGGTGAAGACGCTGCATCCCAAAGTGCACGGCGGGATTCTCAACATCCGTGACAACGAGGAGCACCAGCAGGCAATGAGAACGCACGGGATCAGTCATATCGATATGATCGTCGTCAATCTCTATCCTTTTATAGAGGTGGTGAGCAAGGGGTGCACCTTCGAGGATGCCATCGAGAACATCGATATCGGGGGGCCTTCGATGATCCGTGCCGCCGCCAAGAATTTCAAGTATGTCACCGTTGTCGTCGATCCTGAAGACTACTCAAAGGTCATCGAGAATATGGCTCAGAATGACGGCGCCACGACACAGGAGATGAGGTTCTACCTGGCGAAGAAGGTCTACGCGCTGACAAGCGCCTATGACAGGGCCATTACAGATTATTTGTCGAAAATATAATTGAACCCGGGGGTTGGGTGTGAATGTTCTTGTGATAGGATCAGGCGGGAGAGAGCACGCGTTGTGCTGGAAGCTTTCCATGTCGGCCGGTGTCGACAGGCTTTTCTGTGTTCCCGGCAACGGGGGGATATCAGACATAGCCGAATGCCATGCGATCGATGTGGGAGATACGGCCGGGCTTCTCGAATTCACGAAGAGGATGAAGGTGGATCTTGTTGTCGTAGGTCCTGAAATCCCCCTTGCAGGCGGGATCGTCGACGCATTCGAGGCGAAGGGCGTTCCCATATTCGGTCCCGTGGCACGGGGCGCCGCCATCGAGGCGAGCAAGATCTTCTCAAAGGAATTGATGAGGGCGAGTTCTGTTCCCACGGCACCATTTGAGGTGTTCGACCAGCATGAAAAGGCCCTGGGGTACATAAAGGCGAAGAAGCCTCCCTTTGTCATCAAGGCCGATGGGCTGTGCGCGGGGAAGGGGGCATACGTCATCAAGGATATGGCCGAGGCAGAGTCGGTGCTCAGGGATCTCATGGTTGCCGGCATTTACGGCGAAGCAGGCAGAAAGGTGGTCGTCGAGGAGTTCCTGCCGGGTGTAGAGGCGTCGTACCTCGCCTTTGCGGACGGCAACACGATCCTCCCCATGCCCGCATCCCAGGACCACAAACCCCTGCTGGACAACGACCTCGGGCCGAACACGGGGGGGATGGGAGCCTACACGCCGATACCCTTCCTCGATGACGGTCTGGAGCGCGAGATACGTGACGGGATCATGCTCAAAACGATCGCTGCGATGCGTGAGAAAGGCATCCCCTATAAGGGCGTCCTCTACGGGGGGTTGATGCTCTCGGATGGAAGACCCTATGTCATCGAATTCAATGCGCGCTTCGGCGATCCGGAGACGCAGCCCATACTATTCAAGATGGAGAGCGACCTGCTTCCTGTCCTCATTGCCTGCGTGGAAGGCAGATTGCGGGATGTGGGAGAGATACGCTGGAAGGAAGGCGTGAGCGTCTGCGTTGTCATCGCCTCCAAGGGATATCCCGAGAATCCTGAGAAAGGCAGGGTGATCAGGGGTCTTGACACGCTGGCAGGGAGGGACGACGTCATGGTGTTCCATGCCGGCACGAAGAAAGCGGGTTCCGAATACCTGACGTCGGGCGGTCGGGTCCTGGGTGTGACGGCCCTGGGCGCAAACTATGAGGATGCCATACAGAAGGCTTACGAGGCCGTAAGCGTCATCGATTTTGAGGGTATGTACTATCGCAGGGACATCGGAAAGAAGGCTCTGACGGTGGGTTAGACGTAGCAAATATAAGGAAGGCGGGAGGTTTCAATGTCAAAGGAATTCAATATCGGTGTGATCCCGGGCGACGGTACGGGCCCCGAGGTGATAGCTGAGGGGGTCAAGGTCCTTACGGCGGCATCGAAAAAGTTCGGTTTTTCGCTGAAGCTCACATACTACGATATCGGTGGAGAGCGCTACAAGAGGACGGGCGAGACTCTGCCCGACAGCATTCTCAACGAATTCAAACAGTTCGACGCACTTTACCTGGGGGCCATCGGCCATCCCGATGTCAAACCCGGCATCCTGGAAAAGGATATTCTCCTGAGGACGCGTTTCGAACTGGACCAGTACATCAACCTGAGGCCAGTGAAACTCTACGAAGGCGTGGAGACGCCGCTCAAGGACAAGGGGCCGAAGGAAATAGACTTCGTTGTCGTCAGAGAGAATACGGAGGGGCTTTACACCGGTTCGGGCGGCGTCCTGAAGAAGGGGACCAAGGACGAGGTGGCCGTTCAGGAATCGATCAATACGCGCAAGGGCGTGGAACGGTGCCTGAGGTTTGCCTTCGAATACGCGAAGAAAAGGAACCGGGAGAAGAAGCTCACCCTTTGCGGCAAGACGAACGTGCTGACCTTTGCCTTCAATCTCTGGGAGAGGGCTTTCTACGAGTTGGCAAAGGAGTATCCCGACGTGACGACAGACTATGCTCACGTGGACGCCACATGCATGTGGATGGTCAAGAACCCCGAGTGGTTTGACGTCATCGTGACGGATAACATGTTCGGCGACATAATCACCGACCTGGGGGCGATGATCCAGGGGGGCATGGGTGTGGCCTGTGGCGGAAATATCAACCCGGAGGGGGTTTCCATGTATGAGCCCATAGGAGGCTCAGCCCCGAAGTATACCGGGAAGAACGTGATCAATCCCATGGCGGCCATCCTGGCCGGAGGGATGATGCTCGAGTTCCTGTCTCTGGGTGAGGCAGCGTCGGCGATCGAAAGCTCTGTTCAGAGGGCGATAATCAACGACCTCAAGTCGATGGAAGCAGGCAAGATGGGCATGGGGACGAAGGAAGTTGGGGACCTTATCGCGCGCTACGTGACGGGATAGGTTCGGAGGTTTATTGTGCGTTATCAAAAGGCACCCTGAGCTTTTTGCTCAGGGTGTTCCTGTTCATGCCGAGGAGCCTGGCGGCTTTCGATATGTTGTTATCCGCTATCTTCAGGGCGGCCTGAATGAAGATGTTCTCGACGTGAGAGAGCATCTTGGAGTATACCTGGTCACCATCATCAACCTTAGATAACAATATCTTTTCAGCAATACTATCAAGTTTTAGGTCAAGTAATGAGTATAACTCTTTGATATTAGGGGTCATAGTGGCTACTCACAATGTTCCTGACTGATCGTTTCTATATTAGAAGGGAAACGAGGGTCGCCTGTCAACAAGAATTATTAAGAATTCTTTACGAAGTCATGCTTTTCGGATGGTCGGAGATGAGCGCTGTAATATCAATTAGTTGCGATATGGCCTGGCAGAGTGGCCGTTCATTACTCTACTGATAATGGATATTATGTCAACCGCTATTACACCGAAATGCGGGGAGAGGCGGAAACCCCTCCCCGCATGCCTTCGTCCAACCTACTGCATCATCTGGAAGTGAGCCCGGCGGTTCTTGGCCCAGGCAGCTTCGTTGTGCCCGGGATCGAGCGGCTTTTCCTTCCCGTAGCTGATCGTTTCCAGCAGCCTGGCATCTGCACCAAGCCCCACAAGGAAGTTCTTCGTCGAGTCCGCTCTCTTCTGACCAAGCACCAGGTTGTACTCGACCGTACCTCGCTCATCGCAATGCCCTTCGATCCTTACCTTTTTGCCCTTATTCGCGCTGTCCTGGAACCACGCCATGTTTTCCCGGAGAATCGCGGCATCCCCCTCGCGTATATTGTACCTGTCGAAATCGAAATTGATGTCCTTCAGCGCGACAGCCACCGGCGCCACAGGCACGGGCGTCTTCGCCTCGGGTGGCGTCACCACGGCCGGCGGCGCGGCCGGCGGCGGCGTTTCTCCCTTCATCTGCTGGTAGAAACAACCGCAGCCGTTCAGGGATATCACGGCCACTAACACAGCCAGGGCCAAGAACAAATACCTCTTTCTCATGATCAACCTCCTTATTTTTTTGGTTTTACCCTTTGGTTCCTGCCGTACGTGCTTACTATAGGTCAATTGTACCACGCCCTCGGATTTTTGCCACTCAAAACGCAAGAATGTCAGTATCCTTTGCCGGAAGGTGTGCCCAATAAATGGTATCCGCCCCGATAATCCCCTCCTGCCGCACGGCTAGGTTACCGGCCCTTGGGCCCAGTCGCCGCTTCGCAGTCCTGTACCTTCGCGTCGCTCCGCTTCTCTTGTACCGAATCCGGGGAATCCAACGGCACGGGCGTTCTCAGAAACGGAATCCTATCCCCATGATCGGTCCGTGCATCCTGACATCGTACATGAACCTGTCCGGCCCGTGGCCGTCCTGATAATTGATTCCCAGGATCCGGTATCCCAGCCACGCGCTGACAGTGTGTGAAAAGCTGTATCCGAGAATGGCGGACCCGTTGTAGGTGAAGTGAGAACCGACGCCGAATCCTCCGACATCGCCCCTGAGGGCGAGGCTCAGTCTCTTCGTGATATCGGCCACGAGCCTCAATCCCAGGAAGGGGTCCACCCATTCTTTCGTGCCGCTCGGGGAGGTGTCGAGGCCCGCAAGGGGCACCAGCGCATCGAGCCTGCCCCACAGGGATATATACCTGAGACCCCCAAGCGCGTCGACAGACATCTCGCGCTCACTGCCAAGGCGCCGGGTGAGAAACCGGTAGAACCCTCCCCCCTCCACGATCCGCTCCCTGACCCTGACATCGATGGAAACAGGTCCATACACGGGGCTTACTCCCGAGGCATCGTTGGAGAGTTGAAGGTATGTAGCGTCGAGAAAGAGCCCCCACTTACCCTTTCGGGCCTCGAGGTGCACCTGTGCCCCGACGTCGAGTTCTTCCCAGATATCACGGAAAGAGAAGTTTATGCTGGCCTCGGCACCCTTGATCGCTGTCTTGCCGTCGAGACCTGCCATCCAGAAATAGGGCTCGACGAAGAACTCCCATGTGTCCGGAGTACCGGCCGGACAAGGCTGGTCCTCAGCGTGGGTACCAGTCGAGACCAGCAGGGAACAGCACACAACGATAATAAGGATGAAGACTCTTGTCGGCAGCATGTTTTTATCTCCTCCATTTTCTTTCTTCGGACGCCCCCCACCGTTCTTAAGAACAAGCTGCATTCTTTTTTCGTTGGATCCGCCCATCGAACCCGGAGCCCCACTATATCATCATCAGGGCCGGCGATACAGCCGTGTTTGCGGGACGGAAGCCTTCAGAAACCGATTGTGTTGACAAAAAAGGGCAATCCGTTATTATATCCTTGCGAGGCAACAGGTGGACCCGAATACGAAACGATCCTTCGAAATCCTTGGTCTCCGGGAGGACGCGTCGGCGGAGGAAGCCCACAGGGCATACCGTCTCCTCGTTTCGGAAAAGACCGATTGGAGCGATGTCAAAGAGATCAACTGGGCCTATGAATGCGTCAAGGTCCATTTTTCTTCAACGACAACGGATCGTTCACCGGTGCCTGAGGTCCCAGCACCTCCGGGAGCTTCCGGTCCCCCCTCCCCTTCCCGGCAGCCACGGAGTGGTTCCGGTCGAAAGACCGCTGTGGTGGCGGCATCAGCTATCGGGGCCGTCCTCGCGGTCCTTGCCGTCCTCCTTGCTATCAAGGCGATCGATCCCTTTCGGGCGCGCGGCGCGGCGGACCTGTCAACCATCATCAGGGCCGTGAAGCCATCCATCGTCACCGTCACAACTGACGGGGCGGCCCGGGGTTCCGGGTTCGTGGTGAGCGAAGACGGGTATATCGTCACAAACGCCCATGTGGTGAGAGACATAGTGGGCAAGGCAACCTTTTCCGATGGCTCCGTCGTCGACGTCGACCTCGTCAGTGTCGATCCCGAACGGGATTTCGCACTCCTTAGGGCCAAGCAGGCGAGGCGGTATCCTTTTCTGCGCCTTGGCGACAGCTCGGCCTGCTCCGAGGGCGACACCGTGATAGCTGCCGGTACTCCCCTTTCCTTCGAGACCACCTTCACGCGGGGTATCATCAGCTCGGCGAGACGGTCTTTTCCCGCCTACAAGGCATCCTTCATTCAGACCGATGCCGCCCTGAGCCCGGGAAACAGCGGAGGACCACTCATCAATCTATCCGGTGATGTCATCGGCATCAATTCCCTGAAGATCTCGGGCTCAAGTGTCGAGGGAATGGGGTTCGCGGTGGCCATCAACGACGTGAAGCACCACATCTCGGGCAGGCGGCAGATGAGCGACTCCGAGCTGTCGCGAGAGATGGCCCGCGTTGAAGAGAAGATCGAGGAGATGAAACAATGGCGTGACCAGTCGTCGGGTGCACAGGAGAAAAGGGCCCGGGACAGGATAGTCGAGGATGAATGGGAGCGCGAGCGGCGGCGGAGAGAATTCTCGGAAAGGGTCGATGAGGCCAACCGGAGCCTCAGGGAGCAAAAGGAAAGAGAGGAACGCCGGATCACGGACGAGGCCGACCGGTATAGAGCCCGGATGCGCGACCAGATGGAGGATAAGCGCAGGATCCTCTCCGACTGTCTCCAGACCGCGAACCACCACTATCAGACGGCATGGAACGATTCATGTAAGTCGATGAATCTCGGCATGCAGTGCAAGCTTCCCTATTCCTCGGCAAGCGTACTGGAACAGCGCTTCATGCAATCCCGAAACGAGTGCTTCAGGTTGTATCCACAGTAACGGCGCTCTTAACTGCACCCCGGTCCATTGCGAAAGAAGTGTCTTGGAACTGCACTCAGCTGCCGTTCTCCCCGGCAAGTCTCGCGCTGGGCGGCCCGAGGAACGCAGGGATGGATGAAAAAGGCCCCGAGATTCCTCGGGGCCCTGTTGTTTTTGGTTGCGGGGACCGGATTCGAACCAGTGACCTTCGGGTTATGAGCCCGACGAGCTACCAAACTGCTCCACCCCGCTGTCGAATGAAATAATGTATAGGAAAAAGGGCGCGAAGTCAAGGGTTAAAGCCCGAAGAGGTCTTGCCATGGAAAGATGCAGGGGCTACAATAGGAGAAAACAGATCTTGAGGAGGTCGTTATGAGATGGGTTTGTGGCATCTTTTCAGCGCTTGCCGGTTTCCTGTTTCTCTTCGGACAGACAGCCGTAGGGACTGCTGCCTCGAAAGACGCCCGGGGGCTTTTCGAGCAGAAATGCAGTGCCTGCCACAGCATCGAGAAACCGAAGTCGCAGAAGAAGACGAAAGCGGAGTGGCATGCTACCGTACTCAGGATGAAGGGGCACGGGGCGGCCCTTACCGACGAGGATGTCGGGGCGATAGTGGATTACCTGGCAAAGACCTATCCGAAGAAGTGAGCGCTCAGGGTATAAACAGCCGTATGATGGAGATGATGATGCCCTGGAAAAGGGAAATAACCGGGTTGAGCGCTCCCAGGTAGAGAAGCCCGAGGATGATGAACAGCCCGAAGGGCTCGAGACGTTCCAGTTGATATCTCAGGTGGCCGGGGAGGAATCCCATGAGTATCTTGGACCCGTCGAGGGGCGGTATGGGGATGAGATTGAAGGCGGCGAGCATTATGTTCACCCGCGCTGCGAAATACAGCATGGTGTGCACGGGGCCGAGGTCGTAGTCCTGGGTAAGACGCATGAGGAGAAAAGCGATGAAGGCCAGGATCATGTTCGCCGTGATGCCGGCAGCGGAGACATAAATCATCCCCTTCCGGAAGTCGCGGAGGTTGAGGAAATTGACGGGTACCGGTTTTGCCCACCCGAAACCGAAGATGAGAAGGGCTATCGTGCCGAAGGGGTCGAGGTGTTTCAAGGGGTTCAGGGTGAGTCTTCCAAGCCATTTCGCAGTCGGGTCTCCCATCCTGTCGGCCACCCAGCCATGGGCGAGTTCGTGAATGATGATGGAATACAGAAGGGGAATAACGAGAAGGAGAAAAGTAAACGGGTCACGAAATAGAAGCTGAATAAGTCCCATGGCGAAGTGAGATACAATATTCCACAGATGGATGGGGATTGCAAATGAATTTGACAAGTATCTGCAAATAATCTGCTCTATTATGACAAGATAATTGACAAAAATCGGGTGCCATGATAATAAGAGATTTGTTTGCCCTGCGGGAAGGAAGATGCCCAATCCAGGTACGGGGAAGACCAGTTAATGAGCACTGATCCAGAAAAGGATGCCGGGCCCGGCATCCACGGGAAGAATGTTTTTGGCGATGCGCCGGATTTCGAAGTGACCGACGCTTTCGGCGTCACGCTGGCTCTGCGTTTCCGGAGCTTCATGATCCGGCATCTGGAGCTCGTCTTTGTCCTGCTCATCGCCGTTCTCGTCTGCGCCATATTCTTCATCCTCCCTTACAGGTTCGCCTTTCTCAACCTCTTTTATCTCCCCGTCCTTCTGGCCGCATATATTCTGGGCAAACGCAAGGCCTTCTATGCGTCCCTCAATATAATTGTGATCGTGGGCGTCACTGCGGTCATCAGGCCTGAGTGGTTCGCGGTGGGAGGCAACGTCACGAGCACGCTCATCATGATAATCATCTGGGGCGGGTTCCTGGTTCTGACGAGCGCGGGCATAGGATCGTTGCAGGAGAAACTGGCGAAGGGCTTCGAGGAGACAAGGCGCCTCTACGAGGAATTGAAGCGCAGCCGCGTGGCCGAAGAGATGAAGGAGCGGGTCGAAAAGACGCTCTACACCACGATGGACCCCGTTGTCGCGAAGCTCGCCACGGAGGGAAAGCTCAGGATAGAGAAGCGCGAGATCAGCATCATGTTCTGCGATCTCACGGATTTCACCGCCTATTCCGATCAGAATCCCCCCGATATCGTCCTTGACGAACTGAACCGTTTCATCGGATCCATCGAGCCCGTTATAGAGCTTTTTCGCGGCCACATAGACAAATACATGGGTGATGGCGTCATGGTCGAGTTCGGCGCACCCGTCGACTACGCCCAGCACGCCCTCATGGCGGTGCTTGCCGCCATAAAGATGCAGGAAAGGGTAAAGGACATGGGCCTTCCCTGGAAGCTGCGCATAGGCATCGCCACGGGGTATACCATCGTGGGCCTGATGGGCGTCCACAGACAGGCATACAGTGCCATAGGCGACCGCGTCAACGTTGCGAAGCGCCTCGAGGAGATATGCGAGCCGGAACGGATATACGTGGACGAGTACACCTTCAATTACGTCGAACCCTTCGTGAACGTAAAGAAGCTGCGCAACATGGGATACAGCCGCCAGACCGACAAGGCGCTCCTCGAAGAGTTGAGGGTCCTCGAACACAATATGGCGGGGGAAGGAGAGAATGCACAGCTTCTGTACCAGATGGGAAAGGCGCACTTCGGTCTCCATGATGCCTCCGCTGCCATCAGCTGTTTTGAGCGTGCCCTTGCCCTCGACCCCGATTCGACCGATCTGAGACTTGCTTACGCCGACGCAAACCTCAAGAAGGACGAGTTCGAGAAGTTCCAGCTCAAGGGTAAACTCCACAAGATTGCTGTTTATGAGGTCAAGAGCATAAAGAGTCGCTGGCACGACCACACCGTCATCCCACGGGCCGTAACGGAGCGGTACAGAGCGGTAGAGGCGGCAATGCAGGTGCCCGTCGACCTTGTCCTTGCCGTTGAGTCCCTGGATGGTTCCATAGGGCGCGGGCTTCTTGTCGCCATGCTCTCTTATGCCGTGGCGGACCGCCTCAATCTTAATGAGGACCTGAAGGTGAACATATTGCACGCCGGGTTTCTTCAGGACATCGGCAAGGAGGCAATACCCCATCACATACTGAACCGCCAGGCCAGCCTGACGGAGCAGGAGATCAAGTTTGTGGAGAAATATGTTCTCGAAAGCGTCGCGTCCTTGAAGAGACTGGGCTACGTCAACGATCAGTTCCTGGAGATCGTCAAGCACCATCACGAGCTATGGAACGGTAACGGGTACCCCGACGGCCTCAAGGGTGAAGAGATACCCATCGGTGCCCGCATAACGGCAGTCGCCGAAGCCTACAGCGCCATGACATCCTGGCGTCCGTACCGCGGCCCCTGGGACGTGCGCCTCGCCCTCAACGAGATCAGGAAGAATACGGAAAAAGGTTTTTACGATCCCCAGATTGTGGACGTACTCTTTGAGGTTCTCAAGTTTGACGCTTCTCTCGTGGACAGCGGTGAGGTCTCGTCCGCAGGCAGCGCGTAGGGCGTTTGAGGCGTGTCCTTTGCCGGTCGGCATTCTTCATCAGGAGACGATAGATTTGTGAACCGCGCTGTCAGTGGCGGATCCGGGCGAGCGATCACTGCCCTGCCCCATCGAGGATTGCGGGCATCTCTCGCGTTCCTTGCCATCATCCTTGTGATCCTGTACCTTCCTCTAAAGGTTGCCGGCGGCGAGCTCAGCCCGAACTACAGCGAAGCCGTCGAGATGGCAATCCGGAACGCCTCGAGTCCCTCGGGCTGGCAACCGGCGTCGCTCTATCTCATACCCGACGGGGGAGGCACCGAGGGTCTTTTCTATGATGCCGGGAAGCTCGTGGTGCGGACAGCCACGAAATCGACCTACGTGAAGGGCAATTACGTCGGTCAGGCTGGCTACAAGATCTTCGGAGGCGCCTCCACCGATGCCGCCTGGGTAACGGTCGGCAACGATGCCACCCGGTTCCTCCTTGCCAACGGTGTGAACGGCGACAACGTGGTTACCCTTCTCGAGAGGGGGCTCGGCATGAGCGCGACGGGGACCCATGATGCCATAATCGAATATGCTGTGGACACCCAGTATCTTATGCGCCCGACGCGCAACCCCGACATCAGCGCGTATACGCCCTCCAAGTACGGCCAGAACCTACCCTTCGAGAAGCCGGCAGGGATGAGCGACGACACGTTCAACAACTTCAAGGCCTACTACACCAACTGGCTCGCTCAGGCCTATTACGGTTCCTCCCCTTTCCCCTTCACGCAGCTGGGCTACACGTTTTTCTGGGGAAACGGCACGTCCCCGGGGGACATAGAGGGCATGACGGAGTTCATCCTTCTCGGCCAGACCCCTGTGGACATTTACGGGATCTACGCCACGGGGTCCTATATCTATACCCGGAACGACGGGACTGATTTCAGCACTGCGGCAACCGCCTCTTACGGTAACGGCTTCGCGAGCTTCAAGGTTGACGGGACCTGCGATACCGTCTGGGCGGGCCACCGTTTCCAGAAGAACGTGCGCACAGCCATCGCAACGCCGAACCAGATTGTCATCGAACCGGGCGGGAGCATCACCGGGGGCCAGGGCCTCCTCGTATGGTCCCTCAACTATGATGTGATCAACAACGGTACCATCAGCGGGGCGACGGCGGACAAGATCGGCATCGCGGGGTCATCGAACATCGCCGTACTCTTCAAGGGTGACACGAGTACCGCCTACGGGACCCCGATCACCACCGCCGGTGCGGTCAACCGCCTCACGAACGCCGGGACCATCTCAAGTCCGGGCACGGCTATCAAGGCGGAGGCGGGGGACACGGTGATCACCAACAACCCGGGTGGGACCATCTCGGGCGTCGTCGCCATTCAAACAGGTTCAGGAAACGATACGGTAACGATAAACGGAGGCCGCGTCTCGGGCACCATCGATCTCGGCACGGGGACGGACAGTATGAACATAGCGGGTGGAGCCGCGGCGCGTCTCGACCTCAACCTCAACAGAAACACGATGAACACGGCGAGCGTTATCAATATTGAGACCGTAACGATCGCCGACAACACGAACTTCGGGGTTACCCTTGCCGGTCCCGCCGTCCGGAACAACGACCGTTTTCTCGTTGTCGACGCCGGCACCCTGACCACTACACCGGGGAATCTCGTGGTACTGGGTGATGCGTCAACACCGATGGTCAGTTTTTCCGCCGCAAAAGACGGTGGCAAGCTCTACCTTGTCGCTTCCAGGAACAATACCTATTACAGGGACGCGAGCGGCAATCCATCCCTGGGGGCTGCCCTCGACGGTCTGGCCAATTCGGCAACGGGAGACCTGGCGAATGTGCTGGGCGCTCTCGACAGGTCGGGGAGTGCGGCTAACGCCCTGCAGCTTGAGCCCGGGGCTGACGGGGACCAGGGGACGGTCGAGGCGGGTTTCGGGACAGCCAGTCGTTTTCTGGAGACGACGACGAGTCGCATCGCTCAGGTCATTGCAGGCAATGGCTCACATGGCGCAGTGACGGGAATATCGACGGGCGACGAAGCTTTGAAGTGGGGCGTGTGGGCCCAGGGGTTCGGCAGCTACCTGAAGCAGGACCCCCGGGATACGTCCATGGGCTACACAGCGCACATATGGGGTACTTCACTCGGCATTGACAGACTCGTGAGCCACCATTCCCTCTTCGGTGTAGGCGGAGGATTTGCCAGGAGCCATATCCGGACGAGTGACAGCGGGACCGGGACCGACGCCAGCAGTTACCAGGGGAATCTGTATGCGAGCTATTTCCGGAACGCATGGCGTGTAGACGGGATCGTCTCCTGCGCGTACAACCGGTATGACGGGTCGAGACATATCGTCTTCGGCGGTGTCGATCGCACCGCGACGAGCAATTACGGAGGATACCAGTACTCCGGGTACATCGAAGGAGGATACACGATCACGGGCGGAGGATGGAACATAACCCCCCTTGTTTCCCTGCGTTATTCCCATCTCCATCTTGACGCCTACACGGAGGAAGGGGCCGGATCGCTCAACCTCTCCGTCGACTCCCGGAGCTACGACATGTTCCAGTCCGGTCTGGGAACGAGCCTGTCACGCCCCTTTCTCTGGCAAGGCTCGCGGCTCATACCCGAATTCCATCTCAAGTGGTTCTATGACTTCATCGGGGACCGCCAGCAAGCTACGTCCACCTTCACGGGTGGCGGGGCGTCATTCTCCACCGGGGGTTACGATCCGCCGCGGTCGAGCCTGAACGCCGGAGCGCGGCTGACCTTGATAAACAGGTACGGAGTCACGGTATCCCTCAACTACGACCTGGAGATCAAAAAGGATTTCTACAGCCATGCCGGGTATGCCAATATTCGCTTCATCTTTTAGACGCGCCTGTCTTGTCCTTTTCCTGGCGGGTCTTATCACGGCTGCGGGAGGCTGTGCATCGACAGGACCCCCGGGTGACAGGCAGGGGGCGGCGGACCGTGTTGCGGCGGCGGGGAATCTCACGAAGCACTCCATCGGGACGAAGGACTTCACGCTCACCGCTTACACGCGTCTTTCCCGGCCCGGAGCGGATTTGACGGTCTATATTGAAGGTGACGGCTCCGCGTGGCTTTCCCCCACGCAGCTCTCCACGGACCCGACGCCGGCAAGGCCGCTCGTCCTGCAGATGGCCGCACTGGACCCGAGCTGGAACGTGGCCTACCTGGCCCGTCCCGGTCAATACGCCCTCGGCTTCCTGCCAGGGTACGATCCCCTCTACTGGTCGGACAGGCGGTTCTCTCCCAAGGTTGTGGATGCGATGAGCGAGGCTGTAGACCGGCTTCGCGCCCTGGCGGGCTCAGGCCGGGTGCATCTCATCGGGTATTCCGGGGGTGCCGCCATAGCCGTGCTCATCGCGTCGCGCCGCGGCGATGTCGCGAGCCTGAGGACGGTGGCGGGCAATCTCGACTCGGAGGCGGTGAATCGCCACCATGGGGTGAGCCCCCTTACCGGGTCCTTGAACCCCGTAGAGGAGGCGGCAAGACTCGGGGGTCTTCCGCAGCGTCATTTTGCCGGGGCGAAGGACACGGTGGTACCGCCGTTCATCATACGATCGTTCCTGAAACGGGCGGGGGATCCTGATGACCGCAGGCTTGTCATAGTTGAGGGCGTCTCCCATTCCCGGGGTTGGCTGGAGAGGTGGAGAGAACTTCTCGCTATCCCTCCCATTACGGCCCGGTAGGGCCTACTCGACGGTCACGCTCTTTGCCAGATTGCGGGGCTGGTCCACGTCGGTGCCGAGAAGGTTCGCCATATAATACGCCATGAGCTGAAGAGGTACTATGGAGAGAATCGGCTGGAGCTCATAGATGCTCTCGGGAACGACGAACAGGGCGTCCACCCTGTTGGCCATGTCGTGCCGGGCGTCGTCCGTGAAGAGAAGGATTTTTCCCTTCCGTGCCAGCACCTCCTCCATGTTCGAGCAGGTCTTCTTGTATGTCTGGTCCCTCGGGGACACGAAGACAATGGGCATGTTCTCGTCTATGAGGGCTATGGGGCCGTGCTTCATCTCCCCGGCCGCATATGCTTCCGCGTGAATGTAAGAGATCTCCTTGAGCTTCAGGGCACCCTCCAGGACGGTGGGGAAATTGATGCCCCTGCCGAGGTAGAGAAAGTGCCGGTAGTGCATGTTCTCCCGGGCATTCTCTTCAATGGAGGAACTGGCGTCGAGGATCGTCTGGATCTTGTGGGGGACCTTCCTGAGCTCTCCGATCAGGCGCCGCGCCTCGTCAGCGTCGAGGACACCGAGACGCCTTCCAAGGTAGAGCATGAGCATGAAGAAGACGGAGACCTGCGTCGTGAAGGCCTTTGTCGAGGCCACCCCTATCTCGGGCCCGGCGTGTGTGTAGATGACGCTGTGGCATTCCCGTGAGAGTGTGCTGCCGAGGACATTGCATATTGCCAGGGTATGAAGGCCCCTCTTCTTTACCTCCTTCATGGCCGCTATGGTGTCCGCGGTCTCGCCCGATTGGGAAACGAGTATGACAAGATCGTCTTTGTCGAGGATGGGGTCGCGATAGCGGAATTCCGAGGCGATGTCGGTTTCCACGGGTATCCTCAGGTTTGCCTCGAAGATGTGCTTTCCTATGAGGCAGGCATGGTATGAGGTCCCGCAGGCGACCATCCAGATCTTTCCCACCTTTGTGATGTCGGGGAGGTCGAGGTCTTCGAAAAATATCTCGCCCTCTTCCTGCTCGATCCTTCCGATAAGGGTGTCCGATATGGCCCTCGGCTGCTCGAAGATCTCCTTGAGCATGAAATGCCTGTAGCCACCTTTTTCAGCCATCGCCCCCGACCACTGGACCGACCTCACTTCACGTGTAACCTCTTCTCCGTCGAGATTCCTAATCTTGAGGTCGCCCTTTTGTATGACCACGATATCGTCATCCTCGAGGAAGATAAACCTGTTGGTCCTGTTGATTATGGCAGGGGCGTCACTGGCAATGATGTACTCGCCGTCCCCCAGGCCCACGAGCAGGGGACTTTCTTTCTTCGCCGCTATGAGGGTGTCCTCCCCTTCCCTGATGATTCCCACCGCGTAGGACCCCTTGAGCATCGCGAGGGCGGCCCTGACCGCACCCTCGAAGGTCCCCGCCTTGCCGAGCAAACTGGCGATGAGATGGGGGATGACCTCGGTGTCCGTGTCAGACGTGAAGGTGTGCCCTTCTCCCTTCAGCATTTCCTTCAACTCGAGGTAGTTCTCTATGATGCCATTGTGAACGACGGTGATATCGGCGGCCGTGTGGGGATGGGCGTTGCGCTCCGAGGGAACACCGTGGGTCGCCCACCTGGTGTGGGCGAGCCCCATGGAACCGTCAAAGCCATCCGCGCTGATGGCCTCGGCCAGGTCGCCCACCCTGCCCTGTCTGCGCGCGAGCCTCACGGCTCCGTTGTTCCAGAGGGCTATCCCCGCCGAGTCGTAACCCCGGTACTCGAGGCGCCTCAAGGCATCGATGAGAATGTCCCGTGCCCCGTCCCTACCCTGATAACCTACGATACCGCACACCCGTGTCTCCTCCTTTTCCTGCTCACGCCCTTCGTTCCAGGACCATGTCCTGCTTGAACCGTGAGAGCGCACCTATGCTGACGCCCTCCTTCGCCTCCACGCCCTCCATGAAGACGAGGCCGGCAATGGTCACGCCATCGCCTATCCTGCAGTTCCTGATGATCGATGAGGGCCCGATATAGACCCCTTCCCCGATGACCGTTGCCCCCGCGATGTGACAGTGGGGCGCGATAACCGTCTCGCGGCCTATCACCACGTCCTTCTCAACGTAGATGTCGGTGTCGAGGAACGTGACGCCGCGAGCCATGTGCTCCTCGTTGATCCGCTGCCTCATAACCGTGTTCGCCTGGAGGAGCCCCTTCAAGGTGTTGACGCCGAGGACTTCTTCGGCGCGGGGATGGAAGAAACCCTTCGCGTGGCCGCCTTCGGCTCTGGCTACCTTGCAGATGTCCGTCAGGTAGCGCTCACCTTTCTTGTTGGCAGTATCGATGAGGTCGATGAGCGCCAGGTCCCGGAAAGGAATATAACAGATCCCCGTGTTGATCCTGTGGATGAGCCTCTCCTCGGCTGTCGCGTCGGCGTCCTCGCGGATGTCGGCTATGATGTCCCCATCCATGACCACCCTGCCGTAGCCGGAAGGATCGTCGACATCCGTTGTCAGGAAGACGATCGTAGTCGCTGCCCGGCAGAATTCAAGGAACCGGATGAGTGTGGAGGTCTCGATGAGGGGAACGTCACCGAGGAGAACGAGGACGTCGTTCCCCTCGAGGTGGCCACGGGCGCATGCCAGCGCGTGGGCCGTTCCTTTCTGTTCCTCTTGAAATGCCGTTGTCACGCCCTTGCCCTCAAGATAGGTCTCTACGATGTGGCGCCTGTAGCCGGTAACAACGATGGTACGCGCAGGTTCAAGGCTCCCGGCGACGTCGACGACGTGTCCCAGGAGGGGTTTTCCCATGATCTCATGCATTACCTTGGGTTTGTGGGAAACCATGCGCTCTCCCCTGCCTGCGGCAAGGATGACGATATCAAGATCCTTCATTTGCGGTTTTCTCCTTTTTTCCGAAGAGGCGGGCGATGACAACGCTCAGTTCGTAGAGGCCCCAGAGGGGCATCGCGATGAGGATCTGACTGACCGGGTCCGGGGGCGTTATGATGGCGCTCAGGATGAACGCTCCCAGGATGGCGTATCGCCGTTTCTTTGCCAGGAACCGATGGTTGAGTATCCCCACCTTCGCGAGAAAATACGCGACAAGGGGGAGTTCGAAGAGGAACCCGAAGATAACGAGCAGCTTCAGGGTAAGACTCACATACCCCTTGAGGTCGGGCATGGGAATGACAAGGTCGGAGGCGTAGCTGACAAAGAACCTGTAGAGATTGGGCATGACGATGAAGTAACAGAAGACCACTCCCAGTGCGAACGAAAGACTTCCCCAGAAGATGAGGGGATAGACGTATCTCCTTTCCTTCTCGTAAAGGCCGGGAGAGACGAACATCCACATCTGGTGAATGATGACGGGCGAGGCCACGGTCACGGCTGTGAGTATCCAGATCTTGAAATAGGTGAGAAATGCCTCCGTGACCCCCGTGAAAATGAAACTGCTGCCGGGAGGCATGACATTCTTAAAAGGTTGGAGGAGGAAGATATTGACCCTCTCCCGGAAGAAATAGGTCAAGGCAAAGGCGACGCAGACGGACAGGAGGGATATGACCAATCTCTGTCTCAGTTCCTTGAGATGCGAGATGAAAGGTTGTTTTTCGTCTGGGTTGGCTTTCTTGGCCATAGCAAGGCTGTCGTCGTCTTTTCGCCCCGGGAAGCGATCAGGTCCGCAATTACCCCCTCAGATTGCCATATCCGCCGGGCTCGTCTGCGTCCGGCTGACCCTGCGGGCTTTCCTCAAGGCCTTGCTCCGCTCCCGCTGCCTGCACCGGTTTTTCCTCATCGGCATCCGGGCTCGCGGGAAACTCGATCATGCCGGGTTCGCTGGAAACCCCCGCTTCGGTAGTGAAGGGCTCTCCGGCACTGTCTGCCCCGGTACCCTGGGCCTCGCCCTCCCCGGTCGCCTCCGTCTCCTGCGTCTTCTCCGCCTTAGGAGTTTCTTCGACGTCATCGGCGGTGACCTCTTCGAATGATTGCTTCACGTCGTCGGTCATGCTCTTGACGTGATGGAGGGCCTTGCCGACGGACCGGGCGAGTTCAGGGAGTTTCTTCGGCCCTACCACCAGCAACGCCACGATCATTATGAGAATGAGTTCGGGGAGACCAATGCCAAACATTGGGGATAAATTATCACAAAAATAACGGTCTTAAAAGAGAATTGTGCCCTTCCTCCGTGGTGGATAATGGTGCCGTTGGTCCTGTCGGCCTCGCTATGTCGACGCCGGCGGCACCATTGACATCACCGATGCCCTGTATTAACCTGAAACCATCATCGTTGTGATATGCAGTTGAATTCACCGAAAAAGGAGGCGTGCATGGCGGAAAGACTTCAGGTATACAAGTGTGACATATGCGGGAATATCATCGAGGTGCTCCATGGCGGAAAGGGAGTGATCGTGTGCTGCAACGAGCCCATGAAACTGCTGACGGAGAATACCGTGGATGCTTCAAAGGAAAAGCATGTACCGGTGATCGAAAAGGGAGCGGACGGGATCACGATAAAGGTCGGCAGCGTCCAGCACCCCATGGAGGAAAACCACTACATAGAATGGATCGAGGCGATCGTCGACGGGGCAGTGTACCGGCGCTTTCTCAAGCCGGGAGAGACGCCCGAGGCCTTCTTCCCCGTCAAAGGTGATTCCGTGACGGCGAGGGAGTACTGCAACGTCCACGGTCTTTGGAAGAACTAGGGAGGAGGAAGCAATGAAGAGCGTCAAAGGGACACGCACCGAGAAGAACCTCCTCGCGAGTTTCGCCGGGGAGTCGCAGGCACGGATGAGGTATACCTATTTTTCATCCCAGGCAAAGAAGGAAGGTTTCGAACAGATATCCTTCATTTTTTCCGATACCGCGGACAACGAAAAGGAGCACGCAAAGCGCTTCTTCAAGTTCCTTGAGGGAGGCGAGGTAGAGATTACCGCGGCCTACCCCGCCGGTGTCATCGGAAGCACGGCGGAGAACCTCAAGGCCGCGGCGGCCGGTGAGAACCTGGAGCACACCGTTCTCTATCCGGAGGCGGCGAAGGTGGCCGATGAGGAAGGCTTTGACGAGATAGCCGAGGTCTTCCGCGAAATAGCCAAGGTCGAAATGGAACACGAGAAACGGTACCGGAAGCTTCTGAAGAATGTGGAAATGGGACAGGTCTTCAAGAAACCATCTCCCGTCAAATGGCGCTGCAGGAACTGCGGCTACGTTTACGAAGGGGCCGAGGCTCCCGATCTCTGCCCGGCGTGTGCCCATCCGCAGGCGCACTACGAAATGCTGGCCGAGAACTACTGATATCGCTTCCGTGTGCGTCCTGTGGGGGTCTTATACCGTCCTCATCGGCGCACACGGACTTTTCCCTTATTTTTCCTTGACATAGATCATTTTCATCTGGTACCTTTCTTTGCATTGAACAAATTCCAGAGGAATCAAGGAGATTTGCGGCACAAACCCCCCGTTTTATGATATTATCTTCCTGCCCGGGCGCTTTTGAGTTGCGGTTGATGAAGCAACGTGTGCCGGGTGGAACCAGGGGGATGTCGTCAGAGAACATTCATGAAGATAGCCGGAATACAATTTGCGTGCACCAGGGACAAGGACAGGAACGTCAACACGGCGGTCAAGCTACTCAATGCGGCCCTTAACGAAAAGGCAAAGATCATCTGCTTTCAGGAGCTCTTCAACCAGTACTGGTTCCCGAAAGACCGGGACGAGGCGGCGTTTCCCCTGGCCGAAGGTGCCGCCGGCGATACAGTCAGACTCTTCAAGTCCCTCGTGAAGGATACAGACACGGTTATCATCCTGCCCATCTTCGAGAAGGTGGGGGACCACTACTATAATTCGGCGGTGGTCATTGAAGGCGACAGGACGCTTGGTTCATACCGGAAGCTTAACGTGACGGACATCCCGCTGTGGGAAGAAAAATTCTACTTCGAGCAGGGGGATACAGGACTTCCCGTTTTCGAAACGAGCCACGGAAAGTTCGGCATACAGACATCGTGGGACAACTTCTTCCAGGAGGGAACGAGGATACTGGCTCTCAAGGGAGCCGACATCGTGTTCGCCCCCACCTCGTGTGCGTTCAAGTCCCAGCACATCTGGCAAAGCGTCATTTCCTCAAACGCGATCACCAACGGAGTTTATATCATGCGCGTGAACCGTGCGGGGAGTGAAGACGCCCAGGACTTTTACGGAATGAGCTTCTGTGTCAATCCCGAGGGGGAGTTGATCGGCGGGCCGACGGGCAGGTCCGACACCGTCCTTCTCGCCGACGTCGACCTCGACCGGCTGAAACTCATCCGTCGTGAGTGGCCCATACTCAAAGAGATCAAGCCCGGGCTGTACGGGGAGATCCTTGGAGCCAACCTGTGAGCGACGAACCTACCCTTTGCGTGGTTTGTGCGTGGCGCGAGGAATGCAAAAAAAAGTATCTTCACGGGAAGGACGTGTCCCTGCGATGCCCCGACTTCACGCGGGACCTTCAGATAAAAAAGGACAAAGCGGATGCTCAGATCGATAGCGGCAAAGATAATAAATAATGGTATAGAGGATGCGCAACGCTCCGGTTCAATACCTCCTGACGTAAGACTCAATTTCATCATAGAGACACCCCGCGAGGAAGGGTTTGGCGACTATTCCACGAACGTTGCCTTCATCCTCGCCCCTCAACTGAAGAAAAAACCCGTCGATGTGGCGAATATGCTCGTGGAAGGGATGCAGGGGTCCGACCTTTGCCAGTCCGTTACCGTGGCGGGGGCGGGTTTCATCAATTTCTCCCTCAGGGATGGCCTGTGGCAGCAACTCCTCAAGGATACGGCGTTGAAGGGGATCGAGAGTCTCTACCCCAATGTGGGCGGCGGGAAGAAGGTCCTCGTGGAGTTCGTCAGCGCCAACCCGACAGGCCCCCTGCACATCGGGCACGGCAGGGGTGCGGCGGTCGGCGATGTGCTGGCCAACCTGCTTGAAAAGACGGGACATACCGTGGGCAGGGAGTATTACATCAACGACGCAGGCCGTCAGATCAGGACACTGGGCAGATCGACGTTCCTGAGGCTGAAGGAACTCAACGGAGAGACGGTGGAATACCCACAGGACCTCTACCAGGGTGATTACGTTCGGGAACTTGCCCGCAAGGTCATCGACGAGAAGGTTGCCGTGCCCGCCAACGAGGAAGAGGCCATAGACTTCCTGGCTGTCTACGCGAGTTCCCATATCATGGAAGGCATTAAGAACGACCTCGCAGAATTCGGCGTCGCCTTCGACACCTACTTCCTCGAGTCGTCGCTTTACACCTCGGGTGTTATCGATGAGACCCTTGCCATCTTGAGGGAGCGGGGCATCGCTTTCGATCGGGACGGCGCTTTGTGGTTCAAGACGAGTCTTTTCGAGAAGGACGAGGACAGGGTCCTTGTCAAGTCCGACGGCGAGAACACCTACTTCACCTCCGACATCGCCTATCACCTCAATAAGTTCAAGCGCTCCTACGACCTGCTTGTGGACATATGGGGCTCGGACCACCACGGGTACATCCCCCGACTCAAGGCGTCCACTCAGGCCCTGGGCAGGAACAAAGACGACCTGAGATTCCTCCTCATCCAGTTTGTCACCCTCATCAAGGAGGGTAAACCGGTTGGAATGTCGACACGGTCCGGCGAGTTCACGACGCTCAGGGAGGTTCTCGACGAGGTCGGCCGCGACGCCTGCCGGTTCTTCTTTCTCATGCGCAAGAGCGATGCGCATCTGGAGTTTGATCTCGACCTGGCGAAGAAGACGTCCAACGAGAACCCGGTCTATTACGTCCAGTATGCCCACGCGAGGATAGAGAGTATCTTCCGCAATGCCCGCGACGCAGGTATCGACACGGACAACCTTGCCGAGGCGGAATGCGGCCTGCTGACCTCGAAGGAAGAGCTTGACCTCATACGGTGGATAACACGTTACCACAGTGTCCTTGAAGGAAGTGCCCGGAGCCTTGAGCCCCACCGTGTCACGTTCTACCTCATGGAACTCGTGGGCAGGTTCCACAGTTACTATAACAAGACGAGAGTCCTCGGCAACGACGCCCGGGTGACCCGCGCCCGTCTTCTCCTGCTAGCCACCCTGCGGGGGGTGATCAGGGATGGCCTTCACCTGGCGGGTGTCTCAGCTCCCGGGAAGATGTGACCACGCGTCCCCTGCCGCATGCATCACCGCCTGGTACGAAGAGGCATAAGTAAGGAGCGTTAATGGAAAAGAAGAAGACCAAGACCAGGGAGTACATCGAATCGATCATCATCGCCGCTCTCATCGCCCTTCTTGTGAGGAGCTTTGTCATTCAGGCGTACAAGATACCATCGGGCTCGATGGAGCCGACTCTGCTCGTTGGGGACCACCTGCTCGTCAACAGGATGAGTTATGTGGTAAAGGTACCTTTCATCGACAATATCCTCTTCACCACGGGGAAGCCGAAGCGCGGGGACATCATCGTCTTCCGGTATCCCGAGGACCCCACGAAGGACTATATCAAGCGCGTCATAGCCACCGAGGGCGAGACGGTGGAGATCCGGGACAAGACCATACTCATCGACGGACAGAAGATCAAGGACAGCTGGGGACACTTCAGGCCCGATCCGGCCTCGCGTGGTTTCCTGCCCTTCATCGACAAGGACAACATCCCTCCCGTCAAGGTGCCGAAGGACAGCTATTTCGTTATGGGTGACAACAGGGACAATAGTCTCGACAGCCGGTACTGGGGTTATGTGAACAAGAAGCATCTCGTGGGAAAGGCACTGATCATCTATTTCTCCTGGGACAGCGGTGCGATGAATGCCCTTCAGTACGTACGGTGGTCGCGCATCGGCTGGCTCATAAAGTAGGCTTTCCTGCCATCCCATGATTAGATTTCCCATCGATTCTGTGTTATCATTCAGGGTGATGAGGATACCGATACTCTTTGTCTCGCTCATTCTTCTTTTTTGTACCCAGCTCCATTCCGCGGCCCCTTCGGACTCGGTCTACTTCTTTCTCCGGGGGTACCTCAGTGAGGCCCTGGGGAGATATGATGATGCTGAGGGCAACTACCGCAAGGCCCTCAAGGAAGACCCGGGATCTGCTGAGGTCAGGACGTCCCTCGCCTCTCTTTTCGTCAAGAGAGGCGAATTCCAGCAGGCCGAGGAGCTCCTCGATGAGGCAATAACCATTGCCCCCACGAACAGGGTCGCCCTTATGATCCTCGCGGGCATTCACGCCTCCAAGGGTATCACCTACAAGGCCAAGGCGCTCTACGAGAAGTTGATAGAGCTCAACCCGGAGGACACCGAGGCCTACATGTACCTCGGCTCCATCTATATCGGCGAGAAGAAGTACGGCGACGCGATCACCATCTACGAGAAGGTGCTTGCCTATGACGATGACAATATCATCGCGCTTTACTACACAGGCCGCCTTCATGGCGAGGCCAAGGATTACGACAAGGCGAAGGCCTGCCTGGCAAAGGTCCTGGAGATAAAACCGAACTTTACCCCTGCCCTTCTCGACCTTGCCACCATATACGAGATCGAGGGCAGCCTGGAAAAGGCCGTTGAGTATTACCAGGGCGTCATCACCTACGACCCGAATGACAAAAAGGCCCGCTCGAGGCTCGCCGCCATATTTGTACAGCAGAAGGAGTACGACAAGGCCATAGGCAAGTTCGAAGAGCTTTCCGGCCTTGATCGACAGGACCTTTCCTTACGGATCCGTATCGGCCTGCTTCATTACGAAAAGGCTCGTTACGACGAGGCGATACAGGAATTCAACATGGTCCTTGCCAGCAGACCCGATGACTACACGGTGAGAATATACCTGGCCATGGCCTGGAGGGAAAAGGGAGATATGAAGAGGGCCCTTGAGGAGCTTGGCAGGATCGACCCGAAGGCGGAAGAGTTCGTTACGGCCCTGAAACAGATGACCCTGATCTACATCAAATCGGGGACCATAGACGATGGGATAAGGGCAATAACGGGCTACCTGCCCGGCACGGACGGGAAACCCGAGCTCTATATCCTTCTGTCCATGCTCTACGAGGAGAAGAACGATCTCGCCGCGGGTATCGGTGCCCTTGAGGAGGCGCGGCGAATCGAGCCGAAAAACCTTGAGGTCCTCTACCAGATCGGCATGCTCCACGAGAAGAAGGGCGATTCCGAGAAGGCCCTTGCCATTATGGACGACGTTCTGGCCATCGACCCGGAATACCCGAACGCCCTCAACTTCGTGGGTTACTCCCTCGCTGAAAAAGGTATCCGTCTCGACGAGGCGGAGGCAATGATACGCAAGGCTCTCGTCAAGCGGCCCGATGACGGCTATATCATTGACAGCCTGGGTTGGGTCTTCTACAAGAAGGGCGACTTGAAGGCCGCCCTGCACGAGATAGAAAGGGCGAGCAATCTCATGCCCGAGGACCCCACGATCCATGAACATCTCGGCGACATCTATACGGCCCTCAAGGATTACGACAAGGCTCTCCACCACTATGAGAGATCGGTAACGCTCGAGAAGGATCCAACAAAGAAGAACGCCGTCGAACAGAAGCTCAAGACGATAAAAGAGAAGAAGTGATGCGAAGGAGTGTCGTTCTTCTTGCCCTGCTGCCCTTTCTGTTCCTCGCCTGCACCCATATGGGAAAACGACCTGTCCCGATAACATGGCCCGGGGAATTCGATTATCTCGAGGCCCTCTGCGAGCTCGATGTGATGCTCAAGACACGGCAGTACACGGGCGACATGTCCCTGAGGGCCGTGTACCCGGACAGGCTTTTCCTCGAGGTCTACGGGCCCTTCGGCAACACTGTCCTCACCGTGGACCGGTCCCGGGATCACTTCGTCATGAAGACCGCAGATGAGGAACTGACCGACGAGAATGATTTCTACCGGCTTTTTCGCGTGCGAATTACAGACATAATAGAGGACCTGACGCTTAAAGGACCCCTCAGCGGCGAGGACGGTCACCTCGTCAGAGAGCGCCCCGAATACAGGGTGTCCTATTACCTGAACGAAACGGAAAACAGGATCTGCTGGAAGCTGAGTGAGGGGGATCTGTGCATGACGTTCCTCGAGGTCAGTTTCTCCCCGGAGAGGTCTCTTGGAAAAAGTGGTAGCGGGAAGGAGTGACTCCTATGACCCGGGGCGGATAAAGAGCTTCCTTGAAAAAGGATTCAGCCTGATCGACCTTCACATCAGGGGACGCAGCGTTCTCGTCAAACCCAATTTGCTCGCTTCGAAAACGCCCAACAGGGCCGTAACCACCCACCCGGACTTCCTTCGGGCCCTTCTTGAACTCCTTGTTGACCACTCTTGCACCGTCTCCATCGGGGACAGCCCGGGATACGAATCTTTGGACCGGGTCCTCAGGATCGGCGGGTACGCGGACATGCTGAGGCAGCTTGGCGTTCGGGTGGTTCCCTTCATCCGGGAGGTCCCGAAGAAAGGAAGCGGTGTATCGCCCTACAGGGACTTTCTTTTCGGTGAGGACCCCGACAGGTTTGAGGCCGTCATCAATGTTCCCAAGCTCAAGACCCACGGCATGATGGGGATGACGCTCGGCGTCAAGAACACCTTCGGGTTCATCCGGGGGTTCGCCAAGGGCCGATGGCACCTTCGTGCCGGAAGGGACAGGGACCTCTTCGCCTCCATCATCGTCGACATTCATCGCATTGTTTCCCCAACGCTTACGATCCTCGACGGGATCCTGGGTATGTGCGGCGACGGCCCGTCAAACGGCGACCCCGTTGCATGCAGCCTGATTGCGATCTCACGGGACGCCTTCGCCCTCGATGCCTTCATCGAGAAGCGCTTCTGGCACGGCGCACCCCTGCCGATCACCGCATGCGCGGCCCGTCACGGCCTTGTCCCCCCATGTGAGCTGATCGACCTTGGTCTTCCCCCCGCCCCGCCCAGTTTTCCCATGCCCAGGACATGTGACACGGACTGGAACCTGCCTCGCCCCGTCAAGAGGCTTCTCAGGAGCGTTCTCACGAGGAAACCGAGGGTGGACCAGGACGCGTGCCGGCTCTGCGGCATCTGCGCGGGGGTCTGCCCCGCCAACGCCATACGCCTCGGTGAAAGGTCACCCCTCATTGACCACCGAGCCTGTATCCGCTGCTATTGTTGCCAGGAGATGTGCCCCCACGGGGCGATCAGGACGTAGAAGCGGGTTTCAGGTTTCAGGGATAAGACAACAGAGAAGAAGTCGCTGCAGGAGAAGCCTTGAAGGCTCCAGACTTGCCGGACGGAAGACAGGTCACAGGCCCCCTTTGCGGGAAACGTTGTCCTTGAGATGGGGCCTGTGACCAGTGATGGGTGAGGGGCGCTCTACTTTCCTGATATCTTGACGGGGATCCTCTTTGTCTCCTTGAGAGACTCCTCCGTCTTTGGAATGGTAATGGAGAGGACACCCTTCCTGTAGCTTGCCCTGGCGCCGTCCACGTTCACCTCCACGGGAAGAGGGATGGTGCGCGTGAACGAGCCGTAGACGCGTTCCATGCGATGGTAACTGCTGCCCTTCACCTCGGTTTCATCCTTCTTCTCCCCCTGAATGGTGAGCGAGCTCTGTGTAAGGGACACGTCGATATCCTTTTCGTTCATGCCGGGGAGCTCCATGGTCACCTTGAGTTCCTTGCCGCTGTCCGCCACGTCGATGCTGGGACTGAACATCGGGGGTGTAGCAGCCACGGGGCTGATGTCGATTCCCCGGAAGAAGTTGTCGAACAGCCTGTCTATGTTGTTCCTTAACGACAGAAGGGGATTATCCTCCGAGGACTGTACGGCGTAGCGGTTCTTCTTTGCCACCGGTGAAATTCTTCTTGTCGTCATGATCGTACCTCCTGTGTCTTGCATCCCGGCTCATCCAGCCTTGACGGCGATCTTCTTCATCTTCGGGACATCGTTCTTGGGCATGACCAGCCTGAGAACCCCATTTTTCACATTGGCCTCAATCCTTTCCCTGTTAATCTCCCCCGATATTGTAAAGATTCGCTGGTAATCACCGACACCGTATTCGGCATGAGTGAGCTTCATCTTTTCAGGCAGCTTCCAGTCAACCCTTCCGTAGATGGTCAGAACGTTGTCATCAAGCGTCACCTCCACGGAGTTCTCGTTGACGCCCGGCATGTCGGCAATCACGACGATCCTGTCCTTGCCCTCCATGATATCGACATCGGGGTTGTATACCTTCGCTGCCCGGGTCCTTTCCACAAGCTCAGCCTCGGCGGCCTCCTTCTTCTGCATCTCCTTGCTCTTATCAGCCATTATGCACCTCCTCTAAGCCGATTTGATGGCGATCTTCCTGGGTTTTTCCGCTTCTGACCGAGGCAGCCTGATCGTAAGGATACCATTTGAGAAATCGGCCCCGACCCTGTCCGCATCGATTGTAAAGGGAAGCTCGATAGCCTTGCTGAACTGGCCGTACCAGCGTTCCCGACGATGATAGGAGCTACCCTCTTCCACCTTGTCGGGCTCCCTGGAGCCCTTGAGTATCAGGGTCTTGCCGATGACGGAGATATCAATGGTCCCCGCGTCGATGCCAGGGATCTCCGTTGTCACCAGGGTTTCTTCGCCATCGCTCCATATGTTCACTGCGGGAAAATCGCCTGTTGACGGGGAGACGAACCTCGAAAGGACACGGTTCATCTCGTTCTCGATGCGCTGGAACTCAGACCATGGGTCAAGACCTCTGCCAAACATGCCAAAACCGTCTGTCCATAACATGCTATTAACCTCCTTGATCGGTATTTCCTGTTTGTGAAATTAATCTGTTCACTGGCATATTTTTTGTCAAGTGGTTAAGCGAGGATGTAACTGGACGAATCTAGTGTGGTTACCGAATCAGCAGTAAAAGGGAATAGAAGGTCAGAGCTCGACCTGTTCGTAGGCTTCGCCCTCGACGGCGAAGCTTTTCTCAATCTCGATATCGCCCAGGCACTGCCGTATGCGCGCCGGGTCGTCGTCAAGCCTGACACACATCCCGCAGTCAGAGCTCAGGTTTCTTGGCACGGGCACCAGTTCGTACCTGGCACCCTCTTTCTTGAGCATCTTCTCGGCTCGCAGGACATCGTGGATCGTACGAAAGAGAAGGATGAATCTTCTATTTCCCGGCAATGTCCCTCACCGCCTCGATAAACGTCCCTATGTCGTCCTCACTGGTGAAATAGCCCGGTGATGCCCGAAGGGACCCTTCAGGGAAGGTGCCGATCGTCTTATGTGCCGCCGGGGCGCAGTGAAGGCCTATGCGAACGTATATGGACCTCCGGTTCAGTTCGTACCCGACCTCCGAAGGGAGTCTGCCCTCGATATTGAAAGCGACGGTTGCCAGACATAATCGTTCCTGACGGTCCGGGTGTCCATACACGACAACACCGGGAAGGGATCTCAAGCCGTCAACAAGCACGCGGCTCAGCCGCTGCTTCTTATCCACGATCGCCCCGAGACCCTGTTTCTCTATGAACGTCAGTCCTCCGAGGAGCGAGGCTATCCCCGGTGTGTTTGGCGTCCCGCACTCGTACCTGTCGGGCAGAAAGGCGGGGTGCTCGATCGACTCTGACTTGCTTCCCGTCCCCCCGAACTTGAGGGGTGTGAGTTCGATACCGGACCTCACGTACAGGGCGCCGACCCCCTGGACCGAGAAGAGCGATTTGTGGCCCGAAAAACAAAGGATATCGGCCTTTACCGCTTCCATGTCCAAAGGTATGGAGCCGATTGTCTGACAGGCGTCGACGACGAGAAGGGCGTTGCCGATGACATCCTTAATACCGTCGAGCGATTGAACGGTGCCCGTGACATTCGACCCGTGATTGATCACAACCGCGGCCGTGTTCTCCGTGAGAGCGGAACGGAGGTCCGCGGCATCGAGAAATCCCTCCGGCGAACAGGGCACGGCCGTGTAAGATATCCCCCGCTCATGCCGCAGGAACTCCAGGGGTCTCATCACAGAATTATGTTCCATGCTCGTGGTTACGACATGGTCACCGTCTCTCAGAAGGCCGAGAAGGGCCATATTGAGGGACTCGGTTCCGTTCTGGGTGAAGATAAGGCGTTCGGAGTCGGCCATTCCGATGAAGGCGGTGAGTTTTTCCCGGGTCTCGAAGATCACCCTCGCCGCCTCGAGGGAGAGTGTGTGACCGCTCCTGCCCGGGTTTCCGCCGATATTCGTCACAAAGTCGTTGAGATACCGGATTGTCTCGGGGGGCTTGGGAAACGATGTCGCCGCGTTGTCAAGGTAGATCATGTATGGCCCCTGCCCGGATAACGTGCCGGCTTAGGGCCTGATCACGTTGGTGGCTTCGTTGAATGAGGTCAGGATCTCGAACATGTTGCTTATCCTCCCCACCGCAACCTTCTCCTTGAGATGGAAATAATCGAGGCAGGTTCCACAGGCGATGATCTCGACGCCGAGTCCTTCTATCTCCTTCAATATACCCAAATACTCGGAATCCGCCACCACGTTCCTGACGCCCGCGTTGAGGAACACAACCCTCCAGGGGCGGATCTCCAGTTCCTTCAGGGTGTTGAGGAAAGACCGCATCAGGATTCTGCCGAGCCCGTCATCCCCTCTTCCCATGGTCTCCGTATCGACGTAAACGAGAACCTTCTTTTCTGCGGCGGGCTGCAACTCCGCTGCACCGCTCTCCTGCAGACAACCCTCGATCCTGTAGACGTCACCTTCCTGCACCACTGTTGTCGAGTAGCCCCGTGATGCCAGGAAACGCCGCACGTTCTCACTGGCAGTCGGGTTGTCTACGATAACCTCGACGTCATCCACGCGCCTCGCTTCAAGGAGCTTCTTCGTCTCTATGACGGGCACCGGGCACGTCTTGCCTTTCAGATCAAGCTTTTCCATGGCGCTATTGTAATAGGAAACGGGACCTCAGGGCAAATGAATAATAGGCATGGAAGAGAAGGGAATAATAGAAAGAGGGAGGGTATTAAACCCTCCCTCTTTCTTACTTTACTTACCCAGTTTGGATTTGAACTTCTCTATCATCTTCGGAACGATCTCTTTGTAGTCACCTACTATACCAAACGTCGCAGCCTTGAAGATGGGTGCGTCGGGGTCTTTGTTGATTGCGACGATACAATCGGACGTCCTCATCCCGGCGAGATGCTGGATGGCGCCGGAGATGCCGCAAGCAATGTAGATCTTCGGCTTGACCGTCTTGCCCGTCTGACCCACCTGGTGCTCGTAGGGGATCCATTCGGAGTCGACAGCCGCACGCGATGCGCCGACTGCGCCGCCGAGAAGGTCTGCCAGCTGCTGGAGGGCCTCGAAGCCCGCCTCGGTCCCGAGTCCGCGGCCGCCGGAAACGATGATGTCGGCCTCAACGAGATTGACCGAAGTGGCTGACTGTATGAATTCAACGACCTTCGTTGAAAGGTCCGCATCGGCGAGTGCGAAGGATTCTTTTACGACTTCGGCGCCCTTGGAGGCATCCTTTTCACCCATCGCGAAAGCCTTCGGTCTGACCGTAGCGATCTGGGGTGCTGCCTTTTCGTTGACAACGGAGACTGAATAGTTCCCGCCGAAGGCCGCGCGGGTCATCTTGACCTTGCCGCCGTCCACTGCGAGTCCGATCGTATCCGTGCAAAGACCAAAGCCGAGCTGCGCTGCCGCGCCGGCTGCAACGTCGGTCCCCATGACGGTGGCCCTGAAAAGGGCTACCTCGGGTTTATACTTATCGAGGAGAAAAGCGGCAGCCTTGGCGTACGCCTCGCCCCTGAAACCCTTGAAAACATCGCCTTCCACGGCATAGACCTTGGCGGCGCCGTAGGCACCGGCCTCTTTTGCGAGGTCATCGACCTTGTCGCCGACGACAAAGGCGCAAACGCTGGAGCCGAAAGCGTCGGCCAGCTGCTTGCCTATCCCGAGAAGCTCAAAAGACATCGGTGCAACGGCACCGTCTTTATGTTCTATGTATACCCATACATCGTTAGCCATTGTTCTCTCCCTCCTCCAAGTTATTTTATAACTTTCAAGTCAATGAGCTTGTCCGTGATCGTGTTGGCGATCTCTTCGATCTCGCCCTTGAGGATTTCGCCCGCGCCGCGGGGAGGCGGTACGGCTATCTCGACCACTTTCGTGCTGGCGCCTGCGGTTCCCACCTTGCCGGCGTCAACGCCGAGGTCGCCCGCGCCCCACTGGGGGATGTCGATCTTGGAGGCTTTCCTGATGCCCATGAGGTTAGGAAGTCTCGGCTCATTGATACCCTTGATAACGGAGACAACGGCCGGAAGTTTTGCCTCGACCACTTCGGTGCCACCTTCGATGGCCCTTTCCACGACGATCTTCTTGCCTGCCCCGTCGACGGAGCGGACCTTTGAAACCTGTGTCAGGGGGCTGAAGCCCAGGATGGCCGCCAGTTCTGCCCCGACCACGCCCGTGTTGCCGTCGGTAGACTGCTTGCCGGTGAACACGACGTCAACGTCGCCGATCTTCTTGATCGCTGCCGCGAGGACAGACGCCGTCGAATACGTGTCGGAGCCGGCGAAAGCGTCGTCCGTGCACAGGGCCACCTGGTCGACCGTCAACGCCAGGGCGTTCCGCAGTACGTCCTTTGCTCCCTCGGGGCCCATGGAAATGGCCACGATCTCCCCATCATAGTTCTCCTTCGTAAGCAGTGCTTCTTCAAGCGCGAACTCATCGAAGGGATTCGTGATGGAATCCATTCCGTCCCTGCTGAGGGTTCCCTTCGGGATATCCCATTTGATCTCTGCTTCGGTATCAGGAACCTGTTTCAAACAAACCGCTATCTTCACAGTGCCCTCCTTATATGTTTTATTCACCCTTGAAGGTGGCTTTTCTTTTCTCCACGAATGCCGTCATACCCTCTTTCTGGTCCTTTGTGGCAAAACAGAGCCCGAAGTCCTTTGCTTCGAGGGTGAGCCCTTCCTTGTTGTCCAGCGAAAGGCTCTTGTTGACGCATTCCTTTGCCAGTCTGACCGCGAACGGCCCATTTGCGCTGATCCTGGCCGCGAGGTCCATGACCTCAGTCATGAGCTGATCATCGGGCACAACCTTGTTGAGAAGACCCATCTCGTAAGCCTCCGCGGCCCCGATGGTCTTTGCCGTAAAAATAAGCTCCTTCGCCTTTGCCAGCCCGACGAGTTTCGCCGTCCGCTGTGTTCCGCCGAATCCGGGATGTATTCCGAGACCTGTCTCGGGAAAGCCGACTTTTGCCTTATCGGAAGCGTAGATGATATCACAGGCCAGGGCGACCTCGAACCCACCCCCCAGCGCAAAGCCGTTCACGGCGGCTATCACCGGTTTTTCCATGTTCTCGAGGGTGGCGAAAGCCTCATGCCCCCTGGCGGAGAAGGCCATGCCCTCGAGCGCCGTCAGGTCTTTCATCTCAAGGATATCGGCCCCCGCGACGAAGGCTTTGCCCTCACCCGTCACGATAACGACCCTGACGTCCTTGTCCGCATTCAGGATTTGGCCCGCTTCCTTCAATTCGACGAGCGTCTCCGAATTGAGGGCGTTCAGCGCCTTGGGCCTGTTGAATTTCAGGATAGCGATACCGCCGTCCTTCTTTTCAAGGATGAGATTCTTGAATTCCATCATCACGCCTCGCATTCGATCACTGCGGCGAGACCCATACCGCCGCCGATGCACATAGATACAAGACCGTACTTGAGACCGAGCCGCTTCATCTGGTAGAGGGCCGTGGTGACGAGCCGGGCGCCGGTGCAGCCAATGGGATGTCCCAGGGAGATGCCGCCGCCGAACATGTTGCACTTGTCCATGTTGATGCCGAGTTCTCTGATGCAGCCGATCGACTGGGAGGCAAAGGCCTCGTTGAGCTCGATGCAATCAATCTGATCGATCGTCAGGTTGGCCTTCTTGAGGGCCTTCTTGATGGCCGGGATGGGGCCTAAGCCCATGTACGCCGGGTCAAGACCGCCGTTGGCCCAGGAGATCACTTTGCCCATAGGCTTGATGCCGAGTTCCTTAGCCTTATCCCGCGACATCATGACCACGGCGGATGCGGCGTCGTTGAGACCGGAGGCGTTGCCTGCCGTCACGGTCCCTCCATTCTTCTTGAAAGCCGGTGCCAGGGACAGCATCTTTTCGAGGGTAGTGTCCATCGGCCTTTCGTCGGTGTCGAAAATGATGGGGTTGCCCTTCTTCTGGGGAATGGAGACGGGAACGATCTCGTCCTTGAACCAGCCTGCCTTGATGGCGGCTCTCGCTCTCTGGTGACTCAGAAGTCCGAACTTGTCCTGTTCCTCCCTGGAGATGCCGTATTTCTCTGCGATATTCTCGGCGGTGAAACCCATGTGGTAGCCGTAGAAGATTTCCCACACACCGTCGAGGACCATAAGGTCGACGGCCTTCGTATCGAACATGCGGGCGCCCCATCTCAGTCCGGGGAGCGTAAACGGGGCCTGGCTCATGTTCTCCATGCCGCCTGCCACAACCACTTCGTTATCGCCGACCATAATGGACTGATTAGCGTTGATGATCGCCCTCAATCCCGATGAACAGACTTTATTGATAGTATAAGCAGCTGTTTCCTTCGGTACGCCGCCATGGATGCTGGCCTGTCGTCCGGAGTTCTGACCGAGTCCCGCCTGAAGAACATTACCCATGATAACTTCGTCGATCACGACCTCTTTCAGACCGCTGTCGTAATCATAGTACTTCGCCTCTAGTTCGGTGTCCGTCTTCCCTTCGAAGATGGCGGGGGCAAACTCCCTGTCCTTGTTCTTCGAAGGCCTGATCCCCGCCCTCTTAATGGCTTCCTTGATCGCTGTTCCACCAAGCGTGACAACGGGTACGTCCTTCAGTGACTGACCGAACTGGCCGATCGCAGTTCTGGCGCACGATACAATAACTGCCTCTTTCATACAGGTCTCCTTTCAGTTCAGTTGAAAAAAATTTCACAATGTTTTTACCGCAATTCCACGTATTTGTCAACGATTTTAATGGTTGTCAAGACACCTCATCGCCACCTTTTCCGGCGTCCCGCCGAAGACGGCGAAATACCGGCAGGTCCCCTCGAAACAACCCCGTAGCCAGAAACAGTGCGGCCGCTCTTCCGGTGCTGAAAACCCGGGGCGGGAGGTGCATAGTGGAGACCCGGGGAGGGGGAAACGACAGCGCGTATCCCGGGCCGGCCGGGATAGAAGGAATGAATCATTGAGTTGCCGGGAGATATTATGCTAACATAATCCGATCCTTGACCGATCACATCCCATAACGAAAGGATGCTGCAAGTATGAATATTCCCCCCATCAACCTGAAGGCGCAGTTCAAGGGAGTTAGGAAAGAGATCCTCAAGGGCATACGGGAGATTCTGGACGAGCAGAAGCTCATACTGGGGCAGTACTGCCAGGAACTCGAAGGGCAGGTGTCTTCCATGACGGGCGGGGCGCATGCCATCTCCTGCGCCAACGGCACCGATGCCCTCATCCTTTCACTCATGGCCCTCGGAATCGGACGGGGGGACGAGGTCGTGACCACGCCCTACAGCTTCTTCTCGACGGCAAGTTCGATCGCCCTCGTGGGCGCGCGCCCCGTTTTCGCCGACATTCAGGACAACGACATGAACATCGACCCGGTGAAGGTCGAGAAGGCTATCACCGAGAAAACGAAGGCCATCATCGTCGTGCACCTCTTCGGGAAGTTATGCGACATGAAAAGGATCCTCGCCATCGCCGAGAAGCGCGGCGTGGCGGTGGTTGAGGACATGGCGCAGGCACTCGGGGCAAAGCGGGGCGGGGTCGCCGCGGGCAGCTTTGGTGACATTGCGGCCACGAGCTTCTATCCTACGAAGAACCTCGGCGGAATCGGGGAGGGGGGCATGGTGCTCACCCGCCGTCCGGACCTTGGCGATAAGGCGCGGAAGCTTCGTGTCCACGGGATGGGCGAGACGCCCTATATCCATGAGGTGATCGGGTTCAACAGCCGCCTCGACGAGATAAAGGCCCTTGCGCTCTGCGTCAAACTAAAGAAGCTTGCTTCCTGGAACAGGACCCGTCTCGAGACCGCCGGCTACTACAACATGCACTTGAGAGACCTTCCCATCGTCCTTCCCACCATCGACGACGAGACCTCGCATATCTTCCATCACTACGTGATCCGAACGGTGCGGCGCGACGCCCTCCAGCTCCACCTCAGGGAAAAGGGGATCATGACTGGCATTTACTATCCCCTCCCCCTTCATCTGCAGCCCTGTTTTTCCTATCTCGGCTTCAAGGAGGGTGATCTTCCGATCGCCGAAGGGGCGGCCAGGACAAGTCTCGCCATCCCCGTTTTTCCGGAGTTGATGAAAAAGGAAAAAGACTACATAATCAGTGCCATACGGTCCTTTTTTGAGAAATCAGATGAAGGTAGTGAGGATGAACAATGACCAGACAAACAGACAATAACCAATAACCAGCATGATGCAAACAGTCCGCTCTGTTTGTTTGTTTGTTCAATTGGTTATTGGTGAATTGGTTATTTCTGTTTCCCTGGATTGCTCCCGAGAGTCGGCGTGTTTGTTGCCGTAGATCCATTTTAGACTGGTGTGAGCTCCAGGTGATGGGTCATGGGAAACGCCCAACCATTCCCGGTCACTGATTGTTGTTCTTCACCTTTCCCACGATGAGCCTGACCATTGAATCAAGGGTGAGGTACTTCCGGGCTACACGGTCCACATCCTCTTTCGTCACTTTTTCGATCATCCCCGGCCAGGTCTTGAAGAGGTCCGGCTTAAGACCGTAGAGCGTGTCGAAGCACATTGACGAGGCGATGGCGCCGTTGGACTGCATCCTTATGTAATGATTGCCGATGAGGTAATTCTTTCCATCCTGAAGCTCTTTTTCGGAGATACCTTCCCGGCTGATCCTTTCGATCTCTTCGCGGGCGATACGGATAACATCGCGGGCGAAGGCCTCGCTCGTTCCTATATAGATCCCCATCGCGCCCGTCTCGTAAGCCATCTGATTAAAAAAGGTGACCGCGTACGCGTATGGATTTTCCTCCCTCAGGGCCCTGTGCATCCTGCCGCCCATGCCGCTGAGTACGGCGTCGAGGACCTCCGCCGCGTACCGGTCCCCGTCCGTCAGTCCCGGACCCACAAAACCGAAGACCATGTGTGTTTGCTGGATGTCCTTCTCAACAGCGACTTCCTTGCCTGCCCGTTTGACTTGTAGCCTGGCAAGGGTGCTCTCACGGCCCTTCCAGCCGCGAAATAGTTCTTCGAAGTACGAAAAGATCTCCTTTTCATCGATATCTCCCGAAAAGGCGAGGACGGCACCATGGGGTGTGACATACCGGCGGTACAGTCCCTCAAGGTCCTTCACGGAAAGCGCCTGGACGTCTTTTTCGCTGCCAAGGGGATCCCGGCTGTAAGGATGGCTGTCAAATATGGCCTCGTTGAACCGCAGAAAGGTGAGAGATACGGGATCGTCGTCCCTTTGACGTATCTCGGAGAGGACCTCCCTCTTTACCCGTGCGAGTTCCCGCTCGGTCATGGATGTCTCCATGAGAAGCTCCCCGAGAAGCTTGAGGACCTCTTTTGCGTCCTTGCTCAGGAACCTGCCCGAGAGGCCGAAAAGATTGCGCCCGTTATAAGGCACCAGTGTCCCGGCGAGGAGGTCTATCTGCCTCGCTATCTCCGAGGAGCTCTTCTTCTTCGTTCCCTTCAGGAGCATCCGCGCGAGGAGACTGAATTCGCCGTTCCTTCCCGGTTCCTCCACCTTGAGGCCCCCGATGAAACCGATCCTGAAGGAAAAGGTCGGCGAGGAAGTGTTCCTGTTTACGAGACATGTCAGGCCATTCTCCAATGTCTTGCGGTAGGGGTTCTTGACCGCCTTGCCCGGCCCCATGACAACGGTGCGCCGGTTACCGGGTCGAAGATACGTGACGGCCGCCTTCCGAATGTCATTCGCCGTGACCTCGTCGACATCTCTGAGATACTTTTCTGTGAAACGAGGGTCACCGGTCATAGTCCTGGAGTCGCCAATCTGACGGGCTCTGCCCTGCGCTGTTTCGGCATCGTAGACGTAGGAGGCCCTCAGCATGTTCTTTGCCTTCGTAAGCTCCCAGTCCTTGATGCCATCCTTTTGCACCCTCCTGATCTCCCTGTCTATTTCCTGAAGCACCAGATCCCTGGCACTGTCCGAGTGGTTGGCGTAAACGACGAAGAGACCCTCTTCCTTGGGGGTGAAGACATATGTCGCTATTCCGTTCACGACACCCTTCCTGTTCTTCAGTGTCTCCTGAAGTCTGGAGCTCTCCCCGTCTCCCAGAATGACGCCGAGGATGTCGAGGGCGGGCACATCGGGGCTTGTCCTTCTAGGGATAGGATAAGCGAGAGCGATGTACCTTTCCCTGAGGTCTCTTTCGAGCACCTTCTCTTTCTCTCCCTTCGACCCATCCTTGGGAACATGCCTCTCCGGCGGGGGTGCGACGGATGGATCCCCGGAGAAGCGTTCGGTCATCAGTGTGTGTCCCAGTGTGGTGTCAAAGTCTCCCGTTATAACGACAGTCTGGTTCGACGGCACGTAGTGGGAGCGGAAATAATCGACAATGTCCTGCCTCGAGATCTTCTCAACGGTTTCCGAGAAGCCGATCACAGGTTTCCCGTACGCCTCCCCATGGTAGCTCAGGGAGAAGAGTTCTTTGAAAAGCTTCCGCTGGGGATCGTCCTCACCCATCTTTATCTCCTCGAGGATGACCTTGCGTTCCTTTGCTATCTCCTCCGCCGGAAAGGCAGGGTTCCTGACGGATTCCATCAGCAGGTCGAAACCCTCCCGAAATACCCGGGAGGGTATGACGATATGATAGACGGTGTTGTCGAAAGATGTGAAGGCATTGACGCTCCCCCCCATGGCCTCTATCCGGGACGCGAAGGCGTTGCCCTTGAGCTTCTCTGTCCCTTTGAAGATGAGGTGCTCGATGAAGTGCGTTATGCCGGCCACCCGGTCGTCTTCATCCTTGCTGCCCACATTCACCCACACCTGTATGGCTACGACACCGGTGTTCCTGCGTTCTTCGAAGATATACGTGAGACCGTTCTTAAGAGAGTGGACTTCCATCGCTGCCATCCTTCCGGGGAATGAGAACAAGACGATCAAAATGAGGAGAGTCAATAATAGGAAGAAGAAAGGCCCCCGAAAGGGCCTTTCTTCTTGTCTAAATCGTTTGGATCTTAAAGTCATAAACTTCTTCGGCTGTTACAGGGCCTTTCTTCCCGCCTCGAACGCCTTGATGTTGAGATCGTGGAGCTTCGGCGCCAGGAGTTTCTTAATGGCATCGATAAAGAAGACTTCCTTTATCTTCGGGAAGAAGTGGGAGAACGCGCCGACGAGGACGACGTTCTGGGCCTGCAGGTTGCCGAGCTCTTTCGCTATGCCGAGGCCGTCGACGACATGGACATTCTCCTTGAAATACTTTTTGAAGGTATCCTCCACGCCCTTGGGATACTGCATCAGGCCAAGGCTTACCGACGGGGGAAGGATCTCCTGGGTATTGATGACGATCTTGCCGTCCGGTTTCACCCAGTTGATGTAGCGAATGGCCTCCAAGAGCTCGAAGGAAAGGAGGAAATCGACATCGCCGTACTTGATGATCGGAGAATAGACCTTCTTGCCGAAACGGAAATGGGTGGTGACATCCCCGCCCCTCTGGGCCATGCCGTGGACTTCCGCTTTCTTGACATCGTATCCGGCGCGAATGAAAACCTCACCGAGAATGTTGCTCGCAAGTATGGCACCCTGCCCGCCTACACCGGAAAGAAATATGTTTGTGGTCTTTTCGTCTTTTTTCATATCCGCCTCCTCACTTCTTAGCCGGTTCTATGGCGTCGAATTTACACACCTGCACGCAGACTTCGCAGCCAACACACTGATCGGGATTGATATAGGCCGTGCCCTTCCTCTTCTGGCCGTCCGCCGTCTGACCCGCAGCTTCCCGCCAGCTTATGGCAGGGCAGTTGATCTCGAGGCACATCTTGCAGCCCCGGCACTTATCCATGTTGATAGCGAAAAGAGGATTCTTGAACTTATCCAGAGGTTTCGCCCTGCGAAGGAGCATACAGGGGCTGTCCTTGCAGAGAATCAAGGATGCTTCGTCCTTGTTCATCTCCTCCTTGACCACCTCCATCGTCTCTTTGATGTTGTAAGGATCGATGTAGCGGATACTCTTGACGCCCAGGGCCTTGCCGATCTCGGCGTAGTCCACCTGGTTCGCCACTTCGCCCCGAACGGTGAAGCCCGTTCCCGCGTGCTCCTGGTGACCTGTCATACCCGTGATCCTGTTGTCGAGGACGATCGTGGTGGTGGTACCCTTGTTGTAGGCAGCGTTCATGAGGGGAGCGATCCCGGAGTGGAGGAACGTGGAGTCGCCGAGGACGGCTACCATCTTTCCGAGGGCTTCCTTGCCCATTGCCTTCATGGCACCGTGCTCCATACCGGTACCGGCACCCATACAGATCGTGGTGTGAAGGGCGGAGATCGGCGGGGCGACTGCCAGAGTGTAGCAGCCGATGTCGCCGAAAACGAAGGCACCCAGTTTCTTCAGGGCATAGAAGAGCGGCCTGTGCGAGCAGCCGGCACAGAGGTTCGGAGGCCTTCTCGGCAGGTCTTCCGGTTTCACCCGGATCTTCGGGGCCTTGTAGGCTTTGCCCTTCACGGCCTGCTCGATGATCTCCGGTGAAAGTTCGTACATGTTGGGGATGATGTCCTTGCCATGGAAGACCTTGTAACCCATCGCCTTGATCTCTGTTTCAAAGAAGGGATCGAGCTCTTCGATGATCATGACCTTCTTTACCTGCTTGAAGAAATCGGCGATCATCTTCTTCGGAAGCGGCCAGACCATTCCGAGCTTCAGGAAGGAGTATTCCGGGAAGACTTCCTTGGCATACATGTAGGCGGAACCGCTGGCGATGATGCCGACGCTCTTCGAGTTGATCTCCATCCTGTTGAGCTTCGTCTTGTCCGCGAAGGCCTCGAGCTTCCGCATGCGCTCTTCGACGGCCTTTCTTCTCGGCCGGACGTGGGCGGGGACCATGACGTACTTCGGCGCCTCTTTCGGGTCAAGTCCGAGAGGGATCTTGGATTCCACCCTCTTACCCGTCTGCACCAGCGAATCGGCATGAGCGATCCTTGTAACCGTTCTCAGGAGAACGGGGGTGTCAAACTTTTCACTGATGTCGAAGGCGGCCTTAGTGAAATCAAGACATTCCTGGGCATCACCCGGTTCCAGCATGGGAACCTTGCCGAAGCGGGCCCAGTTGCGGCTGTCCTGCTCGTTCTGGGAGCTGTGGACATTGGGGTCGTCCGCCACGACGATCATGAGACCACCCTTGATACCCGTGTAGGCAAGGGTCATCAGGGAGTCTGCCGCGACGTTCATGCCGACGTGCTTCATGGATGCCATCGCTCTCGCGCCGGCAAGGGCCGCACCCGAGGCTACCTGGAGCGCCACCATTTCGTTCGGTGACCATTCAGCGTAGATCTCCGGATACGTGTCGGCAACGTCTTTGAGGATCTCACTGCTCGGTGTTCCGGGATAGGCGGCAGCGACTTTTACACCAGCTTCCCAGGCACCTCTTGCAATTGCTGCGTTTCCTTGCATTATTTCTTTCATACTACCCCCATAATGGCGTATCGCCTGGATTTTGAGTGACTAATTGCTTCACCTCCTTTAGAACGATTTTTCCTGTATTTTAACTGAGGCTTGTTAATGAATTCACGTATTATTTTCGACAGATTCAACATCCTTTGTCAAGTAATATCGTTACGGAACGCTGTCCGATGCCAGGAAATCCACGATACCCCTGCACCCCTCCAATCCTTGCCTGATATTTTCGAGGGATATCCGCTCGTCTCTTCCATGCATTCTCATGTGTTCCTCCTTCGTGAGGGTCACGGGGAAGAAGCCGTAGGCGGGGACGCCGACGTCCCTGAAGTACCTGAGATCCGTCGCACCGGTGGTAACGAAGGGAAGGACCGGGATCCGTCCTTTCAGCGACGTGATACAACTCTTTACGCCCTGAAAATAGACCGTGTTGTACCGTGAAGGCCCGGGCTCGCCGATCTTCTCCCCGATGCGCTCTATCACAACCTCCTCTCCCGCAAGCTGCCGCACCTTCCGGAAGAACCTTTCGTGGGTTTCCCGGGGAAGGAGTCTCGCATCGAAGGTCGCCGAGGACTCGGTGGGTATGACATTCACCTTTTCGCCTCCCCGGAGCATCGTGAGCGTCACGGTGTTCCTGAGGATGGCGTTGTAGATCTCGTTGCCCTCGAGCGTGTTCCTCCACTTCGGTATCTTCAGGGCCTCCGTGAGGCCGGGGAATTCAGCTCCCCCTATCCTTCTTCCCTTCAGTATGCCTCCGAGATAGGCCGATGTTATCGGCATTGCCTTGAGGGGCCACCTGTGGGACAGGATCCGATGTGCGGCTTCGACGACCTTTTCATTGGCATTGTCTCCGTGGGGCATTGATCCATGCCCTCCGGTCCCCTTCGCTTTTACAATGAACTGGCCCAACTTCTTCTCTGTGACCGACACCTGGGCGTGGACGAGTCCGTCCTCCTCAATGAGACAGCCACCCTCGCTCAGGACGAAGGAAGCATCCTTAAGACCCGGGATCCTGTCGAGCATGAACTCCATCCCGTAGGAGCCGCCCACCTCTTCGTCGCAGGTGGCGAGAAAGATGATATCCCTTTTCGGGGTGATGCCTCGTTGCGCCAGATCCACGAAAGCAAGGAGCTGGCATATCACCTGCGCCTTCATGTCGATCGCTCCTCTGCCATAGACATAGCCATCCTTGATCTCGCCGCCGAAGGGATGGACCGTCCATTCCTCCTCTCTGGCGGGAACGACGTCCGTATGCCCGAGCAGGATGATGGGCCGCCCCTTTTCCCTGCCCTTTATCCGTGAGATGATGTTGGCCCGTGAAGGGGCGGACGAATATATCTCGGCCTCCAACCCTTCACGCCTGAGGGCGTCCTCGAGAAAGAGCGCCGCAGCCTCTTCTCTCCCGGGTGGGTTCGTCGTGTCTATGCGCAGAAAATCCCTTATGAGTGATACCGCTTCATCGAAAGTCTTCATGATATGTCCTGTTTTTCCCTTCCGCTTTTGCCCGGTAAAGGTTGTCGTCGGCCTCCTTGATGAGGTCATTCTCCAGCCGTCCCGGTGCGTAGGAAGCCAGTCCGGCACTCACCGTCACATGGATCCGATCGCCGCCGGGATCAATGACGGCGCTGCCGACGGCGGTCCGCAAGCGCTCGGCAACCACCAGGGCCTTGTCGAGACCGGTTTCCGGAAGGATGACGAGGAATTCCTCTCCGCCATACCTGCCCAGTCTGTCGATGCTTCTCAGGTTCTCCTTCATTGTACGCGTGATATCCCTCAGGACCTGGTCGCCGGCCAGGTGGCCGTGCCGGTCGTTGACGGTTTTAAAGTCGTCCACATCAAAGAGGATGACCGAGAAGGAGGAGTCGTACCGTTTCGCACGCTCGATCTCGGCCGCGAGCTCGCCTACTATGCAGGCATGATTGAAAACACCCGTCAACCCGTCATGCCGGGACAGGGTCCTGATCTCTTCAAAAAGGCTTATTTTTTCGAGGGTAAGGGCTATGTGGGAACAGAAACGGGTGAATATCGATGCCTCCTCCTCGTTGAACGGTGCCTGCCTGTACAGCGCGGCATATCCGTAGAGACGGTTCGCTGCCTTGAGCTCCGTCACAACCGATGCGGATCCGGGAACACCCTGACGGGGCTCCTGGTCACCCCGGCCCGCGAGCACGGAGATCATTGACCGCTGGAGCTCGGCGTCACCGGAGGCCTCGGGGAAGATGTGTATGTCCGCCTCGCGTCCGCCCACAAGCATCGTGCCGAAAGAGTCAAATTCGAGAAAGCTTCCGAGGAGCGTGTAAGCATTCCTCAGCACGAAGGCCGGATCCTCAGTCTCGCCGATCATGTGCTGGAGGTTCTTGAGGAACTCCAGCTCGAGGATGTTGATCTTCTCGCGGCGGAAACGCTCGTCGACCTGAGCCGTCAATTCCTCGGTCCTGAGCACTTCCCTGTAATGGTCCATGCTGTTGTTCACAATGTGGTAGAGTTCCTCGAAGCTTTTGAAAGGCTTTGTGAGCAGGGCATAAGCACCGTTGCTCAGCGATTCCAACCGTTCCCTCTCCTCCGCGTATCCCGTCATCATGATGACCGGTATGCGACGGTCGATCTTCTTTATCTCCTTGAGGATCTCTATTCCCGAGATGCCGGGGAGGACAATATCGCACAATACCGCGTGAGGTCTTTTGTCCGCAAGCTCCCTGGGGAGGTCGGGCATGCTCTCGTAGGTATAGACCTCCAGACCGAACTGTTGCAGGAATTCCTGCAACACGGCGAGCAAAGTCACCTCGTCATCTATGATGATCAGACGCTTTTCAGGAGACATTCCGGGCCGCAGCTCTGACGTCCGTCAATCCTTGCCCTGTATGATGCATCGCCGGGCCTCTCAAACGGAAATGACCTCTTTGACCTCCGGGATCTCCTGCTTGAGCTGTTTCTCAACACCCATCTTCAGCGTCATTGTGCTCATGGGGCAGCTTCCGCACGCGCCCTGCAGCTTGACCTTCACGACGCCGTCAGTGACATCGACAAGCTGAATATCTCCCCCATCCCTCTGCAAAAGGGGTCTGATCTTCTCGAGTACCTGTTCGACTCTTTCTTTCATCTCGTCTTCCTCCGTTGCCTCGTGCCGACCGGTGTCTGGGCGGCGCGCGCCTCCTGTACGCTGACCTTTATCTCTCTCGCCTCCGGTTTTTCCGACCTGGGAACCGTGATCGTGAGTACTCCCGCGTTGTATGTGGCGGAAGCCTTCTCTCCGATGACGTCCGCCGGAAGCTGGATGCTTCTCAGGAAGGATCCCTGCACCCGCTCTGAGCGGTAATATTCCTCTTCGAGGAATTCCTTCTCCCGTTTACGTTCACCCTCGACGGTCAGCTTGTCATCGAGGATGGTGATATTCACTTCCGCCGGATCTATCGCCGGTATGTCCATGATGATCACGATGTCGCCCTTTCTCTCCACCACGTCGACGGCAGGAAGCCAGTCGGCCTCGCGCAGGGTGGGAAACCCGGCCTCGCCGAAGAATTCCTCGAACACCCGGTCCATCTCTTCCCTGAGGGACGGGAACTTTGTCTCCCACATGGACTTCCACGGTGTCAAAGGCATATAATACCTCCTGTCATGAGTCCTTCCGGTCGGCTGTTTCTCTCTTCCAGAAGCTGACAATGCCGGATTGGTGGAAGACGAGCTCCACGAGTTCCCACCCCGAAGCCCCCATGTTATTGAGCAGACCGGAAAGATTCTCCAGCTGTTCGGCCCCGACGTCGTGTACCTCGCATTCCCCACCGGGCCTGCACGCGTAGACGATGCTGTTCTCCTCCTCGACATCTACGCCGCTCTGCTTCAGTTCTTCCATGGAGTAGATCCTGACGGTATATTCGTATTTCTTCATGGGTCTACCTCGTCCCGTATAATGTTTGCTCTATTATAGTAAACCATTGTGTGATATTTTTAAAGTGTCATGACAGATTTTCCATCCTACATAAACCTTCACAGGGAGGGCATCCTCGGGGAGAGGCTGGAGGAACTTCTCCGCCTTGCCTCCCCCTGCACGCTCTGCCCAAGGCAGTGCATGGCCGACAGAACGGGTAATGACCGGGGTTACTGTCAGGCCCCGTATTCCCTCTATATTTCCTCTGCATCACCCCATTTCGGAGAGGAAGAACCACTCGTGGGGACGGGCGGTTCGGGAACGATATTCATGACACACTGCAATCTCAGATGTGGATTCTGTCAGAACTACGACATCAGTATCCGGGGAGACGGCGTGAGCTGTTCCGCCGATGCGCTCGCGGATGTGATGATGGACCTTCAGGGCAAGGGTTGTCACAACATCAATTTCGTGACCCCCACCCATTACGTTCACCAGATCGTCAAGGCCCTTCCCCGGGCTATACAGAAAGGCCTCACCATTCCTCTCGTTTACAACAGCGGCGGATATGATTCGGTTGAGGTCATAAGGCTCCTTGACGGCATCTTCGACATTTACATGCCGGACATCAAGTTCCTCGACCCGGCCCTGGCAGCCCGTTACTGCCAGGCGGAAGACTACCCGTCGGTGGTATGGGAAGCCGTGAAGGAGATGCACCGTCAGGTGGGAGACCTCATAACCGATGACAGGGGCATTGCAGGGCGGGGACTTATTATCAGGCATCTCGTCATGCCGGGTGCATCAGCCGATACGCGAAGGGTGCTTGGCCGGATAGCCGCCGAGCTTTCGCCTGATTCCTACGTCAACATCATGGCCCAGTACTATCCCTGTCACCGGGCCGGTGAGTTTCCCGAGATATCACAAGGGCTCTCAGCGGCTGAATATCAGGAGGCGATCCGCCATGCACGGTCCATAGGCCTCACTCGGGCTTCCCGGCGTTGATCCTCCGGCCGAGGACGGCATCGGCCCTGACGATCTCCTGCGGGTCCCTGCCTGTTATCTCCCAGGAGTAGGATCCTTTTCCGTCCTTGCGGAGCTTGATCTTTATGTCGCCTCTCAGGCTCTTTCGTATCTCTTCCAGTTCCTTCCCGTAGCGTGCCTCCGCCGCCGGCTGAATCTTCGCTGTCTCCGGGACGCCTCTGTCCCGGCCGCACCCGCAGAGGGCGCCCCACATAATGACCGCGACGGCCGCGGTCTTCACCATGGTATCCATTCTTCACTCCTTGGAAAGAGTCTCTGCGGTCCCTGAGGACCGGTGAGATATTACTTCTCTTCTCTCGATATGGTCCCGCCTCCCGACAGGAACATAACTTTTTGGGTTATCAAATGAATGCACGATGGTGTATCTTGTTTACGGAGGTGTTTCGATGACGGCATCTGCCCGGTTCGCCGTGACCCCCGAGAAGGAAAAGTCCCTTCGGGAGAGAATGGAGCGGCTGGGGATAGAAGAAAAGGACATACTGGAAAAGTTCGTGCGCTCCCGCGGCCACGGCGGGCAGAACGTGAACAAGACCTCGACCTGTGTCTATCTGAAGCACATACCCTCAGGCATCGAGGTCAAGTGCCAGCAAGAGCGCTCCCAGGCACTCAACAGGTTTCTGGCGAGGCGCATCCTTGCCGACAAGATCGAGGGCATCGCCCTGGGAAATGAGAGCAGAGAACAGCAACTGCGCGAAAAAATACGGCGTCAAAAGAGGAGACGCTCAAGAAGGGCCAGGGAAAAGGTTCTTCATTTCAAGCACCTGACGGCGGAGAAGAAGAGCTCGCGCTCCTTCCGGCCGGATCGTTCCGACTATCCCGGCGAAGATTGACGTTCCCCCGTTAAGATTTGCTCATCCCCTGCCGATAATCAATAGTACGCCATGAGCCTGAATGCCGCATCGAAAGAGAAACCCGTTCAAAACTTCCTCACCTCTCTCATAGAAGCGTACCCTGACGCATCCATGCGGGACATCGCGGTGCTGTTCACCGATATCGTGGGGTCTACTACCTTCTTCAAGACCCATGGCGACATCCGCGGCAGGGAAATGCTGAGGACCCATCACCACATGGCCATGTCCATTGTGGAAGAGTATGGAGGGTCACTCATAAAGGAAGTGGGTGACTCTGTCCTCGTCTATTTTCCCGACCCGGTGGAGGCGCTCAAGGCCGCGATGAAGATGCAGCAGAGTTTTCTCCTCCACAATCGCGAAAGCAGCCCCGAGGATGAGATCCACGTAAGGATCGGCCTGCACCGCGGCAAGGTGATAGTGGAAGAGAAGGATATCTACGGTGATGTGGTCAATGTTGCCGCAAAGCTGACTAACCTTGCGGGCGGAGACCAGATATTCGTTTCCCATGAGGTCTATGAGTCAACCAGGGAGGACCCCCTGGTCCAGTTTGAACGCATCGATTTCTGGAATCTGAAGAATGTCCCTGACGGCCTGAGCATATACAAAGTCATATGGGAGGTTGCGGAGGTACCCGCCCCGTCGAGGAGGGTCCTCATGGTTCTCGTCACTGACCCCCTCCATCCGGAGATCCTCAGCCTGGTGGATGCTGCCGACCTGTGCCGGGGCGAAAAAGGCGACCCTCCCGAAGACGAGTGTCTTCGAATCAGCAGATCCCAGGGCGACAAGCCCGTCTTCGCATACGCCACGGCACCTGCCGCCATTCAGGCATCGAAAAGGGTGCTCTCGCGGCTTGCCGCGAGAGGCGGGGATACTCCCAACACCGTCCTGCCCGTCAAGATCTACGTAACCGGAGCCTCTGCCCGGGACGAGGAGGAGATTCTCGCAAACGGGCCCGGCGCCGAGCTTGATTCCCTGCCCTATGGCGCCGTTTATGTGTCCGCGGAGGTGTGCCGGCATATGCAGAGCCGCTACCGTGCCGGGGCCGATCCCACCGTTACGTTCGAAGCGGCAGGCAGGCTCTTCAGGATATCGGGCTCCGTGCCGGTGTTTGAAGCACCCCCGCCGTATAGCTCAGAAGGGACCGTTTCCTTGCCACAGGGCAGTTTTCCCCCCTGTTTCTATTGCGGGAGCACACATCATAAGGTCGACCACTGCCCTTCCCGGAACCTGACGGACCCCGGCAACTCGATCCGGCACCTCGGATACCTGCCAATTCAGACCATCGAGACACTCGGTGTCTTCCTTCAGAGATCGCTCCCCGCCATCGAGGCGGGCTCCGGTTCTGCTTCCGCCGGAAACGCCCAGAGCGGGGAGGAACTGGTCTCACTCGCCTTCTTCGATATTCGGTGGGTCTATCAGCTTCGCTTCTTGCGGATCCTCTGGAACAACAGCGCGGAATCATGGGAATCGGTCCGCTCCACCGCGACCGAGAACGAAGGAGGCTTCGCCTGGCTGGCACAGGACTCGCTGCGCGTCTCCAACTATGATAAGGCCCGGTCCTTTCTGAAGCTTGCTCTCGAGAGAAAGCCCCAGGATTACAAGGCCAACTGCGTATCGGGGATTCTCAACATGGAACTCGGGGACGTTCCAGCGGCGATCTCGGATTTCAGGAAGGCGTTGGAGTCCGCGGGGACGAACGTCCATAAGATCTATGCATCCCTCATTCTCGCGAGGCTGTACAAGCTGTCAGGGGACACCATGAGGTTCAGGCACATGCTTGGCGAGATATTCCGCCTCGAGGGCAATTGCATCGAGGCGGCGTACGAGGACATCCTCTTCAGACTTGAGGAGAAGGATGAAAAAGGGGCCATGAAGAGACTCGTGAGGCTCGTCAGAGGTGATCCCGACTTGTTCGCGACGGTCCTCATCGATCCCGCTCTGGCCCACTACAGGAACACGATCTACGCGCACCTGACGGAGCTCATGGCTGAAGCGAAAAATGACGCCATCTCCCATCTTGAGGACGCCCGAAAGGAACTCAATCGTTGTCGAACACTCCTGCCTATACCGGCATTGAAGACCATCGAGCCCGCCCTGCAGGAGATCGAGATATCGATACACTCGGAAAGCTACCTGGGCTGCCTCGACGTTCCCCGCCGGTGCAGTTCGATCAGGACGATGTGCAGGAACGCCATCGATGAACAGTCGCGGACACTGGCCGAGACAATGAAAGACCTGCGCGCGCGTCTGAACAAGGCCGACGCCTTCCTTAAAACCTACCGCTACTCTTATCTCGCGGACAAGCACCGCAGGCGCCTGGCCTATCTGAGACGGTCCATGGAGCGCACTGGCGATGTGCGCTACTTCGAGTCTTCGGTAGAATTCGAGAGCTGCCACCAGATGTGCCGTGAGATATCTGACGAGCTCGCCTCCGTCGAGAAAACACTGGAGGTCCTCGACCTTTCCGCCAATCTCATCCGGATGTGTCTCAGGTTCCTCAAGTATTCTTCCATCCTCTTCTCCATCGTCTTCTTCTTCGCGATATTCATATTTCCCCTCCTGTCCGACCAGATCAACATCATGCTCGCACGAATGGACATCTCCGTCTTTTCCAGCGCCTGGTCCCTTCAGAAGGCATTCCTCATCCTCGGCGGCATAACGAGCCTCATCGCAGCCTTTCTGATGACCATCAGACATGTCCTGACGGGAGACAAATAACCCTCCGTGCGCTTCAGGGTCCAAGGGAGCCGATGACGTTTGTATTCTAACCCGCAACCCGGAACCCGTAACACGGAACATGTTCTTCTGCACATTGCCCTTTACTCCACACGGCAACACTTGCTATACTAGTGCCCAATGGACGCTTTGAACCTCGACCAGCTTGCTGAACTGCTCCTTGCCGCGCTCTACGAGGAAATGACGAATTTGCGGCATACCAACTATTTCCTCTCCGTGGATGATATCGCCGCCGGTCTGGGCGTGGAGGACCACGAACAGGTTGTGGAGGCATGCCATTTACTTGAAGAAAAGAGCTATGTTCTTCTGACGTACGATCACCTGACATCGCTGAGCGCCTTTATAACTCCCATTGGTGAGAATTTCGTGCGCGATGGAGGAGAAACGGGAATAATAGCCGAATTCCAGCGGTACAAGGCTGCTGCCGGGGGCAATGAAGAGAGTTCAACCGCCCCGGTCGCCCCGTATCAACCGCCACAGGCGTCATCTTTTCAGCCGCCTTCCTCATCCGCATCGCCTCCCCCAGTACGTCCCGCCGTGGGGCAACAGGGGACAGTATTCTCGGAAGAGGCTGCCCGGCATATAATCGCCAGCATGGAACTCATCGTCCGCAACGATCCGTCATTGTCAGAGGCCGCGAAGAGCGATCTTGCCATAGACTTGAGAACCCTGGAGCTTCAACTGTCGAAAGATTCCATCAAGAGACCTCTGGCGGAAAGCATCACCGCGGACCTCAAGGCGGTCCCCGCTCTGGCGCCGCTCGTTGATTTCCTCTTTACCATGAAGAAGGTCGGCTGACCCTGCTTCCGGATGGACGGATGGACCTGAGCCGGGACATTCCCGATTGACATCCCTTCCTCTTGTGCTGTATCATCATTGAAAAGATTATGTTTTCCGAGACGATAACACCTCAGAAGATCCTCATCATCGATGATGACCGGTCGGTGCGGCTGGTTCTGGGCACCCTGCTCAGGAAGAACGGTTTTGTGCCCCTCGAGGCGTCGGGAGGCCAGGAGGGGATATCTTCCCTGAGGAAAGAACATCCCCTGTGTGTTCTTCTCGACCTCAAAATGCCGGGAATGGACGGCATAGAAACGCTGCACGCACTCAAGAAGATAGACCAGTTCGTTCCGGTGATCATCATAACGGGCTACGCGGACATCCCCACGGCTGTGCAAACGATCAAACTCGGCGCCTATGATTTTCTGACAAAACCCCCTCAGGTCGACAAGCTCATCCTGACGATAAAGCGTGCTATCGAGGCTTATTCGCTGCAAGAGGCGCTCAACCAGCTCGATGACACGATGCTGGGTTCCCTGGAATCGCTCTTCGGCAGAAGCGATGCCATGAAGAGCGTTATCAACCACATACGCCAGGTATCGAAGACGGATTTCTCCGTCATCATACAGGGAGACACGGGAACGGGAAAGTCCGTGGTGGCCCAGGCCATACACGATTTGAGCAAAAGAGCCAGGAACCCCTTCCAGGCCGTGGACGTCGGGGTGATACCGGAGAACCTTATAGAGAGCGAGCTCTTCGGTCACGAGAAGGGAGCGTTCACGGGGGCGGACAGGAAAAAGACGGGTTTCTTCGAGATAGCGCACAAGGGGACTCTCTTCATCGACGAACTGGAGAACACGCCCCCGCTCCTTCAGAGCAAGCTCCTCAGGGCCGTCGAAGAAAAGAGGATCTACCCCATAGGGAGCACCAAGCCCGTCGATGTCGATGTGAGGATCATCGCCGCGTCCAATGCGGACATCAAGGACGCCGTCCGGGAGAGGCAGTTTCGCGAGGATCTGTTCTTTCGGCTCAGCGAGTACATGATCACCATACCGAGGTTGTGTGACCGACCCTCCGATATACCATTCCTCGCGATGAAGCTGATGACCGCGGCTTCGCACGAATTGGAGAAGCAGATGCGTGAACTGACACCTGAGGCCGCTGAACTGCTCATAACCTATCCGTGGCCCGGAAACATCCGGGAGCTCAAGAACGTGATCCGCAGGGCGGTGCTCACCTGTCGCGAGGGGGTCATCAGACCCGAGGACATCGAATTTATCGTAGGGGATACGGTGGCCCGCCGGGACAACGGCACTTTCATTATGCCCCTCAAGCAGGTTGCCCTCAAGGCTACGCGCGAGGCGGAAACGGAGGTGATCAAGCGGGCGCTCACGATCACCGGCGGCAACAAATCCCGGGCCGCAAAACTCCTCGAGATAGACTACAAGACCCTCCTCACCAAGGTGAAGGACTACGGAATATCTTAGGAACGGTCTTGTCCTCCCGAAACGGTTCTTTCTGTGACTTTTCGTATGGAATTGATTCCATAGTTATGGAATTGATTCCATAATAATCGGCCCCCGGACTTTCCCCTCCATAATCATATCAATGGGTTACGTGTTGGCACGGTTATTGCTATATTGAATGACATGGTTGATCTTTATGCCACATGTGACTCAATACTGACCTCCACCGGCGAAGCTTCTTGCGTGCAGGGATTGGGAGACATCCCCGTTTCCCAAACAAAACTCGCCATAAGCAACACAAGACTGGTAGATCATGCCCCCCAATACGTCTACCGTTTTCTCCCCCTGCCACAGAAGCTTCGCCACCCCCCAATAAATCTCAGGGCCAACGGTTATATACATGCGGCTTTTCAAGAGGAGGATGTTCCCGGCGCGAGCATCCTTGATCAGACAACCGACATCCTCCTCTTCCTTTCTATATGACCACCCCGGACAAAAGAAACGGAACCGTTACTCTGCGGAAAGACCCTATCGACAGGGACGTGCATGCGAGCCCTGCCCGTTCAGCCCGGGTCCTCATATCCGGGGATGTCGGTCCAACGGTGCAGTTTCTGGAATCATCTGTCCGGGCCTGGGGATACGAGACGATCGTCCTTAACGACAGGGAGCTTCTCCATCACATGGAACGGGAGGTCCGCCCTACCCTTATCATCCTCGATGGAGCCATGCAGGGAGTGGATAGCGTGGCCCTGTGCAGGCGCATCCGTCTCTCACGACACACGGCCGGGACCTACATCATACTCATGACAGCCGATGCGCCAGACGCGGAGGCATTTGCCCGTCCCCCGTCGGGACCTGACGATCTTCTCCCGCGGTCCCGCGCGAGAGGGGAGCTCGAGACCCGCCTCAGGACCGGCCTGCGCGTCATGGATCTCGAAACCAGGGTGTCAGAGCTCGTCACGCATCTGGCACGAGCGGAGAACAAGATCAGGAGACTCGGCGGCCTCTTGCCCATATGCTCTCACTGCAAGAAGATACGTGATGACTCCGGATACTGGAATGAACTGGAGAAGTACATCAGTGACCATTCCGACGCCGAGTTCAGTCACGCCATATGCCCCACGTGTCTTGTCAAATACTACCCGGACGTGACAGATGGATGCCTGTAAGATCCTCGACAACGAGCATGCGGTGCACCGCACCATACCGGCGGAGCTTCTGGGAGAAACAGCTCTGGCCCTGATCAACGCCACCGATGAACTGGTGGTCCTCGCGGGTCAGGACGGTAATATCATAGCCCTCAATAACAAGTTTGCCGCCAGATATGAAGCCGGTGGCCAGTCCCTCGTGGGTTCGTGCGTCTACGACGTTCTGACCGGAGATCTTTCAGGAAAGATAAGAGATACGGTCCTCAAGGTGCTCAAGGACGGAAAGAGCGCAAAGCTTGAGGCAAGGACCAATGGTTCATGGATGGAGGTGGAGCTTTATCCCATCCCCGACAGTAACGGGAATGCCGGCAAGATTGCCATATTCATGCGCGACATCACCAGGGAGCGCCGCTACGAGGAAGCCCTTCGGGAAAGTGAAAAGAAGTACCGCCAGATCGTCAACACGGCGAGCGAGGGCATCTGCGTGGCCGACGAGGCTTTCAGGATCACCTTTGTCAATGCCCAGGCCCAGAAGATGTTCGGTTGTTCCGAGGAGGAGATGATCGGGAAGTCCCTTGACCATTTCATATCCGAGGAAGACCTGGAAGATCACTTCGAGAAGAGGCAGCGCAGGCAGGAAGGGTTGTCCGACCAATACGAGCGCCGCTTCAGAAGAAATGACGGGCAATCCCTCTGGGTCAACGTATCCGCCAGCCCGATCCTGAACAGGAAAAACCGTTTCGTGGGTTCCATATCCCTCTTCACCGACATCACGGCACGCAAGCAAATGGAAGACGAACTCCTCAATTTCAGAAAACTGGAGTCTGTTGGCATCCTTGCCGGAGGTATCGCCCACGACTTCAATAACCTCCTCATGTCCATGCTGGGGTACATCTCCCTTGCCAGGATGTACCTGCCCGAATCTGAAGCGAAGGCCCGGGAGAAGCTCAGCGAGGCCGAGAAGACCATCGACAGGGCGAAAGAGCTTACAACGCAACTCCTGACGTTCTCGAAGGGCGGAAGCCCCCTCAAGAAGACCCTCCACCTTCAGCCCATTATCCGCGAGGTATCGAGGATATCCTTGTCCGGCTCGCGAGTGAAGTGCCGGTACAGCTTTCAGGAGAACCTGTGGCCGGTCGAAGCTGACGAGACCCAGATCCGGCAGGTTGTCCATCAACTTGTCCGCAATGCCCGGGAGGCTATGCCGGAGCATGGCGGTTCCCTTTCCATATCTGTCCGGAACAGGGCGTTGCAGACAGAGCCTGGAACGTTCCTGCCCACCGGGGACTACGTGGAGCTTTCCATTTCAGATACGGGCAAGGGTATCGCCAGGGAGCATCTCTCGCAGATCTTCGACCCTTACTTCACCACAAAGGACTTCGGGCCCCAGAAAGGAATGGGGTTAGGCCTTGCCGTGTGCTACTCCATCATAAAGAAGCACGGCGGCCAGATAGAAGTGGAGTCGCAGGCAGGGGAAGGGGCAACCTTCACTGTGTACCTCCCGGCCCACAAGACAGAGCCATTGAAGGCGGAGCCCGACGAAAAGGCCCGGACCGAACCCGTGGCCAGGACCTCCCTCAAGGTCCTTATTGCCGACGACGAACAGTCGATCCTTCAAACAACGACGATGCTGCTCAGACACCTCGGCCATGAGGTCACGGGCGTCGCCGACGGAAGGCAGGCCATCGATCTCTACCGCACCTCGAAGGAGGCGGGTTCGCCCTTCGATGTGGTGATCCTGGATCTCATCTCTCCCGGCGGGCTCGACGGCGTCGAGATACTCAAGGAACTTCTCGCAATAGATCGCGGTGTCTCGGCCATCCTGTCAAGCGGCTACCCCAACGACCCCCAGATAGTCAACCACAAGGAGCACGGCTTCAAGGGTGTTCTCGTAAAACCATACAGGATAGAGGATCTCAACCTGGCGCTGAAGATGGCTAAGGGACAGGCAACAGATAATAATAGGTCATAGGTGATGGGTCATAGGTGATGGGAGGATACGGTCTTTCCCATAACCTATGACCTATCACCTATGACCCGATTGTCTTTTTCTACCCGCTTTCCCTCATAACTATACCGGCTATGTGGTCGAGGGAGGCCACGGTCTTGACGGCGCCGAGCTTGATGGCCTCCTTGGGCATGCCGAAGACGATGCATGTCGCTTCGTCCTGGGCAACGGTGTAGGCGCCGGCATCTTTCATTTCCAGCATCCCCTTGGCCCCATCGTCGCCCATCCCCGTCATGATGACGCCAACGGCGTTCTTCCCGGCGTAGCGCGCCGCCGACCGGAAGAGCACGTCGACGGAAGGCCTGTGACGCGATACCAGTGGTCCGTCCTTTACCTCGACATAGTATCTCGCCCCACTTCTCTTGAGGAGGGTGTGCTTGTTGCCCGGAGCGATGAGGGCGCGTCCCCGGACCACCGTGTCGTCGTTCGCGGCTTCCTTGACGGAGACGCGGCATATCCCGTCGAGCCTCCTTGCAAAGGCGGCCGTGAAATGTTCCGGCATGTGCTGGACGATCACCATTCCCGGCGCGTCGAGGGGCAGGGCCTCGAGGAAGGATTTGAGCGCCTCCGTTCCGCCTGTCGACGCACCCACGACGACGACACGCTCCGTTGTCTGGATCATGGCGCGGGAATTCGGCTTCTCGATGACGGCGTCGGCGGTGAGTTTCGGCTCCACCTTGATGAAGCCGTTGTTCTTCCTGGCGCGCCCGAGGCGTGCCTCAGCTGCCGCCTTTACCGTATCGCAGATGATGACCTTCGATTCCTCGAGGTACTGCTTCACACCCATCCGGGGTTTCTCTATAATGTCCACCGCGCCGTATTCCAGCGCCTTCATCGCCGTCTCGGAGTTCTTCTCCGTGAGGCTCGAGCACATGACAACGGGGATGGGCTTCTGGGTCATGATCTTGTGAAGGAAGGTGATGCCGTCCATTCGCGGCATCTCAACATCGAGGGTTATAACATCGGGGACAACGCGTTTCATGATATCCGCTGCCACAAAGGGGTCCCTCGCCGAGCCAACCACCTGCAGTGCCGAGTCCGATCCAAGGACCTCTTCAAGCACCTGCCTCACTACCGCTGAATCGTCTACGATCAGGACTTTGATCTTCTCTGCCATGATGCCTCCACTTACGCCCTGTTCATGCTGTTTTTTTGATCGTGGCTTTTGTACCGGTCTTCCTGTACACCGTCGGTGCTACCTGTTCGAGGGGAAGGTCCATGCCGAATAGTGTCTCTGAATGGCCCATGAAGATGTACCCATTGGGCTTCAGACATCTGCAGAACTTGTTGAGAAGCTTTTCCTGCACCGTCTTGTCGAAATAGATGATAACGTTCCTGCAGAAGATGACGTCTATCTTCTCGCGGAAGCCGAAATCGCCGTCCATGAAATTGAGCCTCCGAAATGTGACACGGGACCGTATCTCCGGGGCTATCCTGAAGAGCCCCGCTCCGGCGTTCCTGCTCCTTAACAGGAACTTCTTCTTGATATCCATGGGTATGGGCGCCACACGGTCTTCCTCGTAGATGGCTTTCAGACCCCTTTCCAGGACGCGCCGTGAGATATCGGTCGCGACGATCTGAAAGGGCAGCGGCTCCGCACCCACCGTATCCGCGAAGTCCTGCACCACCATGGCGATGGTATAGGGTTCCTCTCCGCTGGAGCACCCCGCGCTCCAGATGGTCAGCTTGTTCGAAAGAGTGAACCGGTCACTCTTCAGAAGCGTGGGCAGTACCCTGGAGGTAAGGTAGTTGAAGTGAGCCGGCTCTCGGAAGAAGTCCGTCTTGTTCGTCGTCACCTCGTCGATCATGTTCGTGAGCTCGCCGCTTCTCCCTTCGTCGCTGAAAAGGAACGTGCAGTACTCCTCGAAGGACCTCATACCCAGCTTGCGAAGCCTCTTCTGAAGCCTTCCCTCGAGCATAACCTTCTTCACGGGGGTGATTTTGATGCCCACCTGACTGTGAATGAATACGGTCAACTGGTCGAAGAGCTTGCTCGACAGTCTGACGGAGCCGTAATCGGCGTTCCTGCCTCGTGCATCGTCGGGGGGCGCCATCGCCGGATACCTCCTATCCCAGAACTTTTTTTACAACCGCCAGGAGCTGATCGGGCTTGAAAGGTTTCACTATCCAGCCCGTGGCGCCGGCGCTCTTGCCTTCCTGCTTCTTGCTGTCCTGGGATTCCGTCGTCAGCATGATGATGGGTATAAACTTGTACTCGGCCTTGTTTCGGACCTCCTTGATGAGTCCTATCCCGTCGAGGTTGGGCATGTTGAGGTCCGTCACGATCATATGGACCCCCGAGCCGCCGAGTTTGGACAGAGCGTCCTGTCCGTCGCTTGCCTCAACCGTCTCGTAGCCCGCGTTCTTCAGGGTGAAACTGACCATCTGGCGGACACTGACAGAATCATCGACAGTCATGATACGTTTCGTCACCGCACTCCTCCTTGTACATCAAGATACATATAGTATAGATCCACGGTGTTCATCATCAAAAAAGCTCCACATTATCGCCAAGATCATCGTCGCCGACGAGATCCTCTTCCGGCGGCGCAGGCGTCGCATCGCCCCTTTCCTTACCGGCAAAGGGGATAACATTCGATGCCACGCTCTGGTGGATGAGCCTCTCTCTCTGCATCGTGTACCTGCTGGCGATGTATTCCAGGGACAGGCCCCGGGCCTTTTCGAGCTCCTCACGGGACACGGCGCCTCTTGCCGCGGCGATGACCTCATCAAAGAGTACCGCGAGACCCGACACCTCCCGCCTCAGGTCCCTGTGGACGGAGATGTTCTCGATCGTCTCCTCGATGAGGCCGGACAGGTTCCGGCTGCCGCCCTCTATCTCATGCACAAGCCCCATGACCCCGTCGTTCATGTCCTTGAGTTCGTCAAGCAGCCCCGACAGCTCGCCGATGATACTGCGGCTGTCGGAGTCCCCGTCGCCGGCCCTCTCCCTCACGGCGGCCTGAAGCCCCTGCGTCGCAGCAACGACCTCCCTGAGGAGCTCGGAGATGGTGGTCTTCTGTGAAGTGGCATCTATGGAAAGGTGCCATATCGCCTCCGCGATAACCCCGAGCGGCGCGCCCTCGACCCCTGTGTGGGCCGACTTGACGCGGGCGTTGACTGCGATGAGCTCGATCTCCTCGCCGATCTCCTCGATGTCGTCAACGAGCCCTGAGATCGTCGAGACGGCGGAAGAGAGCTCTCCCATGGCATCGACGAACTCACCCTCCGCCCGGCCCGTGTCTTCGAGTCTGCCGATGACCGCAGTCGTCCCCGACTCTATATTGGACAGAAAGGTGCTCGCGATGAGGTCGGTCCCTCCCGTGATCTTCTGGATATCGTCCAGAATCCTGAAGACATTCTTCACGACGCCCCGGAGGTTATCGACGATAGCGTCCACCGCGTGGACGAACTTGCCTTCGGCATCGGCGAGCTGGGCCTTTTGCAGCTCGCAGGCAATGGCGGCCTCCGCCACGAGGTCCGATGCGTAAGGCGCGTCGTCCTCCCCCCGTGATGTTTCATGCAGTTTCCCTTCCATCGAGGCGAGGACATCCCTGATATGCTCCACCTGCTGGCGGGTTATATCGTGGAACTGCATGGACATGACGACCTCGCCGACCTGTTTCGACGTCGCGTTGAATCGGTTCAGCATGGAATCGGCGGCGGTGAACGAAAGGTCGTGCCTGCTCTCGAGCAGCTCGATGCTCGATCGTATGCTTCCGAGCACCTCGCTGATGTAGCCCCTGCTCTTCTCGTTGATGGCGACGATCCTTGTGAGGGTTGCCTCGGTGAGTGACATCAGCGAGCGCCGGTGGCTCTCGATGCCCGCCGACTTATCGTGGATGAGAGCGGAAAGCTGCTCCACGTCACCTGCCAGGTTAATAAAATCACTCTCCATCTTCTTCAGCTGGGCACTCTCGATCTTCGTCGATATGGCAAGTATCTTCAGCGTCTTGACGATCTTGCGGAAATTCGCGAGGGGATCGCCGACGCGGGAGACCGCGGTGTGAACGTCGTTGAGGGCGGCCACGCCTGACGAGAACCTGTTGTCGGAGCCCCCGATATGCCTGTCCATCCTCTCAAGAATCTCGCGGAAGCGGCCTATCGTGCCTTTCATGACGGAACTGTCGAGCATGCCGACCAGTGATGAAGCCTGATGCGATATCTTCTCCACTTCCCTGTACACTTCGTTGAGACGGGACCCTATGAAAAGGAACTGTTCCTCCGTCCCCGGGATCAGCCGACCCACCCGGGCTGCCAGTCCTTCAATCCCACTCCTGATGTCATCCATAGATCCCGACCCTTCCTCGCTTCATCGGTTCATTTCTCTGAGGGTAAACCCCTGACGCTTCCATACTGTAAATTGTCGCTGTTCGCGGGGATAACTTAAGGAGAGAAAAGCGGTTCCAGGGTTCAAGAGTTCAAAAGTCCAAGTGGGCAAGAGACCGTTTGGAACCGCCGGGTGTCAGGGGCAAGAGAACAGGGTTCAGGAGGGGTCTTCGGCCCCTCCTGAACCCTGCAGATTATCTCATCCTGTCCCCTTTTCTCTATTCGAAAGAGAAGTCGAGGAACATTACTTCCTGGGTGCCGTTGCCTACGGAGAAATTGAAGGGGAGCTGGACTATGGGCAGGGTGGTGATGAAGTTGAGCTCGATCTCCTTGCCCACAATGACCATCGGGATGGCCGCCTTGAGGTTGATCCCGGCCTTCTCGAACTCCTTCCGCGCCTGGCCTGATATGATGTTCGTCAGCTCGCCGATGGCATCGACCACATCGGAATTGATGGCTGACGATTCGTCTCCGATGAGGGTTTTGTATATGAAGAGCGCTCCCTTGTCCTGGAAGCTTATGGTGATAGTGCCCTTCCGGTCGCCGACGAGGCCCATTATGCCCGTCACCTCGCCCGAGGTCGTGCGGTTCGTCTTGATCACCGGTTTGCTTAACGTCACCTCAATGCCCAGCATAGTCCTGAATACCGACTGTGCCGCCATAATGAAAGGGTTTATGTATTTGACATCCATGCCTGCCTCCGGCGCTGTATTATTTACCGACCTTGGCTTTCGCCTTGTCTATCGCTTCCCTGAGCTTCTCGGGGGTGAAGGGTTTGACAATATAGTTGTCCACACCCGACTTGATGGCCTCCATGATGTTGTCCTTCTGGGCCTCCGCCGTTACCATGATGAAGGGGATCTTCTTGATGTTATCGTCGTTCTTGCACGCCTTGAGGAACTCGATGCCCGTCATTTCCGGCATTATCCAGTCGCTTATAATGAGATCGACGGTGTCCCCTCCAAGGACGGTGAGGGCATGTTTGCCATTTTCCGCTTCCAGGACGTTTTCGATGTTTATCTGCTTCAGAACATTCTTGATGATCTTCCTCATCGTCGCAAAATCGTCAACAACGAGCACTTTCATTGATAACCTCCGTTGCTTGCTGGGTTTGGTTCCATTCTAAACTAATTATGGTTATCGTGCAAAGCGGAATTTACTTAATGCACAATCGATAATTCAGTCAAGAAGAACAGGAATTTTCAGGCGATTCTATTTGTCATCGGCACAGGAAATCTTGTAAGATTTCATACGAAGGGAGCATCTTCTCCGCAGTTATTGTCTCGATGGATGGTGAAATGACTGAACAGGACTTATTGAAGACCCTCGAAAACTACGGGCAGCATCACATTCTCGACCACTATCGATCTCTCACCTCACACCAGAGGGGCATGTTCCTCGAGAACAACCGCGATCTTGATATCCGCCTCGTCCTCAAGCTTCACCGGCAGTTCACGAAGGGGGTCAATTCCCCCCGCATTGGCGACATCAGTCCTCCCGCCGTCGTGTGTATACCCCGAACCTCCCGCGAAGAGGACGAAGCCCTCAACGCCCGGTCCATTGGAGAGTCCCTTGTCGCACGCCAGAAGGTGGCCGTTCTCGTCGTGGCCGGTGGACAGGGCTCGCGCCTGGGCTTTGAAGGACCCAAGGGCACGTTTCCTCTCTCGCCGGTCAAAGGGAAGACACTCTTCCAGCTTTTTGCCGAGCAGGTGCGATCTCTTTCGGTGCGTTTTGGCGTGACGATACCCTTTTTGATCATGACAAGCACCGATAATCACGAGGACACCGTCCGGTTCTTCCAGAGGAACCGTCATTTCGGCCTCCCTCCCGACTCGCTACACTTCTTCTCCCAGGAGGTCCTTCCCGCCGTCTCACCCGACGGCAAGCTCATCCTCCGGGACAAGGTGCACTTCTATACGAGCCCGAACGGCCACGGAGGGTCGCTGAAGGGCCTCTCGGACAGCGGTATCCTGGCAAAACTTATCGCCGCCGGCTACGAGGAGCTCTTCTACTGCCAGGTAGACAATCCACTCGTCAGGATCGCCGACCCCGTCTTTCTCGGTCACCACGCCCTGGCGCAGGCCCAGGTGTCGACGAAGGTCGTGCGGCGAAGGAGTGTTGATGAGAAGGTCGGCGTATACCTCGACGTCAACGGAAGGCAGGCCGTCATCGAGTACAGCGACCTCGATGAGAGCTACATGCGAGCCCTCGATGAAAAGGGCGAAATACTCTACTGGGCCGGGAATACGGCCATTCATGTTTTTTCCCTTTCCTTTATCAGGGACCTCAACAGGGATGGTTTTGCCCTGCCCTACCACTGCGCCAGGAAATCAGCCTACGTGGCCTTTTCCGACTGGGAGCCGGCGAATATCGACGTGTGGAAGTTCGAGACCTTCGTCTTCGACGCCATACCGATCGCGGAAAGCTCCTGCTGTATGGAGGTCGTCCGGGAAGAGGAATTTGCGCCCGTAAAGAACAAGGAGGGCCCCGATTCCCCCGATACTGCCCGGCAGGCGCTCATCGATCTGCACCGCACCTGGCTAGAAAAGGCAGGCGTCGAGTTTCCTCCCGATGCGAGGGTGGAGATCAGCCCCCTGTTCGCCCTCACCCCGGAAGAGGCGGCGGAAAAGCTCCGGACCAGAAAAGTGGTCGTGTCACCGGACATATATATAGAATAAAGGTGATGGGTTATGGGTTATGGGTGATGGGGACAAGACCCCAACACTCCCACCCCCCCCAACGGTTCCAACGCTTCCAACGGCTCTAACGGCTCTAACGGTTGAAGCGGTTCTAACGGTTCAAACCGTCTTTTCCCCCACCCTGTGTAGTTTCATGAAATTCGTTCTGCTTTGTTCGGCGATCGGGTGACCCGCCACGAGGACGATGACATCTCCCTCCTTCGCGAAGCCCGCTTCCATCATGAACCTGTCCACCTCCCCGATCATCCTGTCCGTACTTGCCAGTCTTCTTACCTGGTAGGGAATCACGCCGCGATAGAGCTTCATTCGCCGTACCACGGAGGCGTCCGGAGAGAGTGCCACAACAGGCATGTCGGGTTTGAACTTCGAGATGAGCAGTGCTGTGAAGCCCGTCATCGTGAAGGCCACGATACACCGCGCTCCGGTGTCCTGTGCCGCGCGTGAAGCCGCCTCGGCAACGGCACCCGGGAAATCGAACAACGAGCCCTCCGGGTATGGAGCGTAGAAGCGTTCCCCCGTCTCCCTTATATGCTCCTCCGTGAAGGAGATGATCCGGTCCATCACCTCGACGGAATCGAAGGGGTACTGGCCCGCCGATGTCTCGGCGGAAAGCATGAGGGCATCGGTACCGTCGAGCACGGCGTTGGCCACGTCCGTCGACTCCGCCCGGGTCGGGCGGGAATGGTGCGTCATGGACTCGAGCATCTGGGTCGCGGTTATGACGGTCTTCCTCGCCTCGTTCGCCTTGTGTATGAGCATCTTCTGGAAGACAGGGACCTCTTCGAGGGGCATCTCCACGCCCAGGTCCCCCCTGGCGACCATGATACCGTCGGCCTCGGCGAGGACCCCGTCGATGTCCCCTATCGCCTCCTCCTTCTCTATCTTTGCGATAAGCGGGACCGATACACCCCGCGCGGCCATCCAGGCCTTTACCTCCCGTATGTCATCGGCGCTCCTGACGAAAGAGAGAGCGACATAGTCCACGCCCATTGATATCCCGAACTCCAGGTCCGCCCTGTCCTTCTCGGTGAAGAATTTCGCGCTCACCTTCATTCCGGGCAGGTTCACACCCTTGTGTTCCTTCAGGACCCCCCCTTCCACAACGGTTGCGGTGATGCAATCTCCCGAGGCGCTCCCGACTTCGAGCTGGATCAGCCCGTCATCGAGAAGGATCCTGTCGCCGGCACGGGCGTCCTTGATAAGCCAGGGATAATCGATGTAGAGTCGCCGGCCGTCTCCCCTCTCGGCACCCGCGCGTATCTCCACGGACTGTCCCTTTCCGAGGACCACCCTGCCCCCCTCAAGGGAACCCACCCTGATCTTGATGCCCTGCAGGTCCTGAAGGATGGCGACAGGCTTTCGCAGCTTCTTCTCGACGGCGCGTATCTTCCTGATGAGAGACCCGTGCGATGCATGGTCGCCGTGGGAGAAATTGAGGCGGGCAACATCCATGCCCTTTTCCACGAGCGACTGAAGGGCCCTTGCAGTCTGTGTCGGCGGTCCGAGTGTGCAAACTATCCTGGCTTTTCTCATGCTGCGGCCTCCCTGCGATTTCAGGCGATCTCCGAAAGGTCCCTCTCGTCTTCGAACCTGTCGCCTATGTGCCTCATAAACCCTGCCATCTCTTCGTCGGAAACACCGGCCGTTACCTCCTCGGCGATCTTCCGGGCCTCGATCATGATGTCGAGGTCGCTGACGATGTCCCCTATCCTGAAAGCCGGCATACCCGACTGCCTGACCCCCAGCATGTCGCCGACACCGCGTATCTTCAGGTCCTCCTCGGCGATCAGAAAGCCGTCACTCGTCTTCTCCATGATCCTCAGCCGTCTTGTCGCCAGATGGGTCCTTTTCGTCGACGCGAGGAGGATACATCGTGAAGGCTGAGTCCCCCTGCCCACCCTGCCCCGGAGCTGGTGGAGCTGGGACAGGCCGAAGCGCTCCGCGTTCTCCACGACCATCATCGTGGCCCGGGGCACGTCGATGCCCACTTCTATTACCGTCGTGCACACAAGAACGTCTATCTCTCCCTCCCGAAAGCGGGTCATGACGTCCTCCTTGTCCTTCGCGCTCATCCGTCCGTGGAGAAGACCCACCCTGTATTCGGGGAAGACGGCCCGCTGCAGCTCGGCCGACATGCTCTTTGCATCCCGCACGGGGATGTCCCCGGACTCCTCGACAAGGGGGTAGACGACAAAGATGCCGTGCCCGGCGGCAAGCTCCTCCCTCATCATTCGCTCGGCCCGTTCCCGTTCGTTGTCGGAAAGGACCTTTGTCGCCACCTTTCGCCTGCCTGAAGGCATCTCGTTGATGACGGAGACGTCGAGGTCCCCATAGACGACCATGGAAAGGGTCCGCGGGATGGGAGTGGCCGTCATACTGAGGACATCGGGCCGGCGCGACTTGTCCTTGAGCCTTTTTCGCTGTTCCACGCCGAACCGATGCTGTTCGTCAATGACGACAAGCCCCAGTTTGTGGAATTCCACGTCGGCCTGAATCACGGCGTGGGTACCTATAACGATGGGTGTCGCCCCGGTCCGTATCCCCTCAAGGACATCCCGGCGTTCGCGCCCCATGCCGCCCTTGAGAAGCGCGACGGGGACACCGAGCCCGGCGAACCACCGATGGACGTTAAGGTAATGCTGTTCGGCCAGGATCTCCGTCGGCGCCATGAAAACCGCCTGGAAACCGTTGTCGATGGCAACGCAGGCACATGCCACCGCGCAGACCGTCTTCCCCGAACCCACGTCTCCCTGCAGGAGCCTGTTCATCGGTATGTCCCTGCCCATATCGGACATGATCTCCGTTATGGCCCGCGATTGAGCCCCGGTAAGCTCGAATCCCAGGTTCCCGAGGAACCTGCTGTTAAGAGGGCCATTTGTGGCGAAGGCTATGCCCCGCTCACTGCCGGCCTTTCTCTTTCTTGACATCAGGGTCATCTGGAAATGGAGGTACTCCTCCAGGATAAGCCTTCGCACGGCCTCGTTACCCCTGTCCTCATTGAAGTCCTCGCCGTTCGCCGCATGCGCGCGCCTTACCGCATCGGCAAAACTGATGAGGCCGAAGCGTTCCTCCGCTTCGCGGGGCAAAATGCCGCCCGGTAAGGTTCCAAGCAGGTTCAGGGCCTCGGAAACGATGTTGCGGATGAACCCCTGTTTCACCCCGTCCACCTGTGAATAGAGGGGAATGATCCTGCGAGCCGCCCCCGGGGTCTCGTCTTCACCGAGAACTGTCACCTCGGGATGGACTATCTGCAGGATCCCTCCGAAGACCCCCACCTTACCGGAAAGGAAGAGCGTCGTCCCCTTTCGGCAGATCTTCTGCAGGTAACCTTTCGACCACTGGAACCATTTCAGGGAAATAAAGCCGCTCCCATCGGTAACGATGACCTCGAAACCTTTCTTCCTGGCGTGTCTGAAGAACATGGAACGATACGAATCGACGGAAGCAACCACGCAGGCGTCCTCGCCGGCCTCGAGTTCGGATATGTTCCTTACCGTTCCCCTGTCAAGCCAGCGGATGGGAACGAAGTAGAAGAGATCCTCAACGCACTGTATCCCTTTCTTCACCATTGCCTTCGCGATAGCCGGCCCCACACCCCTCAAGGACGTAAGCGGCACCCGGCGATCGACAGGGGTCTTTTCCTTTTCCGACATCACCTTGTATAATACAATAAGAAAACAGGCGATGAAAAGCGGTAATAGGTAATAGGTAATAGGTAATAGGTCATGGGTAATAGGAAAGAAGGGGCTGAGGTAAATGCGTATGTTTGCTCTTACCCATAACCTATAACCCATCACCCATGACCCGTTTTTACCATTGGATGGTAAAAACGCTTTGTATAGAGGGACCGGTCATGGAAATATTAAAGGAAGTGGAGTTTCACGGCGTCGTTTTGCGTATTGTCAGGGGTGACCTTACGGAGAGTGACGCCGATGCTATCGTGAATGCCGCAAATTCCTATCTCCGGCACGGGGGTGGGGTGGCCGGTGCCATCGTCCGCAAGGGCGGGATCGTTATCCAGGAAGAGAGCGACAGAATCGGCTTTGTGCCCGTGGGCTCGGCGGCGCTGACCACCGGGGGAAGGCTCAAGGCCCGGCACGTCATTCACGCCGTGGGTCCCATGTGGGGAGAGGGAGACGAAGAGAACAAGCTCAGGAGAGCGGTCCGAAGCGTCCTTAGACTCGCCGCGCGTGAAGGATTTTCCTCCATTTCCATGCCTGCCATCAGTGCCGGCATCTTCGGTTTTCCCAAGGAACGCTGCGCCCGGATCATTGTCGGCGAAACGGCGAACTTCCTGAATGAGGGCGCCACGTCCCTCAAGAGCATCTCATTCTATCTCATGGACGCCGGGGTCATAGATTTCTTCATCGACGGGCTCGGCCTGCTGGAAGGAAGATAGATACAATGTGCGGCATATTCGGAATATACAACCACAAGGACGCGTCGAATCTCGCCTATCTTGGCCTTCACGCCCTTCAGCACAGGGGCCAGGAGAGCGCCGGCATATCATGCACCGACGGGGAAACCATGAGAACCCATCGCGAGATGGGACTCGTCTCGGATATCTTTGACGCCGAAACCCTGTCACAGCTCCCGGGCAGGTCGGCCATAGGCCACGTGAGGTACTCCACCTCAGGTTCGAGCATCATCGGGAATGCCCAGCCGCTCATGGTCGAATACTCGCGGGGTTACCTGGCGATGGCGCACAATGGCAACCTGACGAACGCGAAGATCGTGAAGGATGAGCTCCAGAACTATGGCTCCATCTTTCAGTCCTCCTCGGACACGGAGGTGATAATCCACCTCATGGCCCTGGCCCACGAGGACTCCACCGTGGAACGCCTCATCAGCGCCCTGAGGAGGATGGAAGGCTCTTATTCCATCGTGGCCCTTACGAACCATGAGCTCATCGCGGTGCGAGACCCCCACGGTTTCAGGCCCCTGTGCCTTGGCAGGATGAGGGACGGTTATGCCGTATCGAGCGAGAACTGCGCCTTTGACCTTATCGGCGCAAAATACGTCCGGGAGATCGAGCCGGGGGAGATCCTCGTCATCGACCAGAGAGGCCTCACCTCATACAAGCCTTTCAAAGAGACGGCACATCACCACTGCATCTTCGAGTTCATCTACTTCGCCCGGCCCGACAGCTACATGTTCGGCAAGACCGTGTACAGCGTGAGGAAGGCACTGGGCAGGCAGCTCGCCAGGGAAAGTGCCGTGGAGGCTGATATGGTCATCCCCATACCCGACTCGGGGATAAGCGCCGCAATCGGCTATTCCCAGCAAACGGGCGTCCCCTTCGAGATGGGGCTCATCAGGAACCATTACGTGGGCCGCACCTTTATAGAGCCACGGGATTCCATACGCCATTTCGGCGTTAAGTTGAAATTGAACGCACTGCGTGATATCGTAAAGGGCAAACGCATCGTCGTTATCGACGACTCCATCGTCAGGGCGACCACGGGCAGGAAGATCATCAAGATGCTCCGGCAGTACGGCGCGAAGGAGATACATTTCCGGGTCAGCTCGCCGGCCACCATGTATCCCTGTTTCTACGGTATCGATACCCCTTCCCGCTCGCAGCTCATCGCGGCATCGCACACCCTGGAGGAGATCAACAGGTACATGGGTTCCGATTCCCTTCACTACCTGACGATAGAGAGCATGCGCAAGGCCCTTGGAAAGGGCGAATACACATACTGCGATGCCTGTTTTTCCGGGTCATACCCCTCACGGTTCCCCTGGGGCATGGAACTGGAACAGATGGAGCTTTTCGCCAAAGGAGAGAAATGATGTCAGACGACCGCGCAGCGCTCCTCACCATCCTCAAGACGCTATCATACGAGGAGGGAGAATTCACCCTCGTCAGTGGCAAGAAGAGCAGTTTCTACATCGATGCCAAGGAAACGACCTTAAACCCCGAGGGCATGTACCTTGTGGGCAGGATGATGTACAGGATGGCCCGCGAGATCCCCGGCGTCGAGGCCGTCGGCGGTGTCAGCATCGGAGGCGATCCTCTCGTCTCTTCCGTGGTGCTGGCGGCCTATGCGGACAAAAATGACATGAAGGGTTTCCTGATCCGGAAGGAACCCAAAGGACATGGAACGAACCGATGGGTTGAAGGCGGGAAGAATCTGAGGAGCGGGATGAGCGTGGTGATCCTGGAGGACGTGGTCACCACCGGTGGGTCTTCGTTGAAGGCGATCGAGGCCGTCGAGAAGGAAGGCTACAAGGTAAAGGGTGTCATCGCACTTCTTGACCGTCTCGATGGCGGGCAAGAAGCCATAGAATCAAAAGGTTACATATTCAAATCTATATTCACTCTTAAGGATATAAGGACTTCTGCTTGATATAATTCAGGATACTTCGTCGACATCCTCACCCTGCAGGATGTGACGGATATGAAGGAGGAGTTCTTTCTTGCCGTAACCACTCCGGGACGAGAAGAGGTGCGCCCTGCTGCCGTTAAGGAAGGCCTCGAAGGAGCGTCTCTTTCTCGCAATGTTGCCCTGCGTCTCCTTGTCGACCTTCGTGAGTACCGCTGAAAAAGGTAGTCGCTTCGCAAGAAACCATTCCACAAGCATGCTGTCGAGGTCGTCGGGGTCCCGTCTCACGTCGAGAAGCCAGATGACACGCCTCAACCGGTCGTTTGTCAGAAGGTATCCCTCGACCATTTTGCGCCAGTCCCGGGCCATCTCCCGGGATACCCTCGCATAGCCGAAGCCGGGAAAGTCGGAAAAGATGACCCAGCCGCGCCTTCCCAGTGATTCATACAGGACCTTGTAGATGTTGATCATCTTCGTCGCACCCGGCCGGGAACTGGTCCTGGCGACGCGCTGAGCCGCGAGGGTGTTGATGAGCGACGATTTGCCCACATTCGATCTCCCGACAAAACAGATCTCGGGCAGATCTCCCACCTGTGCCTCCCCGGGGGTGCGCACGCTCTTCAGATACCTTACGTCAATTATCCTCATCACACTCCGTCTCTCATCGCGGGAGGGTCTTCACTCCCGGTCTCTTTTTTGCCCCTGAGAACCTTTGAATTCCGGCATAGTCTCGAACCCTTCAGCTGAAATACCCTTTCTCTTCAACACGTTCACAACGGTCAGCCAGAGGATCTTAAGATCCAGCGAAAAACTCCGGTGGTCCACATACCAGACATCGAGATCGAACTTTTCTTCCCAGGAGATGGCATTCCTGCCGTTCACCTGGGCCCATCCGGTGATGCCCGGCCTCACATCGTGGCGTCTCGCCTGGTGCTCGTCATACAGGGGCATGTAGTGCATGAGAAGCGGCCTCGGGCCGACGAAGCTGAGGTCGCCCAGGAGGACATTGAAAAGCTGGGGCAGTTCATCAAGGCTGAGCGCCCGCACGACCCGTCCCACGGCCGTCAATCTCGCCCCGTCGGGAAGGAGGTTCCCCGCTACATCTCTCTGCTCATTCATGGTGCGGAACTTCATGATCGAAAAGGGCCTCCCCCGGTAGCCGGGGCGCATCTGCCTGAAGAAAACAGGGCTGCCCATGGACAGGTAAATGATAAGGGCGATCACCAGCATGGGGATACCCAGGATACCGATACCGACGAGAGAAAGAAGGATGTCGAAGACCCTCTTCGAGACAGGCATGCGTCGGCGGCGCCCAAGCACCCTGTAATACTCCAACATGGCGGCGGTGACCTTCTCCCGGGAGAACATCGCGAGGACGAACTCGCGCGCCCTCTCCCCCATCCTTCCCGCCAGGGGAGGGTCCTCGACGAACTTCATCATCTTGAGCATGAGGTCATGGTGCGAACCCATCTCGAAAAGGAAGCCCGTGACGCCGTCCTCGATGGCATCCACGATGCCGTATATCCTCGACCCCACGGATGGGATTCCGACGGCCGCCGCCTCGGCGACGACAAGGCCGAATCCCTCCCGGTAGCTCGGCAGACACAGAACGTCCGCGGCGGACATGAGCCTTCCCGGAGCATCTGTGGGGCCCGTAAAATGAACCCTCTCGCTGCAGCGCGAGCATGCGTCCAGGATCCTCTGCCTCATGTGCTCCTCGTCGGGACCGGCCAGAATGAGGCGGGTTTTCACGGGGCTTGCCGCGCACACTCCCGCGAAGGCCCGGGCAAGGTCAAGGACACCCTTATCCCTGTTCATTCGTCCCAGGAACAGGAAGACCATCTCCCCGGGGTCGATACCCTCTTCCCTCCTGAAGGTTTTTCTCGCCTCTTCGTCGAAATGGAACCTACCGGGGTCGACGCCACACATGGAACCGTTCGCCAGGACCGCTGACCCGTCTCGCCCCACGATCCCCTCGGCAATGAGAAACTCCCTCTGCGAAGGACTGTCGACGAGAATATCCGTCGCGCAGGCGACGAGCACCCTGTCCATGGCCTTAAAAACAAACCGCTTGATGCCTCTCAAGTTCTTCCACACCTGTCCCGTGAAGGTGTGCACCCTCGTCGGGATACGGGCGGCGAAGGCAGCCGTCATGGCAAGAAGTCCGGACTTGGGCATGATGGAATGGACGATGTCGAAACGGTGTTCCCTGAATACCCTGAAAAGCGCGAAGAACGCCCTCACGTCGTCCCCGGGTGACACGTTCCGCGGGATGGACAGGGGAATGACTTTCCCCCTTATGCCGCGGGCCTCAAGAAACCGAGGGTCGTCAGTGGAACAGACAACGCAAAGGTCGAAGTCATCCTGAAGGAGTTCCATGTGGTCAATAAGAAAGGCCTTCACGGACATATCGAGGGTGGCGACGAAACAGACTTTCTTCATTGTCCTGCCATCCGTTGCTGCCCTCTCTCGCACTCGGGGTTTCACATCCTTCCCCTATCTTCGTATCCTGTAAAGGACGAATGAATACTCCTTGTAGTCCCGAAACGCGGGGAGATCGATCCTTTCGAGGCCCAGGTCCGCCGTGTGGCTGCTGAAGCCGCTGACCGATTCATCGATGGACCGTTCATCAACCACGAGATAACGGGCACCGGATGATTCAAGGAAAGGGCCCAGCACAGAGTGATCGATGCCGGTGGGGATATTGATGAATTCACCGCCCTTGTAGAAGGTCAGCCTGTTGATCCTTGGCTCGACCGTAAAGGTCTCGTTGGAATATCCCATGTTTTTCAGGTAGATCCCTCCTGTCTTTAACTCCATTTTGCCGCGGTCCGACGACTGGAGTGTCTTGGGAAGAATCGACAGGCAGGCCAGGACGAGAAGCCAGATAGCTATATGACGGGACAGCATCGGATTCCATCGTTTCTTCATCGCGAATCTCTCGACCCGGGAACTTAACTCCCAAAAGCCGATGGAAACCCACAGAAATGATGGGATACCCATAAGGAGTCCGTGCCGGGTGCTCACATAGGAGACCTTGAACGCATAGAACAGGGACATGAGAAGGAAGACACAAGACCATATCAGGAAGGGCACTTCCTTGTCCGAGTAGGGTATGACCTTCCTTCTGACCACCCCGAAGAAGAGGAGCAGGATCAGGACGGGATGAAAGGACCTGAAATATTTGTATGAGGTCTCCCAAAACGAGGCAACATATCGGTTGTTCAGGAAACGTGCAATGGGAGACTCTCCCTCCCGGGTTTTAGAGGAACCCATCCTTGCGTCCGGGGAGACGGCGCCATCTTCGCTCTTCAGGAGAGAAGGTATTTTCGTCTTTACGTGCCCCAGTTCCCAGATACCCGTCTTCGTCTTGAGAAGGTACAGGGGTCCGATGAAGATCACGGGAAAGGAGATCAGGAAGATGAGAAACAGGCTGAAACACCATTTCAGATTCCTCTCGCGGTAAAGGAGAACCCATCCCATCCAAACGATAATGATTGCGAGAAGCGCAACCCCTTCGGTGCGGGTGAAGGCCGCCAACCCGGCAAAAAGGCTGGCGAGGACGATATAGACCCACTTCTTCTCCTCCATACTCTTTAAGGCCGCCCAGAGAGAGGTGAGAGAACAGCACCAGAACAGCGGCTCCCTGAGAACATCCGAGGAATACTGGACAAGGCGGGGGCTCAACACGAAGAACACAGACGCTACGATGGCCACTCTGGCATCGAAGATACGCCTCAAGAGGAAGTAAAAGGGCAGGACCGCAAGGGAGCCAAGAACCGCGGACGCCACCCTTCCGGCCGTCTCCCAATCGGTGAAAACCGTCTGAAAGAGCAGGATAATGAAAGGGTAGGTACTGTAAAAACCATCCTCGTATACCGCTTTCCAGTTTCCACCCCCGATCAGTCTGGCTATCCTGATGTACATGAGGCCGTCGGGGGTAATGACGTCCGCCGTGACGATCATATATGCCCGCACGGCAATGGCCAGCAGAAACAGGGCGAGCGCGATCCCGGCATCAGACCCTGATCTAAATGCCTTCTCCAGACTGCGAGGGGACCCCACGAGGCTCAGCTCCGTCTCCCCTCAACAACAAGGATCTCGCCTTCCAGTATCTCCCGCGAGTAGAGGTCTCTGTCGTCAGGCGCCTTCCCCTTCGTGTTCCTGACGATCATGTGCCTGACCAAAGGGTACAGGAAGCTCCACCTGCGGGCCGTGACGTAACGGTTCGTGTGGACCCCCGTCACCTCCAGGCCGGCCTTTTCAAGAGCATACCTCAGTTCCGTGAAGGTCATGGGGTTTATGTGCTGGTGATCGTATTCGGGGTGTCCGTGACGGAACTCCCGGGGCAGCTTGATGAAGCGAAAGAAGTCATGATACCCGTAGAACAGGAACCGGGTCCTGCTCTTGATGGACATGATGTTCGGCGTCGTAATGACAAGGGTGCCGCCGGGCCTTAAGACACGCGCGAATTCCCTCGCACACGAGAAAGGGTTCTCAAGATGTTCGATGCCCTCTACGCAGGTAACATAATCGAAGGAAGCGTCCCCGAAGGGCAAAGGGCCGTTAAGGTCGACCCTCCTGAAGGGTACCTGTCCGTGAAGCCTGAAGAAATCCTCGTCGAGGTCGATTGCCGTGATATCGTGAAGGCCAAGCAACCTCTGCACCAGAGCACCCTCTCCGGCAGGGGCATCGAGGAGCTTGCCCCGGGGCATCCCCGCGAGAATGGATACGACCTTTTCCTGGGTACCGGGCGCGTTCTTGTCGACAAGCAGCCCTCCCTGACACTCCAACCTTTCTTTCTCAGTACTTTCCATCGTCTGTCATCCTTTGCCCACGTGTTCCCTGATGATCCCTTCCAGCTGCTTCCCCACGTTGCTCAGCCGGTACCTCGCCGATACCTCAAATCCCCTCCTGACCAACCCCGCCCTGAGGGCAGGATCGCCGGCGATGTCGATGACGCCCTTTGCGATCTCTTCCGGCCTGTGCACATCGACAAAATACGCGAAGTCGCGCACATCATCGAATGCGAAGAAGGGCGAGATCTTCGTCAGGATGACGGGGGTCCCCGTGCTCATCGCCTCGACGGGAGGCAGACCGAAGCCCTCTATCTCCGTCGATGCCGCGACGAGGATATGGCTATCCCGGTAAAGGTCCGCTATCTCGGCCTCTGATATCCTCACAAGGAACCTGTCCACTACACCCTCGTCCTTCTCTTTCTCTCCGATGTCCGCCGGCGAGACCCGCGTTAGGTGAACCTTTCGGCCCTGCCCTTTCAGAATGCGGACCGCTTGGAGGACATCGGGTATCGCCTTGTACTCTATATTGTAGTTCCCCACGGAGAGTATCTTCAGCGTTCCGCCGTAGTCCGGCTCCTTCTCCTTCGGATGGAACACGGTCTGATCTATACCGTTGGGCAGGAGATAACAGGAGGTATTGTAGCGCCTCTTTACGCCATGGACAAGGTGAGGCGCGATCGCTATCTTGACCGTGGGGAGTTCGTAGAGTCTGTCGAACCTCTTGAGCCTCGCCTTCCATTCCCTCTTTTTGTACCTGTACTTGAGTTTCGAGAGGATGCCGCTGCGGCGGAAACGTTCGGGAACAACGGAACCGTTTATCCGCTCCAGGACATAATCGGGCTCAAACCCCTGGAGAAAGTGGAAAAGGGGAATGCCCCTGGCTCTGGCGACGCCCCAGAGTTCTTCCACGTCCTTCGGCGTCGTAACGACTATGCCGTCGGCCTCGGGTATGGTCCTCTCGTCGAAGGCGGGCACGACCTCGGGCCCTACCCGGAAGCCCCATTCCTCGTCGATGAACCGTGTCAGCAGGTGCACCGTGTGGCCCATTCCCCTTAAGAGTTCCACATGCTGGAAGAAGACCTTGACTCCCCCCGTCATCCCCACATGCCGTATCGCGTAAACGAGCCTCACGGCCCTCCCGGTTCGTCCATCATGATCGAGCGCCACCGGCGTCCAGGTTCGAAGCAAGGATGTCCGCGATCCTCCGGGCCGCCTTGCCGTCGCCGTAAGGGTTCACCGCCTCCGCCATCCTTTTGTAGAGCGCGTCGTCGTCGAGAAGTTCCGAAACGGAGGTCACGATCCTTTCCCTGGATGTGCCGACCAGCTTCACGACACCCGCCTCGACCCCTTCGGGTCTCTCTGTCACCTCCCTCATGACGAGGACCGGTTTGCCAAGCGACGGCGCCTCTTCCTGCACACCCCCGGAATCGGTGAGTATCAGGTAGGAACTGTTCATGAGAAAGACAAACTGCTCGTACTCAACGGGCTCGATGAGGTGTACGTTCGGGACACCGCTCAAAACCTCCCTCACCGGCCCCTGAACGCTGGGGTTCAGATGGACGGGATACACGATGCTCACATCGGGTCTCTCACCGGCGATGGTCTTGAGGGCCCGGCAAATGTTCTGAAAACCCACCCCGAAGCTCTCCCGACGGTGACCCGTCACCAGGATCATCCGGCGGCCGTCCCCGGGGTCGATGCCCCACCGGTCCCTGAAGCCCTCCCTCAGCGCGGTCCTTGCCGTCCCTTCATCCTGTCGCTCCCGTATCATAAGGAGCGCGTCGATAACGGTGTTTCCCGTCACCCACACCCTTGCCGGGTCAGTACCCTCGGCGACCAGGTTCGACCGGCTCCATTCGGTTGGGGCGAAATGGTAGTCTGTGACAACGCTCAGGAGGCGCCTGTTTGCTTCCTCGGGGAAAGGACTGTACTTGTTCCACGTCCTCAAACCCGCCTCGATGTGTGCGACGGGTGTCTTCAGGTAGTAGCCGGCAAGTCCGCCCACGAAGGCCGTGGTGGTATCACCCTGGACAAGCACGACGTCGGGTCTCGTCTCCTTGAAGACCTCTTTCAAACCCGTCAGCGCCTGCAGGGTTATGTCAAAGAGGTCCTGGTTATCCTTCATGATATCGAGATCGAAATGGGGCCTTATATCGAACAAGGACAGCACCTGATCGAGCATCTGCCTGTGCTGGGCGGTCACACAGATGACCGTGCGGAAAAGCCCTCCCTGAGCCTTAAGCGACCTGATAACAGGAGCCATCTTGATCGCTTCCGGACGCGTTCCGAATACGAAGAGAGCGGTATACACTATCGTCCTGCCCCGATCATGTCTGCAGCACCATCACCTATTCACGTCCTCCGCCGGTACCACCGGGGATCAAGGCTTTCAGCACGTCGAGAACCCTCGCGGGATCAGTTGTATCGGCAATAGTCATAACCTCCTCGATCCTGGTCTTCAGGGCGGGCCAGTCGAGCGGAGGGGATTTCACCATGGTGATCTTGCCATGTATCGTCTTCAACGATTCCTCTTCCTCACAGACGAGCTCTTCATGAAGTTTCTCTCCGGGCCTTAATCCCGTGTAAACTACATCGATATCGTCTCCGATCCTGAGTCCCATAAGGCGGATCATGTCATGCGCGAGGTCGGTGATCCTGACGGGCACACCCATATCGAGGACGAATATCTCTCCGCCCTCTCCCATGGCCCCGGCCTGCATGACGAGTTGGGCCGCCTCGGGAATGCTCATGAAGTAGCGCGTCATCTCGGGATGGGTGACCGTCACGGGTCCTCCCTTCACGATCTGCTCCTTGAACAACGGGATCACGCTTCCGGCGCTGTTGAGGACGTTCCCAAACCTGACGGCAATGAACCTGGTCCTGTTCTCGCTGTTCATCCCCTGGCAAATAAGCTCGGCTATGCGCTTTGTTGCGCCCATTACGTTCGCCGGGCTCACGGCCTTGTCCGTCGAGATGAGAACGAATTTTTCCACTCCCGATGCCAGCGACGCCTTTACCACGTTGTACGTGCCCTGAATGTTGTTCCTTATGGCTTCGAGCGGATGGGATTCCATGATGGGAACATGCTTGTATGCCGCCGCGTGAAAGACCACGTCCGGTTTGTACATTTCCATCGCCTGATCAAGCCTGCGCGTATCCAGGATATCCCCGAGCACCATCGTGTATGGTCTTCCGGCGAAGGTATGTGAGAATTCCATGTTGATCCGGTAGAGCTCGTTCTCCACTCTTTCAAAAAGGATGAGCTGCTCCGGCTCCATCTTCATGATCTGGCGGCACAGTTCGGAACCGATCGATCCCGCGGCCCCGGTGACCAGAACTCTCTTCCCCGTAAGGTACCGCCTGATCTGCTCGGTGTTGAGCTCGACCCGTTCTCTCCCCAGAAGGTCCTCTATCCTGATCTCCCTTATTTGATTCACATGCACGCTTCCATTCAGGATATCACTCACGGCGGGTACGGTCTTGCAGGTGATCCCGGCTCCTTCACAGAGCTCAATTACGTTTCGCATCTCCTTGCCGCCAAAGGAAGGTATGGCCACAATGGCCTCCTCCACCTGTTTCTTTTCACCTATTTTCGTCAAGTCGTCTATTCTGCCAAGAACAGGGACTCCGTGGATCCTCAACCCTTTCTTCGCCCTGTCGTCGTCCAGGAAACCAACGGGCTCGTATCCCATCCTCGGGTTCTGTTTCATCTCCCTCAGAAGCATCTCCCCCGCCCTTCCGGCGCCGATGATAAGAACCTTCTTTCTCTCCCTGCCTGCCCTCGCCGGGTAAGACTCACGGAACAACCGGTAAAGGAATCGTGACCCCCCGACGAGGCACACGATTATGAACCAATCGATGATGAACACCGACCGCGAAAAGTCTATCAGGTGATAAACGAGGCCGACATACACGAAGAAGAGGAAGGAGCTCAGAACGGTTGCCTTGAAGATCCTTAAGAGGTCATTCATGGAAGCATATCGCCAGACACCGCTGTAAAGCCCGAAGAACCAGAAACAGACCACCCTTACGACCACAAGCACGGGCAGCGTGTTGAAGAACATCTTCAGATGTATCTCCGGTATTGAAAAATTGAATCGAAGCTCAAAGGCAAGCCAGAACGCCACAACCGTGGAGATCGCATCCGTCGTCATTACCATAAAACGCTTCGCGCTGAGGATAAACCGGGTTTTCATCAGTTGGACTCTCTTATATCACAATCGGGCTGAATTTTAAACACGAAGGGCCTGCTAATGCTTTATACCTTCAGACTTTACCACCTTTAGAAATGTCATCCACAGTATCTTCATATCGAACAGGAACGAGCGGTGTTTCATATAGTATTCCTCGTACTGGACCTTGACCGGGATCGATATTGAATCCCTCCCGTTCACCTGCGCCCATCCCGTGATCCCGGGGGTAAGCATGTGGATCCCCTTCGCGGTCCTGAACTCCACGAGGTCGTCCTGGTTATGAAGGGCCGGTCTCGGGCCCACAAGACTCATATCACCCTTGAGAATGCTCCATATCTGGGGAAGCTCGTCAAGACTATATCTTCTCAGGACCGAACCGATCGGCGTAAGGTACATCTCCGGATCTTCCAGAAGGTGGGTGGCGACATCGGGCGTGTTGCTGTACATGGTGCGGAATTTCGGCATCATGAAGATCCTGTTGTCAAGACCCACCCTTCTCGACCAGAACAGCGCCGGCCCCCGGGACGAAAGCTTCACGGCAAGACCGATGAAGAGCATGGGAATGAAAAGGACCACCAGCAGGACGGCGGCCACAATCGTATCGAACAGGCGTTTCACCCGCCCTCGCTCCCGCCGGATATTGTCTCGCGACTGAAGGTGCTGCGAAGGTCCCATACCAGGGGGACTCCTGTCTTCCGCAGTTTCTCCACCGAATACCTGGCATCCAGAGCCACCTTCTGCAATTGATACGTGTAGGACTGTCCTCGTCCGGGCATGATCAGTGATAGGGCCTTGAAAATAAGGCGGGGAAAGGCATAAGGGATGCCGATAATGACTTTCTTCTCCTGCGACCGAAATTTCCTGAAAAATGAGATTATATCATTGATGGAATACTCCCCGGCATCACTCACGTTGAACGTCTCGTTGGCAAAGGACGGATGGCTTGCGCCCGCGGCAACCACGTCGATCACGTTGTTCACCGAGCATAATGACAGCCTCTGTGTGCCGCTGCCTATCCTGTAGAACGCTGCCTCCCCGGGCAGATAAACCCTTTTGTGGATATTGAGCAGAAAGGATGTCCCGTAGACCGGCGCGAGCCTCAATATCGTGTGGGCCACGCCCGAGTCCCGGGAATAGGCGCGTACGTCATTCTCCGCGGCAGCCTTACTCTCCCCGTAGTGATCGTCGGGGTCGGGCTCGGTGCCTTCGTCCGGCACCGTCCCCTCCCGCAGCTTCCCGTACACCGAAACGGTGCTGAGAAGGACGATCCTCTTTACCCTCACCGGATTGAGGGCCCGCAGGATGTTTATCGTGCCTGTCCGGTTTATCCTGAAGTAGTTCTCTCTCGACAGGTCGGTCGACCGTTTGTGGACCAAAGCTGCGCAGTGGACCACGTGATCGACATCACGCGCGACATCTCTCATCGCACCGGCGCTGGTTATATCGGCCCCGTGGAACTCAAAGCGACTGTCAGCCTTCAGGTCACCGATGTTGCCCGATTCCAGATCACACCCTATCACCGAACCGCCTTCTCTCAGGAGCCGCCTCCCCAGGTTGGACCCGATATAGCCATTAATCCCGGTGATCAGTGTTCTACCCAATGAAGCACCTCTCTGTGCCCGAACCATGTCCCGAAAAATGCGAGAGGATCTGCCCGGCCGCGGCTTCCACTGAAAAGGTCTCGTCCAGCAGACGTCTGGCGTTCAACCCCATGCGACGCCGCAGTCCCTCGTCCCTGAGGAGCCTGATGGCATTGTCCCGCAGCACCTTATCCTCTCCATTCACGGACACCAGGCCGGCCCCGTGCCGTTCCAGTATCTCCCTGAGATCGTTGCCGGGATTGATGCTTGCCAGGATGGGCAATGAGTGGTACATGTAGCCGAGCATCTTTCCGGGAAAATTCTGCGTTCTCAGCCTCCGGTCGAGCGAGATCAGTCCGACGTCGAACTCCGAAAGCATGGCAAGATACTCATCCTGGGCCACGGCACCGTGCACGGTCATATTCGCCAGGCCGAGCCCTGAGATCATCGACCTCAATCTCCCTGATTCACTGCCATCCCCCACGAACAGGAAATGGGCCCTCTCTTCGTTTCTGAGATCCTGCGCCAGTCTCACCATGTTATCGACGTCCTGCGCCACGCCGATATTCCCGCCGTAGAAAAAGACGACCTTCCCCTTGAGGCCCAGTTGGTCCCTGTAATGACTGACGGGTATCCCCTTCTCCTGAAGGGCCGTCCAGTTGTAGAGCACTTCCACCCTGCGGGCTCTCAGCACCGGGTCCTCCATGAAATAGGAAAGATTCGCCGGCGACTGCACGCCGATAACGTCGGCCGCATCATACTGCTCGATCTCCTTGCGGCGGAAATAGCGGTAGATCAGACCTTCCTTCATAACGCCCGCGTCGAGGGCCCACTTCGGGAAGATGTCCCGCAGGACCAGGTATGACGAGCAGCCATAGGTGGATCTCAGCCGCGCCACAAGGCCTCCGAAGAATATGGTGGGGGAATAGTAGACAACAAGGTCGATCCCCCCTTTCCTGTCCAGGTATTCTTTGCCTCTCGCCCAGAGCGTTCCCGAAAGCCTGATCTCGTTGATGGCTCGGAGCGCCCTTGACGCCGATTTGATCCTGCCCGTTCGGATCCTCACCACCTCAATATCGTGCTCGACTGAGACTTCGCAATCGGAACCGATGTTCTCATCCGGAGCCATTACCACCGGTTCGTGACCCTGACGCCGGAACTCGACGGCAAGGTCGTGCATCAGCTTTGCGCTCGACATGGTGCTCGGCAGGTAATAGACAACAAGGAGAAGGATGCGCATTTCAGACTCGGGGGATCACTTGCGCCATACGGTCCGGTTAACGTATCCCGTGTAGCTCAATATTATCCGCAGGACCTTTTTCGACACGTTGGGAACATCATAATCCTTCACCAGGCGGAGGTCCCGCGCGGCCCCTCTTCCCTGAGTCGCCAGGACCTCAAGGCCCTTCAGGACATCCTCCCACTCAAGCCCCGTCATCATTACGGCCCCCTCCTCCATGCCCTCCGGCCTCTCGTGAGCATTACGGATGTTGAGGGCGGGGAAGTTCATTATGGAAGACTCCTCGGTGATCGTACCGCTGTCCGAGATCGTGGCGATCGCCCGCGTCTGCAGACGGACGTAATCGCAAAAGCCAAGGGGTTTCATCAGTTCCACACCGGGACCGAACTCCACCCCCGCATGGTCGATCATCTTCCTCGTTCTCGGATGGGTCGATACGATGATCCTTTTCCCAAAGTGGGCGGACAGGTTGTTTAACATGTGTACCAGTCTCTCGAACTGGCCCGGAAAGTCGATATTCTCTTCGCGATGGGAACTCACCAGAAAGTAATCCATCTCCCCGAGTCCCAGACGTTCCAGTACATCGGAGGCCTCGATCCTCTCCCTGTAATGGCTGAGGACTTCAAACATGGGGCTGCCTGTCTTGATGATCCTGTCCGGGGCGAGACCTTCCCGGAGCAGGTATTCCCTGGCGATGTCGCTGTACGGCAGGTTTATGTCGCTCGTATGGTCTATGATCCTCCGATTGACCTCCTCGGGCACCCTCTCATCAAAACAGCGGTTGCCGGCTTCCATGTGGAATATGGGGATCTTCCGGCGCTTCGCCGATACGACCGACAGGCAGCTGTTCGTATCTCCGAGCACCAGCACCGCGTCAGGTTCTTCCTTTTCCATGACCTCGTCGGAGTACGCGATGACATTCCCTATCGTCCGCGCGACAGACCCTCCCACAGCGTTCAGGAAATGGTCGGGCCTGCGGATGCCGAGGTCACGAAAAAAGATCTCGTTCAACTCATAGTCGAAGTTCTGGCCCGTATGGACGAGAACATGTGAAACATGGCGGTCAAGCTCATCGATGACACGACTGAGCTTGATGATCTCCGGCCTGGTACCGACAATAGTCATCACTTTCATGCTCATAGGCGGCTTTTCCTCTCCTGCTGTGGACGGTTCTTGAATGGAACTAACGACCGTACTGCTCCCTGTTTGTCTCGTAATCGGTGAACATGGCGTCGACAAGGTCCGGCCATGACGGCGGTATATAACCTGTCCTTGAACGGAACCTGTCCGACAGGAGCGACCGGTCCACGGCAGGTTCGGAGTAAGGTTCGATCTCTATCTCCCTGTGATATCTCCGGGCCACGAGATGAAGGAGGTCGAACTTCGACACCGGCTCCGATGACACGTGATACAGCCCGGCAAGTCCGGTATCAGGCAGAATGTGGTCAGCGATTATCCTGGCAAACTCGATGGTCGGGAATCCTGAGTAGATGGCTCCCGTATAACCGCGAACCCTGCCCGTCTCTCTCAAAAACCACTCGACTAATCCGAATTGCCCCTTAAGCTCGTGTCCTATGATCGACGTCCTCAACGTGACGCAGTGGGGGTCGGTCACCTCGCCGAGGAGCTTCGTACGTCCGTACAGATCATCCGGAGCGGGCAGATCGTCTTCGGTGTACATGCCCTTCCTTCCGTCAAAGACACAGTCTGTGCTGACATGGACCATGCGGATGCCCCTCTCACGACATACCCGGCTGATGCGATGGGGCAGCAGGGAATTGATTGTGATGGCCGTCAGCGGATCCTCCGCCTCCGGCCGCTGTTTGATGATGCCGATGCAGTTGATAACCACGTCCGGCCTGACCAGATCGAGCGACCGGCTGATGCTGTCGAAGTCTTCAGCGTGAACCCTTTCTTCAATAAACCTCTCCACCAGAGGGGGAGGAAGGAATCGCGAAACCTCATCCCTGTCGCGGCATGTCGCATAAACGTCATAGCGATCCGTCCCGCTCAAATATCTTACAAGCACATGACCAAGCATGCCTATTCCGCCCAGGATCAGAACTCTCCCTGCCTTCACAATGGACCCTCCCGGTCTTTCATGTCGTCATGCTCTCCCCGATGTATCCCTTCGCATCGCTCCGTCCACGACATTCACTGCGAAGCAAGTTCTTCCCGGATGTAGTCCAGCTTAAGGAGTCTCCTCTTTATCTCATCCACTGTAAGTCTGCTGGTATTATGGGAATTATAATCCTCCAGCAGGGAGAGCTGTTCCGTGCCCTCCGTGAAGTACTTGTTGTAATTGAGGTCTCTGTCGTCGGGAAATATCCTGTAATAGTCTCCCAGATCCTCCGCCCTCGCCAGTTCCTCACGCGTCAGGAGCGTCTCGTACAGCTTCTCGCCGTGCCTCGTCCCTATGACCCTGATCTCGTTCTTCACATTAAATATCTGCAACAGCGCCGTCGCCAGGTCGCCGATCGTGCTCGCTGGGGCCTTCTGAACAAAGATATCTCCCTGCTTCCCGTGTTGAAAGGCGTAAGTCACGAGGTCGACGGCGTCGTCGAGGGACATGAGGAAGCGGGTCATGTTCGGATCCGTCACGGTCAGCTGTTTACCTTCCCTTATCTGCCTCACGAAGAGGGGTATCACGGAGCCCCGTGACGCCATGACGTTGCCGTACCGTGTTCCGCAAAGAACCGTTCTCGATCCGCCGTCCATCGTCCTCGCCTTCGCGACCATCAGTTTCTCCATCAAAGCCTTGGACATGCCCATGGCATTGATGGGATAGACCGCCTTATCAGTGCTAAGGACGATCACCTTGGCGACATTGTGCCTCAGGGCGGCGTTCAAGACGTTTTCGGCCCCGAGTATGTTCGTCCTCACAGCCTCCATGGGATAGAACTCACAGGAAGGAACCTGTTTCAGGGCCGCCGCGTGAAAGATGAGGTCGACCCCGTTCATGGCGAAGCTCAGGCTCTCATAATCTCGTACGTCACCAATGTAGAACTTCACCTTTCTGTTGTTGAGAGCTATCCTCATGTCCTCCTGCTTCTTCTCGTCTCTGCTGAAGACACGAATCTCCTTCACCTGGGTATCCAGGAACCTCTTCAGGACCGAGTTCCCGAAAGACCCCGTGCCACCTGTGATCATCATTGTTTTCCCGGCAAACATGACCCTCCCTCTCCGGTGAACGCGAACAGCCTGCGGTACAGCTCCCCGGTCACGCTATCGACTCATCCCGAACCCGTTCCGGAAACCGGTCCGCAGGGTGCCTCGCCGCGGCTATACCACTACCCGCGAACTATCCCTTCAAACAGTTCGAGATACCGTTTTGCTATATAATCCCACAAAAAATTCTCACGGGCAAATCTCTCAAGGTTTCGCCCCATGGCCGCCAACCCTCCGGGGGCCTTTACCATGGAGGTCAACCCTTCCCTCAGGCCTTCGACCGTTGCCTCAACGACGATACCGCCACCAGCCGGTGCAATACCGTCGAATCCGCACTGCCTGGTGATCAAGGCCGGCGTCCCCGTGATACCCGCCTCGAGCACCACGATCGACATTGCCTCACGGCGTGACGGGATCGCCAGAAAGGCGGCGGCATGGTACGCCCGCGACCTCTCCCTTCCGCCGATATAGCCCGTGAAGTGTACCCTCTTCTCAAAACCGGCGGACCCACAGCTCCTTTGCAGTTCATGGAGCATGCCTCCGTCCGGTCCTGCAAGAACGAGATGGTGCGGCAGCCCTTCCATGCGTACGGCCTGCATGTACGCCTCGAGGAGAAGATCAGGCCCCTTGATGAAATCAAGGCGTCCCACAAACAGGATAAACGGCTCTCCGGGCAATCCGTGTTCCCGTCGAAACCCTTCATCGTCCTGCTCGGTGAACTCCTCCGGGTCTATTCCGTTGGGGATGACGGTGATGAGCTCATCACGAACCCCGTAGGACCTGAAGTCCGCAATCTCGAGAGGGGATATGGCCACCGCCGCGCTGGCCTCCCTGATGATCCTCCTGCCCACGAGGGCGTTGTAGAGCCTCTTGATGGCCCTCGATCTCCCGTAAACCGTTGGCAGAGCGCCAGCGGGGCACACCACGTAGGGTTTTCGCAGATACCGGCAATAATGGAACACCAGTGCATTGAGAACGGTCCAGTGGTTCATGAGGTGCACAACATCCGCCGCTGCAACACACTCTTTCAGCACACGATGGGAGAACCTGGGCACGTAAAACCGCTCCATCATTGTCGGAAGGGCGGTCACGCTCTCCTCCAGGTCCCTGATGGAATCAGGCATGAGACCGGTGTCGGTGGCGACCAGTCTGCATTCAACTCCCGCTTTCAGGAGATGGCGTGTGAGCTGAAGCGTTCTTTCCACGCTGCCTCCCCCGTTTATCCTGTCGAGGGACATGTTGACGTTCAATACCCTCAGCGGTCACCCCCGTCTGTCCGGGAACACTTGTACCACCGCGCAAGGTCCGCGAGACCCTCCCTTACGGAAACGCTCTTCTCGAACCCTCTCTCCATGAGCTTCCTGCAACTGTAGATCGTCGAAGGGTTGTAGTTGCTCCTTCCCATCAGCCTCAGCAAGATCGTGAAAAGGGAAAGGGGCACAGGCACGACGGGCAGCATGTACGGTTCTAGGCCCAGCAGGCGCATCAGCTCGACCTCGACGCCTCGATAATCGTTCACCGGATCCTCGTCGTCGGAGACAATGAATACCTCTGGCTCTCTGACGGGTGTGTCGAGATCAATGGACCAGACCAGCGCCGCCACAACGTTATCGACGCAAACGAGGTTCATTCTCCTGTGTTTCGAGACGCAGGATCTGAGATAGTTTAGCCACCGGCGACCACTCGTGAGATTATCCATCATCTTCAGGAGGTTCCTCCCACCCGGTCCGAACACCGCTGTCGGGCGAAGAATGATCACCTCAAGCTGATCTCCGTATCTGTCGGCAAGGAGCTGTTCGATAGCCAGCTTGGCGACCTCATACTCCTTGAAAGGACAACAAACCGTCTTCTCGGTGACCTCGGTCTCCGTCACCCGGCCCGCCACCACCGCTGTGCTGCAGTGAACGATCCTCCTGACCCCGGCGCCCACGCAGGCCTTGCCCAGGTTGTCGATCGCCTCAAGGCCCCGATCATATCCCGAAACATAGGCAAGGTTCACCACGGTGCATCCCGGGAGCAGAAGGCGCTCGAGCGAGGCCCGGTCAAAGAGGTCTCCCTCAACGAGTTCCACTCCCCTCTCTATCACGTCCCCGGGGAAGCTCCCCTTACGTCTCAGAGCCCTGATCCTCACGTCATGACGTAAACCGAGCCGTGCCAGCAGGTGCCGGCCCACAAAGCCCGTCCCTCCCACTATGGCCACAGTATGTCCGCTAGATGATCTCATAATTCAGCATCATTGATCGCGTTGGCCGGATCGCCTTCATCCACCCGGCGGGAGACGCATTGTCCGGTCCGGCAGACCTGATCCTCAGCACCTCAGGGCGATGTCCGTCGAAGCCGGCCGGTTACCCCGAAGCCCGACAAGGCGGTCCAGGATCACGAGAAGAAGCACGGCCGAGGTTACGATCACGTTGAGCATGCTTCCAAAGTGGTAACACAGAAGAATGGTCAGGTAGAGGAACCAGGCGCTCCCAAGAAAAGCGACGTCGATCCATGTGATGTCATTGTATCTCCGACCGACAACGACGAAGAGAACCGTTGCGCCTATCATGGACACTGACACAGCAAGGGATATGCCCGCCAGACCCATGTACCTGATGAAAACGAAGTTGAGAACAATGTTCAGGATGAGACCTGCCAGCGACGAGATCATGATAAGGGCGTTCTTCTGCCTGGCGTTGGCAAATCTGGAGAACAGCATGTTCGTGCAAAAGAAGGGAAGCTGAACCATCCCGTATTCGATAACAGCGGTGACCGTGAACGTATCGGCGACGGTGAATGCGCCACCTCCGAACATGAGCTTGACGATCGAACCCGTGAAGAAGAACACGATCAGTGTCAGTGGTATCGGGACGACCGTTCCCAGGAACAGGAAAAGGGAAAGCTCACGCCGGGCATCCACGATGCGGTTGCTGACGAAATAGGAGGCGAAATAGGGGAGCATGACAGTCGATACCCCCGTGCTGATAAGGCCTGTGAAGAACACAATGAACTTCGTACCCAGGTTGAAGGCCGAGACGCTGCCGGCACTCAGGGACGCCGCGATGGCATTGTTGACGGGAAGCGCCACGCTGACAAAAATTGAAGAGAATACAAGTGGAGCGTACTGCGAGAGAAGTCCCTTCAGCCTCTCCGACGATCTCCGAAGGGTCTCGCGGATCGCCCCGGGACGCAGTTCGGGAAGCATCGAGAAACCTTCCCTGCGAACATAGAGGCAGACCACGAGGAGATTGACCACCTGCCCCAGGCACGTCCCTATGGCCATCGCGTAAATGCCTATCCACCCCGCAAGAAGATACAGGGTCAGAATGGCCACAACAGGCACCGCCGCCTGGGCAAGGGCGGGCAAGGCAAATCTTTGCCGCGCGTTGAGGATGGAGTTGCCCAGTATGACAAAACCGCTGAAGAACAGGAGGGGCAGCACCATCATCAAGATGTACCTTGACTGCGATATCTTCGCAGCCGGGAACCCCCATCCCACCAAAGGGAGATAAGATCCGGCGGAGACGAAAACAATCAGGCAAAGTGCTGTCATCCCGCACAGTATCACGGTGGAGCACGCCCTGATCAGTTCCTGGGCCTTTTCCCTGCCTCCCTCAAAGACACCCAGCAACGAGGGCACCATCACCGTGCCTATGGGCATGCTCATAACGGTGACGAGAAACATCGGGACGATGAGGGCCACGAAGAAAGCGTCAAGTTCGTTTCCAAGGCCGAACCACCGCGCGAGCAGGACATCACGAACCACAAGGAGCATGCTGGAGACGAGGGTGAAGAAAACGACGGCAAGACCGGCGGTGGCAACCATGGATCGTGCCGGGACAACGGGGCTCGCGCCCGCCTGTTCCCGAGCAGTGTCTCCGGCGACGGGGCCAGGGCTCTCCCGCCCTGCGAAGTCAACCCTCCATCGGAACCTCCGGAAGATGAATTCGGTCCATCCCGCCGTACCGATCAGGATCAGGATAAAGAGGTACAGGTAGCGAAAGCGATAGAGGGTGCCCATATTGGGCGTCGTGAAACCCAGTACCGTGAGGAAGACCAGCGCGTTGAGGGCAAGGAGGAATACCGGCAGAGACCGGCGGTACCCGAAGGCGAGGCACACTCCCGGGACCATAAGATACCACAGGGCGGTTTCCCCTGCCGACACGAGATGGATAAGCCCGCGCTTGCTGAGCCACGCATCGGGAAAAGGCGCAAAAAGGGCGATGGAGAGCGCTCGCGGAAGATACGCGAGCGACGACGTGACACTGTCCGGCATAATGTCCTCATCGATGAGAGAACCCGCCCTCACCTCCCTGCCGTAATAGATGTTCACAACGCGAACGGCGGCGGCGTTCTCGATGATCCTGTCGAGGGCCCGGGGTACCAAACGGTCCGCCTTCCACTGCCAGCTGATACCCTTTGCCTCCGCCTCCCTCAAAAGCATATCCTTCTTCTCGACGACCCACAGACGCTGGGCAAAGGTATTCACCACACCCAGTTCGATCGCGAACAAAGCGAAGAGGGCAACGAAGTAAAGCACCTTTTTCCCTTTTCGGGCAACTATGCAATAGACAAACAGAGCGAAGGACAGAACGAACCCTGACAGCAGCAGAAGCATCACGTTGTAGGGGCGTACGAACACAACGAGGATCAACCCCAGGACATTGCCAAAGCCCATCCAGAGGGCTGACCTCAACCTCGACGATGGTCCCCTCACCTGGACCCAGGAATAGAGGATAATGAGCATGCCCAGGATCGAAAACCCGTCCTTGTGGATCTGGCCGTACCAGTTGAGCGCCGAGGGAAACACCACGAATAGGGATGCCGCGATAATCCCCGATAGGGTGCCGACTCTGTCACGCCAGAGCAGACGTGCGATCAGGAAGATGAAAAGGCCCGACGTGGCATGTACGGCGGCGTTGATGGGGACCATCACGGATGGATCGGGGCCGAAGACAACGTAGAGGGCGGCAAGCAGCGAGACGTTACCCGTGACACCCTGTGAAGGGGTCAGAGTCAAACGGCCCCATCCATGAAGATGGATGGCCTCGGCAAGGTCCGCCGCTATCCTGTGAAAAAGGACGGAGTCCCCACCGCCGATCAAACCGTGACCGCCGTGAAGCCCGGGCAGAAGCGGCAGCAACACCTTCTGGAAGGAGACCGCGGCAAAGACCGAGAAAGAGAAGAACAGGACCCAGAGAACAAATCCTGTCCGATGGCGCGCTATCGTCTTAACCATTCTGTTCCCTGGTTCCGCCCTTGACGTTCCCCGCCCCGAACCTTCCGCCCAATCTGTAGAATATGATCTTCGATACCTCGAGCAGGACATTCCTTGCCGCGTCCTGGTCTTTCCACCATTGTGCGGGAAAGCTCTCGTAAGGAGTGCCCAGAACACTGAAGCGGCAATCTTTCAAAACGTCTCCGAAGATCATCTCAGCTCTCCTCACATGGTATTGTGATGTCACGACGAGAATTCTGCAGTCCCTGCCCGAAAATAAGCGTTGCGCCACCTCCGCCTCATCGGCCGTGCTGAGGCAGGGTTCTCCGACCACATGGATACGAGTCGCCGGAACACCCATCTTCACGAGAACGTCAACGTGTAATTGCTCGGTCCTGGGATAGGGTATCCCCGCCTCGTCGAGCATCCTGGCGAAGGGCTCCCTTACCGGGCGGGTAACATAGACCTCTCCCGCATATCCTTGCCTGTAAAGGTCGGCCGCGTAAAACGACCGTGTCGGAGGACCGGAGAGGACAAGGATAGCCCGCGAGGGCAGGGGCACATCTTTCCCTTTAAGCCAGCCCACGATGTTGAGGGCAAAAAGAAGCGTGCACAGGAGCACCGCAAGGACAACGCCCGAAATAACGAACCATTTACGGGATATCTTTCTCACGGCGAGGGGCCTTGTCCACGCTAAGGGTCGATTTTCAAAAGCCCTGCCCGGACCCCGGTCCGACCTGCCTCAAGCGCCTTGCGTTCGGCATCCTCGGAGCCTTTGCGCGACAGGATGACGGACATGCACCCTATCGCGATGTAAAAGACCATGGAGACGTGGGGCTTAATAAGGGAGGCACCATGGAATATGTTGATCACTCCGAGCACTATGAGGCCGATGAGGGCGAAAGGGACATACCTGTACTTCCTGACGTATTCCGGATCATTCCTGTAGAAGGACCCGATGGCTCCCTCTAACCCGATGACCATCAGTATAACGTACGTGGCCACGCAGACCATTCCGTACTGGCTCAGCACCTGGAGGTAAAAAGCATCGTCGCTGGCTATGGTCTGTCCGAGATACAACCCCGAGCTGTACGTGTCGGAGAGGATCGGGGCGATCCCTGAGCCCCAGACAAAAGATGCGGGGTTTGATCCCTTCAGCACCATCAACTCACGTGCCGTCTCCTTGTCGACAGTGGCCGTCAGGGTGTAATAGGTCTGTTTGAGATTGAATATCTGCTGGTAGGCCTTCCAGTCTATCACCTGGAACAGCACCAGCAGCAGTATCACCGAGGGGATTGCCACCACGAGCAATGCGGCATCCCGTTTCTTCACCTTCCCCATCCACAGCCCGAGGCCAAGGAGGACAAGGATGGCCAGACCGGCGCCGATCATGTTCGTTCTTGAACATCCCCAGAACAGACCGATGGCACAGACGAAGAGACCAATTCCCCTGTGCCATGTGGCGGGTCCGAAAACGACCGCGGCGAAGGCGAGCACCGTTCCGATCGCTATCACGAATGCCGTGGCATTGCTGTGGCCCGCCGGCCCCGGCAGTCGAATATAAAGACTCCTGTCACTCTTTGTCCACGATTTCGTAACACCGCGGCATTCCGCTTGCTTCTTCTTCGCGTACAGGTCCATGGCACGTGTATACTTGAAGATGCCAAAGGTATCTTCCACAGGGGATTTCACCTCGAGGGGAGCGTACCGCACGCTTGCCATCTCAGCAACATAGATCCCCGATACGAGGACACTGCAGAGAACGACCCAACCGATGACCCGCGACGCGTCCCTGTGCCTCAGAAAATAGACGACGACGAAGTACACCGCGAGGGGAACGAGGTAGTTCTTCGCGGCATAGAGACCCTCCAGCCGCCCATACCGGTAGAACGTCAGGGGAATAAAGACGGCGTTGTGCAGAAAGAAGAGAAGGAACGCGAGGTCCATCTTGTTCCTTACGAGGTACTTCACCGACCTTGTATCCCCGATGAGGTTCAGAAAAAGGTGGATGATGAGATAACCCACGGAGCCATACAGGACCACCAGAACGTCCCAGGTCAGACCGAACTGGAACCTGAGAAAGAAATACAGGGCACACAGACACACCGTGGACAGAAGACAGAGGAACACGGAGTTGTCATTCAGGTACGCTCTCGATGAAGAGATAATGTTCGAAATGTTTTTCATTGCCCTCGCACCATGTCGTTTTTTTTCCCGTAGCGAAGCGATACGTAGGTGTCGTAGCCGATGCACAAAGACAGGAAGGCCAGGACGATAGTCTGTATCCTGTATCCGGCCAGGGAGAAAAACCCGGCGAAGGCCTTCACTCTCCTGCCGTCCTTCCAGTACAGGCCGGCCTGATAGTACCTTATGCTCTTCCTGAAGCTTCCCACCTGCCTCTCATACTCCCGGCCCACGTCCGCATTGGAGTGAAGCAGCTTTCCGATTATCCTGTTCATATCGACGACCTTCAACTCCGGCCGGAGGAAGGTGTCGTTACTACCGTGGATCCTCCACCTGACCAGCGGTTCGTCCACGTAGTCAAAATCGGTGATGAGCGCCAGCCGAAGGAACAGGTCATATTCTTCGCACATCTCCATCTCGGGGTCAAATACATACTCCATCCCGTCGAGCAGGCGCCTGCGTATGACGGCCGACTGGCAGAGAATGAAGAAATTCTCCAGAAGCTGCCCGAACACCCTGCCTCTGAAGGGCTTGACCCTGGCAAAGACCCGGTCGGTATCCCTTTCGCCGTTCAGCCAGTGAAAGGCATCGCAGTACGCGAGTCCCACTTTCTCATCATTGAACAACGGCATCTGTTTCTCCAGCTTCGTCGCGCTCCAGACGTCGTCATGATCGAGGAGGGCAATGAAATCCCCACGCGCGCTCCTGATCGCAAGGTTTCTGGCACGCGACACACCGCCACGGTCCTGTGTTACCAGCCTGACACGCGAGTCCTTTTTCATCATCGCACGGATCTTCTCAAGGGTATCGTCCGTCGAACCGTCATCGCACACTATCACCTCGATGTCCGTATACGTTTGGTCGAGGACGGAACCGATTGTCTCCTCGATGAACGGACCCGCGTTGTAGGCCGGTATCACAACGCTCACAAGGGGATTGCCCGTCTTTTCTGTCAGACCCATGAAGATTATCCTCTATCTCCCCGGGGCAGTACCGCGACCCCGGTCATACCGTATCCTCTCAGAGGAAAAACTCGCTGACCGACCGGATGACCGACCGGATCTGCTCCTCCGTCATATCATAAAACAGCGGGAGGGTCAGTATCTGCTCTCCGATCTCCTCCGTGGCGGGAAGCGGTGTGGAATACTCCTTGAAGAACGGCTGCAAGTGATTGGGGATGTAATGGATCCCGGTACCGATGTCCCTCTGTGCGAGGAACGCGATGAGCTCCTCCCTCCTGTCATTCAACACCCTGAGGATGTAGGTGAAGGGGGCCGTATCGTCCAGGTTCCAGTTGAGTACCCTGAGGCCCTCTATGCGCCGAAACGCCTCGTTGTACCTGCGGACCACGTCCTTCTTCTTCTCCACGAAGGACTCGAACTTCTTCAACTGGGCAAGGCCTATGGCGGCGTTGATGTTGCTCATGTGATAGCGGTAGCCCTGGGTCGTCACCTCGTAGAACCATGCCCGCTCGTTCCTGTAGCGATGCCACGTGTCCTTGTCGATACCCAGGATCCTTTTGGTGCGAACGAGCTCGGCTACACCATCATCGGACAGGACGACAGCCCCTCCTTCCCCACAGGTCAGGTTCTTGATGGGGTCAAAGCTGAAGCATGTCACGTCCCCGAAACTCCCCAGTCTTCTGCCCTTCCAGGAAGAACCGAAGGCGTGAGCAGCGTCTTCCACGATGGAAATGCTCCTTGCCCTGCCCATTTCCAGCAAACGGTCCATATCACAGGCCTGTCCGCAATAATGAACGGGCATGATCGCCTTCGTCCTGACCGTGATCTTTCTCTCCACATCGGCTACGTCGACATTGAGGTCCTCGGGATTCACCTCGCAGAACACCGGCACTGCCCCCAACAGGGTGATGGCTTGAACACTGGCGCAAAACGTTAGAGAGGGCACGATGACCTCATCGCCCCTGCCTACCCCCAGGGCATCCAGCGCGATATGCAACGCCGTCGTGCCGCTGTTTACGGCAAGCACGTGCCTGGCCCCCAGATAGTCCTTCAATTCATTCTCGAACTCGAACACCGTGGACCCCAGCCCCAGCCAGCCCGTGGCAAACACCTTTTCAACTTCCTTGAGTTCCTCCTGACCTATGGAGGGTCTTGAAACAGGTATCGTCATGATGATTTCCTTTTTTGGTTTCCTTTCCGGGCCACGGCAAGAATGTACCGCCCCGCATCGGGCACGCTCTCGCCCAACCCCATTTCCAAGCTCATCAGGTGCTCGCGTTCGCGCGTGTTCAGCCCGGAGGGACGCACGATATGTTCGTGCGGATCTCCGGGAATGCCGGAGCAGACACCGATACCGAACATCGTGAGCAGTTCCAGTCCGCACTCGCCCGTCAACAGGGAGCGGAGTTCCTCCGATCTCTGCCAGCTGAACTCCTTGGGAGAGTTGAATATCCGGCCCTTTCGGTCGCCGAGAAGCACAGGCACATCGTCCCAGTACCTGCGGTCAGCGGAGCACAGGGCATCGAAGTACTGGCTTCTGAAGGAGGCGACCAGCAATCCCCCCGGCTTGAGAACCCTGAGCACGTCCGGCATCTGTTCCCTCCAGCCGGGATAATAGAACGATACCTCCGTCATCATTATCAACTCCCGACTTTCTCCGGTACACGAGCCCAGGGCATCCTCGATCGAAGAGATTTCGAAGTCAACATTGCCTAGACCCGCGTTCCTCCCGTTTTGCCGGGCGGCCTCGATGGCGTTCTCCGAAATATCACAGGCCAGGACCGTGCCCCGACGAAACCTCTCTGCCAGTTTCAAGCTGAAACGTCCCTGACCACATCCGAGGTCGAGACAGGACGAGGTATCCGGGATGTCCTTGAGAAACCCGGAGAAGACTCTCCAGTATTGCTCCGCGTAATACGCCTCATCGACGGCGTTGACCATGTCGTAAGAGGTCGAATCGAGAACAAGGTCCTCTTGAATGCTCCCGGGAGCAAACCTTGACGAGAGTTCGTTCGCTACGCTGGATATCTTTCCCGATGCCCGACTGACGAAGCGCAATACCTGAAAGATCACTCTACCTCTTCCTTATCTCCGAGGTCACTCATGATGCACACCTCTTTTCACCCCGCTGTTCCATAAAGGCCCCCACGGTCTCGTCCGTGATCGCCGAGATCGCTTGCTCACGCATCTTTTCGGCCCAGACGGTCAGAGCGCCCATCTCATCCCCGGTAACGCTCAGGGAATGCAACACCTGGTCCCGCAACTCCCTCGATGAATGCACGGCCGGCGCGAACTCGGAGAACCAGCTGAGCGGGTTCAGGTCAAGATCGGTCCTTCTGCCCACCACCACGACGGGTATTCCGGCAAGCGCCGCCTCAAAGGAAGAGGTACTGCCGGAAACCACGACGCAGGCGGCTCGCGCAAGCCACCGGTCCATATTGCCCTCCACCACGGTGAAATGCTCTGGAATATCCCTGGTGATGATCCGTAGTTCCTTCTCGTCAAGCATGGGATGGGGCTTTAACCAGAACTCCAGACCCTCCGGTTCGCCAAAACCCTCCAGAAGAAGGTCCATCATCTCGGCGGTATAGTCTCTGCCCAGGGGCAGGACCACCAGGACCTTGTTGCCTTCCGGGGCGGCGGATATGGATTCTCCAACCAGATGCTGGTAGCGCAACGACGGACCTGCCCTGAGTTTATCCCGGGGAAAACCCATCTGCTCCATCCTGGAAAGCATGTGCGGTGAATTGCAGACGATGTAATCCGGGTGAGGAGCAAATTCGGCCTCCTCCGGCGTGGTGAACAGGCACAGCATGAGGGGAATGCTCTCGCTGTAATGCTGGAAACCGACAAGCGTGACCCAGGGCATAAACTCGCGAAAAGCCATTATCTGGGGTTTTTCCGTGACCATGTTCTCATGCATATCTATGAAACGGTCCAACCGCACCCGGCGGTTCAGCAGGTGTTGCACCAGTCTGTAGTAAAGAATGAACCTGGCGGTCTCCGTCCTGCTTCCCTGTTGCCGGCAGGCCTCCCGAACAAGCCCCGTGATATCCATTCCTAGGAAAACGTGCTGTCCCTTCAGCATGAAACCCTGTCGCATAATGATCCCCGCTGACCAGACGTAGTCCCGAAGGGAGCAAAAATCCTCCGGCAGCAGGTACTCCCCGGGATGTTGCCGCAACCACCGGAAGGCCTCGCGCTGGGAACGCCGCAGGCTGTATATCCACGGCAGGACCACAACGTCATAACCGCGGCCGCGAAGCTCGCGGGCCAGTGTCCCGAAGTAGCGGTCCCTCGCAACGCCGTCCTCGCCGAAATAGCTGTCATCAATGCAGGTGTGGATAAGGATTCTTGGTCGATCCTTCTCTTCCTCGGGGGTTCCACCGGGGCGCCTGGTGACGTACGCGTTCCAGACCGACCCCGCTGTCCTGATGAAGTATCGCCCCCACGACGCTATCCATCGGACCATCTCCTTCAGACGGGCGGTCCGCGAGTTCAGCACACGCACCCTTCCCGCAAGACCGGGAGACCTCGCAAGCGCACGAAGGACGGCCGCGCTCTCGACCAGCACCAGCGAGGGCGGTCTCTCCGAGGCCAGCACGGAAAGCCCGATCCTGAGGTAGCAGATTGAATGATAGAGGGAATTGCCGTAAGTGTTGCGCTCCGACACGGACGAGGTCCACCATGCCAGAGTGTTGTTCTTCCTTCCAAGCCCGGTGATCCAGTCAAGGTAGGGCCCGCGCCACTCGAGGGCCAGGGACTGTAGTTCCTTGCTGTATTCCCTGTGCTCCCATGAAGGCCCCAGGGCCTGCCGCCAGTTCCTGAAGCACAGGTAGTCCCGTCCCAGGTACAGCCATTCCCCGGAACCCCCTGCTTCCCTGAAGAACCCCTTCCCTTTGAGCGTCGCGGGCGATACAGCCGCGTGGCAAAGGAAGATCATCGTATACCGGCGTGCCGGACGTCCCGGTCCTTTCCGGGCGAGAATTCGTGAAAATACCTGCGGATCGTTTCCCTGAAGCTGTCATCCATGGGCAATTGCCGCTTGAGAAGAATACCGACGTCCTGCGCAAGTATGCAGCCCACATTATCCCCCACATTCTTCTTATCCTTCGAAAGGGCCATGAAATAGGCCTCGAGGTCGATGGTGGCCAGATCGTATTCCGGAAAATTGACAGACAGTCGCCGGTGCAGGTCCCGAAAGCGTTCATCGCTCATCAAACCCAATGTCGCTGACATGTAGTTCGCAAGGTCCATCCCCACCGTTACGGCCTGACCGTGCTTGACGGCATAACCTGTAACGGATTCCAGGGCGTGACCGAAGGTATGGCCATAATTGAACTTGTTACGCTCTCCCCGGTCGAACTCATCTGCCTCGATCACGGAGCGCTTGATCTCGAGGCTTCTCCGGATATGCGTCGAGAGCAGCCGGCGGTCCCGGATCAAGGTCGCGTAGTCCCGCAACAGGTCGTCAAGGGCGTCATCGTTTGCATAGATGTAATAATGGAGGATCTCGCCGATACCGGACTTGATGTCGTCAACGGAGAGGGATTCAAGGAAGCCTGTGTCGATGTATATATCCGAGGGAGGATAGAAGTTACCCACAAGATTCTTCCTGTCGCCAAGGTTGATCGATGTCTTGCTCCCGATGCAGCTGTCCGCCTGGGCAAGAAGGGTCGTCGGAAGAAAGGACCATTCGATCCCCCTGTATATTATCGAAGCCGCGAAGGCCGTCACGTCCTGTATGATCCCGCCACCCACCGCGACCAGTCTGTCGCCCCGGCGAACGCGGCGATCAACAAGGGTTTCAATGATCTCGCGGACCTTGTCGAGGGTCTTGTTCGTCTCCGCCGCTTCGACGGTCAGCAGGCGATCGCTGCCGACCACAGCCTGAAAGGCCGGTGCGTAGATCCTCCATACCAGTGCGTCGATCACGAAGAAGGCGTTTCCATCGGCAAGCTCCCGCAGCGGAACCGCCAGGTCCTCGACGAAACGAACACCATAATCCCGCAGGTGCGACCTTATCGTCAGATCGGCCTTCATCGGCGATTCTTCCCGGGGTCCGACACCTGACCGGACCCGATCCTCGCGACACGTTTCATCTATTCGGAAAGCCTCAGGATAAGATAAGACGTGATCAGGTGGTCCATCGCCATGTGCACATCCTCCACGGGGCCGTACGAACCGACATCCGTCCGCACGTGGATAACGTGATCGCACATGTCCTTCATCCTGCCCCCGTCAAATCCGACGAGTCCCACGGTCTCGCCCCCCGCGTCGCGGGCGAATTCGATGGCTTTGATTACATTCGGGCTGTTCCCGCTTGCCGATATGGCGACGAGAACGTCCCCCGGGTTGAAGAGCTCGACAAGGGGAATGGTGAAAACCTGGTCAAACCCGTAATCGTTTCCAACGGCGCTGAGAAGAGAGATATTCTCTGTCAGGCTCAGCGTCTTGAAGCCCCGTTTCCCGGCCTTTCTTCCCACCTCTCCAAGGTCCTGGGCGAAATGGGATGCCGTCGCTGCGCTGCCCCCGTTCCCCGCAAAAAATATTGTCTTTCTCTCCTCTCTCGCCTTCAGGAAGCACTCAACGACGCTGTTGATGGCCCCGGTATCAAGGTCCATCAGAAGGTCATTTATGTGCGAAAAATAGGATCGAAAATACTCAGACGCATTCTTTGAACTGCTGTACATTTCTCTCAGATGTTGCATCCACACCCTCCAGTCTCTCCATGCTGTCCTGTCTCACCCCGGCGTGCGCAGGTAATCCGGAACTATACTGCTTACCCTGGCCGCGTTCTTAAGGCCGTCTATGGCCGCCCTTCCCATCGCCAGGACCGCCTCCTCGGTACTGCCTCCGATATGCGATGTCATGATGACGTTGGGCAGATCGAGAAGCCCGACATCGTCGGGCGGCTCGCTGTTGAAGACATCGAGCGCCGCCCCGCCCAGCCGGCGTTCGCGAAGCATCTCCGACAACCTCGCTTCATCAACGAGCCCGCCCCGGGCCATATTGATCAAACATGCGCCTTCCTTCATCAATGCCATCCTCCCGGCGTTGATCATGTTGCGCGTCGACCCGTTAAGGGGCACGTGCAGCGTCACCACATCGGCGCTCCTCAGCAACTCCTCCAGGCCAACCGGGATCACTCCATGCTCCCGGTAGAATTCCAGGTGATCAACTATATCGTTTGCCAGGATCCGGCACCCGAATGGTTTCAGGAGGATGATCAAGTCCTTTCCTATGTTGCCGCATCCGATTATACCAACAGTCTTGTCCGTCAACTGTCTGCCCCTTATCTGTCTCCAGACGCCTGACCTGAGATCGCTGCCTGACTCAGGCAGCCTGTGCAGAAGGGCGATCATCGATGAAAGGGTCAACTCGGCCACAGAGCGCCTGTTCACACCCCCCGTCCAACCGAGCAATATCCCCAGGCGCTCCATGGCATCAAGGTCGATCATGTCGAGACCCACCCCGTACTTCGCTACCACCCTGAGGTCCGGCAGCGAGGAGAGTGTCTCTTCGTCAAGAGGCTCCAGGGCCGTTATCGCCTTGACGGAGCCGGCGAGAAAGCCTACCAGGTTTTCCCCTGCGAGCGTCTCCCCCAAATCATTGAAACGAACCCGTGAATAGCGGGACAGGAGTTCTTCGCGCAAAACGGGATGCCGGGAGAAGGACCGTGAGGCGACAGCGATAGCGGTCGGGTCTTTCACGACTGGTTCCCTCCCCTTCCACCACGACAGATGTGCGGCCCCCTTTTCAAACCCTTGTAAAACCCCCGTCTATAGCAATGTTCTGACCGCTGATATAGGTATTCTCAGGACCGGCAAGCCATGCCACGAAAGCGGCTATCTCTTCCGGAGTCCCCAGGCGCCCCATGGGTATCCTCGACGCCATCTCCGCCATCCCTGCATCGCCCAGTACGGTCCGCGTCAACTCCGTATCTATGAATCCAGGGGCAACGCAGTTTGCCAGTATCCCGAATCTCGCCACCTCCGCGGCCAACGCCGCCGTCATTCCATCGAGAGCGAACTTGCTGGCCGAGTATGACGCCCTGTATTCCTTGCTCACCTTCCCGAAAATGGAGCTTATGTTGACGATCCGGCCCCACCCCTTTCGTTTCATGACGGGGATGACGGCCCTGCACAGGAGGAAGGGGGCGAAGACGTTAACCTGGTGTATGCGTTCATAATCGGCGGGATCGATCCCTTCAAAATCGCTTATCCTGTTGATACCCGCGTTGTTCACAAGTATGTCGAGGTCCATGTCCGTAATCTCTCTAACAAAGGCGTCCCGGCTTACAGGATCAAGAAAGTCCACGGTCTTAAGGGCGATGCCGTCAGGGGCAGGGCTTGCGGGCCCTGTACCCGTTATCGTCACGTTTGCTCCGTCGTCGCTGAGTCTCTTCGCTATGGCGCGCCCTATGCCCCTTGTGCCGCCCGTGACCAGGGCATTGAGGTTATGAAGGTCCTTCTTCATGACGTCCTTTCCCTTTGCCTCACTCAATGTTGAAGGCCGCTTTCCATTGGGGGTCCGCGTTGTAGATCTGATAAACGAGACGCATCGTGGCCAGCGCGTCATCGCTTGTTCCCGATTGGATGGGGTCGCCGTGGATGACGGAGTCCGCGAATTCATTGATCTCGTCGCGCCAGGAGTTATCATCAAGGTACTTGATGGTCTCGCTGCGAAGGGTCCCGACATCGGATTCATCTCGCCTGCCGACGATGAGCTGCTCTTCTCCATAGCTCTTGGAGCCCGAGAGGATACCCCGCAGTTCCAGATAGCCGTCCGCAAGGGTGATCTCGAGAATAAAGCGATGCTGCCACTGGGTGGCGGAGGAATGAAGGATGGCAACCTGCCCCCTCTTGTTGCGCATCAGGGCGTACGCGTTGTCCTCCACGTCATGCTTCCAGTAGTCATTCACCACGAAGCTCTTGATCTCAACAAAATCGCCGCAATAGAGCCTCATGAGGTCCACCATGTGAATACCCTGGTCGAGGAGAACTCCGCCCCCGGCATAACGCCTCTCTGACCTCCATCCGCCTGAAAAGGGGATGATCTTGCTCTTTCCATACACCCCCCTGAGGTTGATGATGTCGCCAAGCTCACCGGAGCGCACGATCTTGAGCGCCTCGGTAACCGAACCGTGGTAGCGGTGGTTGAAGCCGTATTTCAGAACAAGTCCCGGATGCATCCTCTCTGCTTCTTGAACCGCCAGCACGTCTTCGACATTCCGGCCGGGGGGCTTTTCACAGAACACGTGCAGCCCCTTCTGTAGTCCGGCTATCGTCACCTCCGCCGCCAGATAGTTCGGCAGACAGACAAATAGCACGTCCAGCGGTTCCTCGAGGAGCTGCCTGTACGTCGAATAGGCCCTTACCCCGTCGATAAGCGTTCCGGGTGCCTCGTAATTCTGATCACAGACCGCCACCGTCGCCAGTCGGGGATGTATGTCGATGAACTGCCGTCTGCGTCTTCCCACAACACCGTAACCCGCTATCCCGACCTTTAGCATGTCTCCCGTCATCTCATACCTTCCTCGCAATGATCCTCATGTGGGAACTGAAGTTGTTCCGCCGGATCCACTCCTGAAACCCCTGCTTCGCATCCTCTGTACCATGCCGAGCAATGGTGCTGAAGAAACGCCCGGGATCAACCCCTTCGTCACGGTAGAGCCCCTCCACGATGTCCCAGTCGAGCTGACCGGGAGTCGCCACTTCGATCACCGAGAATCCCCTTTTCTCAAGGAACGTCGCCATGGAGCCGGGATTAAAGAAATTCAGATGATTGGGGGGGAAGATGCTTTTTGAACCTTCCCACAGGACCTGTATGTCAAATCCCAGGCCGTTCAATGTCGTGAGAAAGAAGAAACCCCCGGGTTTCAGCAGTTCGTGCACCCTTGTGACAAAAGGAACTGGATTATGGAGATGCTCGAAAAGCTCGAAAGCGGTCATTAAATCGAACCCTTCCGCGTTCCCGACATCCTCGAGACTCTCTTCGATCACGGTCAGGCCCTTGCTCCGGCAGATACCGGCCATGTCCACGGAAGGCTCGATCGCCACAACGTCCGACCCGGGCCAGAGTATCTTCAGCTCCTCCAGGAACAGGCCGAATCCCGCTCCAATGTCCGCCGTCCTGCCGGACCTGACCTCCGGAAAGCGCTCGGCAACAAACTGAGCTCTGGGTTTGAAGATCACCTCCCGCCTCGCCTCCGCCATGGGAAGGAAGAACTCCGTCACCCAGTACCGTGTCGATGGGGAATCGATGTAGATCCTCATCAGGTCCTCGTACTTCGGCCGGGGGTTCACAAAGAGGGTCTCGCATTCCCTGCACTGCTCGTAGTGAAAGCCGTACTTCTCAAATTGAGGGGCAAGGTCATTTCCGGCGCAGGCCGGGCAGGCGGTCCGGTGGAACCCCGACGCATCCCGGATAAGTCTGGCGGCGTCCTCCCTGACAAGCTCAAGGTACCGGTTCAGGGTGGATCGTTTGCGGATGTCTTCTTCCTTCATGTCATCCCCGATCCGGAAGATACTTGCCGGTCACCGGGTCTTCCCGCAGCAGCGGCTCAACGAGCCTCACATCGCCGGGGATGTCCACCCCGAACGTGCGATAGTCTACAGGCACCGCCTTGATCTTCACCCCATGCTCCAGAAAGCGGTTCATATCGACGGATTCAATGATCTCAAGGGGAGTGGGCGTCATCCTCGTGTACTCGAGGAGCGCCCCGCGGCTGAACAGGATGATGCCCAGCTGTTTCCACATCGGGATGTCACCCTGGAACTTCTTGCCGGAAGGAATGGGCTCGCGCGAGAAATAGAGGACGGAGCCGTCCTGAGCCAGCACGACCTTGACAACATTGGCATTCTCGAATTCCTCACGGGACTCGATCTTCATGATCAGGTTCACGACCTCAACCTTGCCGCCCTTCATGACCGGAGCCGCAAGCTCCTCGATCATCCGGGGGTCCAGCATCGGCTCGTCACCCTGGATCATCGCGACGTAGTCTGCGGCAACGCCTGTCGCCGCCTCTATCTTGAGGAGTGCTTCAGCGACCCTGTCGGAGGCGCGCTGATGCGTGTCAGCAGTCATGACCGCCTTGCCGCCTAGGGAATCGACGTATTCTACGATCTCAGGATCGCAGGTCGCGACCCAGAGGTCTGAAAGGCTCGGACATAACCGGCATCGATGATAGACGTGACCTATCATCGGCATCCCCAGAATGGGCGCCATGGGCTTGTTCGGAAACCGCGTCGAGGCCATCCTTGCTGGAACTATTCCCAGAATGTTCAATTATCGCTCCTTTCTGTTCATTGCTCGCGCCGTTTGATCACGGCGGCGGGGACACCGCCCACGACGGTCCACGGTTCAACATCATGCGAAACCAGCGAGCATGCCGAGATCACGGAATGCTCCCCTATGGTCACGCCTGGAACAATAACCACATTCGATGCGATCCACACGTCGTCCCTCACGACTATTGTTCCCCCCGTGTGTCCCTGCCGGTTGATGGGCCTGTCGGGCGACTTGTACACATGGTTGCTGGCCCGCATCACCACGTTCGGTCCGATCAGCACATCGTTGCCGATCCTGATGAGTCCATCATCACAGGCATCGACGATCACGTTCGAGTTCATCGATACCCTATCTCCTATCTCAATATGTCCCCTCCACGCCCAGAGGGACGAGTTGGACATGACCGAAAAACTCCTGCCGATCCTGATATTCTTGCACCCCCCGATCCTCACTCTCCCCTCAAAGACCGACCCCGGTCCCAGCTCTGCCAGTCTGCGGCTAAACCACGCCCGTCGCAGTATGGAACCGGTACGTCCCGGAACACAGTTGACGAAGCCTTCTATCCAATCATTCAATTCGTCTTTAAGAAGGTCCGCCAATCTATAAGGTCTCCCCGCGTCTCGGAACAAGACACTCTCAGCCAGAGACTTGCCCCGATGAGTATCATCCTTCGCGTCCCGCCCCACTCTCCCTGACGGCTGAAAGCCCCGTCCTGCAGGCATTGTCCAGCATTCTGGTGTCCAAACTGTACGCGATGAAGCGAAACCCCTGGTTTATGCACTCTTCCAGTCTCGATGTATCGGGTTCAACGACATGTAAGCCGCCCGGCTTTCCGAAATCCTCACCTGCACGCTTGATGCGCTCAAGCACCCCGACCATCTCCGGGTGGTCAAATTCCCCCGCAAGGCCCATTGATGCCGACAGGTCATAGGGTCCGATGAAATACCCATCCACACCCGGTAAAGACAGTATATCCTCCAGACAGTTCACCGCATCGACGTGCTCCACCTGAACGATCACCACCGCATCCGCCCTCAGCCATTCCAGGTATGGCCGGAATCCCGTCCCGTACCCCTGTGCGCGCGCGAGGCCCACCCCGCGCCTCCCGGCCGGAGGATACTGCACAGCGGCGACCGCATCCGCCGCCTCCCCGGGCGTATTGACCATCGGGACGATCACCCCATGCGCGCCGGCATCCATGACCCGTTTGATCTGAACAGGATCATTCGCCGAGACCCGCACCAGGGGTGCAACTCCGCAAAGCTCGATAACGCGGATCAATTCCTCCGCCTCGCGTATCGTTATGACACTGTGTTCCAGGTCTATCGTCAGCCAGTCAAACCCGGCCCTGGCCATTATTTCGGCGATCGCCGGATGGGCCAGCGTGATCCAGGAGCCCACGAGCACCTCTCCGTTCCTTAACCTCTCTTTCAAGCAGACCATTCCTGCACGCTCCAGTCTTCGACTTCCCGGGCCCTCATCTCGAGGTGACCCTGTTATAGATGCCTTCTACGCCCGCCAGCCTTCTTATCTCTCTCTTTTCTTCGCTGTTCATGATCGCCAGATAGTACAGAAACAGAGAAACCAGGTATATCGCGCCCATCCCCATCAGTGTGGAATAGATGCTCTTCGGCTGCCAGTTGCTGGAAACCAGGTAAGAGAGGAGCGCCACGAAAAGGTACAGGGGAATGTTTCCCTTCACAGCCCTCTTGAGGTACGTCGACAGGGGAACATTGAGGCTCTTCAACGAGAGCCGGAGGTTGAGCGGCGCCCCTATCAGGACGAAAGAAAGGGTCAGCCCTATGGCCATCGCAATTATGCCAAGGCTCTTGATCAGGGCAAGGCCTACCAGTATGTTGAATACCGCCATCCCGATCTGAATGTAGAGCGGCTGCTTCACAATACCCTTGGCGGACAGCATACCCGAGGCCTGTTCCACGGTGCCGTTGAGGAGCCAGAAAAGTATGATTATCCTTGCCGGGAGGATGCTCTCTTCGAAACCGGGTCCAACCCAGTGGTTGACAAAGGGCTCCACGAAGAACAGCATTATGAGGACAACGGGCAGCATGATGGCGGACATGTATTTCGTCCCTTTGAACAGCAGGGTCCTCTGGCCGTCATAATCCCTCCTGCCTTCCATCTCCGACGCAACGGTCCACGGCGGCCCTCCGATCGCCGAGTTTATGGTGCGGAAATAGTTCTGGATATTATAGGCCACCGCGTATACCGTCACCGCGGAAAGAGACACAAAGTATCCTATGATGAAGTTGTGCGCCTGGAAAAGGAACAGGTTCCCCAGGGAGCTCAGGAACACAAAGGAACTGAAACCGAATATGAACTTGAAGGTCTCCGTCTCCAGATACGGAAAGGACACCCTGACCCGCCCGATCCTCCTCGATACGATATAGAACACAATGCAACCCGCTATGTTGAGCAACTGCAGGAGAGTGAAGTAATCGACTATCCCGCGCCCCGTACCGAACACAATGACGGCACCCAGTGCGTTCAAACAAAGCACCACTATATTCACGACAGCCTCAACATCGTAACGGTTCAACCCCTGCACCGTTCCCCGGAATATGCTCAGCGGCCAGGTCAGCAGTGAGGACGCGGCGGCAACGATGAACAGCTGCCTGACGAGGGAAACGTTCCGGGGGTCTATTCTGAAGAAACGGTCGAAATATATCGAGCATCCCAAAAGGCACAGCGCCCCCACGAGACCAACCAGCACATAGAAAGAAAGCGAAGCACTGACGATCCTGTTGACCGCCGCGGGGTCCTTCTTCCCGTTGTACTCCGAGACGTATTTCGTCACCGCCGACATGACTCCGAGGTCAAGGAGGCCAAAGTATCCCGTCACTGTGGTGACGAGGAGAAAGACACCATACACCTCCTGACCCGATTCCCGGACTATGTAAGGGAAAAGAAAGAAGGTGATGGCGACGGACGCGACACGGTTCAAGATTGTGAACCTGATGTTCCTTCCAATGGTGGCGATCCTGGACACGTCTGCTGCCTTATCCCCTCCCGTACAGGCCGCGTAAAGGCTTGATGATGTTCTTGAGCCATCGGGGTGTGAGCGGTATCAGTATCATATTGACGAAGTCGTGGACCTTGAGGCCCTTTCTCCTCACGTACTCGATGCTCATCTCCCTCCTTATCATCGATGCCCAGCCCCTCCATACATCGTCCGGCACGCTCGTGAGGTTGATCAGCGGTGCTCCCCCGACGTCGGCGACCTCATCCAGGTATGCCTCCACATCGGGGACCAGTCCCCTGTCCTCCACCACATCCCAGGCAGGTGTTCCCGGGAGGGCTATGAGGTAGTTGATCGAGTACTGGTACGCCTCGACAGCCTTGAGAAGGTCTATGGTCTCCTCTATCGTCTCGTTCGTTTCCCCTGGCGATCCGATAACGATCTGTACGGGGCACGCCAATCCCACCTTTTTCGTCGTGAGGATCGTGACGTCCCTGTTCTGCCGCCCCGTCGTTCCCTTCCGGTACTCCTTCAAAATGGCATCGGAGCCGGACTCCTGGCCGTAGTTTATCTCGATGCAACCCGTTCCTTTCAGCCTCAGGAGCATCTCCTCATCCACTCTGTCTACGCGCGCACCCCCTATCAGGTAAAACACCCCCGGATTCTCGCGCTCCACTCCATCGCAAAAATCCATGACCCAGGATCTCTTCGCGTTGAACAGCTCATCGCAAAACTGAAAGCCTTCCACACCGTAATGGTCCCTCAGGAATTTCATGTGTGCCATCGTGTAGCCCACGGTGTTCTGCCTGTGGCCCTTCATGTGCCTGTAGCAAAACAGGCACCTGTGTGTGCATCCCCGCGAGCTGACGATGGGGATATAACGCCTCTTGCCCTCAATCCGCCGGAGGATGTCTTCCTTGCCGGGCAGGTTCTCCAGGTTGACCTCGTAGCTCGCGAGCCAGTCATTGACATCAGTGAAATACCTGTCGAGCTCCACAAGGTGGTACGCGGGAAAAGGTATAGTATCAAGATCGCCGATCTGTTCGACGGGCGGGGTCCCGACCACTCCTTCGGCTGACCGATAGGAGATCCCCGTCAGGCCAGCGAAACCGGTTCCCTTTTCAAGCGAATCGAGGAAAGCGGGCAGGCTCGTCTCCGTTTCGCCATGGAACACAACATCGACATCGGTCTTCGTCAACAGAAGATCCGCCACGGAGGACAGCGCGCCGCCGGCTATCATGACCATTTCCGGATGGTCTCGCCGTATGGAGGCGCTCAGTTCCTTCGCCCTGCCGTAGGACGTGGAGATCCCCCCGAATCCGACAACGCGGGGGTTGAAATCCTCGATCGTCCGTCTCAGCGCGGCGACGATGTCATCACCAAGGTCCGCGTCGTAAAGATAGGGGTCGAATATCCGCGCCCTGTGCCCGCACCTCTCGACGATGCCCCCCACATAGAGGAGACCAAGGGGAAGTGTGAATCCGCCCTTGCCTCGTCTCGAAGGAACGTTGACCAGCAATATGTTCATTCTTTGCCTTTCCTCATGGGAGCCGCCTGGAGCTCATAAACCCGCCAGTCCCTTCATCACCGGCAGCGGGACACCAGCCCCTCTGTCCGTCGCAGAACTGTCCGGTATGGAGATCCGCAGGCCCTGCCGGAGAAGATCACGCCCCGGAGTCCTTCTTCATGATCAGGGCGTCCTCGAAGTACAGACCGTCCAGTCCGCTATTAGTGAACACGTCGAAGGCGTCGCCTGCCGTATTGACAATGGGGTGACCGTGGAGGTTGAAACTGGTGTTCAACAGGGCTCCTCGTCCCGTCCTTGCCTCGAACTCAAGGAGGAGATCATACATCTTCGGATTCGTTCTTTGTTCCAGTATCTGTGGCCTCGCGGACCTGTCGGCCGGATGGCAGGCCGCCAGCATCGCCTCGTACCCGGCGGGTGTGGTCTCGTAGCCTACCGTCATGTGAGGCGAAAGCACTCCGTTCGGATTCCGGAGGTACCTGCCGGTACGGGAATCCAGGAGGACCGGTGCGAAGGGCATCCAGAAATCCCTGTTCTTTACCATGGCATTGATCGTTTCCTTGGTTCGCAGGTTAATGGGGTCCGCCAGGATGGAACGGTTGCATAAGGCCCGCTGGCCGAACTCCATTCTGTCGAGGCAACGGGCTATCACCTTGCCCCCGATGAGTCTGTCAACTATGTGTCCGGCGGACGGGTCTTCGATCACTTCATACTTCGTCATATCGATACCGCTCAACAGACGGGCGACGTCGTCCCGGCTGACCGCAGGACCGAGATAGAGGTCGGACACGGGCGCAAAGCCTCCGTCCATCATGTATCCCGCGCTCTCAAAGAGGTGCAGGAATATGGAGCCGACGGCAAGAGATTCATCGCTGCCGCACCCGGCGACGAAGAGGTCCTCCACTTCCTTCAGCCGGGCAATGTTCCCGACGGCCTTGATGTTCATCGAGACGCCGCCGCTTATCACCACCTTATGGATGTCGTATTCCCTTATCGTATTGGATATCCATTTCGTGAGCAGGTCTTCCACCCAGCTCTGGAGCGCGTAGGCGATGTTGTCGAAGCGTATGCCTTCCAGCCTCTCCTTGAACCAGAAATAGCTGTCCGTGGGCCGGTTCTTCCACCTGAACTCGGTACCGTCCACGAATAGTGTGCCGCGGAAAAGGTCCAGCGCCTTTTGGGCATATTTTTCCTTTCCATAGGGAGCAAGGCCCATCACCTTGTATTCATGTTCATTCGGTTTCATTCCCAGAAGCAGCGTCATGTACCTGTATATGCGTCCGATGTTGCACTCGTTCGTTGTGTAGATCCTCTCGTAGCGGCCATCCCCGTGAAAGATCCCCGCCGTTGCATTGAACCCGTCGCCGATACCGTCAACGGTGAAAGACAGTACCTTTTCGCCGATGAAGGGTGACGCGAAATATGAATAGTACGCATGGCTCTTGTGATGTTCCGTCAGATGCACCCTTTCCCTGTCGATGCCAAGGAAGGCCGCTATGATGTCTTTCCTGTCTTCGTTGAATTTCCGCGGAGCCTCGGGGTCTTCCCGGCTCTGTTTCCAGTAGTCGGCCGGGTAGGCATCCAGCTTCAGCTTGTTCTTCATCGCCTCGATGCGGGATACACTCTCATTCTCATAGAACCGCGGGTACCACACTTTGCGCTGCTCATCGAGATAGTCCTCAATAGACCACGCGGCCTGTCCCAGTATCAAGCCTTCATAGGGTGCCTGATAATTGCACACAACCACCGCGTCCAGTTCGCTTGCCGATACCGCTCCTTCGCTTAGGCAATACGTTATCGCCCGGGATGGGAAGGCATCATCGTTCTTTACCCTCGAGAAACGCTCCTCGCTGGCGCAGGCCACCAGTTTGTTGTGCACAAAAAGTGCCGCGGTCGAACATATCGTCCAGGATATTCCCAGTATTATCATATCATTCTCCGGATGGTCGGTCTTTCATCTGATCTGTCTGTCCCGGCAGGGTTTGCCTCATCACCCTTTGCCGTTAATATCTCCCTGAATTCCTTCTCCCAATCCTCCGCCCAGTGATCGGAGTATCGTGTGTATCTCGAGCAGAACGCCTCCCTTGCCTCTTGAACGGAATCGTTCATCCACCAGTCTCTCATGTTTCCCTGCCTCTCCCGGATGAATGCGGCCGCGGCCCTTCCAGTCCTGTGCAGTATGCCGGACGATTCGAGTCTTTCGATGTAAGGCCTGGCTTCGCTCCGGAATTCATAGGTCTCCGGGTCATAAAAGCAAACGGTCGGAATGTTCAAACCCAGGGTCTGGAGCCATGAGGTTCCCAGGTAGTTGTGCACAACCAATCCGCTTTCCCCATAGGACACGTAAATGTTCTGATGTCTGGAGCCATGATCGTACCTTGCCCGCGGAGCCGCCGCCGCGATTCTATCCATAAGGCCCCAACCGTAGTCCGTTGCGTATGGACGGATCAGAAAATCGCTGTGGTCGGGGAATGCCTCCAGAAAACCTATCGTCTCATATATCATCGTCTCCATGGTGCCGGGCATGGGGTGGAAATGCAGCCTGTAGACGGCCTTTGGAAAGTCTATGCAATTCAGAAGGATCTGACGGTCATTTCTTTTCACCCTGGGACGATACACTCCTATGCTCATCGGCTTCACCCGGCGGTCGCCACGAGACCATCCCCAGCTGTAAAACCTGTCAGTGACACGGGTCTCAAAGTCTTCTATGGCGTGGATCCTGTCCAATCCATATCCCCCGCCGTGCTGATGTGACAGGAGAACTGTCCCTCTCTCGGACCATTCAGCCGCGCAGAGTTTGAACAACATATTGTAATGAAGGGCGTTCGCCGTGTAGGCTATCGCCGGCCTGTGCTCCCGCAAAGCGAGGGCCTGAGCACGAAATCCTTCGTAGCCTTCAAGGAATACGGCCGGCACGCAAAGAGGCAACAGGAAGGAAAGGGCCCCCGCGAACCCTGAGAGATCATCTTTCCTTTCGGACTCCTTGTTCCTCCATTCGTTATCATACTCGAAAGAAACAACCGGCGCCTCCTCAAAGTCGTCCATGCACGCCCAATTCCGCCATTTCCACAGCACCCTTATCCACTCCGTCTTACTGCATTGAAAATAGGGAGCGCAAATGACAACCCGGGGGGTCCGGGAAAACATGAAACGGGATAAAGCCACTCTCAAAGTGTGTTTGATCCCCGCCGACCTCACCTCTCCGTTTATGACGCCGCTTCCGTTAGTCGAGAGACGGGCAATGGGCCTGGCAGACAGAATAAACCGTCCCATTGCCGTCACGAGATTGGCCATGAACTCCCGTCCTCTCACAACGCGGTCCGAAAAGTCGAGCGGAGTCACCAGATGCTCCAGAACCGGCACGGAGGGCGCGGAGATATCTGTATCGGCGGCGCTCGCTTCGGCCTCCACCCACGCTGCGTAACATACATGCATGAATTGCTCGAGCCACATTCCCGCAAGCACATCCCAGTAGCGCATGGAATGCTCTGTCCCGTGGTACCGGTTGAGGATATCCCGCAGCTTCGTCAGAAGCAGGGGCCGGCATTCTTCGACTGTCTTCAGACCGGCATAGACGGCGTGCCTGTTCCACACCACTGTGCTCACCTGCTTTCGCTCCCTCCGGCAGACCCAGGATCTGTTGTCTTGCCAAGAAGAAGATGTACCAAGGGTCTTCCCCCATAAAGGCCGTCCCACTCGACAAGATGATACTCGAGAGAACCGGAGCACCTCCAGAAACCGACAAGAGCCTCGGGTGCTGGGAAGACATCCATTCCCAGATATGGCCTGCTCTCGGGAAAACTCTGCACCACGTAGACCCATTTCCTCGTCATCCTGAGGATGTTCTCCCTGAACCGTGTCAGATGATCGAGGACATACCAGTGACATTCCTTGCACACGACCAGATCAAAGGCATCAAGCAACCTGTCCGCAAGAGGTTTCGTGATATCAAGAGTCTCGAAGTCTATGCCCGGAAAGGTCTTTCCCGCTTTCAGGACTGCCGTCGGGGAAACGTCAAATCCCACGATGGCATCCTTCTGTTCCAGGACCTCCCGATGAATACGCGACGTCACATACCCCAGTCCGCAGCCGATATCGGCTACCCGGCTGAACCCGAAACGCGTTTTCATGTGACGCAAGACAACGAGGTCTATGTCCGAAAAGATCGCGTCCGCGGTCTCATCCTGGTGCCACGGCGTTTCCTGGCATTCCGAGTACATCTCCTCGAAGCGTCCTACGAACCGCCCGTCCTTGATGACATAGTCACGATAAGTGCCTTTCATGTTCGATCCCTCCAAAGCCCGGCGCACGTATGCCTCAGGCTAGCTCAGCATACGATTCCGTCAGAGCGCAACGACCGGGCCTTTAGCCATTCTGGAGATATATCGCCTCAAGCTGCTCACCCATGATCGCCAGGCTCTTGTCCAGTTGTGACTCCGCCCAGTCGATCTTGATGTTCCGCTTGATCATATCCTTGTACAATTCGAGGAGCGCCACATCGCAATCCCTGCAAATGGGATGCTCATACCACCTGCCCGCCTGGTGGAGTTCTCGGAGGTCACGGTATGTCCTGCCCGTCCACACTTCGTGGATCGTCTGGCTGTCCCATTTCCCCATGACAAGATGTGTCCTGGCATTCGGATTTCCGCAGGGGATGAGGTTTCCTCCGTAGAACTGGTATATGGATTGATAGAGGTAGGGGCAGACGAACCGGATACCTCTCCTGACGGCTTCCTCTCTGATCGAATCGAAATTGGCGGGGAGTGCCGACGTCTCCTTGTTCTCCCAGTATCCGTTCTCCAGCAATTTGGTCCGCCATGTCAGATCCTGGACCGTAATGTGGTCCACGTGGGGCCTCCACAGGTTCATGAGATCGGGGACCTGATGGACCGTCCTGTCCGTTGCCACCATCGTCGCCCTGACAATGGGTGAGGTAAGACCACGCTTGTTCCTGACGTCGAGGAAAAGCATGACGTTGCCAACGGTTTTCTCCCACGAAAAGCCTTTTGGTTTCTGGTTCTTCTTCTTCATTGATTCGACATACGAAGAGTTCAGGATCCTCATGGACTCATAGGTCTCCTTATCGGGAGAATCAACAGAGAAAACGATCCGGTCCAAACCGGCATCTATCAGGGACCCGGCCAAACCTGCCGACATTATCGTTCCGTTCGTATGGAACATTATATCGACCACTCCGTGCTGCTTCGCGTATTTGATGAATTCCGTTATGTCCTTGCGCAGCAGAGGTTCTCCCAGGCCGTTTATATTGACCGTGGGCAATCCGAACCTCTCTCCTTCGTCTATGACGCGCTTGAAATCTTCAAACGGTATATCCCCTATCTGTTCCGGCTTGAGGGACAGATGGGTGCAGAAAGAACATGCCAGATTGCATCTCGTCGTTATCTCAGTATTGAGGTTCAAGGGAAAATCGCCGGGATCCAGGTCCTGTACTCTCTGTGTCCACGCCCGCCGGTACTCCTCGAACCTGGGACCCTTGGCCGCTTCCCAGCTCTTGAAGTTCTCCGACTTGTAAAGCATACCGTAGGTATAGTACGGATTCGATACGGCATCATCTTTCGTTCTCATCTATAACCTCTCTCAGGCACTCAATTGCCCTCTTCGATCAGACTGTTCTCTTTCTGAAGTATCAAGGCCCTGGCCGTGTCGTAAATGTCCGTACACTTCGCCGCCCAGGTCATGACCCTCTTAAGTGGGTTCTTCCTGAAGGTGCCATCATCCGTCATGACCGCCTGCAGTCCCTTGAGTTCGATGTCACTCTTTCTGAAAAGATCCCTCACATAGTAGCTTATCTGCCAATTCTGCATCGTCCCGTCTGCCAGTATCCTCTGTCCCGTGAATATCTTCTCGTACCGGTATGAGACTCCCAGTGTCTTCTCGACGTAATGCACGAAGGTCGCCCTGTTGAAGGTGCATCCCATCCCCACGATCCAGCTGGAATTCCTGTGAAGCATCTCGAAGGTCGATCCATGCCCCATGCATTCGTGGGGATCACAACCCGCGTACAACTCTTTGTCCCTGCCGGAGGCAGCTACGCTGAAAATGGGTTCCGGAGAGCGGGACACGCCTCGTCTGTTCCTGAATACCTCCGTAATGAGGCCGACTGTGCTCGGTGTCCTCAGCACATCATATATCTCGTCTTTCGTGAAGCTGTAGGTGAAGGTCGGAACAATGAGCGTTCCTTTTTCGCCCAGATACTCTTCGATAGCGTCAAGGAACGCGTTGATACCGCCGGAGTTTCCCTGCCCCGGGAACTGGCCCACAACAATGGCATCGCTGTGCAGGTAAACCGCGTCACCAGGCTTGATCCCCAAAGCCTCAAGGCACACGCCGACCGACCGCTTCAGTTCTTCCTTTGCCTTGCCCGTCAAGCCTGAACTCCCAGCTCCGCCAGCCTTGCCTTGATCGCCTTCATGGATTTCAGTTCAGCCATATCATCAGCCGTGAACCTGACGTCGCAAGTCTCTTCGATCAACATCAGGAAGTTGAGATTCCCCAGGGAATCCCACTCAGGGAAGGAACCCATTTCAAGCAAAGGATCTTCGGGATCGAACTCAGCATCGGGGAACAACTGTCTCAGCAACAATTCAATTTTCATCTCTAAAGTGCTCCAGGTTAGGTATTTTTGCTCCTTCCAGATCAAGCTGATAAAGCCTGCTTTCGGGGGTTGTCTTCAGTTCCCGTAAAGACTTGCCGTTGATCTCCGCGTTCCCGTTCACTTCCGAAAAACCATAGGCCCTGAAGAAATCCAGTACCATCTGGTTCCGGGCCGCCGGTATATACTCGGCGACAAGATATTTGATGGCCTTCGTGACGACCATCCTGCGCAGCTGTTCCAGGAGCCACGCCTCGAAGTGCCTTCCCAGAATGCGGCAGCTCATCAGGAACGTGTCGATAAATGCCAGTTTGTGTTCCGCGTATTCCCTGACGATCACCAGGCTAACGTTGCCGTGGTCTCCAAACCGGTCCTTCATGTGCCCGAGGTAGACAAGGCAGTCGGGGTCCGCGGACAGCTTCGATATCGTAGCCGCGTCGTACCGGCGCAGACTCAGATTGAACTGATTTGTCTTTACGCAAAGCTGTTCACATCTGGCCAGCAACGGCGGCGAGATCGGCAGCAGCGAAGGCTCGAGTTCGAGCGAACGCATGAATCCGCTGAGATCCGTGGCCGTCTTTTTCTCCGTGTGGAACTTCGCCCTGCTTCGATACTGCGAAACCTTCTTCCTGTCCTCGTCCGTGACCACAAACTTGTGGAACTCTTTCATCTCCAGCAGGGTTGTGTACCAGTCAAACACCTCATCGGAGACGTCAGGCACGGTGACCTCCGGCAGGACAACCCTGACCTTTTCGCGCTCGAGGTGATTGTCGTCCCAGAACACAAAGCTGTCGATACCGAGACCCAGTTCCTCGGCGATCTCCTGGATGCCGTTCGCTTTTTCCTGCCAGTTGATCCTGTGGGCCACCAGGTCACTCCGCTTGAGGAGCATCTCCGGATGCCTGTCAAAGACCTCCCACACGTCATCTTCGTTGTTCTTCGAACTCAGAGCGATCAAAATGCCCTGCTCCGCCAGTTCCCGAACGCCCTTCTGAAAATCCTTGTAGGCCCTTCCGACGCCGTCTTCTCCCAGTACGATGCCCTGCAGGCCGTCTTCACCGATAACCCCGCCCCACAGCGTATTATCGCAGTCGAGGACAAGGACCTTTTTGGGGGCCTGCTCGAACCGGTAGACGAGATTCGAGATGACATCGGCTATCATCTTGAGACCCTTAAACGAAAAGCGGCAATAGCCGACATAGTAGTTCCGTACATCGTAGCATTTCGCGAGGCCCTCGCGGGCGAAATGAGGTCGCAGAGGCAGCAGAAACAGGTTTTCGTGGTCCGCCTGGATCTCCCTCAATTGGGACTCCCAGATCCTGTCCGCCCGTTCAAGGAATGGGACGCTCCGGGAATACTGGATGGATGAATAGGCCTCGTTCCAGGACCATGCCACAACAACCCGCGTCTTCCGCGCTACCTTCAAAAAGGTTCTCAAAGGCTTCAGTTGAAGAGCGATCTCGGGTTCCACGCTGTCACTGCCGCTCCCCGCGTCATTGCACTTGAAAGAGGCCGATCTTGCTATCAATTCCTCCAGGCTGACCACCCAGACTATCATATCCGTCTTTGGATCAAGATCGTCGGGAGACATGAATACCCGGGTCCACATGTTGAGGTCGGTATGCTCCAGTGTATGCGGCTTCAGGGGGGACCAGACCGCGGAACCCTGAAGAAGGTTCCCGGTACCCGTGAGCAGAATGTTCATGATCGAATCCTCCTTTTCTCTGAGCTGGGCTGCGTCAAGAAGAGTGTGAGCGGCCGCGCCATGTGTCCATCGTTGCCTCTTATGGCATCGTCGGACGATCTAGCTTCCAAAATCCTCGATTATGTTCACGTGGTCTGAACGTGTATCGTCCAGGAATATCTCCGTTATCTTCTTCGCGATGAGATCCGGTGATACAGCGCCAATGCGCCCCATATTGCTGTTTATCAGGTCCGTAAGGACCTTGCGGGGACGCAGGATGTGATAGTCCACCGAAGGATACTGCAACCTGATCGTTCTGATAAAACCCTCTATGGCGCACTTCGCGGCAACATAGTGAGGCCAGTCAACAAAGGGCCGGTTAACAACATCGGAGGACATCACGATGCATTTCCCTCCCGACTCGCTCAACGCGGATATGCATGCCGCAAGGGGCGTCGCCACCAGACTTACGCTCCTTTCGATGAATTCGCTCACCCTGTCGATGGTGTGAACATCGAATCTCAGCGGTTTGATCGCCGGGGAAGCGCAAAGAACGATCCCATCCATTGCCGGATACCCGCGGGCCAAATCCATGCACCATTGCATGCTCGAAGCGTCACCCTGCATCAGTGTGATCCTGCCGGGATACCTGCTTTTGAGAAACAGCGCGTCGTCGCTGCATTTCTGATAGCAGACGATCGTGTCTGCCCCGTGTCTGGCCATGCTCTCCGCAACCCTGGCCCCTATACCCCTGCTTCCTCCGATCACCGCCACGGTCCTTCCCTTCATGATCTCCCGGACCTCGGCCCCGGAGTCAACCTGGCTATCTACCCGGCGATCGGGGCGCATGAATGTCTTGTACCTGCCGGAGGCTACGGACACCCCTTGTACTGCGTATCTGCAGTCGAATTCCACCAGCCCGACGCGTTCGTCGGCTCTCCTGACAGTCCCTTCGTATTCCAGAACACCCCGCGCAGGGTCCGCGTGGTCGAATTCCAGATCCATCCCGACAAACAACGCCTGCCGTCCCGGAACCTCCATTCCGACAACATAGCTGGAACCCACTATCGCAGCCAGCTGCCAGAGACCGAGCCAATCCAGCGACCTCAACTCTTCCGTCAATCGTCCGGGACGCAGGGACATGCCGTACACACCCGAAAAAGAGTAATTGCCACCTATCTCCTCAAGTGTCGGGGCCCTCGGCTCCCTCAGGGTCTCAACCCGTCCGGCAGCGGAGGCATTCGGGACATACAAGGGTCCTTTCTCTATTGATAGGTCGGCTTTCAGCACGTTTATCGTCCCGTCAAACACCCTGAGCACTATCTTCTCCGCGCCTTCCTCAGAGACCTCCAGGGAGTAAGGGACATCAGGGAAGACGGCGCGGACAAAGTCGACCTTGAGTCTTTTGAGGAATATCGTCCTCCCCTTCAGGGCCGTCATCGCTCGCAGCAGCACCAGTATCCCGTAGACAACCCTCTCGCCGAACGGGGTCTTCCTGGCGTAGATCTCATCGGTGTGAAGAGGGTTCACGTCCCCGCTCAGCTCCTTGAACTGATCTATATCCGCCGAAGTGAATCTGATCACCATAACGTCTTCCATGGTTCCCTGGCCCACGGGCCGAGCGCCCTTACCGCATTCCTCCGTGGACCGGTCGGAGGGAATGCGTCGCGCCTCAACTCTCCACCAGGAGGTTTCTCTTCGCCAGTTCGTCCGCCAGATCGAACAACGGACCGACCGGCATGTCGAGGAGCCTTGAGATCTCCCACAGTGACTTCGTCCCGTCGCAGTAGAATAGAAGCCACAGAATGAGGTCCTGCCGGCTCCGTGTACCGAAAACAGGGAGCTGGCCTCCCCCCGTCGTCTCGTACAGGCCGTGTTTGCTGAGCATCACCTCGCAGTTGGGAGAAAGGTTCCGGTAAACGATGTTCCTGTCCAGGTTCCTGAGTGCCGCAACATGGAGGTCGAGACAGAACGCCACGTTCTCAGCCGACACAAAATCAAGGTCATCGAGCGAGGTGTGGTAGTACGGATAGTCATAGAATCTGTCCTTGTTGATGCTGGCGATATTGATCCTGAATCCCTGGGAAGAGTATTGCCGCTCGTCGCTGCCGTGTATGTCGAAAGGGTAGACCTTGTAGTCGGTAATACCCTTCTCCCTGAATGTCTCCTCGATGACGGAATTGATGACGGAATCCTTCTGCCAACTCTGGCGGTAGCCAACCTTTCCCGGACCTCCCACCGACGACACGACGAATCCCGTCCCTATCCTCTTCATGACCTCTTCGTTATTCGCGCAGTAGGCTATCGCCCCTATGGTCTCGGGGACGAACACCACACGATAGCTGAAATTGGTCTTTTCCCTGAGGAGCTCCCGCGCGAGGAATGCCGTCAACACAGGGCCTGTCAGGTTGTCGTTGGCAAGGGACGGATGGCAGATATACGTGGATATGAGATATTCCTTATCCGTCCTGCCCTTTATCGTCAGTTCCCCGACGCTCAGGCCGCCCTGCTTCAATTCCGAGTCTATGAAGACCTCGTACGTCTCGTCGTCATTGAAATGCTTCCTGTAATCATCATGAGAGAGGCAAAAACCCCAGTCCTCTTTGTAATAGGTCGTCCTGTAAGGAATGGCCGACGGCAGGTCTTCCCGAAAATGGAGATGTTCGGCAAGGTCCCTCTTCTTCATCCGGGCATGGACGGGTATGCTGTAGCTGACAACGTGAAGGTTCGATCTCTGAAAATCAACTACCTTTTCGCCTGAAGCGTTCTTTATCCAGGCGTCCCTGATGTTCCATTCCCGGGGAATCGTCCAGTCATAGACCTTCTGCCCGGAAGGATATTCCAGGACCTTCAACGGCACCAGTTCCTGAAGGATGCGGAGCGTCTCGCGGTTTCCCTCTCCCGTTATGCTGCGGCATATCGGAAAAAGGCGCCTGAGGTAGGAGGCGATCTCCGAGACGACATCAGGCATCGAACATGCCCCACTGAAGAACGGTGTCTTCCGCCAGTTCTTCCCTGGCCTTTCTCCCGATCAATTTGTCGTAATCCCTCGGGTCGATGCCGTGACCTGGCCGCTTCCACGTCAGGTCCCGCGGTTCCAGTCTCTTCCCGGCCGGGATCGTCCGCGCCGCCACAAGGCTTCGCCTGGCATTCCTCCGCGCGCTGTCCTCGCTTGCGAGCGGCTGCTTCAGCCTCTGCCCCAGCATCAGGAAGAGGCTCTCCATCCGTACGTTGAAGCGCTTGAGATCCTCCTTGTCCATCGCGTGATAATGATCGTTCCCGGGAAGCGTCTTGTCGTAGGTAAAGTGCTTTTCCAGCACCGAAGCCCCCAGCAGCGTGGCTGTCTCCAGGCACCTCATCTCACCGGGTAGCGTGTGGTCCGAATAACCGATCACGTTTTGGGGGAAGACGCGCCTCAATTCCAGGATCATGGCCAGGTTTGCGTTCGCATCATCCGTGGGATAGTTGAGAACGCAATGGAGCAGGGCCAGGGGGTTGCCCCTCTCCTGTATCCAGCTCGCCGACTGTTCCACCTCCCACATGTAGGACGCACCCGTGGACAGGAGTATCGGCTTCCCGAAACCACACAGGTATTCGACAAAGGGTTTATTATTGAGATCCGACGACGATATCTTGAAGACATCCATCAGGTCGTTCAGAAAGGCGGCCGACTCGACATCGAAAGGAGTACTGAGGAACTCGATCCCTGCCCTGTCGCAGCGCTCTTTCAGGACTTCGAACTCCTTCTTCCAGAACCTGTCGTATTTCTTAAAGAGCTCGTACTGGCTGTCCGTCGGCTCCTTGCTCAGGTCCCAGTAGGACGGGGAGTCTTTCGACGCTATCGTCTCCGCCTTGTAGGTCTGGAATTTTATCGCGTCGGCTCCACCCTCCTTTGCCTCTTCTATCATTCGCGCGGCAATGTCCATATCGCACCCGTGGTTGACGCCTGCCTCAGCGATCACGTAAGGCCTGCGAGTCAGGTATTCCTCGGGACGATACTCTCTTATCAGATCAGCGAGTCTTTTCATCTTCCTTGCTCCTGGGGCATGAGAGTGCCGCCGATACCACCTCACGGGCCGACATGTCGGGCCTCACCGGCAGTCTTAGCAGCCACGCGTAATCATCCGGGGTATCGAGGTCCAGTTTCAGGTGGGGATACGCAATCTCTTCGTCGAGGGGATCGCAGGTGCCTATACGAAAATCGCCTCGGTTATCCCATATGTAGTTGAAAATGTGTTCACGGTGCGAAGCCTCGACGGCCGTCTCCTCGAGACGACGCAACAACGGAAGATGCACGATCTCGGCGCCCAATCCGTCGGGATACCTGTTGTTGCGCGGTATATGGTTGTACGCGTAGTCATAGCCGCCTTCCCGAAAGAACTCTATCAACCTGTCTATCTCCGAACCGCAGACGAAGGGGTTATCCGCACAGACCCGAACGACCGCGTCCGCCTCGTGAGCGCGCGCGGCGTGGTAAAAACGACCCAGCACATCCGTTTCGCTGCCCCGAAAAACACTGGCGCCGATACCTGCGAGAAAATCCTCCAGGACATCGTTCGACCCTGTATCAGGCAATGCGAAAACCACGCGGTCGACCAATCCGGACATCTTCACTCTTCGATAGACCCACTCGACCACGGGCATACCCTTCAGCCACAGCATCATCTTGTTCGGCAGACGCGACGCGTCCATCCGTGCCTGTACCACGGCGATGACCGCCCCCGTCATGGCACACCCCGCAGTAAGGAAAGGATGCGCCGCACCACCTTACCTTTGTTGCGGGCAAAGTCTATGTGCTGCTGCTTCGCGAAAAGCCTGCGCCTGTAGCCGGTATCCTCGACAAGCCGCTTCAATGCCTCGCTCACGGCCCTGTCGCTTCCTTCGCCTTCATACATCCCCTGTGGAACGAACCCGTTCTCATCGCAGGCAAAACAATGTGTCTTCTCCCTGCTGTTGTGGGAAAGGACGATAGCGGGAATGTTCATGTGGGCAAGTTCGTAGACCGTTCGTCCGTTCGAACAGATGGCGATCTCTGTCCTTTCCATTATGTCGGAGATGATCCCTGTCGCGTACGTGTAGGTCACCTCAGCGTCCCTGATGGCGGCAACCTCGCGCTCCAGTTCCTCGATGTGCCCGTAACCCTCGCCCGTGACCACATCAACCGCCACTCCCTGCAGCGCGCAGTAAGGCAAGACGGCACGGAGGATCTTTCGCGTAAGGTCGCCCGGATCAGTACCCCCAAAGGCGATCAGGAGCCTTGAGACCTTCTTCTTGAACCTGTGCGGCCTGGCATCCGAGAACTCATCACGAACGAAGAACCAGTAGTTTCCCCAGAGAATGTTCCCACCTTCGAACAATGGCTCATCGAAAAGGTCATTGATCGTCAGATCGGCCTCCACGGCTCCGGTGCCAAGGTCCTCAAGATTGACAACACGAATGCCTCCGTCTCTCAGACGGCGAACGTACTCCCGGGAAGTGTCCAGCATGTCATTGATGACAAGGTCGGGTTCCAGGGAGATGATGGCATCCTCGATCTCATCAGGCTCATAAACGCCGAGCCAGTAGTCATAACCCGCCAGCTTGTTGGCGGCCACACCGCTATGGGTATCACAGACAAAACGTATCTCGTGGTCAGTGATCTCGTGAGCCAACGCCAGACAGCGGTAGATATGACCCATGCCCACCGTCCTGTGGCCGATTACGCGAAATACTATCCTCCGGCGGTTAAGGAGCTTCTCGCACAACCACCAGTCCTCGTAACCTCGCACCTCGATCATCCGTCCGCTGAGCGGGTACGCCACGGGCTCCACCAGATACCCGGCAGGCTCCTCGAGGAGACGGCTCTTGAATATGCTGAAGGCCCTCAGCTCAGTGGCCAGTTCCGTCTCGGCGACATCATACAACATATGGTGCACTTCCCTCTTCCAGGGCGCGTACGGGCGATGCAGATCGCGGTTCACGGGCACCAGAAGCTCCGCCCCCCTGTCGTGGTAGTGACGATACGCCTCGCGCAGTTCATTCGCCTTGATGAGAGGGACGTATGGCGACAGTATCATGATGTCCTGCCAGTCCCCGGCCAGGGGCAGGATATAAGGCCTGATACTGCCCAGATAGTTCTCCGGGTCGAGCCGCAGGGCCCTGTCATACAGGCAGGTGACGTTGTTGCGTCTGCATATCAGGTCTATCTCTTCCGAGTCCGTCAATACATATGTCCGCGAAACAGAGAAGGCCTGGGCCGCGATATCGATGGCGCGTTGTATCAGGCTTGTCCCCGAGAGTTTCTTCACCAGGTCGTCGGGAAAAGCGACGTTCTTCTTCACGGCGGGAATGACTACCGCCGGTCCGTGGCCGTTTCCCATGTTTTCGAAGGCTTCCGGCATCAGGAGAACCTTTCCAGCGCTTCCTTCGTGCATTCCAGCAAGTACTCGAAATCGTCGTCCGGCATCCAGTGATGAAAAGGAAAAGAGATCATATTGTCGAAGAATGTGTCCGCATTGGGACAGGCAGCCTCACCGAACCCCAGCTTCCGGTACAACGGATACCGGTTCAACGGATAGTACTGGACAACGCACTGGATCTTCTTTTCATATGCCATGAAGCTCATCATCTCGTCGCGCCTTCCGTTGGTGACACGCGCTGCCAGAAGGTGATAGTTATGGCGGTCGGTTTCCACCCGGTGGAACTCCAGGCTGTCGTACCGCCTCAGGGTGTCGATAAAATAGAGGGCCCTCGTGCGCTTCTCCAGGTTCATCCGGTCGAGCCTGTCGAGCAGCTTCGCGCCCAGGGCACATTCCACCTCACCCATGCAAAAGTTGTTCGGCATCAGCTCGCCGCCGTTGAGAACAGGAAGGTCCACATTGCCCATCGCCGGTATCCAGTAATGGTCCCTCTCGTAAGGGAAAGGACAATGCCCGTTGTGTCGCAGCATGGGGATCACGGCTGCCATCCCGGGATCCTTCACGGTGATGACACCACCCTCCCCCAGGGTCGTTATATTCTTGTGGGAATGAAGGGAAAAGACGCCTATATCCCCGAACGTACCCGATTTCCTGCCATCCACGGACGTACCCATGGACTGCGCCACATCCTCGATGACCAGGATACCCCTCTGACGGGCAAGATCGATAATTTCGCTCATCCCGGCGGCATAGCCATAGAGATGAACGACCACGATGGCCCGTGTCCTCTCGCTGATCCGGGCTCTTATCGTCTCGGCGGTGACGACCCTCGTCTTGAGGTCAATATCGGACCAAACTATCCTGGCACCTTTCTTGGCAAAGGGGTAAGCGCTCGAGGTGAATGTGTGCGACGGTATGATGACCTCGTCCCCGGGCCGGAACTGACAAAGCTGCGCTGCAAGCTCCAGGGCGGAGGTGGCGCTGTTGACCGCGAAGGAATACCCGCTTCCGATGTAGGCGCCGAACTTCTGTTCGAAGGCCTTCTGATACTCGCCCTGCGTGTAAGGTTCCGCCGTTCTCATTGCATGAACGACGGTATCGATCTCTTCCGGGGTATAGTCGTGCCCCTTGCCGCTGAACCTGATCTTGAAATCCATGGGTCCCGTCATATCCTCCTGAAGATCTCCGACGCCCTTTCCCGTGTCAGAATCGCCCTGTATTCCGCGCCCAGGGCATTGACAAGCGGCTTCTCGTGGATAATGCTGGATTCATAGAGTCTGGCGAAACCCTCATCGTCCAGGTTTGCCGTCACGCCTGACGGCAGGTCAACGCCCTGATCCTTCATGTAACGATGAAACTCCTCCGTCTCCTTTGGGTAGAAATCTTCCATCACGTTCATGACAAGACAGTTGGCAAGACCGTGATGGATCTTCAAGACCGTGCTCAGACCTGCAGAAAGCGGATGAACGACACCGACATAGCTGTTGGCTATGGCACATCCTCCCAGGTACGAGGCCACCATGAGCTTCTCCGCATTCGCCCGGTTCTGCATGTCCGCGGAACCGAAGACCTCCCTGCTCAGGGAGAGGGCCTCGCGGGAAAAGGCATCCCCCACGGCATGCCGGTGACTTCCGTTCAACGACTCAATACAATGGATATATGTGTCCATTCCGGTATAGAAATACTGGTTTCTGGGTACCGTGACGGGCAGAGCGGGATCGAGTATCAACTGATCAAAAATGGTGTGTTCGCTGTTCATGCCGAGTTTCAGGTTCTTCCGTCGATTGGTCAGCACACACGTCCGCGAAGATTCCGCCCCGGTGCCCGAAATGGTGGGTACGCCGACCTTGTAAACGCCCGGTACCCTCACGAGGTCCCACCCCTGGTAGTCCTCGGCCTTTCCCCCGTTTGTCAGGAGGTTCGAGACCGCCTTTGCCGTGTCCAGGGTACAACCTCCGCCGATTCCCACGATAGCCGAGGGAGGCACGCGATTCTTCCCTGTTATGGCGGAACAGTATTCATTGATGCCATCCGTTGTCGGCTCATCGACGGTGGAAACAAAGAATACGGTATCGCCCTCCTCAACGGGAAGGTCCCGGGCCAAGGGCCGTCCCTCAAAGAAATGGTCCACAAAGAAAATGCGGTGGCCGCCATGACTCTTCGCTCGTTCCGCCAGCAGGGTGCCAAGCCCGCCCGTAGAACCCTCTCCAAATGCGTAATAAGGGACATTCTTTGAGTTATTCACCATTCGGCTCCTTCAATTCATTGATGGTGTTCTCGATCCTGAGTTCCTCGATCTCCTTCTGCAACCGTTCGTATTCCTTCATCTTCAACTGCAGGAAGTACTGCGTTTGCTTCACGCGCTCGTTTATACCCTGAGGCGTAAGGACATAGATGTAGGCGGCCTTGTTGTTGGAATTCTTGAAGCGCTGCGCCTTCACGAATCCTTTCTTTATGAGCTCCTTGAGAATGAAATTCACACTTCCAAGACTCAGTCCTATCCGTCTCGAAAGATCGCGCTGCGAGATCTCTCCTTCACCGGAGAGTTCGCGAAGTGTCTTGAATTGTGCCTCGTTCATGGTACGATGTCCGGGCAGGCTACCGCCATGGTGGTTGAAACTTCTACGATGGATTGGTCGGATTATTGATTTGTTCAACCCCTGAACAGACACATCTTCTCAATTGCAGACCCATATGTCAAGGGTTTTGTAAAGAGAAAGAAAGACGGTTTCAGGTCTCAGGTTTCAAGTCTCAGGCAAAAGATCGTTCCAACCTTTTGTCATTCGCGTAAGGGTTTCGATCTGGTCTTTAACCTGAAACTTGAAACCTGTAACTTGAAACCATCTTTTTACGTTCCGCTTATCTTCAGCCCCTCCACGTAGATCGAGGGCGAGCCGACGGGGCCGTAGAAGGTCAGGTCGGTGCCTGTTTCCTTGATGTTCCTGAAGATATCGAAGACGCTTCCCGAGAACATGACGCCCTGGAAGGGCTCCTTTGTACCGTTCCTGTAGATGTAACCCAGGCAGCCCACGGAGAAATCTCCCGTGACGGTGTTGGCGGTGTGGGTCCCCATGAGGTCCTCTATCACGATGCCACTCGTCATCGGCGCCACTATATCCCTCACACCCTTCCCCACATACATCCCCCGGGCCCCGCATTTCGGAGGGCTCTTGAGTCCGCCCTTCACGCTGTTGCCCGTCGAGACCCTTCCCAGCTTTTTCGCGAAATAGGTATCGTAGAGAAATGTCCGAAATACCCCGTCGTCCACAACAGTATTCTCAAGGGAGGGAGAACCCTCTCCGTCGAAGACGAAGGCGTCGGGGCCGGCCATCCCTGAATCCACTATCTTAAGGCCCTTCGCGAAACACAGCTCACCTTCTTTTCCCTTTAACTGCGTCTTGTCCTTGTACAGGTTCTCCGCGAGGAAGGATTCCGACAGGATTCCGAGCAGGTCCGACGCCGCACGAGGCGTCAGTATCCCCTCATATGAGCCCGTGGATATCTGCTTCGCCGACAGCATGGAGACGACCTTTTCCGCGATGTCGAGACCCATCCGGACCGGGTCGATGCCCGTGAGTTCGTCCGACCAGCGCCAGTCATACCAGGAAACCTCGTCATCACCCTGCCGGGCCACGGCCATGGCCGACCAGACAAAAAGGGTCTTCTTCCCCTCCACCAGGACACCGTTCGAATTCCCGAGAGCCGCCTCAAGCTCCACCTCATGGAATTCGCAGTTCCTGACAGCCGTTATCCTGCCGTCGTGCTCCCTGATCGCCTTCTCCATGGCCATGAGCATCGTCTTCTTCTCGTCGTCGCTCACGGATATCCCGGCGGCATCGTAAAGCCGGGCGACGGGATATCCCCCGCAGGCGGGAGCGAAAACACTGTATTCATCCTCCTCCATAACAGGGAGCAGGGCTTCCACATTCGCTATAAGCTTCCCGGCCGGGTCGGTACGATCGTAGGTGTAGGCGAAGGCCGGCCTGGCGTTCTTGATGGCGCGAAGGGCGTATCCTTCCTCTTCCTTGAACTCGGCGGCACAGATCTCCCCATCCCTGGCCTCGATCTTCTTTCCCTTCTCATTGAGATAGAAAACCTCGCAATGTTCGAAATATCCGGCCGCTCTATCTAGTATATCCTTCATTGATGCTCCCTTCGCGAATCTATCGCTGACCATCTCCACACGTCCCGGTGTTTCTCATTATACCGGACTATATCGGCTATGCAAACCCTGCCTCGGGCGCCCATCTTTCCTGGATTCCGGCCTTCGCCGGAATGACGGCAACGAAGCATGACGCTCGCCGGAATGACGGCTGATGAAGTCTGGCATGTGCCTTTGACGTTCAAGCGATTCAAGCAGATCAAGCCATTCAAGCCGTCTTTCATATCTCCCTTATCATTGCCGTTTCGTCACATTCGGGGAACTTGGCGCATTTGATGCAGTCGGACCAGATCTTCTGGGGGAAGACCTTCTTATCGGTGATCGTAAACCCGCACTTGAGGAAGAACTCCACCTGGTAGGTAAGGAGAAAGAGCTTGTGTATGTCGTAGGTCTTCGCCTCTTCCACGCAGGCCTCAACGAGCGCCCGGCCCACACCCCTTCCGCGGGCCACCTCGCCAACACAGAGCGAACGGACCTCGGCCAGGTTCTCCCAGCATATGTGCAGGGCTCCTGTCCCCGTGACTATTCCGTCATGGATATGGACAAAATAGTCCCTCAGATTGTCATAGAGCTCCCCGAGGGACCTCGGCAGCATCTCGCCCCGTGACGCGGACTGATTGATCAACTGATGGATCTTCTTCACGTCCTCAATTCTAGCTTTTCTGATCATGATTGAAGCATCTCCCGCGCTCTCTTTATCGTTGTCTCCGTTATCGTCGCCCCGCCAAGCATTCTTGCGAGTTCCTCCACCCGTTCCTCGGCGGTGAGCTCACGTATGGCTGTCGTGGTCCGTCCGTCCTTCACCTGCTTTTCCACAAGATAGTGCCTGTCTCCATAAGCCGCTATCTGGGGAAGGTGTGTTATACACAGGACCTGCTGTGCGGCGGAGAGGTCCTTCAGTCTTCGTCCCACCATGTCCGCGACCCTCCCGCCGATGCCGGCGTCGACCTCATCGAAGATGAGGGCCTTCTCTTCCTCTCCTCCGATGACCTTCTTGATGGCAAGCATGATCCTCGACAGCTCGCCGCCGGAGGCTATTTTCCGCAGAGGTTTCAGGGGTTCGCCGGGGTTTGTCGAAATAACGAGTTCGATGTCGTCCTGTCCGTCCCGGTCGACATGTCCCCTGTCCGTTATGGCAACCTCGAACTGAAGCCCTTTCATCGAAAGGAACCCCAGCTCCTCGACGATCGTCCTCTCGATGCCGGGCACACCCTTCCTGCGCTTCGCCGAGAGCATCGACGATATCTCCTCCACCTCCGCAGCGAGACGGTTCCTTTCTTTCTCGAGGGCATCGATATCCCCCGTGAGTCCCGTGAGATAGGAAAGCCTCTCCTTCGCATGCAGGCGGAAGGCCTCTATCTCTTCGCAACTGTTCCCATACTTATCCTTGAGCCTGAATATCTCAGACAGTCTGTCCTCGACGCGCATCATCTCCTCTTCGTCGAAGAAAAGTGTTCTCTCTATCGCGTGCATCTCCAGAAGAAGGTCCTCGATCTCGTATGCTACGCTGTCCACCCTCTTCTTCAATGCCTCCATGGCCTCGATGGGGCCGAGGGTCCTGAGCATCGCCGAGTATCTTTTGAGAAGAGTCTGGGCCGACTGCTCGGACCCCTGAAGACCTTCCGCCATCTCTTCGAAGACCTTCCTGATCTTTTCGGCCCCCTTGAGCACCTTGAGACGTTCCTTGAGGGTCTCTTCCTCGTTCCCGGCGATGTTCTTCTTCTCTATCTCCTCCACCTGAAATTCGAGAAGCTTCATCTCACTGTCTTTTCCCTCAGCCTCCCTCTTCCTGGCGGCAAGCTCGGCATTCATCTTCCTCAGCTCTTCGACCTTCCCGGAAAGCATTTCCCGTTCCCGGCCCAGTCCCAGGAGGTTGTCCACGATCCCCGTGTAATTCTCCTTCTCCAGGAGGTGCTGGAACTCGTTCTGCCCGTAAACGCTTATGAGGGTTCCTCCCAGCGCCTCCATCCGCGCGAGGGTTATGGGCTCCTCGTTCAAAAACGCCCGGGACCTGCCTGAATTTCCGATCACCCTCTTCAGGATGTATTCTTCATCGCCGCTCATGAAGTGCCCCACCACTTCGGCCTGAGCGGAGCTTGACCTGACGGCGTCGGGGGCCGACTTCGCGTTCATGAGCGTGGCCAGGGCGTTGATGACTATGGACTTGCCCGCGCCCGTTTCACCCGTTATGACGTTGAACCCGTCCCCGAACTCGATCCTGAGCTCGTCTATGATTGCAAAGCCTTTGACGCCCAGATAGGTCAGCATCCTCTATCGTTCACCCCATTTCAGCTTCGTCCGCAATATCTCAAAGTAGCCTCGCGAAGAGGACTTGACGAGGTGTACGGCATGACTCGACTTCTTCACCGTGACCTCGTCCGCATATTCGAGTGGGAAACCAACCTGGCCGTCTAGGGTCAATATGACCTTTTCATCCTTCGATTTCAGAACGGCCCGTATCACGACGGATTCCGGCAGGATTATGGGCCGGTTTGTCAGCGTGTGGGGGCAGATGGGGGTAACGATGAGGTTCGTCAGCGACGGGTAGATGAGAGGCCCCCCGGCGGCCATGGAATAGCCCGTCGCCCCCGTGGGGGTCGAGACGATGAGGCCGTCCGCCTTGTACGTCGTGAGGTACTCCTCGTTCACGTATGTCTCGATATCGATGATCCGCGCCAGGGCGTCCTTGGTAATGACGGCATCGTTGAGGATGGTGATGTCGAAGATGGGATCGCCTTCCCGGTTGACCCTCACATCGAGCATGATTCGCTTCGAAATGCTGAAATCTCCCTTCAGGACCTTATCGAGCGTGACAGCGAACTCCTCCGTCGACGTCTCCGTGAGAAAACCGAGGCTTCCCAGATTGACCCCTATGATGGGGACCTCGTGGCCCTTGCCATGGCGTGAAACGGAAAGGAGGGTGCCGTCCCCCCCGAGGACAACTATGAGGTCGGCCCCTTCGCCGATGTGTTCCATCTCGAAGGTCTCACCATACGCCATCCGCGCCGCGGCCTCTTCCTCGACCACAATATTACTCCTGTCGCCGAAACGCTGTATGATCTCGCGGGCGATCTCCAGGGCATCCTTCTTCTCTCGTTTACAAACGATATGGATCGTCTTCATGAAATATACCTTTCCTTCAGGCGCTGAGATAGCTCACCGAGCAGGCGGAAGGCCCGCCCGACAGTTTCGGTCCGGTCAGGATTGAGGAGATTACAGGTGGCGGGAGCAAGGAGGCTCCCCTCGGCGATCTCCGATGGTGTCAACCCTCTTTTCGTGAGCGGTTTCCACATCGCCACGAGTCTGTCCGCCATGGTCCCCGCATCTTCTCTGGCAAACTCCTCTTCGTACGTAGGCACGATGCCCCAGCTTACCGTCCCGCCCCCCTTTACAAAGTCCTTCACCCTGTCATAATTAACGAAAATATCACCAAAACCATAGGCATTCAACGAAATGATGCCGATGTTAAGAGAAAGAAGAAAGTCCCAGTCCGGATTTCCGCACAGATGCAGACCCCGCGGGCCCTCGACACCTTCGTAGAACTCATACATCTCGTCCCGTGCCTTAACGTGGTCATAACCGCTCATGGCGTTGAAGATAAACTCCAGACCGGGGTCATCGATCCAGACAAAGGCGCGCTCGTTCCTCGCCGCAAGCTCCCTGTACTGGGCGTTGAGCCTCTTCTGGATGAACGAGAACGCGACGGTACGTATGTCATCATTATAAACTATCGGCCTTCCATTCTCATCCACAATCTTCAGCGTCAGACTGACGGGGCTTATGACCTGCCCGTGGACGGCCGTGAACCGCGAAAGGTCACGGTTGAGGAACCGGCGGTACACGAGCGAATGACTGTCGGAGAGCACGAAATGTCCGATATCACCCTCATGGGCGAAAAAGTCATCCAGTTCCCGGTAGAACCGCGCGGTATCGATGTAGCACCTGGCGGCCCCTTCGTCGAAGACCACTCCGGGAAACCTCTCCAGTGCCTGCACGTACATATCCTCGTAAAAGGAGAGCTTCGGGAGCTGCGGCCAGAAAGGGATATCGAGCGACAATGCGAGTTCGAGCGCCTGGTCGACATCGTCGTGGGGCAATATCCCCATTGCTGTTGTCGCCAAACCGGCCGGGAAGGATAGCCCCCTCGTCATCCAACATCTCTAACAAATCACCGGATCCATGTCAAACATCAGGTGTAAGGCCGTTACCATAAAACCCGCAATTAAGCGCCCGTGCACTTTTTCGCCATAACTCCATTATTTCCATTAGTTATATGCCATATTGAGCAGAAAATGGGTTGACATGTACTACCGACCTGGGCTATAAAAACACCCATGCAGCTTTGTAAGCGATCATATATTATTCTCATAACGATTTTCTTTGCCGCAGCCATTTTCGCAACGAACACCTTCTCGTCCACGGGTATTCTCCTCGAGGACGAAGGGGCGGAGAGGACGGCGATCATCGACAAGACCATCGCCTTTCTGAAAGAGCGTAAACCGGGCGTACCGGACGACAAGATACGGGTAATCGCCAGCAGCGTTTACGAGGAATCGAAGAAATATGACCTCGATTACCGTCTTATTCTCGCGATCATGAAAGTTGAGAGCAATTTCCGGAATGATGCCGTCTCCCGGCGCGGTGCCCGGGGACTCATGCAGATACAACCCGCTTCCGCGCGCATTATAGCACGGGAATCAGGAGTGGAGGTCAAGGGCGCGAAATGCCTTCACGAGCCTGAAAAGAACATACAGATCGGCGTGAGCTACCTTTCCAAGCTTCGCGGCATGTTCGACAACATAGTATCCGCCCTCCACGCTTACAACGCCGGTCCCGGCAAGGTGAAGAAACCTGTCAGTGAAGAAAGGGCCAAAACAACCTCCTTCACAAGGAAGGTCATGAGTGAGTACCGCCAGATCTCCGAAATCCTCCCGGAACCGGACGAGGAATAAGTCACAAGCACTCACCCCTATTACCTAGTACCCGCCTCATCCAAATATCTTCCCCGGATTGAGGATGTTGTTGGGGTCGAAGAGGGTCTTTATCGATTTCATGGCGGCTATCACCTGTGGTGAGAGTTCCATGTCGAGGTAGGCTGACTTGGATGTGCCGATCCCGTGCTCGCCCGAGAGCGTGCCGCCAAGACGGACGGTTTCCGCGAAGATCTCCTTGACCGCCTCTTCCGCCTTGTGGCGGTCTTCGGGAGTGTCCTTTATCATGATGCTTACATGGAAATTGCCGTCACCGGCATGGCCGAAGCTCAGAATGGGAATCCCGTATTTCTTTTCAAGGGCTTCCAACGCCCGGATCAATGCGGGAATATGCGAGCGTGGCACCACGACATCTTCCGCTATCTTCACGGGGTTGAGGTTGTAGGTGGCCTGCGAGAGGACACGCCGCGCCTGCCAGAGTTTATCGGCCTCAGCCGGGTCCCGGGTCACATCGCATCTGACGACCTTCTGAGCGACGAGGATCTTCCTTACCTTTTCAACCTGCGGCTCCACCGCCTCTTCATTGCCATCAACCTCAATAATAAGCAGGCCTCCGATCTCCTCCGGTATGCCCATGGGAGAGGCCTTTTCACTGCACCGGATGGATGCCCTGTCCATGAACTCTATAGTGGAGGGGATAATCTTGGCCGCAATGATGGCCGAGACAGCGCGTGCAGCGTCTTCCACCTCGTTGAAGAGGGCAAGGATCGTCGCCTTTGCTTCAGGAAGGGGTATGAGTTTTACGGTGATCTTCGTGACGAGCCCCAGAGTGCCCTCGCTCCCCACGAAAAGACGCGTCAGATCGTAACCCACAACCCCTTTCATCGTCCGGACACCGGTATTGAGAATCTCTCCCGTGGCGGTCACCACTTCAAGGCCTATGACGTAATCCCGTGTCACCCCGTATTTCAGTGAATTCGGCCCACCCGCACACTCGGCGACGTTCCCGCCCATACTTGAGTATTTGTACGATGCAGGGTCCGGCGGATAGAAAAGACCGTGCCTTGCCGCTTCCTGCTGAAGGTTAAAGGTGATAACACCCGGCTCCACAACGGCTATAAGGTTCTCCGTGTCTATCTCAAGGATCCTGTTCATTCTTGTAAAGACAAGAACGACACCCTCCACGACAGGTATGGACCCACCCGTCAAACCCGTGCCCTGCCCTCTCGGGATAACGGGGAAACCATCGCGGTTCGCAAGCTTCATGATGCGTGAGACCTCTTCCGACGAGGAAGGGAACACGACGAGGTCCGGGACAATGCCGTCGGTCCTTGCATCGTACGAATAACACTGCCGCTCCTCCAGGGAGTCTATTGCATTCTCTTTTCCGACGATCCCTCGTATCTCATCAATGATCTTGCCGTCCACGCATCCCTCTGTATATTGGATTTTTTGGGTTTAATGATAGCACATAATTGCAACCCTTCCCATTTTTTTCCTTTGCATTTTCATGTCCCGACAGGTTATTTACAGTACAGTCAGGGAGGTTGTATGAAGAAGACGATAATACTGGCACTGCTGTTCGCCGCCGTGGTGTTCCTTGCGTGGAACGTGTATGCCGGCCCCGATGCCTTCAGCAAGGCGGACAAGGACGGCAACGGCGTGATCGGTGCCGATGAGTTTGAATCCGCGGTAGGATCGAAGTTCAAGGAATACGACAGGAACAATGACGGCAGGATCGACATGAAGGAATTCTCTGCGAAGGAACACCCTGAGGCGGTAAAGGAGTTCAAATTCATGGACAGGAACAACGACGGCTTCGTCACCTCCGATGAGTTCTACAGGGCCGCGATCCAAAGGCGCGATCAGATCGATTTCAACCGCGATTCGAAGATCAGCAAGGAAGAGTACAATTCCAACAAGGCCCTGCCCTTCCTGAAGTTCTACTTCTAGGGGTAAGCGGCGTGGAAGGAGAACCGTCCTGAAGGGACCGGGCCCCTCTTCCCGATAACACCCGACTCATCTCATGGCAGAGAACATCCAACAGAAGAACATCTGGAGCGCCCTCAAGGGCCCTCTCTTCCGGACGCTGTGGATCGCCAACATGGTCTCCCTCGTCGGGTCATGGATGCATGAAACGGGTACGGCGTGGCTCATGACGTCAATGACGGTATCTCCCTTCATGGTCGCCATGCTGCAAACCTCCATGACCCTCCCCTTCTTTCTTCTTGCCCTGCCCGCCGGTGCCCTCGCCGACATAATCGACAGAAGGAAACTGCTGATCGCGGCGCAGGTCGTGATGCTCTCAGCCGCCCTGACCCTCGCTGTCCTGACGCTGGCCCGGCTTGTAACTCCCGGCACGATACTCGTCCTCACCTTCGCGCTGGGCGTGGCGGCGGCCGTCAATGCCCCCACCTGGCAATCGATCATCCCCGAACTGGTCTCTCGCGAGCATCTCCAGTCGGCCGTCACCCTGGGTTCGGTCGCCTTCAACGTCGCACGCGTCGCCGGGCCCGTCCTGGGCGGCCTGCTTCTGGCCCTCCTTGGCCCAGCCTCGGTCTTCTTCGTCAATGCATTGTCCTTCATGGGAGTCGTCCTCGCGCTGGTGTCCTGGAAATACCGGCCTTTGGAACAGACTCTGCCGGCGGAGCGCTTTGCGGGCGCCATAAGAACCGGCGTCCGCTACGTGAGAAACGTTCCCCAGGTCAAGACGGTTCTCATCCGCATGGGGGTCTTTTCCTTCTTCGGAAGTTCATTGTGGACATTCCTCCCCATAATAGCCCGCGTCCGCCTCGATCTCAACCCTTCAGGCTTCGGCTTGCTCCTGTGTTTCTTCGGCATAGGGGGGCTCCTGGGAGCCATCCTTGTTCCCCGCGCCGGGCAACTGCTGCGATTCAAGCCTCTCGCCAACCTTGCCACGCTTCTCTTTGCGGCGGCCATAGGCGTCCTTTCCTTTTCGGGCACATTCTATCTCACCGGTGGTGCCCTTCTGGCCGGCGGCATCGCCTGGCTCGCCATCATATCCACCTACAACACGGCAATCCTCTCCATCATCCCTTCCTGGGTAAGGGGCCGCGTCATGTCCGTCTTTATGCTTGCTTTCTTCGGTCCCTTTGCCATCGGCAGCGCTCTCTGGGGATTCCTGGCATCCTGGATGGGCATCACCGAAACCCTCGTTCTTACTTCCCTGGCCACGGCCGCCGGACTCTTCGTTACCTCCCGGAGGACCCTGTCGGAGCCGCACGGGGTGGACCTCACACCGTCCGAACACTGGCCCCAATTTCCGGGAGGGATGGAACCGGACATTCATGGGGGTCCGATCCTCGTCGTTGCCGAATACTCCATCGACCCGGACCACCTCGGCGCCTTCCTTTCCGCCATGGTCTCTCTGAAGACAATACGAATGCGCGACGGCGCCTTTCGCTGGAACCTGTTCAGGGAAGCGGGGTCGGAATACCGCTTCATTGAGTCCTTCATAGTCCAATCCTGGGCGGAATACATGCGCCAGCAGGAACGGTTCACCGTCTCCGACGGCGGGGTCGTCGACACAGTCCGCGCCTGCCAGAAGGAAGACGTATCCGTCATAGTGCGCCATTTCGTGGCACAGCCGGTGAGAAGGGAGAAGTGACAGGAACGGGCGAGGAAAGAGACCGGTTATGGGTTATGGGAAAAACCGTTCCCTATTACCCACACCTGTCCAAAATAGATCTGCAGCAACAGACATGCCGACTCTCCGGAATCCAGGGAAACAGAAATAACCAATAATCAAATTCCAATAACCAATGAAAGAGATAATACCAATTCACCAATAACCAATTGAACAAACAGACAGAACGGACTGTTTCCATCGTTTTGGTTATTGGTTATTGGTTGTTGTCTTCTTGTCTGGTCATTGGAATTTGGTCAATTGGTCATTATCCTGGTAGCCTGTAACCTATGACCTTCTATCTGGTTTCCTCTCTATAATAGAGGAGCTCTTGCGCGTGGGGCGCTACGGCGTCGACGAAACCGTCCTGCTCTTCCCAGTCCATCGGCTTGAAGGAGCGGGCATAGTAGACGTTCTGTTCGAGCTGTTCCAGGTCGTCGCAGCCGATAATGGCGGTGGCGACGGACTGGGACAGGGCATAGCGGAAGAAGGCCTCCATGGACGTGTAGAACGTAAGCTTTGACGTGAATCCCCGTATATATATCTTCATGCCAATGATACCCACCTTCCGCTCATTAGCCAGCGGCAGTATCTCTTCCAGAAAACCTCTCTGTGATGCCTCAGCGGGATTGACGGGCACAAGCACGGTATCAAAATCAAAGCGCCTGAGACATTCCGTGATCACCGACGGGCTTTGATGGCCGGTGACACCGATGAACCGCGCTAGACCCTTCTGCTTCGCTTCCGCGAAGGCGTCGATGGCGCCTCCGACAGCAAAGATAGCCTCCACGTCCTCGATCGTCCTGACGTCGTGGATCTGCCAGAGGTCCAGGTGGTCCGTTTTGAGGTTACGCAGTGTCTCCTGAAGATGCCCAAGGGCGCCTTGCTTTGTCCTCGCATGGGACTTGCCCGCCAGGAAGATGTCCTTCCTGCGCTCCCTGAGCGCCTTGCCGTAATACTCCTCGCTGCCGTCATAGGCGCGGGCGGATTCAAAGTAGTTTACTCCCAGATCGAGCGCCTTGTTGACGAGGGTATATGCCTCCCTGTCCCGTCCATGAGAACGAAGAAGCCCCTCCCCGCCGAGGCCCATGATGGTCACCTCGACGCCTGTTCTGCCAAGCTTTCGTTTGTCCACTATATTAGACCTTTCAGTGATGCTCAGTCGTTGTCGGGTTTGAAGACGGCCCCGCCCGCGGCACCGGTGACCATCCTGGCATACCGTGCCATGTAGCCCTCCGTGATCTTCGGTTTCGGCTTCTTCCAGGCCTTCCTTCGCTTATCGAGCTCGCCCTTCTCCACCTTGAGATCGATGGTCTTCCTCATGAGGTCGATCTCTATGATGTCGCCATCTCTGACAAGGGCGATAGGCCCGCCTTCGGCCGCTTCCGGTGACACGTGCCCGATGCACAAGCCCCGGGTGCCCCCCGAGAATCGCCCGTCGGTGATCAGGGCGCAGGCGGTATCGAGCCCCCGGCCCGCCAGGATGCTTGTCGGCGTCAGCATCTCCCTCATGCCCGGTCCACCCTTCGGCCCCTCATAACGGATGATAACGGCATCACCCGCCCATATCCTGCCTTCCATGATGGCCTTGCCGGCATCCTCCTCGCTTGCGAACACCCGGGCCTTCCCCTCGAAACGCCATATGCTTTCGCTGACCCCGATGCGCTTCACTATCGACCCCTGGGGCGCCAGGGAACCTGTGAGCACGGCAAGCCCGCCCTTCTCGTGGTACGCGTTCTCGGCGGTGCGGATAACATCCCTGTCCGTTGCGTCCGCATTTTTGAGGACGTCGGAGACCTTGCTGCCTGAAACGGTGAGGCAGGACTTCTTTACAAGGTTCCTGCGGGAGAGTTCCTTCATGATGGCGTAGACTCCGCCTGCTTCATCGAGGTCCTCGAGATGATGAGGCCCCGCCGGGCTCATGTTGCAGATATGAGGCACCTTTTCCGAAATGGCGTCGAAAAGGGTGAGAGGGAGTTCAAAACCGCCTTCATGCGCGATGGCAGGGAGGTGCAGCGCCGTGTTCGATGAACCTCCGAATGCCATGTCCACGGAAATGGCATTCCGGAACGCATCGGGCGTCATGATGTCTCTCGGTCTCAACCCCTTCCTGACAAGGTCCACGATGGCCATGCCCGTTTCCTTGGCAAGCCTTACCCTCGCCGCGTGGACGGCAGGTATCGTTCCATTTCCCCTGAGTGCTATCCCCAGGGCTTCGGAGAGGCAGTTCATCGAATTTGCCGTGAACATGCCGCTGCACGAACCCGCGCCCGGACAGGCACATTCTTCGAGCATGGCAAGCTCCTTCGCATCCATGAGACCGCCGGCGACCTTCCCCACCCCTTCGAATACGGATATGAGATCCACCGGTTTCCCCCTGAAACGGCCCGCCAGCATCGGACCGCCGCTGACCATTATGCTCGGAATATTGAGGCGCATGGCCGCCATCATCATTCCAGGGATTATTTTGTCGCAGTTGGGGATCAGCACAAGTCCATCGAAGGGATACGCCTTCGCCATGACCTCGACGGAATCACAGATAAGCTCACGGGACCCGAGGGAGTACTTCATGCCCTCGTGGTTCATTGCGATGCCGTCGCAGATGCCTATCGTCGAAAACTCCATCGGAGTTCCGCCGGCCATCCGGACACCGTCCTTGACGGCCTGCGCTATCCTTCCGAGATGTATGTGCCCGGGAATGACCTCATTGGCGGAACTGGCAATGCCGATGATGGGCCTGTCGAGTTCCTCCTTCAGGTATCCCATGGCTCCGAAAAGGCTCCTGTGCGGTGCCTTCTGCAGTCCCTTCTTCATCCTGTCCGACCTCATGGAACCTCCCGTTCGACAAAAGAATATCGCTGCCTCGCACAAGGGGATCAACGATTGATGCTCAGAATATACAAGGTTAGTACAGAGGACGCCACTTTGCAATAGAATACTGGCACCGAGGGCAACTCCCGACGCGCACAAGGACAGCCCGGAAATCCGCGGCGACGCGCTTCCCGCAACGGCATCTTCTGCGCCCGGCGCCGATGCGCTCCCGACTCTTGGTCACAGGAGGCTCGGTCTGGAACCGGTTTCCTGGTATCGGTAATAATCCTTCACGATGCGGCCGTGATCAAAGGCCATCGCCTCAGGCAGGTCGGTCAACGTGAATACGGCTGCCCTGCGGGCATCATCACGGCCTTCAAGGATACCCGTCCCCTCCCCTATGAAGACAACGGACGCGGTGTGGAACCTGGGGTCTCGCTTCGGGTCCGAATAGACGTGGAATTGCTCGATGAGCCTGACGTCGAGATTCGTCTCCTCCCGGGCCTCTCTCACGGCCGCCTCTTCGACGGACTCCCCCACGTCGACAAATCCCCCCGGCAAGGCCCATCCCGGCGGCGGGTTCTTTCGTTCGATGAGAACGATCCCGCCCCGGAACCGTATGATGACATCCACCGTCAAGAGCGGGGTCTTCAGCGTATGCGCCACAGGCATTATACCTCACCTCTCCTTCTTCGATAGATATTTACAAAGACCACCCCATGTGGTAATCATCATGCACGCATGGACTTCGATCTCATAATCGACAGTCACTCGCACTGGGGTCCTTCCTCCTCGATGGGCATCGACGTGACCACCGGTCAGCTCCTGCACCAGCAAAAGGAATCGGGCGTCGATTACGTTATTATCATACCCTTCCCTTCCACGGCAATCGAAAACAACGCGATCAATGTGCGCATCCTCGACGAGTCCCGGCGCGTCGACAGCTTCTTTCCCTATCATTACATCAGGGAGAACTACGACACCGAGGGGTTCGATCCTATTCCCGCAGCCTACTTCGGCGGGAAATGGCACTGGATGCGGGGCTGGCAGGACTCGGCCTCCAACTACAGCGTTCTCGCAGACCCCGCGCTGGCGGGTCTCGTGCAAGGGATCGCGGGCACGGGCAAGCCCGTCATATTCGAGGAAGAACTGAAGTTCACGAAAACCTTTGCGGACATGTTCCCGGAGATCACGCTCATCATCCCCCACCTCGGGCTCCTCGGTGGCTACCCCCTTGATTTCCTGAAGGCCTTCAGGAATAACGAAAACGTATATTTCGATACGGCCCTCGGCTCCAGGGATATGATCTTCGAATTCGTCCGGACCATAGGTCCCGAACGCGTCCTCTTCGGTTCCGACGTTCCTTTCGGCACGATGAAAAGTGAACTGGCAAAGATCACGGGGCTTTCGCTCGCTCACCGCGACAAGGAACTCATCCTGTCACTAAATGCCATACGGCTGGCCCGCCTTCCGCTTTGAGAACCAGGCACCGCAAGATCCTGCTCCTTGTCTTTCTCTCCGGCGCCTTTCTCCTTTGCCTCTCGGCCCTCATGTTGGTAGATGTCCGGTGCGTCCTCGTCCGAACCGACGACGGGGATGTTGTACATGCGACATCCGTCAGGGACGGCGACCGCATGGTGATATCACACATCAATTCCATGTACGACGCGCCCGTCGAGGAACATCTCCATATCCACGAGAACCGGTTTGTCCTGACAAAAGTAGTTACCGATTCCCAGGGGGTCCTTGAATACTACGGTGTCGCCGATGCCGCCCCTCGCGGTACATGGTCGGCGATCCGAATCTTCAGCACTGAGGGCAGGAACTTCACACTTACCATCAAGGAAATCCCCGTAGATGCCCTGAAGAAGGAACGGGATAGCCATTTTACCGTTCGCATAGAAAACCATCCGCTGTACCGGTTTCTGGCCTTAAGGATACAAAGGCCGGTGGATAGCGGCTCAAATCCCCGGACACTCTCTGGCCCTCCCGTGCGGAAAGACCCTTAGAATCGAGCAGTTGTCTCCCCGCCATATCACCGCAAGCTATTTTTACCATTTTTAGTTTGACAAGAAAATGGCAACTGGATATCATGGAAACATTCACACATCACAAAAAGTTGACCAGGGGGTGTTGCTATGGGAAAAAGGTCGATGTTCGTCGTCCTGGCATTCGCGTTCATGCTCGTTCTCTCACTACAGGCTGATGCTCAGCAGTCAAAAAGGATCGTTGTCGCCACTGGCGGCACCGGCGGGGTTTACTACCCGTATGGTGGAACCCTGGCCGAGATAATCAATCAGAAGGTTCCCAACGTTAAGGCCACGGCAGAGGTCACGGGGGCATCCGTTGAGAACATCCGGCTCGTCGGGAAGAAGGACGTGACGTTCGCCCTGGCCATGAACGATACTGTTTATCAGGCCTACACGGGGGAGGGAAAGTTCAAGGATCACAAGATAGATTCGATTCGAACGGTATTCCAGATGTATCCCCACGTTTTCCACATCGTTACGCTGGACAAGTACCCGGTGAAGACGCTGTCCGACATCAAGGGGAAGAAAGTCTCCGTGGGCGCTCCCGGAAGCGGAACGGAGTATAAGACAAATCTTATCCTGCCCTTGCTCGGGATAAAGTATTCCGATATGAAGGTCTACAGGCTCTCCTTCTCCGAGAACTCGACACAACTGAAGGACGGCATCATCGACGTGGGTATCTGGGACGTGGCGCCTCCCACATCATCGATAATCGACCTTTCCACGACCCACCAGTTGAGGTTCATACCCTTCACGGAGGAACAGGTCGCCAAGGTTGTCAAAACCTATCCGTTCTACGGACGGATAACCCTTCCAAAGAACACGTACAAAGGACAGACGGAAGAGGTTCTTTCCGTGTCGGTATGGAACTCTGTCGTCTGCCACAAAGACACCCCGGAGGACCTGGTTTACCAGGTCACAAAGGCTGTTTTTGAGAACCACAAGACACTTGTCAACACGCATAAGATCGCAGAGTACACCACACCAAAGGCGTCGGCCACGAACAGCCCGATTCCCATACATCCCGGGGCCTTGAAATACTACAAGGAAATTGGCGTAGTGAAGTAGACGGCCCAGACAATGCCTGTGGCGTCTCAAGAGTAAAAGGCGGGAGGAACCGGAGAAGACCGGTTCCTCTTTTACTGTCCGTAGACTCTATTTGAATACGCGAGGGAAATGACAATGGGAAAAACTATTGCTATCGCTGCAACGCTCTTTGCCGTTTGTATGTCTCTCTTCCACCTGTACACGGGCTGTTTCGGGAGCCTCGACCCCTGGTCTCAAAGGGTGATACACCTCACCTTTGGTTTCCTCATTACCTTTTTGTCCTATCCTTTGCTGAAGGGCAAGAAGATCACCCCCTTTGACATCCTGCTGGCGCTGGCGAGTCTCGTCAGCGGCGCTTACATAATACTGAACATGGATGCCCTGGTGGACAGAGCCGGCCTTCCCACAACACCCGACGTTATCTTCGGTGTCGTGACGACCCTTCTGGTGCTCGAGATGACACGGAGGGTCATCGGGCTCGCGCTGGTGATCGTGTCCGGTCTCTTTCTCCTCTATGCCTACTTCGGTCCATATCTTCCCGAGGCCATAGCGCACAGGGGTTACGATATCGAACGGATATCCACCCACATGTACACCACGCTCGAAGGCATATACGGGGTGCCGATAGGAGTCTCGGCGACCTTCGTCATCCTCTTTGTCATATTCGGGGCCTTTCTCGAAGCCACAAAGACGGGGGATTTCTTCATCAACATTGCCAATTCCATAGCGGGAAGGGCGCGGGGAGGCCCGGCGAAGGTGGCCGTCATCTCCAGCAGCTTCTTCGGCACCATCTCGGGAAGTGCCGTAGCGAACGTTGTCGGCACCGGCACCTATACGATCCCTCTCATGAAGCGGACCGGCTATACCCCTCATTTCGCCGCCTCCGTCGAGGCCGTGGCTTCAAGTGGAGGCCAACTCGTCCCACCGGTCATGGGGGCAGCCGCGTTCGTCATCTCGGAAATGACGGGTGAAAGCTATCTCAAGATCTGTATCGCGGCCATCATACCAAGTCTGCTCTATTATATCGCCCTTTTCACCTCCGTTCACAAAGAGGCTCAAAGGGTGGGTCTGCAAGGCCTCCGGGATGACGAGGTTCCCTCCTTCATCGGGACCCTGAAGAGCCGCGGGTACCTTGCTATCTCCGCTCTCGTCCTCATTTACCTTCTGGCCGTTCAACTGACCTCACCTTCCTTCGCGGCCTTCTGGGCGATCATCTCGTCCATCATCCTCAGCTCCATCAGGAAAGATACACGTCTCGATCTCAAAGGCTTCATCAGAACGCTGGAAGCAGGCGCCAAGAGCGCTCTGAGCGTGGTCGCGGCATGCGCCGCCGCCGGGATTGTCGTCGGCGTAGTCACGCTCACAGGACTCGGCCTGAAATTCTCGGGGGCCATTATCGCCCTGGCCCACGGCAACCTTTACCTTACCCTCTTCTTCGCCATGATAGCGTCCCTGATCCTCGGCATGGGTCTGCCGACGACAGCTGCGTATATCATCTGCGCGATCCTCGCCGTCCCGGCTCTCACAAACCTCGGCATAGGAGTCCTTTCAGCGCATCTCTTCGTCTTCTATTTCGCCATCATTTCCGCGATTACCCCTCCTGTCGCCCTCGCCGCCTACGCCGGCTCGGCTATTGCCAAGAGTTCTCCCATGCAAACGGCCGTAACCGCGTGCCGCATAGGTCTGGCGGCCTTCATCATACCCTACATGTTTGTCTTCAACCCCGCCCTTTTGATGTCCGGAAGCGCGCTAAACATCATATGGGTCACCTTCACGGCCTCGGTAGGTGTCTTTCTATTGTCATGCTCAACTATCGGATGGCTTCTCACAAGGACTTCCCTATGGGAGCGGGTGGTTCTCTTCATTATCTCGATACTCCTCATAGAACCACGTTTCGTCACGGACATCATTGCCATTGCGTTGCTCATACCCGTTGTCCTGCACCAGATCTCTTTGAGAAAAAGGGGACTCGTCCAGGTATCGCAATAGCGCAGGCGCATCCGTAGCAGAGACAAGCAAAGGGGCCAGTCTGACACCCTGGCCCCTTTTTCCGTCTAATTCGAAGTTCGTCCTAAGCTGACTTCTCCATGGCTATGATGGCGGCGCCCAGGGAACCGATGATCTGCGGCTCTACGTGGATCTTGAGCTGCGTCCCGAGGGCCGTTTCCAGGGCCTTTACAACTCCAATATTCTTGGCAACCCCGCCCGCCATGATGACATCGTTTTGAATACCGCCGAGTCTGTTGATGAGACCCATCGTTCTGTCGGCGATGGCCTTATGGATGCCATAAAGGATGTCCTCAAGCTCTTCGCCTTCGCTGACGAGGGATATCACCTCCGACTCAGCAAAAACCGTGCATATACTGCTGATGGTCACCTCTTTTTTGTGTTTCAGTGAAATATCACCGATCCTGTCGAGTTCCACGTTCAGCGCCTTGGCCATGACCTCGATGAATCTTCCGGTCCCGGCGGCGCACTTGTCGTTCATTTCAAACTCAACGACGCGGCCTTTTTCATCGATCCTGATGACTTTCGTATCCTGACCGCCGATATCGATGATCGTTCTCGCCTGCGGAAAAAGATGGTTGACGCCTCTCGCGATGCATGTAATCTCCGTAACTGCCTGTTTCGCAAAGGCCGCTCTTTTTCTGCCGCAGCCGGTAGCTACAATATAGGATACATCTGAAGGGCTTTTGCCCGGATAGGCAAGCACTTTCTCGAGTGCCATCTCAGCCGTCTTCTTGGAATCCGCGCCTGTCTGAAGGATGGTATAACCCAATATTCCCTTATCCTTATCGAGAAGCAGAGCTTCAGTTGTAATCGAACCTATATCTATCCCGGCAACTAACATAAGCTTCTCCCCCTTTTTGTTTTGTGCTATTCCAGAGTTGCTATGACCGTATCCGCTTCCACTTCCTGACCGGCTTGAACAAGGATCTCCTTGACGGTTCCGGCTGCCGGAGAGACGATTGGCATTTCCATCTTCATTGCCTCGAGGATTGCAACCTGATCGTCCTCGGCCACCTTGTCGCCAACCTTGACATCAATCTTAACGATCTTTCCAACCATGGGACATGTTACTTCCGTAGCCATACACATACCTCCTTCAGGATTGACTAACTACACTATTTTCTGTATCCCAGAGCAAACTGGGCGATGATCATCTTCTGGACGTTGGACGTTCCCTCGACGATCTGATAGGACTTGGCGTCTCTCAGGTACCTCTCGACAGGGTACTCAGAGGAGAACCCGTAGGAGCCGAAGATCTTCACGGCTTCCGAGGCGCAGAAGTTAGCCGACTCACCGGCATAGTACTTCGCCATGGATGTCTCGAGGGTGTTGTTCATTCCCTGGTCTTTCTGCCATGCGGCCCTCAGGACGAGAAGCTTCGACGCGTCGTGCTCGACGGACATGCGGCCGATCTGCTCCTGGACCATCTGGAACTGGCCTATGGGCTGGCCGAACTGCTCCCTTTCATTCGCATACTTGCAGGCCTCTTCGATGCAGCTCTCCGCCACACCGACAGCCCTTGCCGCTGAGCTAAGACGGGTGAAGTTGAGCATCGTCATACATATGTTGAAGCCCTGACCGAGTTTGCCGACGAGGGCACTCTTCGGGATCTTCGCTTCCTCGAAGAAGATCTCGCCTGTCGGTGCGCAGTGGAGACCGAGCTTCGTGGTGATAGCTCTCTGAACCACGCCGGGGGTATTGAAATCGATGAAGAACGCGGACATGCCCTTGTGCTTCGCCGCCTTGTCCGTCATTGCATAGACTACTCCGCAGCCGCAGTAAGGAACGCCCGAGATCCATGTCTTGGAGCCATTCAGGATAAAGCCGTCATCGACTTCCGTCGCTGTCGTCTTCATGCTGGCCACGTCAGACCCTGAATTCGGCTCAGTGATGGCGAAGCAGCCGCCGTTCGTTCCGGCAATGAGACCGGGAAGGAACTGTTCTTTCAACTCTTCGCTGGCGAACTTGAGCAGGACGTTCTGGGGACCGTTCATCTGAAGGTTGAAGGGAAGACCCCATGACGGGCTGACCCGCGCAACTTCCATCGCCATGAGGGTTGCAGCCATGTTGCCCTCTTCAAGCCCCAGGCCGCCGAACTTCTCCGGTGCGAGGCAGGCAAACATGCCCTGATCGCCCATTTTCTTTAAGAGTTCCGGACGATATTTGTGCTCTTTCTCATCTTCTTCCATCGTCGGTTTAATGTTTTTTACGGCAAAATCATAGGCCATCTTACGCATTGATTCGAGTTCATCGGAAATCTTGAAATCCATATTTTGCTCTCCTTTCTTTGGCGGTATTTTGTGGGGCAATGTTGTGAAACAATTAGCAAACCTATCTTAGCAAAAGGGCTTTTCGCCTGTCAAGCTAATTCTGATGAATATGATAAACGTTTACCAATGATTTACGGCGGTTAACGAGGATAGGCCCCACTTCCCCGGAATGGGCTGTGTGCCCCGAAAGACGATGAGAATCCTTGCATAAGAACCCGGGGTTTTATATAATTGGTTCAGTTACATGGCAAGAAGAAAAGCATGATCCTCAGCACGACAGGACACGTTGACCGCGATTTCTATGTGACGGGGTTCGCATGGTCGCCTGCCTACCTTCTGAACGGCGCCACTCCCATCCTGTTCGAGGCCGGTTTTTATGCCATGGGTCCCTTCTACGCCAGGGACATCCGAAAGGTCACAGGCCCAAAAAGCCCATCCCACCTTTTCCTCACTCACGTCCACTACGATCACTGCGGGGCCGCGTCATATTTCAGAAGGGTCTTTCCCGGCATCACGATATGCGCCTCGAAGCGGGCGAGCGAGATCCTCCGCCGTCCCAACGCCATCGAACTCATGACCTCTCTCTCCCGCAATTTTACTCTGCTCGCGGAGGCTTCGCCCGATGTGGACGGGGATGTCATTCTCCGCTCCTCCTTCGAGCCCTTCACCATTGACCGTGTTTTCGAAGAAGAGGAGGTCTTTGCCGTCAACTCTTCCCTTCATGTTCAGGTCCTTTTCACACCCGGACATACGCGGGACATGCTGAGCTACTACATCCCGGACCGCGGGATCCTCGTAGCCACCGAATCGGCCGGCTGCCGCAGCCAGACGGGGCAGATAGTCAGCGAGTTCCTCGTCGACTTCGATGCTTACATAACATCTCTAAAACGCCTCGCCGCGCTCGACGCCAGCATCTTTTGCCAGGGTCATCATTTCGTTTATACCGGCAGTGATGTTAGAGACTTCTTCGATTCGTCCCTCGAGGCAGCTTTCTCGTTCCGCCGACGGGTCATGGAGTTACTGGCGATAGAGAAGGAATCGATCGAGAGGGTTGTCGAACGCATCAAGAAGGAGGAGTACGACCCTAACCCGGGACCGAAGCAACCGGAAAAGGCATACCTCCTGAATCTCAAGACCCGGGTGGCCCATCTCGCGGGCAAAACGGGCTAACCGGTAATAACGGTATCAGGGGGCCGGGCGCCGCAGCGTTCCAGTCAGTGGCCATTGGCCCGATACCCCGCAATAATATTGGCTTTAGGCGACGAAAACAGTTGACACGTCATGTCCAATAATAGTTAGATATATGGGCATGTGAATTTTTTAATTTTTCCAAAAAATCACTTTATAGGAGGGGCTGTATGGACATAAAGACAATCGGAGTTCTGGGTGCCGGCGTTATGGGGAATGGTATCGCTCAGGTTGCATCGATGGCGGGCTACAATGTCATCCTGAGAGATATTGAAGACAGGTTCGTTGAAGGCGGGATCAAGAACATAGACAAGTTCCTGGCCAAGACCGTCGAGAAGGGCAAGATGTCCGCGGATGACAAGGCAGCCATCATGGGCAGGATAAAGGGCACCACCGATATGGGAGCCATGAAGGATGCCGATTTCATCGTCGAGGTCGTCGTCGAGATAATGGACATAAAGAAGAAAGTTTTCGCCGAACTCGACGAGATAACAAGACCGGATGTCATCCTCTCCTCGAACACGTCATCCATGTCGCTCACAGAGATGGCGACGGCAACGAAAAGACCCGATAAGGTCGTGGGCATGCACTTCTTCAACCCCGTTCCCCTCATGAAGCTTGTTGAGGTCATTCGCGGAGTCCAGACAAGTGACGCAACCGTGGCGGCCACAATCGACCTCACGAGAAAGTTCGGGAAGGAACCCGTCGAAGTCAAGGTGGACATCCCCGGCTTCCTCGTCAACAGGCTGATGGTCCCCCACTTCATCGAAGCCATCAAGCTGTACGAACAGGGCATCGCCTCCAAGGAAGACATCGACAAGGCCGCGAAACTCGGCCTCAACTATCCCATGGGGCCTTTCGAACTGATGGACCTCACCGGACTCGACATCAACCTCCACGTTCAGCAGTATTTCTATGACAACCTGCCGAAGGAACTGAAATGGGATCCGCCCCTCACGCTCAAGAACCTGGTGAAATCAAGCAACCTCGGTCGCAAGAGCGGCAAAGGCTGGTACGACTACTCGAAGTAAGACGCTCATAAAGGAGGGCTCCCATGGCCTACGAAACTATTATAGTTGAGAAGGAGGCACCGGTCGGGATCATCAAGTTGAACCGGCCTCCGGTGAACCCCTTGAGTGTCCAGTCATACTACGACCTCTACGACGCGATCGTCGACCTCGAGAACGACAGCTCTATCGGCGCCATCATCATCACCGGTAACGGCGACAAGGCTTTCGGGGCCGGTCTCGACGTGAAAGATGTCATGGGAAAATCCGCGGTGGAAACGCTCGACTTCCTCTGGACCGCTCCGAGGAAGACCTTTGACAAACTGACATCCATTGCAAAACCCACGATTGCCGCCGTTTTCGGCCTGGTCCTTGGCGGCGGGTGCGAAGTGGCGATCTGCTGCGACTTCAGGATCGCCTCGGAAGACACGGTATTCGGCGTCCCCGAGATCAACCTCGGCATAATGCCCGGCTCCGGAGCGACTCAGCGTCTTCCCCGGCTCGTGGGGCTTCCCAAGGCCAAGGAGATGCTCTTCTTCGGCGACAACGTGAACGCGCAGGAGGCATACAGGGTTGGTCTGGCCAACAAGGTCGTGCCGAAGGATCAGTTGATGGAAGAGGCCAAGAAATGGGCCTCCAAGCTCGCCGCCAAGCCCAAGGCGGCCCTGGCACTTATCAAGAAATGTGTCGACACCGGTATGGACACCGACATAGCAACGGGGCTGACGCTGGAAATGGACTCTTTTTCAATAGCATTCACATCCGAAGACGGACGTGAAGGGATCAATGCGTTCGTCGAGAAGAGAAAGCCCAATTACAAGGGAAAATAACGGGCGTAGTGATATTCAGTCAGGAGGAAACAGTACAAACAGGATCAACCGGCGCGCTGCCTGATCGAACGGTCTCACGATTGACAAGAGCCGGAAAAGCGCCCTGATTTATCAAAATATTTAGGAGGAGGTAGCTTCATGAAGACTTTTTCGAAGGTGTATATCCCCTACAACGGCTACTATTCAACCCCATTCACCCGTTGGCAGGGAAGCATGCAGAACGAGAACCCGATCGAACTGGGGGCAAAGACTGCAAGAAGATGGTTCCTGGAGAAGAAGAAGATCGATCCTACGGTCGTCGACTATCTCTATTACGGGACCTCTATCGCCCACAAATACCTGTTCTACAGCCATAACTGGGCAGCGGGTATGCTGACGGACAACAAGAAGAATGTGCCCGGTCTCATGGTCAACCAGGCGTGCACAACTTCCACCACCATTTTAAATCTGCTCGCAAAAGACATCGAACTCGGTGTCTACGATGTAGGTTTTGGTCTCATGTCGGACCGCTGCTCCAACGGCCCCCACACCATCTGGCCGAACCCCATGGGCCCCGGCGGTGAGGTCCTCCACGAGAACTGGATGATGGACAACTTCAACAGCGACCCCAACGTCACCCCGCCGACGAAGATGGTGGGTACGGCCGAAAACGTCGCCAAGTTGGAAGGATTCACCAAGGAGCAGTCAGACGCGGTCGTGCTTCGGCGTTATGAGCAGTACATGATGTCACAGGCAAATGACCGGGAATTTCAGAAGAAATACATGTTCCCCGCGGAAGTGAAGGTCTCAAAGAAGAAAAGCATCCTCGTCGAACTCGATGAGGGCGTTACCCCCACGACAGCCGAAGGTCTCGCGAAACTCGGTCCTGCGGAAAAGGGCGGAATCCACAGCTTTGGCGCCCAGACATTCCCTGCGGACGGGAACGTCGGCTTCATCGTGACCAATCGGGAGAAGGCAAAAGAGCTGAGCGCCGATCCCAAGGTCGAGATCCAGGTAGTCTCTTACGGCTTCTCCAGGGTCAACCCCGGTTTCATGGCTTCGGCACCCGTACCGGCCGCAGAGATGGCCCTCGCCAATGCCGGCCTCAAGATCACCGATATGAAGGCCATCAAGAGCCACAACCCCTTCACGACGAATGACCTCAACTTCGCAAAGAAGTTCAATATCGACGTCATGATGATGAACAACTACGGTTCATCCCTGATCTACGGGCATCCCCAGGCCCCGACGGCCGGCAGGATCATCGCCGAGATGCTCGAGGAAATGGTCTTAATCGGTGGCGGCTATTGTCTCTGGGCAGGCTGCGCAGCCGGCGACACTGGCGCATCCATGATCTTCAAGGTTGGTTAACATCTGATCCAGCATAGCGCGAACCGCCCCCCGTTGTCAGGGGGGCGGTTTTTTGTCCTTCATGTATTTTGTTTAATGGCACGATAAAATAGTGTAGAATCATCATCGATATGCTCATCAGATACATCGTCTCAGTCCTGCTTGTCGCGCTCATCCTCCCCTTAAGCGTCGCTCTCGCCAGGGACTCTGTAGTCAGGAAGATAATCAATGGCGACACTGTTCAACTCGAGACGGGAGAGATCGTCCGGTACATCGGAGTGGCCGCCCCGGAACTCAACAGGAAGGAGGGAGCCGAGTTCTATGCCAGGCAGGCCGTCGCCTACAACAAGAAGCTTGTCTTCATGAAGAAGGTCAGGCTGGAATTCGACACGAAGAAGAAGGACGAAAAGGGAAACCTTCTGGCCTACGTCTTTGTCAAGAAGACCTTCGTCAACGCAGACCTGATCAGGAACGGGTACGCCCGGTCGGATGTCGCTGGTCCCAACACCAAGTACAGAGACACCCTCCTTGATGCCGAAAGGAAGGCAAAGACTGACGACAAGGGGATATGGTCGGAGAAGAAGCAGGACACGGAGAAGCAGTACATCGGCAACAAGAGGACCTCCGCTTTTCACAGACCAACGTGCAAGGCGGTTGAGAAGATCCCCGAGAAATCAAGAATTGTCTTTCATAACAGAAGCGATGCTATTAAAATAGGTTACGTACCATGCAAGATATGCAAGCCATGACCGAGGAATACCTCAGATACTGGGGTCTTGACCACCATCCGTTCCTTCTGGCCCCCGACGGAAATATGATGTGTGTGACGGGCCAGTATTTCGAATGCTTTGAGCGTCTGAAATATGCCATAAGCACGAACAAGGGCGGCGTAGTCATTGCTTCCGAGGACGCGGGACTCGGCAAGACCACCATCCTTCTCAAATTAATCGACGAGATGAAGGCCGAGTACGGTTCCTATTTCCGGTACGCCTTCGTCGACCACCCGACACTCACAGGCGATCAGATGATCAGCCAGATCACGGGCCTCATTACCGGAGAGGCTCCCGCGAACGACAAACTGAAGAATCTCACGACCCTCAAAGACGTCCTCATTGCGGCACGACAGGAGGGCGGCAAAAGCATCATCGTGATCGATGAGGGACAAATGCTCTGCGAGACCCGCAGCGTCCTCCAGGAGCTCCGGGTACTCATCAACCTCACCCACAACAACGAGTACCTGCATACGTTCATCCTATCCGGCCAGAAGGCCCTCTGGGACACCCTGCAGGAGATGCCCGAATTCTGGCAGAGGCTTCCCGTCCGTTACTACTTCACCCCGCTGAGATTCGAAGAGACGCGGGAATTGATCAGGTATCGCCTCAACAAGGCCGGTCTCGACGTTGCCCGGGAGATATTTGCCGAGGACGCCATAGAGATCATTCACAAGTACTCCAAGGGCCTTCCCCGGACCATCATCGCTGTGGCTGATCTTGCCCTTCTCAACGGCTATAACGACAAGACCCGGAAGATAGGTTTCAAGGAGGTTTCCAAGGCCATCAACTCCATGAGCGGAAGGGGAGAGAGTCTGCCCTACATCGTTGCCGACAGAGGGGAAGCACCAAGGGAGACCGTGAAGGCGCCAAACGACCTGGTCGCTGCCGCTACGACGCGCAACCCGGCGCCTCCTCTGGAATACGTCTCACACACCGCCAGCCCGGCCTTCTTCAACTCGAACTCGCGTCAATATCTGAAGCCCGTATTGACAACACTGCTCATACTGCTCTTCATCTTCATCGGGGCGGCCGGGTACCGTTTTGTCCTTGCCACGAAGCAGCCGCAAAACACCGTCATCGTAAAAGAGGTGCAGAGACCGGAGGTTGTTCCAAAGGAACCAGCCGTCGAGAACGCGCAGGCGAAGGATCAACAGGAAGCCGCCGAGGTGAAATCCCAGGCGCAGGCATCCGCTCAGACTTCCACCGACGCGACCCCGGAAAAGGACGTCATAGCTGCATTCAAGGAAGAGATGAAGAAGAAACACGAAACGTCCGGGAACCGTGTCGCCGTTGTCAGGGCACCGGCCGCCAACGTCCGCAGCGGCCCGGACATCGACTCCCCACGAATCCTCACCATCGTTCAGGGAGAAATACTCCCCATCCTCGATGAACGCAGCGACAACACGGGTATGAAGTGGTACAAGGTGAGCCTCTACGGCAACCGCACGGGCTGGATAGCATCTCTGGTGGCAACGGCAACAACAAAGTGAAGACCGTTTTAAGTTTTAGGTTTTAAGTAAAAGACCGGGAAGCACCGGGACTCGACACCTGCCGCTTGATGCCAGACAATCCCCGTCGGGCTGGTTCTTTTCTTTTGTCTTTTTACCTAAAACCTAAAACTTAAAACGGTCTTTATCCCCTTAATACCCTCTTGTCCCCCTTCCTGATCGTGAGTTTAATCTGGTCGAGGTATTCGAGGAGGGGTATGAGGAACTTCCTTGAGAGGTTAAGTTCCGACTTGAAGTCCGAGGGGCCCATTTCCTGGTGATCGCGGAGATACTTCGCGGCCTTGTCCTTCGCCTCTTCGATCATGTCCCTGTGAAAATACATGTCCTGGCCCACCTTCACCACACCGCCCCTGAAAGCAAGGCGCTCAAGAAGCTCCCGCGCGTTCTTCTCCGTGACTCCCACGATCCCCGCAAGGTCTTTGAGTCCCGGGGGGGTGAATCCCGCCGCAAGAAGGGCATCGAGAACACGCTTTTCATATTCGTCGGTCTGGCCGCCCTTATCCGCGTGGTCCCGGGACCTCACGCGGTCTTTTTCGACGACGATGAGGCCGGAGCCCACGCATTCATCGAGGGCCGCCTGGAACACCTGGACATCGGCGGCGGGAAGGCGCGAGCGAAGCTCTTCCTTCGGGATGCCGATCTTCAAGGGATTTGCCTTGTGGTACTCCCCGATGAAGGCCACGATCTTCTCCTGGTAAGCGCCAAAATAATCCTTATGCACATATGTCTTCCCGACAAGGGCCGCGACCGCCTCCTTCCGGAGGACGTCCCCGATCTTCTCCATGGATGGGGTATCTTTTCCGGTGAGTATGGACAGGCTCTGCTGCCTTACCCCCTGAAAACCGCCTTTCAGTATATGATACGCCGTTTTCTCGAGGTCCGTCCCATCACTGAGGATTCGGTACGCCCTTCCGAGATCACCGGTCTTTCTCTTGTGTCTGGCGGGCATGATGTCGAGAACCCTTCCCCCGCCCACTGTCTGGACGGCATAGGAGCCTCGCAGAATGAACCTGTCACCGGGCAAAACGACGATGGGTGTCTTGAAGACAAACTGCACGAAGAGTTCCTGACCCGGCTCTATCTGGTCGCTTTCAAGTAGAACGAGGCGCGCCTCCTCCTGTGTCGTAGCGATGTGAAAACGCAGTATGCTGTCGTGGCGTATCGGTTTAATGGGAACTTTCAGAAGACGCAGCGAGGCGTCGATACGAGACGTGAGCAGTAGCGTATCGGGCCGCGCCACCATGCTTCCCCTTTCAACCTCCTGCCTGTCCAGCCCCTGAAGGTTGAGGGCGATCCTCTGGCCGGCACTGGCCTCTTTCACATCCTCGTGATAAGCCTGTATGCTGCGCACCCTGGCCTTCCTGCTGAAAGGGAACAACTCAACTTCCTCCCCCACGGAAAGAGACCCTGAGATGCAGGTCCCCGTGACGATGGTGCCCAGCCCCCGAAGGGTGAATACCCTGTCGACGGGCAGCCGGAATATACCCTCCCTCGATTTCTCCTCGATCCGGGTTGAAACGTCACGCAGCATGGCCTTCAGGAGATCGAGGTTCTCCCCCGTCGTAGCGGACACCGCCACCACGGGAGCATCCTCCAGCGCTCTTCCCTTGAGGAAATCCCTGATGTCCTCCTCCACCAGCTCGAGCATTTCCCTGTCGACGAGGTCCTTCTTGGTTATAACGACGATACCCTTCGTGAGTCCCAGGATCTCACATATGTCCAGATGCTCCCGCGTCTGCGGCATCACCCCTTCATCGGCGGCAACGACAAGAAGCACCGTATCGATACCCCAGGCGCCCGCCACCATGTGACGCACGAATCTTTCATGACCCGGGACATCGACGATACCGACAAGCAGATCGTCGGTAAGGTGCCAGTGGGCAAAACCAAGCTCCGTCGTGATGCCTCTTTCCTTCTCCTCCTTGAGACGATCACAATCGATACCCGTGAGCGCCCTGATCAGGGTCGTCTTACCATGGTCGATATGCCCCGCGGTGCCTACGATTATACGTTTCATGACAGGGTAAAACTATACCACGAATGGGGAGCGCAGGGAATAGGAAAGGCGGGTGATGGGGAATAGGTAAGAGGTGATGGGTGATGGCGGTCCGTTCCGCCCTTCTCTTTGTTCAATTGGTCATTGATGAATTGGTCATTCTCTTCTTGCCTGGTCATTATCCCCCATTCTGACGTCATCAAGGAGGAGGTCAACCACGTCCGGTATGGAGGATCTACAGGTTGTATGGCGGCTTCCCCATGACCCATCACCTATTACCCATCACCCGTCTTTTCCTCATTGACTTGCTACCGTCTTTGTGATTAAAAGAAGCATGGAAAAGATAAAGACCATATACAGCCCTCAATTTCTCACCGACTATCCTACCGTGGACTGCGAGAATCCTGACCGGGTGGAGTTTATTCACTCGAAGATCAAGGACGTAGCCGAGTTCATCGAACCCGAGCCCTGTACCCTTTCGGACCTTGCATCGTGCCACAGTGAAAGCCTTATCAAGACCGTCCAGCGCACCAGGGAGGTCTATGATACGGCGATCCTTGCCGCGGGCGGCGCCATGATGGCCGCCGAGACGGCGCTCAGAGAGCCCTGCTTTGCCCTCGTCAGACCGCCGGGACATCATGCGGGTCATGATTTTAACGGCGGTTTCTGTTTCTTCAACAACATGGCGCTCGCCGTCAAGAACCTTCTCGCCCATGATACGGTCGAGAGTGCCCTCATAGTGGACATCGATCTCCACTATGGCAACGGAACCCATGACATCGTTCGTTCCGACCCGCGCATCACCTTCAAGAATATCGATGCCCGTTCCCGGGATGCCTTCTTCAAGGATCTGGAGGAAGCCCTCTCCGATGCTTCCAGCTACGATGTCCTGGGATGTTCGGTAGGATTTGACACCTACATCCGCGATTGGGGCGGGATGTTGTACGGGGAAGACTACCATAAGGTCGGCTCCTCTCTCGTATCGGCAAATCGCCGGCTCTTTTGCGTCCTCGAAGGAGGGTATTACGTGGCCGACCTGGGAACGAACACACAGTTCCTTCTCACGGGTATCCTCAAGGCTTGTTCGTAGCCTCCGTTCTTGCTTTTGTCACCGGCATATACGCGGAGGCCATCCATCAGATCGCGTTTCTTTCCTTACTGATCAGCCTTGGCGCCTTCGTTGTCCTCATTCCCTTCCTGACCGGAAAGGGGTTTCTCAGGGCGGCAGGCGCCGCCCTCATCATCGCCTTCCTCATGGCCGGGATGTTCAGGTTGTCCCTCCAGTTTCTCGACCAGCCTTCCCCTATCGTCGATACAGGTCCTTCGCTGTATCGGGGCACCATTGTCGAGTCATCGAAAAACTCCGGGGTCATCGAGATCGATGAACCTCTGCAGCTCTCGGGCATACGGGCCCTCATCCGTTCCGACCAGCCTTGCGCCATCGGCGATCGCGTTGCCGTGCTCGGCACACTGAGACACATTGTCCCCACCTTCAGGAACCCCCACCACATCTCGTGGGGGTGGGTGAAGAAGCTTGAAGGGACCTTCTGCGAGATCCGTGGAGAGATAGTCTCCGTCCAGTCGGGAGGCAGGCTGATAGATGGCTTAAGAAGGCATCTCGCCGGCAAGGTCGACGCAAGCGGCGCCCGTCATGCCCCGATTGTGAAGGCTCTGACCATCGGCGACACGGCAGGCCTTGACGACAGGACGAAAACCCTCTTCCTCGAGACCGGGACCTCGCACATCCTGTCCATATCGGGATCACATTTCGCGGTCGTCGCCGGCTTCTTCTTTTTCATCGCTCGGTTCGCCTTTCGCACCTCTTCCCGAATGCGCCAAAATGGGACCGATCGCGCGTGGGCCGCCCTTATAACCATACCCTTCACCATCCTCTTCATGCTTGTCGCCGGATCGCGCCTCCCCACGATCCGAGCGACGATCATGATATCCATCTACATGCTTGCACTCTTTTTCGAACGCAAGGGACACACCGTCAATGCCCTCTTCCTCAGCGCCCTTATCATACTCGTCATATTCCCGCACTCCCTGTTCTCCCCTTCCTTCCAGCTGACATTCATCAGCGTCCTCCTCATTATCCTCACCGGCCGCGCCATTGACCCCCTTCTCGTGAAGACCAATCGCCCGGTCAGGTGGTTCCTGTCACTTGCGGCCGCGGGCCTCGCTGCCGGAATCGGGACCCTGCCCATCGTCCTCTATCATTTTCATGGATTCAACCCCTTGAGCTTTGTCCATAACCTTGTGGCCGTGCCCCTCATGTGCCTCGTCTCCACACCGCTCGCCCTCGCGGGACTCGTCGCACCCTTTGGCGAATACCTCCTGCGCCTGTCGGGAGAGGTCATCGAGATCACCGTAGCCGTGCTGGACACAGTGAACCGGGGGTATATCTATCCCGTGGTTCGCCCCAACCTTCCCGAGGCGATCCTCTGTCTCGCCACCGTCCTCTCTCTCCCCTTCCTCCGACAAAGGCCCGTCCGGTTCATCTTCGTCGGCGTTGTCCTCCCGCTCCTTATTGTCGCGGGCCTCGTCTCGTGGCAGAAGCGCTTCCACAATACCGACCTCTGTGTCAGCTACATCGACGTGGGGCTGGGTGATGCCATGCTCGTCGAGGCACCTCGCGGCGTGCGCATTCTCATCGACGCAGGCGGTTTTCACGGCACCGCGTTCGATACGGGCAGATCCGTCATCGCTCCCATCCTCCTCGCAAAGAAAATAGGGACCCTGGATTACGTGGTGAACAGTCATCCCCACCAGGACCACATCGGGGGGCTGCGTTTCATTCTCGGTCATTTCGGCGTCAGGGCTTACCTGGGCCTGACCGGCCCAGAAGGGCAGCCATCCACGAACTATATCGGCAGTATTCTCAGGGAGCGCCAGATACCCTCCGTGCGTCTGGCTGCCGGCGACGTGCTTTCCCTTCCCTCGGGATCCTCTATGTCCGTGCTCACATCCTCAGACACAACCTGGCAGGACAACCTCAATGACGCCTCTCTCGTCCTGAAAATGACACTGGGCGAGAGAAGTTTTCTCTTCACAGGAGACATCGGCGAGGATATGGAGAAGGCGCTGATCCTGTTGGGAGCACCGCTGAGGTCCTCCGTCTTGAAGGTCCCCCATCACGGAAGCCGCTATTCCAGCACGATCCATTTCATTCGCGCCGTGAGGCCGGACATGGCCGTGTTGACTGTGGGTCCGGGCATTCGCGGAATACCTTCCCCGGAGACGATCGCCCGCTACGCCGACCTGTCAGTCCCTCTTTACAGAACCGACCGCGACGGCTGCGTCACTGTTTGTACGGATGGAAAAAAACTGACCGTGAAAAAGGAGAACCGAGAGTTCTTCCCCGCACCTACCTCTCGATAACCTTCTTCAGCTTCTCGTCAAGCTCGCTCGAATCGTAGGGTTTTGTCAGCACGTCCTGAAAACCGTATTCCCGATAATCGGCCACAACGGGATCATTGAGATACCCGCTTGATATGATCGCCTTGACCCCGGGGTCGATCCGCAGGAGCTCCCGCAGGACCTCCTTGCCTCCGAGACTTCCCGGGACAGCCAGGTCGAGAATGACCGCATCAAAAGGACTCTTCAGTTCCATTGCCTGTTTGTAGAGAGCCACCGCCTCCTCTCCGCTCTGCACCGTGGTTACCGAGTAGCCAAGGTACTCAAGAAGTTCCTTCCCTATCTCGAGTACAAGCTCCTCGTCATCGAGAACAAGGACCCTGCCTTCGCGTGTACCGGCAAGTCTGCGAGCCCCTGCCGCCTCCTGCGTCGCCTCCTGCTTGTAGGCGGGCAGGTTTACGTGGAACACGGAGCCCCGTCCCTTTGTCGACTCGATGGCAATGCTGCCGTTGTGCTTCCTGACAATCGCATAGGAAATGGCGAGCCCAAGCCCGACCCCCTTTTCCGAACCCATGCCCTTTGTTGTGTAGTAGGGATCGAATACCTTCGGAATGTCCTCGGGGGCTATACCGGTACCCTCGTCGGCTATGGATATCCTCACATGGTCCTCGGTCATAAGCGGCAGCCTGTCCTCGGGGGAGATGCTTACGTTCCTGGCGGTTACGGTGATCTTCCCGCCAGCCGGCATGGACTCTCTTGCGTTTCTCAGGATGTTCTCGATAACCTGCCTGACCTGCTCCTCATCGGCTTCAATGGGAAGGAGATCAGGAGATATGTCGTAGACGCAATCGATGGGAAAGCCGCGCAACACCCGCTCCCCGACGGACCTCACAAGGACGCCCGGCTGGACTATGCTTCGAACGGGATTTCCTCCCCGGGAAAATGTCAGCAACTGCTGCGTCAGGGCCTTTCCCAGGAAAGCGATCCTCTCGGCCTCGTTAAGATAGTCCATCAACCGTCCATTGTCGGGTGTGTGCATCCTGGCAAGTGAAAGGTTGCCCACGATGGCCATAAGAAGGTTGTTGAAATCATGGGCGATACCGCCGGCCAGGGTACCCAGCGACTGGAGGTTCTTCGCCTTCAGGATATCCTCTTCCATCCTCTTCTGTTCACTGATATCTATGATGACGCCAACAATGCCGCCCACACTTCCGTCATCGGCGATGATCGTGGCCTTCTTGTTGAGGTCATAGCGCACCGTGCCGTCCCGGCGGAGAGATTTCATTTCGTAGGACCTGACCCCGGGCTCCGCGAGAAGGTCCCGGTCCATTGCGTGATGGACCTCGGCTTCCTCGCGCCTCAAGGGCAGCTCAAAGACATCCCTGCCGATGAACTGCTCGTCGGTGAGACCGAAGTATTCACGAAAGGCCTTGTTGTAAATGAGATAGACCCCTCTTGCATCCTTGTAATAGACAGGACTGGGGATGTTATCGATGAGCGCCTGAAACATGTGAGGCGTTTTGGAAAGAATCTCTACGAGCGCTTCCAGTGTGAACTCTCAGATTCAAAAGGATGTTTTGCCGCTATTGTATGACTTTTATCACAAAAGAACCGTGGCGGTCCACACAAAAAATGGGGTCCCCGCAGTCGAACCGAATGGATGCTCGCTATCCGGTGAACCCGCACCTCTCGTATATCACGCCGTACCTCACGCCCGCCGCGCTGACCGTAACCCTGTCAAACCCGCCGTGTTCCATGATCTCCCTCAGAATAACCGCCCCCTGGACGATTATGTCTTCCCTGCCGGGCTCCATCCCCGTGACGTCCCTCCTGACATCGCTCGTTACTCCCGCCAGGAAAGATATCAATTCCCTCAACTGCGCGAGCTCGATGACGAAACCGTGCACGACCCCTTTGTCGTACGTCCCGATCCCGGCCACCATGGCGGCGATGTTCGTTACCGTGCCTCCCGTCCCCACAAGCATACTGTCTTCGGGACAGGCCACCCGCAAGAGATGTTCCCGGACGTATGAAACAACGCGCTCCATCTCTTCCCTCACGGGAGGATCGTGAGAGATGAAGGCGTCGGTAAGCCTGACGCTCCCCATCGGCAGGGAGACGTATCCCGCAAAATCCCGGTCCGTCCCGCTGATCACCTCCGTGCTCCCTCCCCCGATATCGATTATGGTCATGGCCGACGACCTGACGGCACGGTCGTCGCACACGGAAAGGTAGGTGTAGCGCGCCTCGTCCCGGGCGCTAATGATCTCGACATCGAAATCGAAGGCCCCCCTGACGGCGGCGAGGAACTCACCGCTGTTCGCGGCCTCCCTCAGCGCGGCGGTGCCCACACAGAAGAGCCGCTCGACTCCATGGGATGCGGCGATATCGACATAGCGCCCGAGCGCCTCCATTGTCCGGGTCATGGCCGGATCGCTCAGGAGGCCGGAGTTTGTGAGCCCCTCTCCGAGCCTCACGATGGTCGACATGTCGACAATATCGCGGAACACCCTGTTCCTGTCGTCCCTTTCGGCCACGACAAGGAGGATCGTATTTGTACCGATATCAATGGCGGCGCATTTCATTTGACATCCTCAGGAGAAAACCCATAAGATACGGGTCATGGAACCGGGCGGCCTGTCAGCGATGAATGTGAGCGGACTTGCCGCCTTCGTGTCGGGGCTCCTGTCCTTTTTCACACCCTGCATCCTTCCCCTTGTCCCCTCGTACCTCATCTATATCAGCGGAATAACGGTCGATGATGTCGCAGCTCCCACGAAGGAACACAGAAAAAAGGTATTCTTCCATTCCCTCAGTTTCATCCTCGGATTCTCTTTTGTTTTCGTGGCCCTCGGCATCTCCACGTCATTGCTGGGCGGCTTCTTTGCCGAGTACCAGACATACATCGTACGCCTCGGGGGGATCATTCTTGTCCTCCTCGGCCTCTTCTACCTCGACATTATAAAGATATCCTTCTTCAACCGTCAGTACATGATGCAGCTCGAACGAAAGCCGGTCGGGCTTGCCGGCTCCTTCGTCGTGGGCCTGACCTTTTCCCTGGGCTGGACGCCCTGCGTCGGCCCTGCGCTCTCTTCGATCCTGATCGTGGCGTCCATGGCGGGCAAGGCCTCGCATGGGACCTATCTGCTCTCCCTCTATTCTCTCGGCCTGGCGATACCCTTCATCGTTTCTTCGCTCCTCTTCGACAGACTGTTCATCCTGCTTAAGAGATTCGCTTTCATCGCGCGATTCGCCGTGAAGGTACTCGGCGTGCTCCTCATCGTCCTTGGCCTTCTTATGGTCAGTTCCTACTACAACACACTGAATCTCTGGATAGGGACATTGCTTCCGTCGGGGGTGTGACCCCCTTCTTAAGCCGCCTTAGATGGCGAAGGGGTTACTACAGGTCAAGTTCCTGAAACTCATTCTGGAATCGTTCCTTAAACTTCTTGATGACCCTGGTTTCGATCTGTCTCGCCCTCTCCCGTGAGATCTTGAACTGCTGGCCGATCTCCTGGAGGGTCAGCGGCTCTTCCGCCATAATCCTCTGTTCGAAGATGAAGACTTCCTTCGGGTTCAGGTCCTTCTTGAACTCCTTCACCCTCTGAGCCAGTATCTCCCGCTTCTCCTTGCCCGAAACCACCTCTTCGACATCGTCCCCGCCCTTGATCATATCCATGATGGTGTCGTCACTCTCATCGTGGATGGGCGAATCGAGGGAAACGTCGGTAAAGGCCAGTCTCTTCTGCATCTCCTCTATCTCTTCCTCCTTCACATCGAGATTGCTCGCGAGAAGAGCCGGGGCCGGGAACATCCCGAGGGCCTCCAGTTTCTGCTTTTCCTTGTTCAGGCGATAGAAGAGCTTCCTCTGACTCTGCGTCGTCCCTACCTTGACGAGACTCCAGGAATCCATGATGTACTTCAGTATGTACGCCCGTATCCAGAATGACGCGTATGTCGAGAACTTGGTTCCCTTGTAAGGGTTGAATTTCTTCACGGCGTGAAGCAGACCGACGTTCCCCTCCTGGATAAGGTCGAGGACATTGAGGTATGTGTTGTAGTATTCCAGCGAGATCTTCACTACCAGTTTAAGGTTCGACATGGCAAGCGTCTGGGCGGCATCCCTGTCCTTATCCTCGTACACCCTCCGCGCCACCTCAAACTCCTCTTCCCGCGTCAGGACGCTGTACCGCGAAACCTCCGACAAGTACTTTCTCAGAGGGTCGAATGTGGTGGGGAGTGAGCTGTCTTCGATGCGCTCCTTCACCGGCTGTTTCTCGAGGATATTGTCGTCATTCAGCATGGCAAACCTCTATTCGGCCCGCACCTGTATCAACTGGCCGACGATGCTCACGGCTATCTCCTGCGGTGTCTCGGCATGTATGGTAAGGCCGATGGGGGCATACACCCGGGAGATGGCCTCGTCGGAATAGCCGGACTCGCGCATCAGGTCGAAGATCATCCGTACCTTTCTCCTGCTCCCGATCATGCCGACGTACCTGGCGTTCCTCGAGAGTGCCGCCCTCAGGACATCGGCGTCGTGAGAATGGCCCCGGGTGACAATGACGACAAACTCACGACCCGTGAAACTCAGGGAATCGAACGCCTCGACAAAGTCCCGTACCACGACCTCCCCGGCTTCAGGGAAACGTTCGGCGTTGGCATATTCCTTCCTGTCGTCGATGACTACCACGTTGAAATCGACCATGTCCGCTATCCGCGCAATGTATTGTGATACGTGACCCGCCCCGAACACATACAACCTGTCGCGATTGAAGAGAGGCTCGACGACAAGCCTGCCTTCCCCGACGATGACGGGTCTCCTTTCACCGAAAAGACCCAGGTAATCCGCGGCGCTGTCTTCATCGATGGGGTCTCCGGTGATCGTCAGGCCCTCTTCAATAAGGGTCTTACGGAACACCTCCGTGGTCAGGGCCGTTACAACAACAGCCTTTCCGCCCTCTTTCTCCAGTTCGGCAAGACGGGAATAGAGCGACCGGTAAGACTGCGTCACAGGTTCCAGAAGAACGTCCACATTACCCCCGCAGACCATACCCTGCTCCGCAACGGTCCTGGAATCCATACTCATGTGGAAGATGGATGCCCCGTCATCATTCGCCTTTCCCGCCGCTTCCTCCTGCACGTAGCGCTCCAGCAGACCTCCGCCTACCGTCCCGAAGGACCGCCCTGTCTCGTCGATGTACATTTTGGCGCCGACATCGCGCGGCGCGGAGCCGGACCGGCTGATGACCGTCGCGAGCACTCCCCGGCCACCCGCCTGAAGGCACTCCCTGATGATCTGAAATATGTTCATGCACAATCCCTGTAACTCCCGGAACGTAACCTTACAATTTATCTACCCGGGAACCCTGTTGTACTCATGGAGGATGGCCTCCAGGACCCCACCTCCGATGGCGCGGGCCTTATCGGAGATGGTGTAGCAGTAATCCTTCTTCGCCCGCGGATCCACATCTCCCACTTTTTCCGCGATCTCGACGTCTATCTCGCGAATGAGACCCCTGAGCACACCGTCGAAGGGAGCGTAGACCGGCTCGCCACCGACATACAGAACGAGGTCGCCCTTCTTGACCTCATCGCCCATCCGACGAACGTGTTTCACCCGTCCCGCCACGGGAGAGCGAAGTACCCTTTCCTTGCCCACACCCTTCATTTCACCCGGCAAACCGGTATAGGGTTCCGCCGTGCCATCGTAGATCACCCGTCCCAGGCCATGACCACGGTTGCTCTCCACCACGGCATGGACGTCACGGGGAGCCGCGAAGCCCGGACCCACGCCTATGACAAAGGGAGCCTCGTCCTTTTTCGTCCCGATATTCCTCTTCGCCATGATCGCGTCAACGACGACATCGGGAGAAAGCAAGGGGATGCTCTGCCATTGAGGGTCCACGACGACGGCGATCCGGCCCGCCCCCCAGATGACATCCATCCGGGAGGCATCACCTGCGAGTTCAGCCGTAACGCCCTCGACCACGGAGGTACCATCATGGATAGCCTCGCAGAAGGAAACAAACCGCCGGACGCAGAGGGGCATCGAAATGTCGAGCATAACGATGCGCCCTATACCCGCCCGGAATAGCCTGTGAGCGATACCCGAGGCCATCTCGCCGGCCCCCTTCACAATGACAGTTAGTTCAGCGATGTTTTTTACCTTATCCGGCACTTCCCTCAATCTCCTCTGGCTGGCAGTCTCAGAAGTCACCCTTTTCGACCCTGTATCCCCGTCGTCTCAGGGTCTCCAGATCCTCCACTGTATCGATATCGAAAAGGATCCCTTCCTCGCCTTCTATAAATAGCACATCTGTGCTGTGCTTTTCTATAACTTCACGGAGACCCTTATCGCCACTGAGAAGCTCCATTTCCTCCCTGTACGGCCCATAGCTCATAAGGACCGGGTGACCCTTCATTCCGTCATGGACGGGAACGATGATACCCCCGCCCGTGTCGTGATACCGGTCGATCATGGCGGTCAGGAACTCCTTCTTCACGAAAGGCTTGTCCCCGAGATGAAAGAAGACCGCCTTCGCGTCCGCTATCCACGGCAGGGCCGCCTTGATGGAGCTTGACATCCCCAACCGGTGCTCTTCATTGGGGACCACCCTCACCTTCAGGCCTTCGAGGGCCGCCGAAACGGGGGCGGTATCGGTCCCGGCAACAACGATCACATCTCCTCCAAGGCCGGCCTCCACGAAAGGGGTTACCGTCCGGCGGATGACGGGCTCCGAATCGATCCTGAGGGCCAGCTTGTTGAAACCGAGCCTCATCGACGAGCCGGCCGCAAGTATCACGGAGTAGATGCCGATCATGAGACACAAACTCCGTCAGTGTTCACTGTTCCTACCTTCTCTCAACACCCTCAGGAGACCCTCGACGAGCCTCTCGACATCGACACCGTGGACCTGAGCTCCCTGTTCAACGCTCTCGAAGAGCGCGGCCTCGCATCCGGCGCACCCCAGGCCGAAGTCCTCGAACACCCTGGCAGTCCGGGGATACCTGGCGAGAACCTCCCGAATGGGCGTCCTTTTGTCGATCATCCCTTCCCTCCGGTCCTTGTTCTGAAATCCTGCTGGTTCCGCCGCTCAAAACACATCCGCGGAAAAGATGAAGATGTCGGTGTCCTTCGACTTCCATGCGTCTTTCGGAAGGCCCGCCTTGTAGCACGTGTACTCAAGAAACTCCGTCCTGTCCCATTTCTGCTCCGTCGCCACCTGGGGGAGCAAGAGACCTGAATGCACGCCTTTCTCTATGTAAAGGCCGTGGACCCCTACCTCTATCTCGCCCACATCCTCGATCTTCTTCATCGGGGTCAGCACGGAGATCTCGAAATCGATATCCTTCCACTCGTCGCGGCTGACAGGTTCGAACCTGGGGTCGTTGAAGGCCGCCTCGATAGCCATCTCCTTCACCGTCTCGTGAAGAGGAAGATAGCCCCTCACGTAACCTATGCACCCCCGCAGATTCCCGCAGTTCTTGATCGTCACGAAGGCACCGCACTTCTCCTTGAGGGGTTCCGTCAGGTCAACAGGGAGTGTTTCCCTGCCGAAGAGAACGCCCTCGATCGTCTCCTTGACAAGGTTCTTGAGCCTCTGCCTTTCTTCAGCGGAAAGCGCCATCCATCCGTCCCTGGCGATCACTTCTCGAAAAATATCGCCGATACATATCCCACGACACCACTGCGATCCCCCGAAACGTCACCCGAATTGGCATATTTGAGTACCCTTCCGGCCCCCGCCCCGAGCTTCCGGGCCGTCATCATGGCGGTGATCATCGGTCCGGCGCCACATGCCTGTGCTTTTTCAGACCCCGTGTCTCTGATCATTCCCGCGATATCGAAGTTCCTGAGATGCTCCACCGTGACGGTGTCGATCTTCACGGCCGAGTCATAAGGATGATAATGGGAAAGGTCCGTGCTCGCCACTATGAGATAGCGCATGGGGGAAGCCGCGATCATCTCCCTTAAGGCATCGGAGGCCTTCTCGTACACTTCCTCCGTCGCCGCCCCCATAAGGAGGGGCAGGAGAAGAAAATCCTTGAAGACACACTGGAGGAAAGGCAACTGGACCTCCAGGGAGTGTTCCGCCCCGTGGACGCTCCTGTTGGCCGCAAAGACATCACCCGTCTCAAGGACCTCCGCGGCACCCCTCTCGTCGATACCGATATCCCCCAGCGGGGTTCTGAAGCCCCCCTTCTCCCACAGGGCAATGCCTTCGAAATACACCCTGTGGCTCGGGGCAATGACGATGACACTGTCAACCTCGAGCGCAGAAACAGCCTTGTACGCAAAGGCCGCGACCTGTCCCGAATACACATATCCCGCATGGGGAGAAACCATGGCGTGGACCCTCACCGAGACGGGTTCGACGTCGGCCCGTTCCAGGTAGGCTTCGATATCCTTTCTGAGAATGACGGGATCGTCGGGATAGAACATCCCGCTCACCGAAGGTAAGCGTATCGTTGTCATCTTTCCGCCCGCACGAGTTCATTATACCATATGTAACCACCGGGGACGCGGCTTTTTTCTCAACCCCTTCGGGCCGATACGCTGTGATACGCCAGTGCCCGGGTGATCATGGCCCGGAACCCGCGCTCAGGCTTCCCTCTTGTCGGCAACAGGGTCGTCCCGAAGGGACCTGCAGCCCTCAACGACTTCCACACACCGGAACCGGAAAAAGTCCTGTTGCAGCTGAAAGCACACAAGAGATGCTGCCGGAACAGTGGAATGGAAGAGGTATTGTTTGAATCCTCTTCGTCACTTGAAGGTTATCATATCCGTCCGCGTCACCGTGGTCTGGGTTGAGACTCTCGGGGCGTTGAGGAGGTGCCAGACAGTGTATTGTTCGGCGTAAAGGTCCTCCGCCGAAAGGCCGTCGGCGGGCAGGATCACCTTGAGGCCGCGGAACGCCGCTCCGCTCGCCGTGTTCAGCACCGCGCCATGGGCGGCCGTGCCCGTTACGATGACGGTGGCGATGCCCCGCTCCCTCAGTATCTTCTCCAGGTCCGTCCCCAGAAACTTGTCGGGGCCGGAGGTGACCGCCGGTTCGCCGGGCCTTGCTGCAAGCATGGGTGCAACGTCGCCGATCGACGAACCTACCGTGAGACTGTACACAACGGCGACCTTGCTCGCGCGGGCCTTTTCCGCCAGTTTCGCCACGGCAGGTATAGACGCTATACAGCGGGGCCGTCGCTCATTGTTGCAGACCTGCTTGTTGAAATCGAGGAGAAGAAGCGCCGTGGTGGCGCTGTCGAGGGTCACGGCTTTGAGTTCGGGGGCCGAAGGGGTCTTCACGTCCTTCCAGACGTCCACGACCGTCTCGCCCGTCGCCGTCCCTGTGAGGGCGACGCACACCACGCACAAGAACGATACGATCCACCAGTGGAACCTGTTGCTTCTCATGACACCCTCCCTGTATTTTGACGCTTACTGCCGGGTTGAACGGGATAGAATGCCGGAAAGGGTTTCACCGACACGGGCCGGGTCTCTGACCACGGTGATCCCCGCCCCCTCAAGGGCATCCACCTTCTGTGCCGCCGTCCCGGTTCCGCCTGATATAATGGCACCGGCATGACCCATGCGCCTTCCCGGCGGTGCGGTCATCCCGGCGATGAAAGCCACGACAGGCTTCGTCATATGCTCGCGAAAGTACCCGGCCGCCTGCTGTTCCGCCGTGCCTCCGATCTCTCCTATGATCACGACCGCGTCAGTGCCGTCATCATGCTGGAACATCCCGAGGACGTCCACAAAGTCAAGGCCGATCACAGGGTCGCCCCCGATGCCCACGCATGTCGATTGACCAATCCCCTTCTTCGTCAGCTGATCGACCACCTCGTACGTCAGGGTGCCGCTCCGGGACGCCACCCCGACCCGTCCGGGCAGGTGTATGTATCCCGCCATTACCCCTATCTTGCAGCTCCCCGGGCTTATCATCCCCGGGGTATTGGGACCTATCAGACGCGCGACCTTCCCTTTCATATACTGTCTGACGGCGATCATGTCAAGCGTCGGTATGCCCTCGGTCAGGCACACGATCGTCTCTATTCCCGCATCGATTGCCTCCATGATGGCATCCCCGGCAAACCTCGGGGGCACGAAGACAGCGGAGGCGGTCGCGCCCGTCGCCCGGGCGGCATCCCGCAGGGTGTTGAAAACGGGGATGCCACCGAAGGACTGTCCACCCTTCCCCGGGGTTACCCCCGCGACAATCCTGGTCCCGTAAGCAACCATCTGCTCCGTGTGAAAGGCACCTTCCTTACCGGTAATGCCCTGAACGATGACTCTGGTGCTGCTGTCGATGAGTATGCTCATGAGAAAACCTTTTTCGCCGTCTCCCCCACCTTTTTCGCCGCGTCCGCAAGGTCCGATGCCACCGCAAAGCTGAGACCCGATCCGGCGAGTATCTTTCTGCCCTCTTCCACGTTCGTTCCCTCAAGGCGCACGATGATGGGTACGTCTATCACCAGTTCACGGGCTGCCTCCACAACACCCCGCGCCAGGGTGTCGCACCGGAGTATCCCGCCGAAGATGTTGATGAATATCATCTTCACGTCCCTGTCGAAGACAAGGATCCTCATGGCCTCCTTCACCATCTGCGACGTCGCCCCTCCGCCGACGTCGAGGAAATTGGCGGGTTCCGCGCCGGCAAGCTTGACAAGGTCCATAGTTGCCATGGCAAGGCCGGCACCGTTGACCATGCAGCCCACATTCCCCTTCAGCTTGATGTAGTTGAGGTTGTGTTTCCCCGCCTCCACCTCGAGCGGGTCTTCCTGACTAATGTCCCTGAGACCCGCGATGTCGGGATGGCGGAAGAGCGCGTTGTCGTCAGCGACGATCTTTGCGTCGAGGGCAACGATACTCCCCTCATCCGTCACAACGAGGGGATTGATCTCGGCGAGAGAAAGGTCCTTGTCGATAAGAAGTCTGTAAAGTCCTATGACGGCAGCCATCACCGCACCCGCCAGGGACTCGTCGAGATCGAGCCCGTAGAAGATCCTGTTCACCTGGAAGGGCCGGAGCCCCACCGAGGGATCGACGACCTCGGTGATCACCCGGTCCGGCTCTTCTCGGGCAAGCCTTTCGATCTCAACACCCCCTTCGGCGCTCGCCAGCATCACGGGGCATGCCTTATCTCTGTCGATGACGATGCCGATATAGATCTCCCTGCTGACGTTCACAGCCTCCTCAACAAGGAGCGTCCGGACCGGTCTTCCCTCCTTATCCGTCTGGGCAGTGACGAGAGTCTTACCGAGCATCTCATACGCTGCGCGGCCGACGTCGGCAAGGGTATCCACAAATCTTATGCCTCCCGCGTTTCCCCGGCCCCCCGCGTGGACCTGCGCCTTGAGCGCGAACGGCCCTTCTCCCAGCTGCCGCGCCACGTGCAGTGCCTCTTCATCCGTCCTGGCTATCTGCCCCTTAGGAATCGGGACACCATACTCCGCGAGAAGTTTCTTGGCCTGAAACTCATGTATCCTCATCGACAACCTCTGAGATCGCCTCGGGAAACCGCACCCTTTTCGTTTTACGCGCTGCCTTCATGCCCGCCTGGAGAGCATCCCTGTTGAGCTTCTCCGTTCCTTTCGGGACGCGGCCGAGGACGGCGCGTTCGATGGCGCGGGAGGAGACCATGGGAGTGAGCACGGCGAGGGCCCCCAGCGCCACAATGTTGGCGACCATCTCTCTTTTCAGCTCTTCCCGCGCTATGCCTGTGAAAGGTATCCGGTACGCCCTCGACAGCGGTACCTGCCTGACCAGGGTAGAATCGACGATAAGGACCCCGTCAGGCTTGAGGTCCATGTAGTAATCGTCACAGGACTTCTGGTTCATGGCCACCAGGAGATCAAGTTGGAGCGCCTTGGGGTAATCGATCTCGCTGTCGCTGACGACTACCTCGGCCTTGCTCGAACCTCCCCGCGCCTCCGGACCGTAGCTCTGGGTCTGCGCCACGAACCTGCCGTCATGGATACCTATGGCCTCGGCGAGAATGATACCCATCAGGATGATCCCCTGTCCTCCAGATCCGCTGAGTCTGATATCGTACCGAAAGCCCATGCTATTCCCCTTCGACACCCTTCGACCATCTCCGTACCTTTTCGTACTCGTCCTGGTACGGGGGCAGATCTCTGTCAACAAGGACACCTATCCTGAACCTGTCCTTCAGGTCTTCCTCTCTCATCCGGGCGGCCTTTTCCATCGTCACCGCGTGGTCTCTCTGCCATTGCATCATCTCCACGGCGCTTCCCATCCGGTTCAATCGCCCGTACTGCGTGTGACAGTGGGATATGATCTCCACAACGGAGAATCCCACCTTCTGGAAAGCCTTCTCCATGAGGCTTTCAAGGAGCTTCGCGTGATAAACGGTTCCCCGGCCGACAAAGACGGCCCCCGCCGTCACGGCAAGCTCCGATATGCTGAAGGAGTGCTCCACGTTGGAATAGACGCTCGTCGCCGTTTTCATGCCGTAGGGCGTTGTCGGGGAATACTGCCCTCCCGTCATGCCGTACACACTGTTGTTGACGATGATCGCGGTGAGGTCAATATTGCGGCGGGCCGCATGGATGAAATGGTTGCCGCCGATGGCTACCGCGTCGCCGTCCCCCATGACGACAATCACCTTGAGGCGGGGTTTTGCCAGCTTTATCCCCGTCGCGAAGGTAAGCGCCCTGCCGTGCGTGGTGTGAAGCGTGTTGAAGTCCACGTACACCGGGAGCCTGCCGGTACATCCGATACCCGACACCAGGACGATCTCGTCCTTTTCGTACCCTTTGTGGTCGATAGCCCTGATCAGGGCCCCGAGCATGATGCCGATTCCGCAGCCGGGGCACCATACGTGGGGAAACTTCTTGTCGTGACGGAGATAATTGTGGATCAGCTTGGTGATGTCGCCCATCAGAGCACCTCCTTGATCCGGGCCATTATCTCCTGCGGTGTTATGATGGTGCCGTCCACCCTGTTAATGGTAAAGACCTTGGCCTCGCCCTTGTTCACCCGCTTCACTTCCCGCGAGACCTGTCCCATGTTCATTTCCGGAACGATGACCACCCTCGTCTGCCTGAGCACCTTCTCCACATCGGTCCTCATGAAAGGCCATAACGTGTTCAGCTTGAGCATCCCCGCCTTTGTCCCCTTTGCCCGGCAGTCCGAGACGGCACGCTTCGCGGAGCGGGCGACGCACCCGTAGGCAATGATGGCAACGTCGGCGTCATCGATCAGCAAATGCTCGCCTATCTGCAGATCCGCGAAATTCTGACTCACCTTTCTGAAAAGCCTGCGTATGAAGGGATCGACCTCGTCGGGGCGGGATGTGGGAAACCCGCGCACGTCGTGGGTGAGCCCCGTCACGTGATAGCGGTATCCCTCCCCGAAATCCGCCATCGCGGGCACCCCCCGGGGGGTGTCTTCGTAGGGGATGTACCATTCCGGCGGCACCGTTGGCCTTACCCTGCTGACTATCTCGATATCCTCATCGTCGGAGATGGTAATCTTCTCGCGCATGTGAGCAACCACCTCGTCGATGAGAAGGATCACGGGAATCCTGTATTTCTCCGAGTAGTTGAATGCCTTTATGGTGAGGTCGAAACATTCGCGGACCGTCGACGGACACAGGACGATGCCGGGGTGGTCGCCGTGTGTACCCCAGCGGGCCTGCATGACATCACTCTGCGCCGGGGACGTTGGAAGTCCGGTACTCGGACCGCCCCTCATGGCGTTCACCACGACACAGGGCACCTCGGCCATGATGGCAAAGCCAAGATTCTCCTGCATGAGCGAGAAACCGGGACCGCTTGTCGCCGTCATCGATTTCACGCCCGTCAGCGAGGCGCCGATCACCGCCCCCAGACTCGCTATCTCGTCCTCCATCTGGATGAATGTACCGTCGACCTGCGGCAGCCTGACTGAGAGCTGCTCCGAGATCTCCGTGGCCGGGGTTATGGGATAGCCGGCGAAGAACCGGCACCCGGCGCGGAGGGCTCCCTCGACAACGGCCTCATTCCCCTGGAGCAGCCGTTCCTTCAGCGGCTTCTTCTTCAAAGGACTCCCTCGCCTTTCTCGCTTCTTTTTTCTTCTGCCGCTCTACCGTGATGGCAAAATCAGGACACCGTATCTCACACCAACCACAATTGATGCACTTCTCCGGGTACTTGACGTAGGGGTACCCTGCCTCGTCGCGAGCCAGGGAGCCGGTGGGACAAAACGCGGCGCAGATGCCGCATGCCTTGCACCAGGCCTTGTAGATATCGACTTTTGGAGTAGCTTTCTTCTTGCGCGATTCAGCCATTAGCAACGTGACAACTACACAGTAGAATGAACCCGCATTCTTGTCAAGCGCTTTCCGGAAGCGATGTGCCGCCCGACAGAGGGAGCAGGCACGCCTCTGTCGGTCATCTCATGTTGGCGGGAACCACGAAGTTCATGCCGGAGTTCTTGATTGCGTCCTTGTAGTGCCTGAACGCGGACTCTATCTCCCCTTTAAGCCCCGGCGGCAGGGCGGCTCCCTTCAGGTATTCCCTGTTGAGGTCGGCCAGAACGAGATTGAGACAATACGCCGTGGCGACGGCAAGGTCGTCGGAACCGATCGCGTCGTCAACGCGCATTCTGCCGGAATCGTACTCAAACTGTCCCTCGAAGGGGTCAAGGAAGTGAAACAGGTCCGACGCATCCACACAGACCCGTCTGAAGACCTTTTGAAAGTCACCTTTTTTCGAGATGTGATCGACAAATGACTCTATCTTGGACAGCACCCGCTGAAGGGCTGAGATGAACTCTTTCCGACCGTTTGCGGAGATATCTTCAATCTCCTGTTTCCCCGCGTCTGCCTCCACCGGCGCCGATTCGGGAGCTTCCTTCGGTTCCGCCGCCCGGTCCTCCGGCGGCATCGGTCTCATCGGAGCCCCTGCTTGTTTCTCCGGCTCGACGGCCGGCTCACCGGGTTGTTTCGGTTCCCTTCTGGCCCTGCCCTGAGAGCCGGAGGCCTTCCGCGAAGGCCCGTCCGAACCCTGGAGAGGCCCATCGGCCGCCTTCGGCTCACCCATCGAAACACCGCAACTGCGGTATACATTGAACACGGCGCCGTTCCGTACGGCATTATCGAGCACCGATGGTATCGCCTCACCTTCGAAAAGAGTCGCCTGACCGGAGTCGGAAAGAACCTCAAGCGCCACGGGCTCCCCCGCCCTGAGGGAAAGGGTCCCGATACGCTTCCCGTCCTTGCCGAGTATCTCGATATAACCCGTGTGTTTCTCGTCGGACAGTTTGCCGACAAACTGCTCCACGCGGATAAAATCCGTACTGAGGTCCTTGAAGACAAGCTCTGACCTCAAGGAACCCGTGACGACCTCGACCTGGGCAGCTGAGAGCTCGTATACGTGGAGGAGCCCCTGTGGCTGCCTCGCCAGGGCAAGAAGCTCCGGTACCGCGCCGTCCCCCGTCAGTGCCGGCGTTTCCGCGTCCACACCCACCACAGCTTCTATCATCTGGCCCTTCGAGATGAAGAACGCGCCCTTCGTGCCTGCTCCTTCTATCTCCACCACTCCCGAAAAGCCGTTGCCCGTGAGGGTTGACAGGAGCCGTGAAACATCCGTGTACTCCGCAGACAAGTTCTGATGGATCGTTTTTCCCTGTGGGTATATCATATCGACCTCTGTTCTTTCGTTGGACCGCAGGCCTTTTCTCGTTCGACCCGCGATCGTTCCCTGTTATCTTCTCTTCTGGAGCCTTTCGATCGCCGCACGCACGCTCGCCTGCATCCTTTCGATCGACTGGGCCAGAACGGCAATCTCGCCCTTCACCTTAACATCCACGGTCGCCTTGAGATCGCCCATGCTTATCTTGTCGGCCACCTCCGAAAGGTGTCGGATGGGACGGACCACGGAGAAGGAATACAGGTAGATGACACCGAGCAATACGATAAGGACAACGGCGAGAATGATAACGATAAGGCCGAAACGCCTGTTGTACTGCGCGGAGTACGTCTTCTGCACCTGGCCCATCGTTGCCGTTATCGCCTGGGCCGGCTTGGAAAACTCGTCTATGTATGTCGTGGCTGCAACAAAGAGACCCGCACCTTTCACGGGGGCAATGTACATGTACTTCGGACGGATGGTACCGTCCGGCTCCCTCCAGTTGTAATAACCCCCGACGGCTCCGGCAAGTCCCTTCTCAAGGAGTTTCCAGAATTGCGGAAGCTTTCCGGAAAGGTCGCGCAGGTCCGATCCAATGATCTTGGGGTTGGAGTGGAAATGGTTGATGGCCTTAGCATCATGCACCGCAGTGTAACCCGTCAGACCGACCTTCTGGACGGCGATCTGCTTCAGGAGCCCGTCGTTACGCAACGTCTCCATGGGTGGTTTCTTTTTTACCGACCCCAGGGCGATCTCCATCTGCATGGCGACGTCCTCGGCCTTCTGCCGGATGATCTGCTCGCCGAGCTTGTTGAGCGCTGCCGTTGATTCCTTCACGCTGGCAGTTCCGAGATCGTTCATGCTCTTTGACCAGATACCGCGGATGCTCTGGAATTGAAAACCTCCGATATTGAAATTAAGGAACAGCACGCATCCCAGAAAAGCGAAAGCGAGCAGGATGGGGACGAATATTCCCGCAATGAGCCTGAAAAGCAACCCTGATGTGATCTTGTTCTCTGTAGACATGCAAACCCCCTCCTGAGATTTTAGGATTTAGTTATTTTTGCTTTCGTGCAAGATGCTCCGCCATGAGACGCGTGAACAGGACCCTCTTCGATCCATCGGAGATCTCCTCGCCGATGGCCTGAATGAAGGGCGAAAGCCTGTCCTCGGGAAAAGCCTCTCTCGACTCTCCGAATTCGGCGAGCTTATCGTCGATAACGATGGGCGCAATGGGGCCCATGGCCTTCCTCAACTCATTCTCGATAAGAGGGAAGAAATTCCCGTTCACGGTCCTGCGCGTCCTCTCGGCCTGTTCGACCCTCTTCTCGGCCGCCTTCTCCAGAAGGCCATCCTGGACCATTCCGTATAGTGTCTGCGATGTTTCGAAGAGCTGCCACCCCAGGGCCTCTGCGATGTCCGAAACAGACCTCATCCCGTTGCAGAGGGCCAGCAGCTTCCACTGGTTCGCCTGAACGTTCCTGTTGTCCGGGCACCCGTTGACAGGGATCCGGAACACGACGTTCGGAGACGGGATGAGTTCCCTGATTCTCCCCCATTCCGCCTCGCGGTTCGTCCAGATCATGAGGAGCTGCTCCGTCGGCATGAAGACAGTCTGATCGTCTGTCGCCGCCTCCCAGTCGAAGGTGGCCCGGCCCGCGTTCCATTCCATCATGGCAAGCATCGCCTCTTCACCTGTCAGCTCTCCCGTCCTGGCATGGATTATGTTCGACCCCTCTATATAGATCTCGCCGACTTCGCTTCCCTTGATCTGTATCATGCCCGATTTCTTCCTGTTCAAGAGAGGTGATATAAGATCGAGAAGCCTTGTTTTTGAAAGATCCCCAATGAAATCGTTCGGCATAAGCGCCTCCTTTCACGTTCGTTCTACCCCTGACGGCGTGCTGCCACTCCGTATCAGGTCACTACTGTCTCGATCCTGCGGATCACGAAGCTTGTGACCGCTATCTCCCGCGCCTCACTTTCGGAACCGGAAGAAGCCATCAGTATTACGGCATACTCCCCGGGCTCCAGTGTGCCCGTCGAAAAGGTGAAGCTGCCGCCAAAGGACCCGCTCCTGAGGTGCGCCCGGGGTGCCAGGAACGACTGTCTCGCCTTTCCCGTCTCCCGGTCCGCAATCACCACGCTAACGCGCAGTCCCGCAAGGTCTCCTCCCTCGCCCTTCGACAGCGTGTAGTAAATGGTCTCCGACAATCCCTGGAATATCGGGCTCGGCTGCGCACTGATCGTTCCTTCCAGACCGGCCAGCACTCTCTCGAGCAGATCCGGCTCGATCTCATCGACCATCTCGACCGGGAGCCCGTCATAGTCGCTGTCCCCGCCGGATGGACTCCCGTCCCCGACCTGAGCAGCCCCTGTCCGTTCCTCCGCCGCCCCGGCACCATGCAGGGGAACTCCCATTGCCGGCACGTCCTCCACCGTGAAACCGGCCGCAGCCAGAGTTGTCTCGCCCTCACTTTCATGCAGTAACAGCCGGAGCCTGTGGGGCCCGGCATTGGTTGCGACAAGCTTGAATGCCAGCCCGTCGATACCCCTCTCTTCCCCAGGTGCACAGCGCACGTCCTTTACAAGGGTCTCCTCGATGAGCACCCCTTGCCCATCCTCCATTATCACCCTGACGTCCAGGGCCCTGGGGAAGTCGCTCAGGTTCCTGACGGAACAGAAAATGACCACATCCTCACCCATCCTGTAGACCTGGCGCTCCGTCCCGATGGAGCAGTCAAAGGGAGAGGCGAGAACGTGAACGTGTGAAGAGCCCAATTCCCTGTACGCCTCCTCTCCCTGCGCATCCCTGTAGGCCACCCTGAGAGAACGGTTGACGAGGCGCTCCTCACCGGGGATCGTGTCCCTCAGCGTCACCTTGAAAAGGAGATCTTCACGCTGGCCCACCCTGAACTCCTTGAAGCGCCATTCGACGGTCGTCCCATCCTCTCCTCGCTCCACCCGCGAGGGTTCCCGCGTGAAGGAACGTTCATCCACGGTCACCTTTCCCCCTGCCACCCTTTCGGTGATGACCACGTCCTCCATGGGAGCCACGGGGACAGCTGAATAATACACGGGGGTGGAAAAGAACCGTGCGCCCCTGTCCACGCCCCTGCCGGTCCATATCCAGTTTGCCTCGAGGTCGATACCGAAGCGTGTCGACCACGAACCTTCACCGTTCTTGCATACCGTCGTGACCTGCCCTTCGGTGCCTCCGAACCCGTCGGTGCAGACCCGCCAGGCTCCCTCACCTGTCACAAGGTGCCTCGACCCGTCTGCAAAACGGAAGCTCTCGTCGTTGAGAAGGATGTCCGCCATGAATGCCGCCACGGGACCCGCGGTATCGACACACTTCACATGCAGGTAGTTGGTAATACCGGGGACAAGCGGGGCATGGAGGGTATGGACCGATGACCATCCTCTGCCCTGACCCGCCAACCTGCCCTCCACGGACTCGTCCTGGCTTATGTACACCGAGAAGGCATCGCTGGCGGTGATGGCCGCCGAAAGAGATAGTGACGAAAACGAGGATATTCGCACCACCCTGTCCGCATAGGAAGGGATCATCCAGATGCCCTCGCCGTCAAAAACACCCCCGGCGAAGGCGTTCACTCCTTTGATGAATCCCTGCGGCCAGTCAGGGTACTCCGTCACCTCACCCGTATCCTTGTCTATCCTGACAGCCCGATCGGCGTTCAAGGGGATCATCCAGATACCCTGACCGTCGAACACACCACCGGCGAAGGCATATTCGACCTTGCTGAGTCCCTCGGGCCTGCGGTGATGACCGGTCATCTCGCCCGTCTGACTGTCCACCCTGACGACCCGGTCGGCGTAATAGGGAACCAACCAGATGTAACGGCCGTCGAACACACCACCGGCGAAGGCATATTCGACCCTGCCGAGTCCCTCGGGCCACCCGCCGTACGCGCTCATCTCGCCCGTGCGCGTGTCCACCCTCACAACGCTGTCGGCGTTGGCCGGGACCATCCAGATATAACGGCCGTCATAGATTCCCCCCGCGAAGGCATACCCACCCTTTGAAAACCCCTTCGGCCAGGCGCTCAACCTCGTCATCTCACCCGTGCCGGTGTCCAGCTTCACAACGCTATCGGCATAGGACGGGATCATCCAGATCGATTCACCGTCGAAAACACCTCCCGCGAAGGCGTGGCCACCCTTTGAGAACCCCTCGGGCCAGTGGTTGAATGCGGTCATCTCACCGGTACCCGTATCGAGTCTCACCACGCTGTCGGCATTGGCCGGAACCATCCAGATCGCCTGACCGTCGAACACGGCGCCGGCAAAGGCGAGGTTCCCTTTGCGGAACCCCTCGGGCCAGTGGTTGAATGCGGTCATCTCACCGGTACCCGTATCGAGTCTCACCACGCTGTCGGCATTGGCCGGAACCATCCAGATCGCCTGACCGTCGAACACGGCGCCGGCAAAGGCGAGGACATTCTTGTAAAAGCCCCTGGGCCAATCGCCGTACCCGGTCATGACGGTCCTTACGGCCAGCGGGTTCGGCGCGATGTGGCCGCTGAAACCATAACCATCCTGGTTGAATATGGGCGGTGACACCCGGTTCGAAACCGTTTCGTTGTCAAAGGGCAGGAGGGGATTGCCTTCCACGCACGTCAGGCTCGAACCGGAATAGCTTGCAAGGAGTCCTTGTCCCCTTGACACTGCGGCCGCGAGAACGAGGTCGATCCTGGTAATGTCCGATTCCCTGAGGCGCACCGCCGCAACAGGATATGGGGCCCCGTCGGCCGTGACCGTAAACAGCGGGGCCTCCCCGCCGGGCTCCGCCATAGCCTTGTCGAAGGCCAGGGTGATCCTGTCGCCGCCGGTATTCGTCACCGCTGACAGGAGCGAGGGGTTGGCCGTCGCACCCACACCTTCGAGGCGGATACCCACCCGAACCTCCTTGTCCCCGTCGGGGGTGACCGTGACGGGATCCAGGGTCTTGATGATCTCGATCCTCGTCGCCGGGGCAACACGGATGGCGCTCCTCACCTGTCCGCACAGGACCTCTCCCGAACGGACCGACACCTCCACCAGGTACTGCCCGCAACGGTTGAAATCATGAGTCAAGGCAGGCAGTTCCAGAGTCTTTTCAGGTACCGACGACGGGACTTCGACGTCGGTCCGAGCCTCATGGATCACAGTCCCCTCCGGGTCCTTCACGAGGGTTTCCACGTTCATGACAGCGTCTGTATTGGACCTGTTCTGCAGGGTAAGCTGCATCTCAATCGTTCTCGTCTCATCCTGGTTGAGATGTGAGGGGGTGACAACCAGGTCAAGATCGTCGACGCCGGCAGAGGGAATGACGACGAAGGCAAGTTTTCTTTCATCGACAACGCTCCCGCTGGCAGGGTCGGCAATGTGGAAACGCACGCTGTAGGCGCCAGGCTGGCTCATGCCCGTGTTCCACAGAAGCGTTACGGACTCCGAGGCCCCCGCCCCAAGCTTCACCGCGGGTCCCGTTTCGTGGGCCGCCACGTCCACTATATGGCCTCGGGCATCCGCCAGTTGGGCATTGACAACAATGCTGAAGTCCGCCTCCGACCGGTTCTCGATGGTGGAACATATGAGCACTGTCTCGTTCGGGCCATATTCCTTTCTGTCCGTGTCGACGGAGCGCACGATGACGCTCCTGCCTGTGGAGACCGTTTCCTGAGCGGCGTCCGGGGCGGGAGCGGCATTGGCCCTGCGGCGTGAAACGAGAGAGATCTTTGTCCGTTCATTTGCCGCCGAGAACTGGCCCTTCGGGCTCGTGCCCTCGTCGCCGCCTTCCGTCCCCGTCCTGTCCAGACCAGCCGACGGGGCGCCGGCAGACCCGGGGAATCCATCCTTCCCGTCACCCGGTTGAACGCCCTCACGTTCTCTCTCTTGGGCCCCCGTTTCATCCCCCATGGCCACGGTGCCCGCGCCATCGTCCCGGGAAGCGAGCAAGGCCTCGAGAGCAAGAGAGGTCGAGTAGAGGTCGTCGTTCCACGAACCGTTCTCGGACTGTGCCGGAATGAGGTATTGTTTCGCTCTCAGAACCACTTTCGGGTCAACGAGCACACCTTCGAGGGCATGGCAGGCCAGAGCCGTCTCGTGCACGGTGGAAAGGGTATCCCCGAAACCTCCGTCCGGGTGCTGTCTCGCCAGAAGGTATCCCGTCGCCTTTTCTAGGGCAACATGCCCCTGATCGTCCGGAGGAAAGCGTCCGAGCGCCATCAGAGCCATCGCAGTCATATGCACGGAGCTGGGTCCGTCCTCAGATGTCCCCCATCCCCCGTCCTCCCTCTGGAGAGAGAAGATGTAACGAAGCGCCGCAGGTATCGCATTATCGTCCGATGTGACACGGCCCTCACCGGCTCTGTCTTCCTCGAAGGCCCCATTGTCATGAGCGTTCTTCACAGGCACCCGGCCTTCCCCGGCAGGGCCTTCACGGGCAGCGTGAAGGCACATCCTTCGGAATTCTTGCTGCAAACGTCGGTTAAGTGTTCTTGTTGCTCACGTGGTTGTATCATCGAGCTTCGCATCCATGGCCGCTCAAGCATCGCCGCCCGTCCTTACGTGGACTCGCAGGCAATCCGGGGGGGCGGAATGATGGCTCCCCTTGTCATGTAGTAACCGTCTCCGGGACAGTCGTAATACACCGTATCTATTTAAGATGAAGTATGATTATATGAGAAAGATGATGAGGTTGTCAAGATAAATGTGATTACATGTCTTACGCCGCGTTCTCTCCGTTAGACGTAGTAGCACACCACCCTATTCGGTCTGCTTCCGGGAGTCTATGATCAGCGTCACGGGGCCGTCGTTCGTGAGGGTCACCTCCATGTGGGCCTGAAACACCCCGGTCTGCACGTCGGGAACGCGGAGTCTGGCCCTCTCCACGAAGGCCTCGAAAAGAACCTTCGCCTCGGCCGAAGGCATGGCATCGGAAAAGGACGGGCGGCGCCCCCTGGTACAGTCGCCGTAGAGTGTGAATTGAGATACCAGGAGAAGGGAGCCCCCCCTGTCGAGCAGGGATTGATCGAATGTGCCATCCTCCTTCTCGAAGATCCTCAGGTTGACGATCTTCTCGATCAACCAGTCGATGTCCCTTTCGCCATCGTCTCTGCCGATACCGAGAAAGACAAGGAGACCAAACCCCGTCCGCCCCACGCATCTTCCGTCCACCTCCACGGAAGCGCTCTTAACCCGCTGGATAATGGCCCGCATCTGCCCTCCTCGCCTTAGCTCCTCTGTTCACCCCGTCAAGACCAAAAACAACAAAAAGGGCCCCTTCTTCAGGGGCCCCGTCTCATACCATTATATTCTGCGCGTGCGCCGTGGCTACTTCTCCTGGGCCTCTTTCTCTCGTTTTGCCGCTTCAACTATCTTATCGGCGATCTGCCCGGGCACCTCCTCGTAATGGGAAAACTCCATGGTGAACGTTCCCCGCCCGCCGGTCATGGACCTCAGGTCGGGCGCGTATCTCAGCACCTCGGCCATGGGCACCACCGCCTTGACCACCTGGTTGCTGCCCCTCGTTTCCACGCCCATGATCTTGCCCCGCCGGGAGTTCATGTCGCCCATAATATCGCCCATGTTCTCGTCGGGCACGATCACTTCCATTTTCATGATGGGTTCAAGAAGGGCGGGCTTGCACATCTCGAGACCTTTCTTGAAGCCCATCGACGCGGCAATCTTGAATGCCATTTCCGAAGAGTCGACGTCATGGTAGGATCCGTCATAGAGAGTAACTCTGAAATCGATGACGGGATAGCCCGCCAGGATACCCTGGTTCATGGCCTCCACAATGCCCTTCTCGACAGCGGGAATATACTGCCTGGGGATGGCCCCGCCCACGATCTTGTCCGCAAACTCGAAACCTTCACCGCGGGGCTTGGGAGCAAGTTCCAGCCATGTGTCGCCGTACTGACCCTTGCCGCCGGACTGCTTCTTGTACTTTCCCTGGACCTTGGTGGTTCCCTTGATGGTTTCCTTGTAGGGGACCTTCGGGTCTTTGAGTTCGACCTCGACGCCAAACTTGCGTTTCATCCTCTCGACCACGACCTCGATATGGACCTGACCCATGCCTGAGAGGAGAAACTCCTTCGTCTGCTCGTCGCGGGAGTATTTGATGGTCTGATCTTCTTCGATGAGGCGCGCCAGCGAGGTGTTGAGCTTATCCTCATCACCTTTTGCCTTCGGCTGCAACGAGAAGGATATGACCGGATTCGGCACCGTCACCCCCTCGTACCTGATGGGCGTCTTCTCATCGCAGATGGTATCACCCGTCTGGACGTCCTTAAGCTTCGCCACAACAGCTATGTCGCCCGCGCTCGCGGAACCGGCAGGTTTCTGTTTCTTACCCACAAGGGAAAAGATCTGTCCGATCCGTTCCTTTTCGTCCTTGAGAACGTTGAGCACCGTCATGTCGGGATGGATCTCCCCCGAATAGACTCTGAAGAGCGTCAGCTTACCCGCAAAGGGATCGGTGATGGTCTTGAAAATGAGGGCGCTGAAAGGCTTGCTGACCGATGACTCGCGCGTCGTCTTCTCGCCCGTTTTGGGGTCGATCGCCTCTATCTCTTTCTTGAACGATGGAGGCGGAAAGAGCTTCACTATGCCGTCAAGCAGTGTGTTGATGCCTATGTTCCGAGCCGCCGAACCGCAGAAGATGGGAGCGATCTTGTTGCCCGCAATGCCGGCCTTGAGACATTTTTCAATCTCCTCGGGGCCTATCTCGTCGCCGTTCAGGTACCGCTCCATTACCTCGTCATCCATCTCGACCGCGGTTTCCACGAGCTTCTCGCGATATTTCCCGGCAAGGTCGAGCTGCTCCGCCGGTATGTCCACCACATCGAAGGCACCGGAGGCGTCCTCCTTGAAGATAAAGGCCTTCATGGCAAGAAGGTCCACAACCCCCTTGAAGTCCTCTTCCTGACCAACGGGTATCTGAACGACCAGGCACGTCTTGTCGGTGAAGTTCTTCTGGATATCCTCGACGGTCCTTACGAAATCAGCTCGTTCGCGGTCCATTTTGTTTACGAAGATACCTGTTGCCACGCCGAACTCGTTGGCGTATCCCCAGACCTTTTCCGTCCCCACCTTCACGCCCGATACGGCGCTCATGACGATCACCGCGGCATCGACGACCCTCATGCACAGCTTCGCGTCGGAGATGAAGTTGTCGTCACCGGGAGTATCGAGGAGGTTGATCTTGTTCTTGGCCCACTCGAAGCAGGCCAGAGTGGATGATATCGTGATCTTCCGCTCCACCTCCTCCGGCTCGTAGTCCATAAGAGAGGTGCCTTCGTCTACGCTGCCGAGCCTTGTGTTTTCCCCGGCCAGAAAGAGCATAGCTTCCACGATCGACGTCTTACCCTCTCCACCATGAGAGAAAATACCAACATTCCTGATCGCCTCAGGCTCGTACTTTTTCATGAAAACTCCTTTCGACGCTGAAAAATCGTTTAAAATCCCGTGAATTTAACATGGCTTTCCCTCAAAAATCAAGAGGAATGGGGTTGCCTGCCCGGCAACCCCATTGTATCTTGACTCCCTACTGGTTTTATGTTTAAGTAATAATTTCAAATTATAACAAGGATGAAAGATGAAAAGAACCTACCAACCTCATAACAAAAGCAGAAAGAGAACGCACGGTTTTCTCGTGCGAATGAGAAGCGCTTCCGGACGCGAGGTGATCAGGCGCAGGCGGGCAAAGGGCAGGAAGAGCCTTTCCGTTTGATCGGCCGGCTCAAGGTCCGGACAGAGGCAATGGCGGCAACCACCCGAAATGATTGCTGCCAGTAGAACATAACCTGATGATCTGCACCCTGACAAAACAAGAAAGGCTCAAGAGGGGGGACTTTCGCGGTGCGGCGTGGACAAGATGTTCAGAGACGGCACATTTCGTCCTGCTCACCACGGAAAATCGGAGCGGTATCAAAAGGTTTGCCGTCACTATACGCAAGAAAACGGGGGTTGCAGTAGTGCGCAACAGAGTGAAGAGGATCGTGAAGGAATTCTTCCGCTTACACAAGAACCTCTTCAGGGAAGATTCGAACAGCCTCATCAGGGTCAAGGGATTGCCCGAACGTCTCTCCATGGAAAGCATGGGGCCGGAGATCATGACCCTTCTTTCTTCAACGAAAAGGCGCACAAGCACCAGGTAATGAAGAAGATCGTCATTTTCATCGTGAAATGTTACAGGGTGACTTTTTCCGTTTTCCTGCCCGTTCAGTGCCGGTTTTACCCGACATGTTCCCAATACATGATCGAAGCCGTCGAAAAAAAGGGTGTCTGGAGAGGTACGCTCCTGGGGCTCAAACGTATATTGAAGTGCAATCCGCTGTTCCCGGGCGGATATGACCCCGTACCATAACGGAGGTAACGAATGGATAAACGCACCATCATCGTGCTTGTACTGACGATGGCCATGCTTTTCGTCTTTCAGACGTACTTCATGCCGCAGCAGGCGCCGCAACAAACTGAGACCCAGACCCAGTCCGCGCCTCAGGGTGAGGCTTCGAAGCCTGCAGCCACAACCGACGCCCCTCCGGCCGCGCCCGGGGCCACCCAACCGTCCCCCGCCACCACCCGGCCAACGGACAAGAAGATAACAAAAACCGTCTCGGTCTCAACACCGTACTTCGATGTTACGCTGGCAGACCTCGGCGGAGGCATATCGAGCGTGAAGCTCAAGAACTACAAAGCGACGGTCAAGGGGGCGGAGAACAAGGAGATAATTGAGGACGTAACGCCATACGTTTACAACCCCGCCGTCCACCAGAACGGATCCTTCGACCGAACCTATTTCACTTCCGACAAGGCAGGTCTCACCGTCAAAGACAGCCCGGCATCGATAACAATGACGGGGGCGCTCGAGAACGGAACGAAACTGAAGAAGATCTACACCTTTCATCCCGACGGCTACACCATAGACCTTTCCGTGGAGGTCGACGAATCGAAGGCCCAGGGAGTACAGGCAGATTTTGCCGTCATATCCAACAAGAATGAGTCAAGCTATGTCTTCAAGGGTCCTTTCGTCTTCGACGGCAAGAGTCTGAATCAGATCGATTCGATAAAGGAAACGCTCAACTTCAACAAAAACTACCAGTACACGGGGTTCGATGAAGGCTTCTTCACATTCATATACATTCCGCGGGAAGATACCAAGCCGGCCCTTTCGATAGGCAAGACCGACAAGGAAATACCCTACATACGTCTTACCCCGCCGGGGAACAAGTTCGCCGGCAAGCTCTACTTCGGACCGAAGAAGACGGACGTGCTGGCCAGCCTCAACGTCAGGGCGGAAAAGATCATAGACTTTGGCTGGTTCGATGTTATCGCCAAGCCCATGGTATGGCTTCTCGACTTCTTCCACCGTTTCACGCACAACTACGGTATCGATATCATCCTCCTCACGATCCTCATAAAGATAATCTTCCATCCCTTGAGCGTGATGAGCTTCAAGAACATGGCAAAGATGCAGGCGGTCCAGCCGGAGATCAAGAAGCTGCAGGAGAAGTACAAGAGCGACAAGGCACGATTGAATCAGGAACTGATGCAGATATACAAATCGCGGGGTGTCAACCCGATGAGCGGATGTCTTCCCATGCTGCCCCAGATCCCTGTCTTCTTCGCCCTTTACAAGGCCCTTTCCGGCGCAATCGAGCTGAGGCACGCACCTTTTCTCTGGTGGATCAACGACCTGTCGGCACCGGAAGACCTCTTCTCCTTCACTGTTATGGGGTACAGCATCCCCATCAGGCTCCTGCCGCTCATCATGGGCGTAACCCAGGTCATACAGCAAAAAATGACACCGACAAGCACCGATCCGATGCAGCAGAAGATGATGATGTTCATGCCCATCGTCTTTACCTTCATCTTCTGGGGCTTCCCGTCGGGACTCGTACTATACTGGCTCGTCTACAACGTCGCCTCCATCGCTCAGCAGTATCACATCAACAGGAAGCTCAAGGTGGCCCGGTAAGGAGAAAAGACACATGGAAACGCTCGAGTTCGAAGGAAAGACATACGAAGAGGCCGTCAAGAAGGCCTCCCAGGAACTGAATGTCGATGAAAGGGACCTCGACATCGAGGTAAAAGAAGTTGATACAAAGGGCATTCTCGGCCTTTTGGGCACGAAGAAGGTACGCATTACCGTGAAGCTGAAAGGCAGTGAGGAGGACAACGGGCGTGAGGCGGCCGGGACGACGGCCTGCGGTGAGACCCCCCTCCGCGAATCGGCCGAGGAATTCGGGATCGAATTCCTGAAGGACTTCGGCAGACACGTCGGGCTCGAATTCCAGGTTATGGCCACGGACATAAGTGAGAAAACGGACAGGATACTATTCCTCGTCCAGTGCGACGACGGCGATGTCCTCATCGGAAAGGACGGAGAGATCCTGGAGGCCCTGCAGCATCTCCTGAGGCTGGCGGTGGCGAAAAAGTTCAAACATAACCTTAAATTACTTGTAGATATAAATGGTTACAGGGAACGAAGGAGAAAAGCCTTAACAATAATGGCAAAACGTCTCGCAGATAAAGCGAAACGGTCAGGAAAGAAGTTCAAGACTGACCCGTTGAACCCCTACGAGCGGCGCATCATCCACACACTCTTCAAGCATAACAAGGGCATCACTACGAAGAGCGAGGGAGAGGGGCACATCAAGAGGGTCGTCCTCACCCCGACGGGGATCCCTTTCGGAGGCGACCGGGGAGGACCCCGGGGTGGCGCCCGCGGAGGTTTCCGTGGCAACACGCGCGGGAGACGTTGACACCATCTGCGCCGTCTCGACACCTCCTGGTGAAGGCGGCATCAGCGTAATACGCATCAGCGGGCCCGAAGCGCACCCAATCCTCGAGGAGATCTTCAGACCCCGCGGGAAGACCACGGGCAACAAGGCATGCGGCAGGCTTCTGCTGGGACACATCGTGGACCCCGGGAATTCCCGGGAAGTGGACGAGGTCCTCGCCGTCCGCATGGCCGCCCCAGCCACGTATACCCGCGAGGATATCGCCGAGATCCATTCACATGGGGGTTTTGCCGCGCAGAAGGCCATCGTGGACCTCGTGATGAAGCATGGCGCCCGTCTCGCCGAGCCCGGCGAGTTCACGCGCAGGGCCTTCCTGAACGGCAGAATAGACCTCGTGCAGGCAGAATCGGTCCTGGACCTCATAAGAAGCGAAACGGACGAGGAATTGCGGTATGCCCTCGCATGCCTCAGGGGCGGTCTCTCAGAGAAGATGAACCTGTTCAGAGAGACCCTGAAGCAGGCCCTTGTGGCCCTGGAGGCAACCATCGATTTCCCCGACGAAGACCTTCATGCAGACCTCTCGCTGCCCTTCGCATCCCTCAGGAGGACGAAAGAGGAGATCGATGGGCTCATATCGTCTTATTACGAAGGAAGGGGGCTGAAACAGGGCTTCGAAGTCCTCATACTCGGCCGCACGAACGTTGGGAAATCGAGTCTTCTCAATGCCCTCGTCCTCAGGGAACGGGCCATAGTGACGGCCTTGCCGGGCACCACGCGCGACCTCATCGAGGAGACCCTGTATCTGAAAGGGGTAAAACTCCGCCTCGTTGATACTGCCGGCATACGAACCCCCGAGAACGTCGTGGAGGAAGAGGGTATACGCAGGGTGAGGGACAGGGCGGCAGAGGCGGACCTCATCCTCTGGGTCCTCGATGGCTCCCTCCCCTATTCCGACGATGACGAACGGGTATTTTGCGATATTCATCAATACAACAAGCTTGTTGTGATAAATAAGTGCGATCTTACTCAACAGTTGGATGATAACATATTGACTGGAAAGGGTATATATCAACCAATACGTATTTCGGCAAAGGAAGGGACGGGCCTCGAGGATCTCAGGTCATCGGTCATCTCAACCCTTTCGGAAAATGGGCGAAGGAATTCCCTCCTCATCACCACCCTTCGTCACAGGGATATCCTCATGAAGGTCTCGTCCAACATAGCAGCCGCGGCACAGGGGCTTGAGATGGGTATCTCTCCGGAGATCCTCGCCTTCGAGCTCCACGAGGCCCTTCACCACCTCGGTGAGATCACAGGCGAAACCTGCCCCGAAGAAATCCTCGACGAGATCTTCAGCCAGTTCTGTGTAGGAAAGTAGAAGATAGTTGGAACCGTTAGAACCGTTGGAATGGTTCCGGTGATGGCAAAGACATTGGCCTCTTGGATCCATCTGGCGTCATCCTACAGGACTCACCGCTGACCCTGTCGGGCCTAAATCACTGACACCTCCAACGGCTCAAGCGGCGGCGGCGCTAATTCTTGAATGTCGGTGGCCTCTGGGGTTCTTCCGATCCCACCGGTTTCGGGGGAGTAACGCCTGCCGGCGTGGTCAACGGAAAGCACACATTGTCCTGCAGAATACCGAGGATGGCCTCCTGATTGAAATAGGTCCAGGGACCGTTTTGCATCCGTGTCTCAGGCGTTTCCCCGGGTTTCACTGAGTCGAACTCCTTCTCGGCGATGATGCGGTATCTGCTGGAACCACAATCGAGCTCCATGAGGGTCTGAACTTTTTCTGTCTCATTGCCGTCCCTGTCCGGCTGTGTTATCCGCTCCCAAACCCTCACGATTCGCTTGTCGAGCCTCTCGATACTGTTGGAGTCGAAATAGTATCTCCTCATATCGTTCCCCATGTAGAGCCTCCATTGCGGTTGGCCCTTCGGGGAGACCCCCGGTTTTTCCCCGGACTGTTCCCCGGGTTGAGGCTGAGGCCCAGCCGTCTGCGCCGCACATGTGATGGACACGGCCAGAACAATGAAAACTGCGATGAGGCCTTTCAAAAATGTTCTCTTTCCTTTCATGGTCACTCCTTGCACGTTCTCTTGTGTCATCATCTTCCCATCCCCTCAATACTATTGGTATTGTGCTGCGCACCCGTCTCGCCCGTCATGCCCGGAGACCCCGCCGACCCGGAGACCTCGGGAAAATCCCCGCCGGGGAAACGGCCCAGGACGGACCCCATGAAGTTCATCCATATCGGCAGACACACCCGCCCCCCGCTCTCTCCCTTCCCCAGCGAGGTCCTCGCATCGAATCCCACCCATACCCCTGTTGCGACGTGAGGGGAATAGCCCACGAACAAGGCATCGTAGTAATTGCTCGTCGTTCCCGTCTTGCCCGCCACGGGAAATCCGATGCCGGAGGCCCCCTTTGCGGTTCCATACTGCACCGGACCCTTCAGAAGGATATTCATCGACGAGGCCACTTCCTCGGGCAGCGCCCTCTCCTTCTGCACCGCGTTCTCCTCCAGGACGGTGCCGTCCTGATCGACTATCTTCCTGATGAATATGGGCTTTATGCGATAGCCCCCGTTTCCGAAGGCGGCGAAGCCTTTCACGAGTTCCAGAAGGGTAACGTTCGACGAACCGAGAGCGATGGACAGGTTGTCTTCGATGTCGGCCTCTATGCCGATGTCCCTGATGGTCTCCTTGACGTGGGCAATGCCGATCTCCTCGAGGAGCCTTACTGTCGCCGCGTTCTTCGAATAGGCGATGGCATCCCGCATCGATATGTCACCCGAATATCTGCCATCATAATTTCTTGGCGTCCAGGACCTGCCCATCCCCGTGGAATAGCTCTTCGCTTCATCATGGAGAACGGAATCGGGGGTATATCCCTTCTTGAGCGCGGTAACGTAGATGAAAGGCTTGAAGGCGCTGCCAGCCTGCACCTTTGCAACCGTGGCCCTGTTATAGGGGCTCGCCTGGAAATCCCTACCTCCGACAATGGCGTAAACGTATCCAAGATTGACATCGAGGCTCACGAGCGATCCTTCCACTTTCAGCGAACGAAGGGCTTCGAAGACAAGGGTCTTCTTCTTATCCTCACCGGCGCAGAGACCCTTCACCACGTCACCGGGTTTAAAGGGGTGGGTATCCATCTTGAGCACACCCTTCTGCTCGCCGACAAAAACGGCATATCCTTCCTTTATCCTCTCCGATATGAGCAGGTTGCAGACCCGCCCCTTGCTGACGGGCACCAATTTGTGGTCGCGCTCTTCCGCCATCTTGAAGTTATCCCACTTCCTTTGCTCCACGTGGTAGAGGACCGTAAATTCACCCTTTCTCCGTTCATAGAGCTCAAGGCCCCTCTTGATCGCGTTCTCCGCAGTCTTCTGCATCCCTCTGTCAACAGCCGCGTATATCTTCATCCCTTTCCTGGAAAGAACCCCTTTGCCGTAGCGGGCCTCCACATACCGGAGTATATGGTCCTTATAGTAGCTGTCGGCGAAGACACCGTCATCTTCCCTGATATCGATCTTTTCCTTGAGCATCTGCTGCTTCGCCTTCTCGGTGATAAACTTCTTCTCCACCAACTGGTCGATAACGTATTCCTGTCTCATCCGGGCGTTCCCGGGATGCCTCTTCGGAGTGTACCGGGAGGGAGCCTGCACGATACCTGCCAGCAGCGCCGCCTCGGCGGGCGTTATGTTCCAGACATGCTTCCCGAAGTACACCTGGGATGCAGCCTCCACACCGTAGACACCATGTCCCATGTAGATGTTGTTGAGGTACAGGTTAAGAATCTCGTTCTTGCTCAGGTAATTCTCCAGCTTGTACGCCAGAATGGCCTCGCGTATCTTCCTGTTCAGGCTTTTCTCAGGCCCCAGAACGAGGGACTTGATGACCTGCTGGGTAATGGTGCTGCCCCCCTGGGCCATCCGGCCATATGCCACGTTCTTGATGAACGCTCGCAGGATACCCATGGGGTCGACACCCCCGTGCTTGAAGAAATCGGCATCCTCCGCCGCCAGAAAGGCGGCCCTGACATGCTTCGGGATGCGTTTGTAGGGGACAAAAACCCTGTTGTCAGGCACAAAAAGATACGTGAGTTCGTCATTTACGTCGTAGACGCTGGTCACGGGCTTGTTCTTGAGGTCCTTCAGCGCCACGACGGAGGGTATGTCGTTGACAATAAAGAAGATGAAGGCCGCGACGAAAAGCACCGCCGACGCGACGAGGAGCATCAGCAGATATTTGTACAGCTTTCCCGTCGAACCTTTCTTCTTTTTCTTCCTGTCCTTCTTCAAAACACTATTGAACCTTTTCTGACATCATAGGTGCCCGAAACGGTGATCCTCAGTTCCACGATGGAGGTGAAGGGGAGAAAGCCCATGGTCCACAGGGGATCCTCCAGGCTATTCCCGAGAGAGTGGAGAAGATCGACGAGCTTTCGGAGAGCCCGGTCCAGCTCCGGCAGGGAGACACGCGACATGATGGCGCCGATCGGCAACCGCAGGGCGTGGAGGACCTTACCGGCGTCAACGATGGCTATTCCACCCTTCATGGCGAGCACCGTGTTCACCGCCAGGGCCATGTCGTCGTCGTCGAAACCGTGGACGAGAAGACCGTGCGTCTCGTGGGCCACCGTGGAGGCAATGCCGCCACAGGCGGCGCCGAAGCCGTGAAGGAACCCCTGGCCCCACTTCTTCTGCTCTCTGCGGGAGTACATGATCTTCCGCACATCGCCTTTCCTGTCGGGCAGTATGATACCGCCGTCCCGCGGCAGGGCGACATCCATGCGCCTCGTGACGGTGCGGTCGACAATGTCTATGACGGGAACCGTCTCCACCCCCGGACGCTCCACGACGAACTCCGCTGCCTCCACGGACGAGAACGCGTAAGGGTAGAACTCGATCCCGACCTCCAGTTCGGGTGACGGCCGCCGCGTGAGAGCCCCTGCCTCGGCGGCAAGGGTGCCCCGCTCGAAGACCTTGACGGGCATCGGTTTGTCGAGGCTTTCGAGGAGGAGCACGTCCGCTACCCTGCCCGGGGTCAGGCTGCCGACCTCGGAGTCGACCTTGAAGTACCTGGCCGGATTGATGGTGGCCATACGGATGGCGTGGCGCGGCTCGACACCGAAACGGATGGCCTCTCCCACGATATGGTCCATGTAACCCCTGAACATCAGGTCGTCGGCAAAGATTCCGTCGGACACGAGGATGATTGAATCATTCGGCAGGGCGTTTATGGCGGGGCCCAACTCCTCGAGGTCGGTCCTGATGGAACTGTGACGGACCATCGTGTAAAGCCCCAGCCGGATGCGGTTCTTCAGGTCCGCGGGACGGATCGATTCGTGGCAGGATGTGATGCCCGCCGCGACGAGGGCGTTCAGCCGGTCGTAGGAGGCGCCAAGCGTGTGGCCCTCGACGTTCTTTCCCAGGGACCGGGCAAGGAGCATTCTCTCCAGTATCTCGTCCTCGTTCCTCATTATCCTGAGGTAAGACGAAACCTCGCTCACCGAAGCGCACTCGGGGTGGCGCGAGAAGAGATCCCAGATGTCGTAGATGGAGAACATCTCGCCGCCCTCCACCTCAGGATAGGGCGGATACGTGGCAGGCACGCCCCAGAGGTACTTGATGTTGAAATACCGCGCCTTTCTCAAGACCTCGACGAACCCTTTGGGACCGAGACAGCTCATGAGGTCGTGGCTGTCGGAGAAGACGGTCGTTGCCCCCTTCGTCACGGCAACATCGGAAAACGTCGCCGGGTTGTAGAATATGTCCGCGTGCCCGTGGGCATCAATGTACCCGGGGACGGCAACGAGCCCGCTTGCGTCGACAACGGTGGTGCCCTCTCCTGCCTTCGCTTCTTTCTCACCCACGTAGGCGATCCAGTTGCCGCAGATCCACAGGTCGCCGGAAAAGACCTCCCCGGTGAAGACATCGAAGATTTCGCCACCCTTTATGACGATATCCGGCGCCCGGTCTGCGCTTGCAACGGCCACGAGGGCCTTGAGGTCCTGGAGTGTCTTGTCGATCATTTTGGTCCTGTCCCGCCAGTCATCTTCACTATGGAGTACGCTTCAATGTAGCCCAAAACCCCCTTCGATGGCAAGAGAATCAAAGACCGTTTCAAGTTTCAGGTTCCAGGTTTCAGGCAAGAGACAAAGACGGCTGTACACCCTGGCTCGTAACTCGCAACCAGCAACCGGCTCTTTCCCTTGAGACTTAAAACCTGAAACTTGAAACCGTCTTCATCCTTTGAAGGTTTCCTTGCACTTCATGATGCTGATGAGGGCCAGGATGCTTGTGATGAACAGTATCCACAGCATTTGTCTGTAGGCGAAGGGGGGGTAGGAGCCGCCTGTCATGCCTGCCCTGTCGAGAACGTAGCCCATGAGCGGCTGGAAGATGATGGCCCCGATGAAGGGGAAAAGATTGATCATACCCATGGACGTGCCCGCTATCTCCTCGGGGAAAAGCTCCTTCGTGGTGACTATGGCGACGGTGCCGACGGAGCTGATCGTGATCCCCATGAAGAAGAAAAGCACGTAGAGTGCAACGAGCCCGAAACGGTCAAAAAAGACAACGGCGCAGGCAAAGCACAGCACGTTGAGGGCCGAGGACCACACAAGGATCTTCTTCCTGCTCTTCAGCGTCCTGTCCGAAAGGTGTCCTATGATCGGGCTCACGAATATCATGGCGAAGGCTATCATGGAGAGGATGTTTCCCGCGGTGGCCTTGCTGAACCCGTACACATCCGTGAGGTACGGCCCCGCCCAGAGACCGAAGAACCCGAAAAGGGCCCCTCCCCTCATGATGAACCAGATGGCTATGGTCCAGAAATACCTGTTCCCCAGGATGACTCTAAGGTCCCTGACCACGTTGCGCCTGCCCGTCACAACACCCTCGCCCGCCCCCACAACGGGGGGCAGGCCCTTCTTTTCCGGCGAGTCCTCGACAAACCGCCATACGAGGAAGATAACACCCAGGGACATGACACCCACGATGACAACGGCCAACCTCCATCCGAGCACATCCGACAGCAGGGCAAGGGGCGTTGTCGCCGAGAACCATCCGATACCCCCCACGGCCATGAGGGCCCCCGCAACCCTCGCCAGTTCGGCCCCCCGGAACCAGAGCCCGAAGATCTTCAGAGACGATACAAAGACGGCGGCAAGCCCCAGTCCCACAACGCAGCGGGCCGCTACGGCAACACTGAAACAGGGGGCGAGGCCGAACCCGATCGCACCCAGGGCGGCTATCAGGCTACAAAGCACGATGGTCTTCTTCGGTCCCCAGGAGTCCGAAAGGATACCGACGGGGACCTGCATGGCCCCGTAGGAGTAAAAGTACGCCGACGCGAGGACACCGAGTGCCGTCGCCGATATCCCGAAGCCGGCGGCAAGGTCCTGGGCCATCACGGCGGGCGATACGCGGTGGAAATAGACGATGAGGTACTGCGCGGCAAGAATCAGAAACAGGTATCGCCTGTGGCGCTCCAAAACGGACTCTCCCCAAGGGCCAAAGATGGTGAAATACCTACAACAATACTTTGCAGGAGAGGTCTTTTTCAAGTAAAATAGAGAAATTCCGCATCAAGGAAGGCGAGACTGATGAGACCGGCCACTCTGAGAAAGCTTCTCGATGTCGTCAAGGGCAGGACAAGGCCCGACACGGTCATCTTGAACGGAAAGATCGTCAACGTATTCACCAACAGCATCGATGAAGGCTCATCCGTCATCGTCAAGGACGGGTTCATCGCTTCCGTCGAGGATAAGGACAAGGCCGCCTCGTACCGTCCGAAGAGGGTCATTGACGCGCACGGGGCCTACCTGTGCCCCGGTTTCATCGACTCCCACACTCACATCGACAGTCTCTATCCCTTCTACGCCCTCGTTCCCTACGCCATCCGGGGCGGCACGACCACCGTCGTCACGGAGACGAGCGCCGTCGCCTGCGCCTGCGGCATGGAGGGAGTCACCGCCTTCACGGAAAGTACGCGGGGCTACCCCCTGCGCTGCTACTTCCTGGCCCCTCCGCTGACGCCCCCCTTTCCGGAGATGGAAAGCTCCAGGGGGCTCACCCTCGAGGAGTTCAACCTCTTCCTCAGGCGGCAGGACGTGCCGGCGATAGGCGAGGCCTACTGGACACGCATCGTCGAAGGAGACGCCCGGGTCCTCAAGCAGGCGGTGAGCGCCATCAATGCCGGCAGGAAGCTCGACGGCCACGCCGCCGGGGCCCGCGCGAAGAGACTCGTTCAGTACGTCCTGACGGGCATCACGTCCTGCCACGAATCGGTGACGGTCGACGAGGTCATGGAAAAGCTTCGCCTCGGGCTCACCATCATGATACGTCAGGGTTTCGTCAGGAAGGAGCTCCCCGAGCTCCATCGATTGAAGGACATGGACATCGATACGAGGCGCCTCATCCTCACCTCCGATGTTTTCGACGCCGTCATGCTGAGAGAGGAAGGCTATCTCGATTCCGTCGTCCGCACCGCCATATCCTACGGCTTCAAGCCCACGGACGCGATAAAGATGGCCACCATCAACCCCGCCGACTACTACGGCTTCAGGCACCTCGGCGCCATTGCGCCGCTCCGCCACGCCGATATCCTCTTCCTCGGGGATCTGGAAGCCGTGTCGGTGGAACAGGTGATGACGAACGGGGAGGTCGTCTTCGAGAAGGGACGCTTCATCAAGGACATCCCGCCCCACGTCTACCCCGAAACCGTGCGGGAGAGCGTAAAGGCGGCGAAATGCACGCCCGACGACCTCAGGATCCGTGCCGACGGCGACACGCCGCGGAGCGTGCGGGTCATCAGGGTCGTCAACCAGACCATCACCGAAGAGGTCCTGTGGACCCCCTCCATCCGGAACGGCTGCCTCAAGCCGGATCCGTCCGCCGACATCATCCGCGTCTCAGTCATCAACCGCTACGACGCCGCGCAGCACGGCCACGGCTTCATCAACGGCATCGGAATCAAGAACGGCGCCCTGGCGACAACGCTCATCTGGGACACCGGCAACATCCTGACCATCGGAAGCTCGGAGGAAGACATGGCAACGGCCGTCAACAGGCTCATAGACATCGCGGGCGGCACTGTCATCGTCAAGGACGGCAAGGTGATCTTCGAATTCCCCATGCCCGTCTTCGGCACCATGCCCATCGGCACTATAGACGAGATAGCGGACAGGACAAAGGAAATGGAAAGAAAGGTCCGCGAGATAGGCATCACCCTCGAACGCCCCTTCCTGACCATCCAGACCATCCCCTTCTCGGGTCTCCCATTCCTGCGCATCACCGACAAGGGCCTCGCAGACATCAAGAACCGGCAACTCGTACCGTTGTTCGTCGACTGAGGGTCTGCGCCTGGCGCCAACGGGTCTGTCCTCAAGGGCAAACGGGTAGAAGCATATGGAGCGTACCATTCAAACCCGAAGGACGACCAGAAGCTTGTAGTCGATGACAGAAGACCCGCCGTGGTATTCCCACGAATATTATTGTTTCTTCTCCGCGTTTGCGCGCTTGCGCGCAGACCCGTGTGCCCGTGTGCAGGTTTGCCGGCAGGGCAAACCGTCAAAAAGACAGTTTGCTCTCCGTTCCCTTCGTGAGGCGGGTGATGTTGTCCTTGTGGCGGATGAGGACGACAACGGTGATGAGGCCTGCCATCACGACGAAGGCCCAGGGGGCCCCGACAAGGTACAGGCCGATGGGGACCACCATGGCCCCGATCATGGAGGCGAGAGATACGTAGCGCCATATGGCGGCGACGATGATGAAGACAACGAAGGCCCCCAGGATGGTCAGCGGGCTGAGGGCAAGATAAACCCCAAGCGCCGTGGCAACACCCTTCCCTCCCTTGAACCTCAGGAAAACAGGGAAGACATGGCCCAGAAAGGCCGCGAGCCCCACAAGAGCGATAACATACACATGCACCCCGAGGGCCGTCCCCAGGGCAACCGGCAAAAACCCCTTCGCCGTATCGAGGATAAGCGTGATGATCCCCATCTTCTTCCCGGCGGCGCGCATGACATTCGTAGCCCCGATATTCCCACTGCCCGTCTTCCTGGGGTCAACCCCTTTGAGCCTCCCCAGGATAACCCCCACGGGAATGGAGCCCACAAAGTACGCAAAGACCACCAGGAGCGCGTTTAGAACGAAGCCTGTCAACTGATCAGGGAGCACAAAAGACAGAATAATCGAAAAAACAGGGTTCTGTCAACGTTCGCTTTCCCCGTCATTCCGACGAAGGTCGGAATCCAGGAAGAAGGTGGGAATCGGAAACACCGCGGTATCACGCTTTCGCCCGCGAAAACACCGGACCAGCCCCCGAATGACGGGAAGGAAGCTCCTTTTCGACATTCAAACGATTCAAGCGGTTGCCGCCTCTGTGGTCCGTGCCTTGTTCCTGTTGACAATCCGGACTGTTTACTATTATAAAAGGACTTACTTAGTGCCTGGGTGGCGGAACAGGCAGACGCAAGGGACTTAAAATCCCTCGCTCGCAAGAGTGTACGGGTTCGATTCCCGTCCCAGGCATTGATAGTAAAGGGGTTGCAAAGATGTTCAGGTATGACCTGCCCCAAAAAACTGGACCGGCTTATGGGGGGCAGGTCAACGAGTGCAGGCAGGACAATTCAGAGACGCGGCTTCGAAACGGCCGGCGTGTTCGGCACGTGAGGGTTCAGCTTCACCCGTTCGATAATGTGGAACCGCCCCTGGATCTCCTTCGTCTCATAGATGCAGAAGTACAGCTCTGCGGCCAGCATCGGCCCGACCGGCTTACATATGAACTTCGCCAGACAGTCTGCAATCTCAACCGTATCGAATGCGTCCCTGTACAAACCCAAAGTGATATGAGGCTCGTATCGGACCGGAGTATCTTCCGCGGAGATCATCGCGAGACGGTCTCGAATCTGGCTGATCGTCCCCGCCGGATCCTCCACGGTCAGGTACGGCCCCGTGGTGAAACTGTTCAACGGACCGGCCGCCAGGTGAAATGGGGAAATCCTCATTTCGCTTAAGGCCGCCTTTTGCCGGTTGAGCTGCCCGGCGGAGAAATGGTTCCGGTCGAGTAACCCGCATGCGATGACCGTAATATGCGGCGCACGCTGATAGCCCGGATGCACGAAACCTTTCACGTGTTCCCGCGCCGCGTCACACAGAACGATCCAGGCGGGATCCTTGACCACAACGGCCCAGAACCCGTAATGCGAAATGCCATTATGCCATTCGACAAAATCGCGATCAAGGCACGGGACGGTCTTCGGGGTTGAGAGAAAGGCTCTGTACATTGTCCGGCAGTCCATCCTGGCAACGGGCCGGATGGTCTTATGGATGGTATCAGACGCTGACGAAACATGCAATCAGGGTCGTGGGAACATCTTCAGAAATTGAGTTAGTCTTCGTAACTACATACTATCATTGCCATCACCAAACAGGGGGGAGACAGGGCGGCGGCATCCCTTTCTGATGTCACAGCGATACCTATAGTAGACTTTAGCATGGCTATAATGTATACTTGTCTATTATTACATTCCAATAAGAGGCTATTATGGATACTTTTCGTACAACTCAGGAGTGGGAACAGACAATTGGAGAGCAGGTCAGGCGCCTGCGGCTCCTTAAGGACCTGGACCAGCGGGATGTCGCGGAACAAGCCGGGGTAGCCTTGAACGTCGTCAAGAATATCGAGGCAGGCAAGGGATCGACCCTCAAATCCTTCATCAGCGTCCTGAAAGTGCTCGACCGGGTGGAGTGGCTCAATGCCCTGCAGCCGGAGATATCGATCAGCCCGATGCAGATACTGAAGTCCAGGAAGAAGGCTCCGAGACAGCGTGCTTCCCGAAGGAAGAGAGAGGTATGAGCCCATGTACAAACCGGTGAAGGCCATCGAGGTCCGTATCTGGGGAAAACTTGTCGGTGGCCTGGCGCCCGAGCCGAGGCTTGGTTATTACGCCTTCGAATATGATCCCGCCTTCGTGAGGTCCGGCATAGAACTCGCCCCCCTGACCATGCCCCTGTCCCGTGCCTCTTCTCCTTTTCTCTTTTCCGATCTGCCGGAGGTATCATTCAGGCGACTTCCCGGGATGATCGCGGACGCCCTGCCCGACGATTTCGGTAATCTCCTTATCGACGCGTGGATGGCAAGAGAAGGTATCCGGAAGGCTGATATCACGCCCCTTGACAGGCTCGCCTACATGGGAAAGAGAGGTGTCGGCGCGCTGGAGTTTCGTCCTGCCATTTCCACTGGCATCAGGTCGAGTGCCATCCACCTCTCACGCCTCGTCGAGGCGGCACGGCGCGCCGTAAGGGGAGATCTTTCCACTGACCACCTCGCAAAGGCGGCGCTCAACCAGATCATTCAGGTGGGAACGTCCGCCGGCGGGGCAAGGGCCAAGGCCGCCATCGCCTGGAACCCGGAGACCAAGGAGATCAAGGCGGGACAGTTCGACGTCGAACCCGGCTTTGAGCACTGGATGCTCAAGTTCGACGGGATGGGAGCCGATCTCGAGCTTGGAGGATCCCGGAACTACGGCCGCATCGAGTACGCATATCACCTGATGGCGCTCGCGGCGGGCATATCCATGTCGGAATCCAGGCTCATGGAGGAGAACGGCCGCTCGCACTTTATGACGCGCCGCTTCGACCGCGATGGGAACACCAGACACCACATGCAGACGTTGTGCGCCATGATGCACCTTGATTACAGGCAAAAGAGCACCCACGACTACGGTCAGTTCTTTGCGGTCATCGAACGGTTGCAGCTGGGTACCTCCGCCATGGAAGAGGCCTTCAGACGGATGGTGTTCAACGTGATGGCCGCAAACTGTGATGACCATACGAAAAACTTCTCCTTCATCCTCCGGCAGGGCCATGACTGGGAGCTCGCGCCGGCGTATGACGTCACCCATGCGTACAATCCCAGGGGAGAATGGACCTACCAGCATCTCATGGCCATCAATGGCAGGTTCTCCGGTATCTCCCGCAGCGACCTGCTGACAGTTGCTGACAGGTTCAGTATCGGAAGAGCCGGAGAGATGATCGAACAAGTTGGCGAGGCCGTGGCCCGGTGGCCCCGATTTGCCCTGGAAGCGGGAATCACACCGGAGGAAACCGAGCGAATCGGAGAAGACCATCGTTTGGCAAGATCACTGATAGTGAGTTGACTCCTGACCAGGGTCATGATAGAGCACGCGGTTGCCCGAAGAAACGCTGGTGCCGATGGCTATGGCGTTATCAGGAGTCCGCTGATTGCGGCAGCACGGGCTTGATGTCGACCACCGGTGTTCCATCGATGGCTTCCAGGGGCGCCACCCTTATCCTGTTCCCGGTGATCTCCATAACCTTGACGCGATGAAGGCCGAGCGGGTTTGGCCTGTCGGGAGAGCGCGTTGAGAAGACCCCGGTCACGGGCCTGGCGCGATCCCCTCGGGGATGCACCTTCAATAGATCGCGGCGGGACAGGTGAAACCATGTGACCACGATGACGTCGCTGCCCACAGCGACACCCTGAAGACCCTCCGCAAAGGCGGGGTCCACGTCGATCCATGCGTCGGGTGCCCCTTCGTTTCCCTGGTTGGGGGCCTCCTCCCGGCTTGACAGCCTCGACTGTACCACCCCAATTCGCCTGATCTCAAAAACGGTCTCGTTCATTCTTTCGGACTACCTCCGCCCCTGTCCCTCTTACACGGAACACCCGGTGCATCCTCCCAGGGTATATGACATTTCACCCCGCACATGCCCCCGATCGGGATCGATGTCAAGATCGCGGGTCAGTTCGGACAGCACCTGTGGTTCGTGGTAATATCCCGCTTCCTCCAGTTCATTGAGGGCATCCTCACGGGAAAGAAGCCCGAAATAGACACCGGCGCCGAGTTCGACAATGGCCTGTGGAAAAAAGGTGCTCGCCGCAACCTGGAAGCGTTTGAACTGGCAATAGTCTTTGACTTTTTCGATGCGGCAACTGGTGTGCAGGAGCCCCTTCTGTCCCGGCGGCATGTGCCAGTCCATTTCCTGCTTCACGAGCTCGACAGCCTTTGCCCATGAGCCATAGGCGGTGTTGGACTGAAGGCGGCGCAGGATGGGGATTTGCAAGCCCGGGTCGCTCTCCGCTCTGGCCAGAATATCGTTGAGGGGCTTGTAAACAGGGGCCAGGAGCTCGCTGACGGAAGACATGTGCCGCGCGAGGTCGGCGGTCAAGGAATAAGGCTGCGGGGGTTCAGAGACCGTCGCGACCATCCGCAGGAAGTTCAATGTGTCGGCGCGATGATCGGGAACCCGTTCCTCGCGGGGTTGTCCGGTCCTGATCTCCGTCATCACGTAGTTCATGACCGCCAGCTGCACCTCTTCGACCCCGTGCATGATGAGGGGAATGTTCTCCTGTACCGCAAGGGGGTAGAACAGCGCATGAGCCACTGTCGGACAAAGACAGGGCCAGCCGACACGCTCGAATTGATTACGCATGGCCTGCCGGACCATTCTCCAGGGTAGGGTCCGGTCGACGAATTCCACATCGGGAAGAATGCGCATGGCCCGACGCATGTTCTCCCTGCTTGTTTCGTTGGTGTAGGGCATATTCCATGAGGCAACGAGGACACGAAGCTTGAGTTTCTTTGCCAGATACCAGAGCAGGTACGTGGAGTCCTTGCCGCCGGTGTACAGGACCATGGCGTCAAAACGAGAACCGGTGTTCCCGGAGGAGATCCGGACAAGGTCCTCATCCGTGATGCCATCCTGCATTATCGCGCCCTGCCCCGATCTTTCCGCCACCTCGTAGCACTGACAGAAGGCGCACAACCCGTTTGCATCGAATTCAAGCCCGGGCACAACGTAGTCGTTGGTGACGCAACGAACGCACTCCCGGAAGTTCTCTCTGGAGGACGGCTGACGGACCTCGTGCGCCTCAACTATGATCCCTTCTGCGACAAATCGGGCATACATTTCATGACCGGTGAGATCTGCCGGCAGGTCCTTCGCGGCGGTCCGTCCGTCAAGCAACCGCAGATGATCCGCCAGTTCACCGGGCAAGGGGATGATGCCCTGCGTATGATGCGGCGGATTGCGCAACCCGAAATAGACAAGCTGCGCCCCCGTCTTCGTTTCCTTGACCTGCCATCGGTACTGCAGGACCGGATGCTGAAGTGCCCTCATACCTGACTCCCTTTCGCTTTGATGTTTGGATCTTTCAGATAAGTCTAAAGCTTCCGGAAACAGGGGTCAAATGTTATTGGATATTACTGGCAGATATGTTGACCAGTCGGTCACGCCTTGTTCGCCTGCCGTTGGCCTTTCCTTGCAACCAAAGTCTCCCCTGGAGCCGTCACTTCTGCCCTTTCCCTTTGAACCGTCCGGGATCGATCTCGTACCTCGCTACCCTCAGCCCCATCATCCGTTCCGTGATGCCCAGCGTCCGGGCAGCCTTCGCCATGTTGCCGCCCGTTCTCTCCAGTTCTTCCATGATGATCTCCCGCTCCATGTTGGCCATGATGCCCTTGAAGCCGGAAGCGGTTGCATCCCGTCCTTCCGGACCTCTCCCCTGGAGGTTAGGCGGGAGATGGTAGCTGTGAATGACGCCGTCGGTGCAAAGGATGATCGCCCTCTCGATGCAGTTCTCCAACTCCCGGACGTTACCCGGCCAGTGGTAGTTCATGAGCATGTCCGTTGATGTCGTGGACACCCTCGTGATCTCCTTCCCGTGCTCGCTGCCGTATTTCTGAATGAAATGGTCGGCCAGCAGCATGATGTCCGTTTTCCGGTCGCGAAGCGGTGGGACGAGGATGGGAAAGACATTGAATCTGTAGTAGAGGTCCTCCCGAAACTTCCCCTCCCGGACAAGGGTCTCAAGGTCCTTGTTCGTCGCCGTGATGATCCTGGCTTCCAGTTGTATGGGCGCGTTGCCGCCCACGCGCTCGAACTCCTTCTCCTGCAGGACGCGCAGCAGCTTCACCTGGACCACCGGCGGCAGGTCGCCCACCTCGTCGAGAAAGATGGTTCCATCCCCGGCAGCCTCGAACCGGCCCTTGCGGGCCATCGTCGCGCCCGTGAACGAGCCCTTTTCATGGCCGAAAAGCTCGCTCTCGATCAGGGATTCCGGCAGCGCCGCACAATTCACCTTCACGAAGGGGCGGGAGGATCTGTTCGAACTGTAGTGAATGGTCTGGGCAACACGTTCCTTGCCGACACCGCTCTCCCCCAGGATGAGCACCGTGGCGTTCGTACCGCACACCTTGTCGATGAGGGAGTACACGCTTTGCATCCCTTTGGAGTTGCCGACGATGGTCTTCATGTCGTAGCGCGTCTTCAACTGGTCCTTCAGGCGGCGGTTTTCCTCTCGCATCTTCTCCAGTTCTTCCTGTGCGAGCTGGCGAAGACGGACAGCCTGGGAGATGGTGGACGCGATGATGGTCAGAAACCGGACGTCGTTCTCGAGGCACATACCTTCATTGTGCAGTCTGTCGGCGGACAGCGCTCCGATCACTTCACTCCCTATCTTAATGGGCACGCAGATGAAGGCGACATCTCTCTTGTTGACGTTCCTTCGGGACCCGGTCCTGTCGAGGAAGAGGGGCTCATCGGCGATGTTGGGAACCACGACGGGCTGGCCCGTATCGATCACCTTCCCCGTGATGCCCTCGCCCATGCGGTATCTGCCCCTCGCCTGCTCATCAGGACGAAGACCGTAGGCCTCCTCTATGGCGATCTCTCCCCTCGCCCGGTTGAGTATCGTAAGGGTGCCCCGGGGTATGTCCATGTGCCCTGCAATAAGGTGGAGGATCGGTCTCAATACCGTCTTGAGATCAAGGCTTTCGCTCAGCCTGGTGCTGATATCGAAAAGAAGCGAAAGCTCCTTTACCTCGCGATTTCCCTGGTCGCCCATGTAAGGCCCCCTTTCCGGCCCGGCCGGCTCATGCTTCCAATAGAAAAAGGCGTCTTTGTGCCCTCCATCGGGCCGACAAAGACGCCTTCGTCTGAAAATGGAAATGGCGTTCCCTGCGAACGCCATTGTTCCTCACATCACCGTGATGGGATTATTCTACAGAACATTAACATTATTGTCAACGAACCTTGCTGGCAGGCAGGGACAGCCAGCGGACGGGGAACGCGGGGAGGACCTTAACCGGTCATCTCCACCGTGAACCCCATCCGCTTCAGTGAACTAGAGGGCCTGCTCGCCCGATTCGCCTGTCCTTATCCGGTAGACCGCGGAGACGGGGGAGACGAATATCTTGCCGTCCCCGGCAGCACCCGTGCGCGCCGCCTCCATGATCGTCGTCACGATCGCATCCACATCACCATCCTTGACGACGATCGACAGTTCGTACTTCGGGAGCATCTCTATCGTGTATTCGCGTCCCCTGAACTGCTGCCTGAGGCCCCTTTGTTTTCCGTGGCCTTCGATCCTGTCCAATGAGAGACCGGGGTATCCGCTCTTCTCCAGCGCGGCCCTCACATCGTCGAATTTCTCTATCCTTATTATTGCCGTTATCTTCTGCATTTCGCCACCTCCCTCTATTTGTTCTGGGTATAGAAGTCAGGATAGGCCGAACCGCCGTGCTCGACCACATCAAGGCCTCCGATCTCCTCGTAGGGAGAGACCCGGATACCCATGACTGCATCCAGCACCTTGAAGACAATGTATCCGCACAGGAACGCCCAGAGCACCACGACAGCGGCGCCTATAGCCTGAGAGATCAGCTGTCCCGCTCCTCCCCCGTAGAGAAGCCCCTTGACGAAAGGCGCCTCCGTCGCGTAATTCCCGTAGGTGCCGTCGGCGAATATGCCGACACTTATAAGGCCCCAGACGCCATTTACCCCATGGACGGAGACCGCTCCCACCGGGTCATCCACCTTGAGTCTCTCAAGGGTGTACACGCCGATGACCACGAGTATTCCGGCAATCAATCCTATCACCACAGCGGCCCAGGCCTCTATCCAGGCACATGGAGCGGTCACGGCGACAAGGCCCGCAAGAACGCCGTTCAGCATCATACCGACGTCATATGTCTTTGTCTTCACGAGAACGAAGATCAACGCAGCCAATCCGCCCGCCGAAGCCGCCAGAAGAGTGTTGACCGCTATGACCGATATCCTGAGATGATGCGCGTTGAAGGTGGAACCCGGGTTGAACCCGAACCAGCCAAACCAGAGGATGAAAACCCCGAGCGCCGCCAGCGTTATGCTGTGCCCGGGGATCGCTTTGGGCTTCCCCTCTTTCGTGAACTTGCCGAACCTGGGTCCGAGCACTATGGCTCCGGCAAGCCCGAACATTCCGCCTACCGCGTGCACAACCCCGGAGCCGGCAAAATCCAGATGCCCGAGGCCAAAGGGCAGCTTGGAAAGCCACCCGCCGCCCCATACCCAGTGGCCGTATATGGGATATACGAGCATACTGATAATTACGCTGTAAAAGAGATATGCAGAGAACTTCAACCGTTCCGCCACGGCACCCGATACTATCGTCGCGGCGGTGGCACAGAAGACAAGCTGCCAGAAGAAGTCAAGGTACCTGCCGACATCATACTGGCCGCCGGTCAGGAACAGGGGTCCCACACCGATGAACCCTCCCACGTCGGTACCTTTGAGAAATACGTACCCTACAGCAAAGAAACCAAGAGATCCGGCAATCAGGTCTATCGTGTTCTTCGCCATCAGGTTCGTCGCGTTCTTGGCCCGGCAGAAACCCGTCTCGACCATCGCGAAGCCTGCCTGCATGAACATCACCAGAAAACCGCAGACCAGCACCCAGACGTAATCCACGGGTGCCTTCGGATTGCCTTCCAGCGTCTTTATGCCGAAGGGGTCCGGCGCCGTCTCGGCGAACACCGTCCCCGTCATCCCGAGGATCAATAGAGCCAACAGCAATAACACCCAGGATCTTTTCATTGTGAAACCTCCTTTGTCCGTTCACTTCTTTCGCCTCACGGCCACAGTCCGACGGAATCAGCGTTTCCGTGGGGCTTCCGTGGCATTCCCGCGATGTTAACCTGACCGATCAGGTTTTCTCCGCTTCATTGCGGAGGGCCATGGAGGCACATCTCGCCTCCATCAAACCGACCTGCCTGACCGATCAGGGCTCCACATAGCCGCGTCATCGCGGGTAGCGGAACAATGGCATTCATTCTAAAAGGCATACGTGAACCCGATCCCATAGACGAAGCTGTTATTCACGGGCCCGTTTGGGTTGTACGAATCTTTTATGTCGCCCGCCGTGGGATACTCCTTCCCGGCATCTCCCGAAAGCGGAAACCAGTACTGGACCATGGGCTGTATCGTGAAGGCCTTGGTAATCGGGATCGTAAGGCCGGCTTTGACCATGCCGTCATGGAAACCTTTATACTTGCTTCCTGTGTAAGCGCCCGTCGACCTGTCATAAGTCTTCCAGTAGTCGCTCTCCCCGACGAAATAGCCGAAGGAGGCGCCCAGATCGAGGGTTATCTCCTTGTGCACCGGGAAAGAGTGCCCGAAGGAGAGATTGATGTAAGTGCCCTTGTAGCTCGTGATATCCCGGTAGATGGAGAGCGTCGGTTTCGATATGATGTCATAGGCTATCGTCCCGAAAAGCTCCTCCGTCTGATCGCAATAGTTGGTACCGTAGTAGATGTAGCCGCCCGTGAGGGAGAGCTTGTCGAAGGCGTGGGTATAGCTCAAGGTGAGGTCAGTCTCGTTCCACCCTTTCTTGAAGGCCTTGCTCTCCGCCGAAAAGTCGGCCGTCTTCGTGCTTCGCTGGTTCGTGTCCACGTTGCCCCAGAAGGTTGCGGAAAAACCCCCATAGGACGCGGTAAGGGATGGTTGGATCACAAGACCGCTTTTCCCTATCTCGTAACCACGGAATATATACTGGTTGTAGACCCCCAGGGAGCCCGAACCCGTGACCTTTGTTTCCTCCTTCTTTCCACCTTCTTCACCGAGAACAGGAAATATCGGGAAACATATAAGGACAACCAACAACAGGACAACTCTCTTGTAACCGTTCATGATGCACCTCCGTAAATTTCGTTCCCATGCGTTCGCATGCGATCGTTGCTCACTCTTGCTGCCTGCGGCCTCAAAGACCCACCTCCTTCCCTCAAAAAGAGACAGAGGCACCCTCAAACCCACACCGGTCGAAGACGCCTCTGTCTTGTACCTTGATCTCTGCCGGGTTAAGAGCAATAGGCGTGCCAGAGGTCGCGAACATCTGGCTCTTTCGTGCGCTGTACTACTTTTGGCCTATTGCATCGGGATGTTACACTGACAGGTCTAATGGCTGGTCTGCCTGGCCGCATCCGCGGAGCCCGCTGCCACGACAGGTATATCCCACAAAGAGGTAGCTCGATTCGCCGATATCCTACCCGAATGTATGACCCTGCCACGAGGTGTGACCATGTTTCCTCCCGTGCCGCATCCGTCCATTCATCACCGGGGCCCCTCTCGCCCGTCCTTTGCCGCGGAGCGAATAGCAGGTCAGCGGGCCGTTGTGGACGGATGGAGGATTCACGGATATACTTCTCTATCCTGATATTGCCGGGAGGTGATCGGAGGTTCGAAGAAAACACCATGAGACGCCCGATACCAAGAACGTTGTGGTTGCTCATGGCGATAGCCAGCGTGCTCCTGATCGGAACCGTCGACTACGTCACAGGGTTCGAGTTGACCTTCTTCGCGTTTTACTTCTGGCCCGTGTCCATAACCGCCTGGCACGTAGGCAGGAGCGCCGCCATATGGGTAAGCGTTCTCTCCACGCTCGTGTGGTTCACAATGGATATGCTCTCGGGCCATGCGTATTCGTGGCATTTTTACGCGGTCTGGAACACTATGATCCGTCTTCTTTCCTTCGTCGCCTTTGGAGTGTTGGTATCGAGAATGCAGCAGGTTTTCGCCGAGCAGCGTCGACTGGCGGAGGAACTGCGGCGGGCTCTTTCTGAGGTCAAGGTCCTTGAGGCCTTTCTCCCCATATGTTCCCAATGCAAAAAGATCCGCGATCCGGAAGGTTCATGGAGGGAACTAGAGGAGTACATCAGCGCGCATTCAAATACCCTGTTCTCACACGGCTATTGCCCCGAATGCGCCAGAAAGGCGATGATCGAAGCGGGGTTGATCGAAAAATAGACTCCACCCGCCAATGAACCCCCGGCACATCAATCCCCGACGATCTCCCTGCCGCCGATGAACGCCCACCCTGTGCCCGCGGCTTTGCCGCAGGAATTCTGACCGGCCTATCATACTCCCTCATTACCTTGATCTCTTTGCCGTTGACTGCATGAAACCGCTCTGTTATAGTCAACAAGCATCGTAGAAATCAGTCAGGAGAGGTCATGAACATTCTGGGTCTTCACATATTCGGCCACGACACCGGGGCGGCGCTCATATCGGAAGGAAGATTGATGGCCATTGCCGAGGAACGGGTCGACAGGCGCAAGCACTCCGGGAACTTCCCCGTGCTCTCCGTCAACTATCTCCTGAAGGCAATGGATCTCAAGAACATCAACGATGTCGACCTCGTCGTGGGAGTAACACGCTATGGCAAGGACGGCAGAGACAAGACCAGAGACGACATCCGGGAAAGACTGGGTTATTCAGGAAGGATCCACACGATCTCGCACCACGAGGCCCATGCCGCGAGCGCCTTCTTCGCCTCACCCTTCGATGAAGCGGCCGTGATGGTCGTCGACGGTCTCGGAAGCAGCGCCGTGGAAATTGAAACGGAGAAACCACTCCCCTTCATGCTTCGTGGTCTCCCATACAGGAACGTCAAGAACTACGAAGAGGTCCAGTCTTTCTACAGGGCCCGGGATAACGAGATAACGGGCATCAGGAAGGACTACACCGTCCCCGGTTTCATGAACGGCATCGGACTTGTCTACATGGGCACGTCGGTGTTCCTCAATTTCGGGGACTTCGGATCCGGCAAGGTGATGGGCCTCGCCCCCTATGGCGGACAACCGGGAAAGACAATAAACGAACCTTTTGTGGAGATCGTCGACGGTGTCGCCCTGGCAAACAGCGAAAAGAACTTCGTCCGTCACAACGACCTGTACCGCAAACGCTTCTTCCCGAACATACCCCCGAGGGAGCAGGAAGAGCTCCCCGACGACGTCTACACCGAGATCGCTTACGCCGTCCAGACGGCGACGGAAGACACCCTGATCGAAATGGCCAGCCATCTCTACCGGATAAGCCCCTCGAAGAACCTCTGCTATGCCGGCGGTGTCGGCCTCAACAGCGTCGCGAACAAGAAGATACTCGACAACACACCCTTCGAAAGGATATTCATCCAGCCCGGGGCCTGTGACTCGGGGATCGCCCTGGGGTGCGTCTTTCACGGTGCCCATATCATCCACCGGGAGCCGCCCGGCAAGTATCGCCTCCGCAATGCCTACCTGGGTCGAACATACAGCGATGAAGAGATCCTTGCCGACCTTGCCGGTGTCAAGAACATCACCTTCAGGAAAGAGCAGGATGTGGCACTCAAGGCCGCACAGCTCCTGGCCCAGGGCAAGATCCTCGGATGGTTCGAGGGGGGCAGCGAGATAGGCCCCCGCGCCCTCGGCCACAGGAGCATCATCTGTGACCCGAGAAAACCGGAGATGAAGGACACGCTGAACGCCAGGGTAAAACACCGGGAAGGCTTCCGGCCTTTCGCGCCGTCGGTCCTTCTTGAGAACGTCTCCGAGTATTTCGACCTCGATTGTGAAAGCCCCTATATGCTCCTCATCGCCGAGGTGAAAGAGGACAAGCGACATCTTGTACCCTCCATCACCCACGTTGACGGTACTGCCAGGGTTCAGACGGTTACGAGAGAGGACAACGGCAAATACTACGACCTGATCAGGGAATTCGGCACGATCACGGGTGTTCCCGTCATCCTCAACACATCGTATAACATCGCCGGGGAGCCGATCGTCGAAACACCCGGGGATGCCGTGAAATGCTTCATGTCGACGGAGATGGACTATCTTGTCATAGAGGACTACCTCATAGAGGCAACAGGACCCAAGGAGCTCGTCCACGGCCCCGTTATCGACGAGAATAAACTCAAGGCAGTCGATATCCGGCAGAAACAGTGGCTCGGCAAACTCTTCTCAAAGAAGAAAGGGGCAGCCTGACCGGGGGGCGTGCGGACCCCTGCCGATCCGTCCCCGATGCCGCGTTGACAGACGAGATGATTCAGTTATTTCTTTCAAGGTAATCCACAAGCACACCCGTTGTCTGGCGCAGTCTCTGGCTCATTGAGTGCGCGATCTTCTTGAGCAGTTTGAGACCAACGTAGGGCTTTTCCCTGAAAAGGCGGTCCATACTTTCCTTGGAGAGGACAACCAGGGTCGTGTCGGCCGCCGCCGTCGCCGTGGCGGAGCGGGGACTGCCGTCTATCATGGACATCTCGCCTATAACCTTCCCCACGCCTATCACAGTCACGCGCTTCGGGTCCATGCGCTCGTCCCTCTTCAGGATGATGACGCCACCCTTCACCACGACGCACATGAAGATCTCCCTGTCGCCCTCCTCAAAGATCGTCGCTCCCTTCCTGTAGGTCATGGTGCCCATGTAACCTGCAAGGGTGACAAGTTCCTCGTACGAGAAGTCCATGCTCAGCGACGTGTTCTCGAGCATCTCCGCCCGCTCCCTTATGGCACGTCCGATCTCCATCTCGTCCTCTCCTCAATGCAATATTATCGCCATTTTCGGGCCGGCCTGAAGCCCGCACTTCTTGACACGCCTTTCATTTGTGCTATTAACACCTTATAACGCTCAGGGACAGCAAGGAGGTTGCCATGGGAGACAGTGTGTACGTCGTCAATGAGATCGTGGGTACCAGCACGACATCATGGGAGGATGCGGCAAAGTCAGCCGTAGAAACCGCTGCGAAGAGTGTCCATGACCTCCGCATCGGAGAAGTGGTTACTCAGGATGTTACCCTGGAGAACGGGAAGGTGGCAAGCTACCGTGTCAGACTCAATATCTCCTTCAAGTACCACCCGGATAAAGCCTGGCACGAGGAGGTCAAGCGCTGAGAGAAAGGCGATAATACCCGCCCCATCGCTATCGGGCCTTCGTCCGTCGTGAGCCCCTCCTGTAACGGTCAGTTTCGTGCTGACAGACCTGACCGGACCGCTCCGAGCCGGCAAACGGGAGGGGTTTCTTATCGAATGATTGATTTTTTCCCTGTCCCGGTTTATAGTGATGGTGCGTTGTTGAAGGGGAGTAGCTAGACAGGCAGGATCAACATGCTGGGGCAACCCTGGTTCTGCCGTCGGCTGTATAGGGCCGATTAGCGAGACCTTCGGTATGCGATGTACTGCATGCTGAGGAGTCTCGTTTTTTTGTGCCTTAACATTCCGTGAGGTTCCTGTGAGCGTATATCTGGCATCGGTCATCTTCGTCGTTCTCGCGGAGATGGGGGACAAGACCCAGCTTCTCGCCATGGCGTTCGCTTCACGGTATCGCTGGCAGACTGTCCTGTGGGCCGTATTCGTCGCCACCCTTGTCAACCATTTCTTAGCCGTAGTGGCCGGGAGCTATCTGACGCGGTTCGTCCCCATACAGTACATTCAGATAGCAGCCTCGGCCTCGTTCATACTCTTCGGCCTCTGGACCATCCGGGGGGACACGCTTGAAGGGGAAGACAGGCGGTTCAACTTCAGCCCTTTCTGGACCGTCGCCGTGGCCTTCTTCTTCGCCGAGATGGGGGACAAGACCCAGCTCGCAACCGTGGCCCTCGCCACCAAATACAATAACATCGTCGTGGTCTGGCTCGGCACAACCACAGCGATGATCATCGCTGACGCCATCGGCATCATCGTCGGGATCGTTATGGGCAGGAAGATCCCCGAGCGTTTCGTCAAATGGTTCGCCGCCGTCATTTTCATGCTCTTCGGCGCCATCGGCCTCTACGAGTACCTGCCGAAGAGTCTCCTCACACCACCTGCACTAGCGGGGGGGCTCGCACTCATCGTCTTTCTGACCATCCTCGTCGCGCGGATGAACAACGCAAAGGCGTGAACGGGTCGGCGCTTTGCGCCTACGTGTCTGCGCGAAAGCGCGCAAACGGGCTCACGCGTTAAAAACCCTATTCAAATCCACTTCTTTGCTTTTCCCCATTTCCCCTTACAGGCAGACCCTTTAGGCGCGTGAGCGCCGACCCGCGTGTTCGTTCGCCCAAAGGGCGGACGCTTTGACATCCCGGAAGACGATGTGATATCCTTAGACCCTTTAAGTCTTTATCATCACATTGGGGGTATAACGAAAACATGGATACAAGGTCAAAGAAAATAGCGGGCTTCTTTGTCATTGGCGTGGCAATGTTCTTTCTCTCCTGCATCGTCCTCGAAACGGCCGCCGAGGCGCGGGCGGGAGGCGGACGCAGTATGGGATCCCGGGGTTTCAGTTCGGGGAACAGGAGCTCCGGCGGATCATACAATCGGTCCACTCCCTATAATACGACGAATCCGACCCGCCAGCAGGCAGTCAACCCCCAGCAGCCAAACCCCTACAGTCCGGGTAGAAGCTTCCTCTACGGACTTGGCGGGGGTCTCATGGGCGGGATGATCGGCAGCATGATCTTCGGCCGGACCGGATACAGCGGGACGGGAGAGCACGGGGCCGGAGGATTTGGTTTCGGGGACATGATGATCCTCCTTATCATAGCCGGGGTCATCTACTTCGTCTACAAGCGCTATAAGGCAGCAAGGCAGATGCAGATGAGCGCCGCCTCCCCGGCAGGCTTCAGTTCCTACGCATACAACGAACCGGCCTATGACACCTCGTACACACCTCAGCCAGCCCTTGGCTCCGTATCAGACGGCCTTCGCCACATTGCCGCAATGGACCCGGCCTTCAACGAGCAATCCTTCCGCGACTCCGCCGAGGACCTCTTTTTCAGGATCCAGGGCGGCTGGACGCGCCGCGACATCGCGGGCATCGCAGGCCTCCTGACGCCGCAGGCGCGCGATATCTTCCAGCAAGACATCGGCCGTTACCTCGCCGAAAAGAAGATAAACCGCCTGGAGAACATAGCGGTGCGGCAGGTGGAGATCGTGGACGCCGTGCAGGACCAGGGCGAGGAGTTCATCACGGTCCGGTACACGGCAAGCCTTCTCGACTTCACGACCGACGAGGCGGGCACCGTCCTCGCCGGAAGCTCCACGGAGCCGGTGAAGTTCCTCGAATACTGGACCTATGCGCGCAAGGTGGGCGAGCGCGACTGGAAGCTCGCCGGCATCACCCAGGAGCAGGATTACCGCTGACGCCTTTCAGGGCCAACGACGGGACAAGCAGCGGTCTTTTCAGTCCTCTGATGACGACGGCCTGTGGCCCTTCCGCCTGAAAAAGGAGTATACCGAGGCCTCCCCCAGGGCTTGCAGCCCTCTGCAGGAAAGGCCGGCGGTCTCGCGTTCATCGTTCCCGTTGCCGTGGTCGTACAAACCCGCTTTATTCCCCTTGCCATCTCTTGAACAGCGAATGGTCGATGTCCATGAGGTCCAGCATTTTCCCTACGGCGTGGTCTATGATGTCTTCGATGGTTCGGGGATGAAAATAGAAGGCGGGCACGGGCGGCAGGACGATCCCTCCGAGATCGGCCACCCGTGCCATTAGTTCAAGATGTCCCTTGTGGAGCGGAGTCTCCCGCACCGCCACAATAAGCCTCCTGCGCTCCTTGAGAACCACGTCCGCGGCCCTGACAACAAGATTGTCGTCGTATGAATTGGCTATGGCTGACAGGGTCTTTATTGTGCAGGGGGCAATGATCATCCCATCTGTCCTGAAGGAACCGCTCGATACCGGTGCCGCGAGATTCTTCACATCGTGCACCTTTGAGGCGAGCCGTTCCACGTCCTGTGCGCTTCGGTCCGTCTCGCACTCTATGTTCGCCTTCGCCTGTGTGGACAGAATCAGGTGGCTTTCCACGTCGAAATCCTTTAGGACCTCGAGAAGCCTTACCCCATAGATGACACCTGTCGCCCCGGTGATGGCCACAATGATCTTCTTCATCTCCTTCCCGCCTCCTCCATGATCCTGGTCGTCAGCGTTCGGCACATGGCAACGACTTCATCAATCCCCTCGGGGCTTATCCCGTCCCAGTGCAGACCGGCCACCACAACGACCCTGCGTTGAAGACCGCTTGCCAGCACCTGCGCCATTGCCTTTGCTATGTCGTCCTCCTTGTGTCCCGGGAAGGTGTAGACCGAAGAGGTGGCACTCGTCCTGCCAGCATCAGAAAGGCCCGGCCTCGGCTGCGCGATTCCGACGGCCCCGATATGTCCTTTCCCTCCCTGAAGGACCACGACCAGGTCGTCGCCCATGACGTGCAGGACGGCCGATATCCTGAATGCTCCCTTCTCCTCTACCAGATCCGTCAATAACGCATCTCTCATGCTTGACGTCCCGCTTCAGGCTTCTCTGTCCCGGCCTGACGTCTCGCCCGGATCATCGTGTCGATGACATACACCGCGCTGCTCGTAAACAGGGTCCTTTTCACCGTTCCCCGGCTATTGTCTCTCATTTCAGCCTTACACCCGTCAGAAGCTGACCGAGGATCCTGTCCATGGGGTCCTTCTTCCGCTCCGTTTTGGCCGCCGTTTCCTTCTTGCTCCAGACGGATTCGGGTCTGACCTGCAGTATAATAATGTTGTCCGGAAACGGCAGGTCCGCATCGATCCCAAATTCGATATCATAGGCCTTTCCGTAGTAATCCTCTATCAACTTGCCGAGGCGGCAGAGTTCCCGCACTTCCTCCGGAGAAATACAGAGCCTCCGGCGCATGTCGTCCGGAACGTCCACCTCGACAATATCGCTGCCATTCTGCCGGTAGACGCACATGACCTCTTTGCTCCCCACCGTCGTCTTCACCGGATCCAGGGTGATCTTGTCCACAAGGAACGTATCCGGGGTGACGAGACCGCTCACAACAGCCTCGCCCAGACCGTAGCTCGCGTCGATGGAGATCTTCGAAGGATCGCCGTTCAGCGGATTTATGGTAAATATGATACCGGAAACCCGGGAATTGACCATCCTGGGGATACCGACACCGATGTTGAAGAGAAAACCCATTCCCCTGTTGGCCCGGTACATGATGGCTTCCACGTTGTAGGCGCTGCTCCAGCACTTCTTCACGTATTCTATGAGGTCCTTCTCGCCCCGGATGTTCAGGTAGGTTTCCATCTGACCCGGCATGGATATCGCCCCGCTGCTCCTCACTGCCACGGGGACATCCGTGCCACCCGACATTTCAGAGAGCCTCCGGTAGCCCGCCAGGATCTCGTCTTCGACCTCCGTCGGTATCGAGGATGATTCAATGAGACCGATCGCGTACTCGCTCGCTCTTTTCGTCGTCTCGAAGGCCACCGGGCCAATGCCTTTCAGGTAGGTCTCGATCTTGTCCCGTATCCCCGTGTCGGTGATGAACTTGTCGTTGGCACCTATGGTGATGGAGAAACCGGGGCTCACTCTGATGCCCGCGTTGATCATCTCGCCCAGGTTGGCGTTCTTCTTTCCCACGAAGCTGAAATCCTCACCCCGCGTTTCCTCATACCACAGCGTGTATCTCGTTTCTTTACCTGACATCCCTTTCCTCCTTGTCAGATCCTTTGCGCGGGGCGGTTCACAACCCTGACCGCCTCTGCCCGCCCCGCCCCAAAGGATAGGAGAACGGCCCGTCAAACCTTCTCGAGAATTGTCACAAGGCCACTGTCGCCGTCTATCCTGATGAGGTCTCCCGTCTTGATGAGATGGGTCGCCTTCCCCGTCCCCACCACCGTGGGAAGACCGTATTCCCGGCAGACAATCGCCGCGTGGCACATGGGCCCTCCGACATCGGTCACGGCGCCCGCTATCTTCACGAAGGCCGGCGCCCAGCTTGGCGATGTGGTGGTGGCAACAAGGATCTCCCCCTCCTTGAGATCGGAGAGTTCCGAAACGTTCCTGAGAACCCGCGCCCTTCCCTCCACCACACCGGAAGAACCGGGCGAGCCCTTGAACTCCCTCAGTTCCTCTTCTCCGTCGCTTCCGCCCTTGAGCCATTCGCCCAGCACGTCCGTGGTCACACCCCAAAGCACTATGGTGAAAGGCTCAGTCACGACGTCGGGCGGTACCCCGAGTGCCGGTGGAGGAGCCCACTCCCTGAACTTCTTATAAACCTCCTTCCTCCACGAAACCTCCTTCGGCCAATACGAAGGTCCCCGTGGCTTGACACCGGTAGCCCATGCCGTGCAGTAGTCCCACAGGGCCTGCTTTATCTCGTCCCTTTTCAGGTACCAGATATCCTCGACGTCCTCGATAAAACCTTCCTTTTGCAGGATCCTCCCGATCTGGCGCACTTTCCCCCAGAAGATGCTGTGGAACCAGTGTTCGATGTAGAACAAATGGTCCTCGACATAGGGGAAAACGGTTCTCGCGACCGCCAGCGACTGCTCGAAGGCCTCCCGGTCGTCGTCAGTCTTTATCAGTTTCCTGTATTCCTCGACTATCCTGTCGCGCTCCTTCACGAGCTTTTCCGTCGGGCGCCCGACCTCCTTTCCTTCCTTGAGACTCGTGATATGCATCCTGATAGCGTCGAAGGGAATGTCAAGATTATCGTTCCAGGAGATGTGGTGATGATACCACCCCGTTCCGGTGGATATGTAGAACCATGGATAACGGGCCTTCTCCATCTCGGCCAGCCAATCCCTGCCAGCCGCGGACTTCTCCAATTCCCCCATCAGCCCAGCCGCATTGAGGGGCCTCATGAACATTTCTTCGAGCCCCGTGTCAATGGCAAGTCTTGCCAGCCTTATCAGTTCCGAGTCGGGCCTGTACATGACGACATCGATGCCGGAAACCATCTTGGTCAGCGTGGATATGGGGATGCCCGGAAAGATCTGGTTCGTCGTGTTGATGAACGTCACATATGCCGCGTAACCAAGATTGAGGAACTCGAAATGGTATTGCCAGTTGAGAAGACCCATATTGATCAGATCGTCGTACTTCTTGAGCAGGTCGAAGCCGCGGCCTCTGCCGACCCCCTCCGTGACGACGCCGATGTCTTCCATTTCAGGCAATTCGCTGAAGTTGAGAGCATCCAGCTCCTCGATCAGCCCCGTGACCTTCCTCTTCCAGTTTTCGTAGAGCTTGTCCCAGTTCCGGTAATAGTACCCGGCCCTTTCAAGAAAATGGGGCACCCTTTTCGCCACCACCTCCTGATCGGCTATTCCAACGGGGGTTATGTACACATAACCGTTGACGATGCGGTGATCGATGCCCAGGGCCGGCGGGATCATGAAATGCCGCGTGTTGTACTGGGACAGAGCCAGGGACCATGCCTCGTCCCATATAAGGTCGAACGGGTAATGGGGCTCGGGATAATGAAGACCGTCATAATACCATATCTGGCTGCTCTCAAAGGACTCTCTTTCCGGGTCGTCCTTCGAAAACTGGTACTGATAAGGATACATCCTTTCCCATCCCTGAGTACCCGTGATGACGGGCACATCATGGGGATCCATAAATGTCGTTGCGGCCATAGCTTCTCCTCCCCCTTGTTTTGCATTAGAGTCTGAACCACCTGGCTTCATCAAACCGTTCCGTGCAACGAAGGATCCTGCTCTTGTAGTTGATCACGAATTCACTGCGCAGTTTCAGGGTAACCTTCCTGAACTCCTCATTGTTGAGAAGCCTCGCGATATCTATGGGATCCTTGAAAGTGAATTCCGCTATGATCTCCGAAAAGCCCCCAAAGAGCACGTTCCACCCGCCCGTCACTTCCAGGTAATCGAGCTTCTTCATCGTCGGGATGTGCTCATTGATGACAAAATCGGCATACTCCTTCTTCATCCCTGGTTTCAGGTCATAGTACTGGTTGAACTTCCATACTCCTTTTTGAATGGAATAATCCTCATGCTTCACGTTCCCCGTGGGGGCGTAGACACCGGAGATATAATTGTACACAAGCGATTTCAAAACAAGTGTCAGTTCCCTGAATTTTGACGTGTCTACGACCTCGGTTAGTCGACTGAGGCTTTCGGCCGCATGCACGGCAACGATCCTCGGCCCAAAACCGACCTCCACGTAATAGCCTCCCACGGAATGGAAACCCTTTTCCTCGGTCTCCGGTATGTACCTGTCCGCAATAAACTGCATGTATTCGCTTTCGGCACCGGGTATCAGGTCCCAGTGCTGGGTAAACAGGATCGACATAACGTCCAACCTCCTTTCATTCTCGTTCCCTGCTCTTCAAGGCCTTGAAGATCCGTTCCGCTGTCACCGGCAACTCCCATATTCGCACCCCCGTCGCGTCGTAAACGGCGTTCAGTATCGCGGGGATGGTGGGCATGATCGCGCCCTCGCCGACCTCCTTCGCCCCGAAAGGGCCGTTGGGTTCATCGCTCTCAACGATGATGGTCTCCACATTCGGCATATCGAGGCTGGTTGGTATGCGGTATTCCCCCAGTGTCGGGTTCGTGACGCGCCCGCTGCCGTCGAACTTTATCTCCTCGAAAAGGGCCTCGCCGAGTCCCATAGACAGGGAACCTTGCATCTGGCCCTCCACGTTGGTGCGATTGATGGCAAAGCCGCAGTCGTGGGCATCGGTCATCCTGTCGACGGTCACCTGCCCCGTCTCCATGTCCACCGTTACCTCCACCACCTGGGCCGAGCACCCGTAGGCCGGAGACGTTCCCACCGCCGCTCCCTTGTATTTGCCGCCAAGTTCTCCGGGCTTGTAGGCCCCCCTGCCCACTATGGACCCCCGGGACAGGTACGCGGCGCGCGCCGCTTCCACGAAGGTGAGCCGGTCACCTGCCGGTGGATCGGTCCAACCGCGATGTTCCTTGACATAGCTCGTCCTTATCGCCGAGAAGTCCACACCGTCCCTCTTGAAAAGGATGTAACCGTCCCTGATGTCCATGTCATCGACGGGAATACCCAGCTTCTCTGACAACACCTCGAGTACCTGCCTTCGTACGTCTTCCGCCGCCTGCTTGACCGCCTGGCCCGACATGAGTGTCTGCCTCGACGAATAGGCACCGAGATCTACGCCGAGATCAGTATCGCCGGAGGTTATCCTCACGTCGCCATACCTGACCCCCAACGCCTCGGCTGCCATCTGAGTGAGGATCGTATCCGATCCCTGTCCGATCTCGGCCGCCGGGGTGTAAAGGTTTACCGCGCCCCCATCCTCCGACAGCTTGATCATAGCGGTGGAATGGAATGTTTCGGACCGATATATGGGAAAACCGGCACCGGAAACAAAGAAACCGCAGGCAACTCCAATCCCCTTCCCTCTTTGGAGCTTGCCCTTCTTTTCATCCCATCCCGAACCATCACGAACCGCCTCCAGGCATTCCTTCATTCCCAGGCTGCTCATGTTGAAATCATTGCAGGTGACGTCTCCCCTCTGCATGATGTTTCTGAGACGCATTTCGATGGGGTCCATCCCCAATTCCTGTGCGATTGCGTCAAGCTGTTGCTCCCACGCAGCCCGGGCGGCAACTCCACCGTGTCCCCTTTGCGCGCCGTTGGCCGGTTTGTTGGTATAGATCCGGTACCCGTCGTACTTCATGTTCGGCAGCCTGTAAGGCGCTCCCAGAAGCGAACCGGCATAATAGACCGTGGCGATACCGAAGCTGGAATAGGCACCTCCATCAAGATAGCAGGTGTTTTTGAGGGCCATCAGAGTACCGTCCTTTTTCACCCCCGTTGTCAACTCGTGGAAGAATTGGTGGCGCGCCCGGCTGTGGAGAAAGACCTGTTCCCTCGTAAAGGTCATCTTCACCGGTCTTCCCGTCCTCATGGCCATAAGGCATGCCACGAGTTCGAGGGTGTTGGCCGAAGCTTTCGGCCCGAACCCTCCACCCACATACGGTTGCACCACCCTTACCTTCCCCAGGGGCAGATGCAACACCATCGAAAGGGTCCTCTGGACGTAATGCGGTACCTGCGTTGACGAGCGGAGCGTGAGACCATCTCCGGGATCATAGACGGCCAGGCACGCCTGGGGTTCCAGAAACGCCCCGTCCTGTTTCTTGTTCGTGAACTTGTCAGTCCTGATGTAATCGCATTCCTTGAAGGCTTCTTCCACGTTGCCGAACTCCTGGTGAACTTCGGCTCCGATGTTGTTCGGATAGTCTTCGTGTATTACCGGGGCGCCCTCACGTATCGCCTCGAAGGGGTCAAGGACCATGGGCAGTTCCTCGTATTCCACTTCGATCAGTCCGATCGCCTCCAGGGCTGTGTCCAGGTTTTCAGCGGCGATAGCCGCGATCTCGTCCCCGATATATCTGACTTTGTCGGTGCAGAAGATGGTCTCGTCGTATCGCGCCGGACTCACTCCGAACTTGACGCTCCCGGCCTCCTGCGCCGTTATCACGTCCCTCACTCCGGGCAGTCTTCTCGCCTTCGAGGTATCGATCCTCTTTATCCTCGCGTGGGCCACCGGACTCTGCAAGAGTGCTCCGTAAAGCATTCCCGTCATGGAAAGATCGTCCGCATAGCGGGCCGAGCCTGTCACCTTCTCACGGGCGTCCACCCGTGGCAGTCTCGTGTTGATGACACTGTACTCCTTCATGGTCAGCCCTCCTCTTCGCTATTTCTTCACTGTCTTCGCCGCCAGCCGGACCGCCTCGACGATCTTCTGATACCCCGTGCACCTGCACAGATTGCCTGACAGCGCAGCCCTTACCTCCGCCTCGGCAGGGTCCGGGTGCCTCTCGAGCAGACTTTTCGCGGTTAAAACCATCCCCGGGGTGCAGAAACCGCACTGGATCGCCCCGTGTTCCACGAACGCCTCCTGGACGGGATGCAGGCTCCCACCTTCGGAGACGCCTTCTATCGTATCAACCTCGCTGCCGTCCACCTGAACGGCGAGCACGAGGCAAGAGTTCACACAACGGCCGTCAAGGACAACTGTGCAGGCACCGCAATCCCCGACACCGCAGCCTACTTTTACCCCCAGCAGGCCAAGATCCTCCCTGAGAACCTGCGCCAGCGTCCTGTTCTGATCCACCGCCAATTCGCAAGCTCTCCCGTTCACGATAAGGGTTATCAGTCTTTTCATCGTCCACCCCTTTCTCCGGTCTGACGCACGGCCTCATTAAGAGCACCCCGCAACGTTCGCCTCGTCAGCACCTCGACCATGCTGCGGCGGTACCCGGCCCCTCCCCGGATATCGTCTATCGGCGCGCATTCCGTCGAAGCGATCCTTGCCGCCTCGGCGAAAAGGCTTTCCGTGGGTCTCTCCCCCAGCAGGCTCTTCTCGGCGCGAGGGGCATGAACGGCTTTCGGCGCCACAGAGCTCAAAATGATCCTTGCGTCCGTGATCGTTCCGTCCGGGCCGTCAAGGGTTATCCTCGAGGCCACGGCCACTATCGCGATCTCCAGGGACCTGCGGTGCATGAGCTTCATGTAATCTCCACCGGTAAAGGGGGGCGGGCTGTCCATCACGACCCGGGTCAACACCTCCGACGGTTTTATCACGGTCTCACCGGGTCCTTTGAAGAACCTGTCCAGCGGCACCTCCCTCTCCACCCGCATCCCCGTCAGGATCACCCTGGCATCCATGGCCATGAGGGGAGGCGGAAGGTCGGCGGCGGGCCTGGCGTTTACGATGTTGCCTCCTATCGTCGCTCGATTTCTGACGAGGGGAGAGCCGAGCACCGAGGCGGCCCTGGATAAGACACCAAACCTTTTTCTCACGAGATCGAACTCCACGAGCTTCTCCACAATCAGGTGGGCCCCAATGGAGACCCCTCCATTCACAGCCTGTACTTCCGAGATGCCAGGGATCTTCCGGATGCCCACCAGGTGTTCAGGCCCGATCAGACCCTTCTTCATATTCACCAGAATGTCAGTGCCTCCGGCTATTATCTTCGCGGATCCCTTGAACTGGGAGAGCAATCTGCACGCCCCGGCAATGTCCCCGGGTTCGTAGTAGTCAAATCTCGGCAGCAGGTTTGTCATCGATACCTCCTTCCTCGTTCTTCTCGTCCACATCGTCCCGGATCAAACCACATGGAAATGCAAAGACCGCGATCCTCCTCACGCGCATTTAAGCCCCCTGCCCGACCGGCCCAGTACATCCATCCCCGCGCTTATCACGGATCGAGCGAACACCGGGTCTTCCATGTTGGCATCTATCTCCGCTATTTCGATCCTTGCCGCCGCGTGCATTTTGAACTCATTCAAGAAACACCTGTCCTCTTCCGGGTCATACGTGGCACTTCCCGGCACGTCGACGGATGACCAACCTTTCATGGGTATGATGACCTTGACCGGACCACCCGCCCCGTTCAGTTTCTCCGCGAACGCCCGGGCGGCGGACCGAAGTTCATCGGGTGAAGCCCTCAGCCAGGTTCTGAACCTGTCGATGTCGTATTTCCTTCGCTTCTTGTGGTCTTCGGTGTATTTGGATTTCGGTGGTGTTATGTGGTTGACGCCGCAGGTGGAGATCACCTGCGGTATACCCGCCTTGCCTGCCGCTTCCATCCTGCTCGGCCCCGCGTCCCTCATTCCACCCACAAGATGCTCCATCACCCCACCCGGAGCAAGGTCGATGACCGCGTCGAAGAGCCCCTGCGACACCATGAGTTCCATTGCCCGATCGCTGATACCGGCCGCGGAAAAGCCTGTTACCTGGTGCCCTTTCTCCTCGAGGGCAATCCTCACAGCCGTGGCGCATCTGTCACACGGCCCCAGCATGGTGATCGCCACCGCCTTGCTGTCACCGCTCTTCTTTCTCGACACGATGGGCGCCGCCTCGGCCATCGCGCATATCCCCCGCGCCGCCCTCTCAATAACGTTCCTGAGCGCGTCTCCAAGTCCTGCTATTTCCACCACCGAATGCATGAGCGCGATATCTCCGGTACCTATGTACTTCGTGGACATGCCCGGCAGGGCTGCGGTGGACGACACCATCAACTTGGGAAGACCGAAAGGCAGCGACCGCATCACGTCCGTCGCCATCAGGGACCCGGTGGAACCGCCTATGCCTACGACTCCGTCAAGTCTGCTCTCCGCCAACATCTGAAGCGCCTTGACGGCAGCCCCCCTTGTCATTATGGCGGTATTCTTAGCCCTCTCACCGGACGCCAGGATCTCCATCATGGTGCTTCCCGCAGCCCGCGCCACCTCGTCGGGTGGGATATCGGCCGAAGCCTCTCCGTCCATCGGCCGCATGGAGATATCCAGCACCACGGGTGATCCACCAAGACGGCTGATCATGTCGCTCAGGTAGAACGTCTCCGCTGCTTTGGTATTCAGTGTGGAGATAATAAGGATCGTTTTCATCGTCATCCCCCGGAAACCCGTTTTTCCATCTCAGTCTTGAGCACCTTCTTATCCACCTTGCCGGAATCACCGACGGTGGGAAGGGCATCGACTATCTCAAGCCTCTCGGGCAGCTTGAAGGCCGCCAACTTCTTTTCCTTGAGGAAAGCGACCATCTCGTCCTTGGAGAACGTCTCGCCGGCCTTGAGCACCACAAAGGCACAGGCCCGCTCTCCCATTTCCCTGTCCGGATATCCGACGATGGCCACGTTCGCTACCCTGGGGTGCTCGTTGAGGATGCCTTCTATCTCGGCGGGATATATGTTCTGCCCACCCCTTATGATCATGTCTTTTGACCTGCCCATTATCCACAGGCATCCGTCGGAGTACTTAACGATATCACCCGTCGTAGTCCACCCGTCACTGTCAAAAACCGGTGCCGTGGATTCGGGGTCGCGGTAGTACCCCGCCGGCGCGTGGGGTCCGCGAAACCAGAGCTGGCCAGCTTCTCCGTCGGTCACCTCTTTGCCCTCGTCGTCAAGAAGCCTCACCCTGTTCCCGGGCAGCATCCTTCCCACCGTCCTCCGGCGTATCTCACCGGGGTCATCGATGGTACACCCGGACACGGAACCGACGTCCTGTGTCCCGAGGTCGCTCGTTATCGTCGCCCCGAACCTTCTCTCCGCTTCTTCGGCGACCTGGGGAGGCAGATAACCGCCGGCGCTTCTAATAAACCTTAGCGAACTCAGGTCATATCCGGTCTCGTCCACCTCGAGCATGCGGACAAGGTGGGTGGGCACAACCCCTATGGCGGTGGCCTTCTCCTTCTCAATGAGCTTCAGGGCCCCTTCCGGTTCAAACTCTTCCATCATGACGGTCTTTGCCCCGACCAGGGGAGCCGCGAAGTAAGTGAGGGTCCCCGCAGCGCCGCCCGCGTGCGGGGCGATGGCCATCGTGATATCGTCCCGGGTCAGGCGCCAGATATCGACCCTCGCCCTTGACGTGCAAACCCGTGAGGCGATGGGCCATTCCACCAGTTTAGGGAGCCCCGTTGTTCCCGTCGTGCTTGTCAACAGACCCACGTCGTGACACGCGTTGAACCTTCTCTCGTCGAGAGCCGTGTATTTCGGTCCGTCAACGTCTTCGTTCGCCAGCTTGAAAAGCGAGTACGAACCAACGGGTGCGCCCTCGGGTACCTCCTCGTCAAAAAGGAAAAAATACTTCAGGTAGGGTGAAGTCTTCTGCAATTCCCTGTACATCTCGAGGTAGTTGAATTTGCGGTAGATGTGCGGAATGGCCACGGCAACCGCCTCCGTCCTCTCCACCATGTAGATGAGTTCCTTTTCTCTCAGGTAAGGATAGACGGTAAGCGATATGAGCCCGGCCCTGTCCGCCGCTATCCTGGCAATGAAGCCGTAGACGCTGTTCGGAGCCTGGATTATTATCCGGGAATCCTTCGGTATTCCCATGTCGACCCAGGCACTGGCGAGGTTGTTGAGCATCTTCCACGCCTCTTTCCATGTCACCCGGTATTTGGAGTCGACAAGGGCCTCACGATCTCCCAGTTCCATGGCGTTTCGCCTCCAGAAATCAGAGAAGACCTCCTCTGTCCAGTACCCGTCGTTTCTGAATTCGTTAATCATCTCATCGGTGTATCTGATCGGTCTCATGATAACCCCCTTTGGAACGGAGCGTTCTTAAAGCCCGAGCTCCGACCACCTTGCCTGGACCCTCTTTACCGTCTCCGGGTCGAGTTCCACCGGTATCGGTTTCTCCTTCCATTCATAGGGAATGGTCGCGTCTATGATGACTCTGCCCGTTATATCCCTGGAGTCTATGGGAAGCGAAGGGTCAAGAGGTGTGGAACGGCCCCGCTTGATGATCTGGCAGCGGTTTGGCTGAAACCTGAAGCTCAGTGCGTACAGCACCCTGGGAATATCCCACGGATCTATGTCGTCATCGACAACAATGACCGTCTTCAACCCGTAGGCCCCCATCTCCGTGGAGATCGCGGCCGTCCCGACCTGGTCGGCGTGTCCGGGATACATCTGCTGCATCGATATGATGGCGAGAAACCTTCCCGAACCTTCCGGAGGACAGTATACAGCCTTTATGCCGGGGATCTTCATATCCGTCAACTGCTGCCAGAGCGTAGCCCCGTAGGTAAGGGCCATCGTCATATGAGTGTCCGTGACCGCCCGCCCCACGGTGGTCCCCCAAAAGACAGGGTTGTTCCTGTATGTCACACATGTCACCTGCTCAAAGTTCCGTTTGTCCGTCCCCACACCGGAGTAGTAGCCGGTGTACTCTCCGAAGGGGCCCTCGTCCATGAAGGCCTCGGGATCCACGAAGCCTTCGATGACAATCTCCGCCGTCGCGGGAATAGGGAGATCGACCGTTTCGCCCCGCACCACCTCGATAGGTTCTCCCCGCACGGCCCCGGCGAAGTCATATTCGCTCAAGAAGGCGGAAAGGCGCGCCGCTCCGGTGAGAAAGAGTAATGGGTCACAGCCCACGATGGACGCTACGGGCATCGGTTTCTTCAGAGCGGCATATTTCTTCAACATGATATCGGAGTGTTTTCCCTTGATGAACTGGGTCCCGATCTTGTCTCTGGCAAGAAGCTGCGCCCGGTACGTCCCCAGGTTGACCCAGCCCGAATCCGGATCCTTGGTGATAAAGAAGTGGGCGGTACCCATAAACCTCCCCCCGTCCCTGGGGTAGTAATGGGGCGCCGGGAACTTGAAGAGATCGATCTCGTCCCCTTTCATAATATTCTCTTTGCAGGGTGCCTGCGACCTGTCCACGAACTTCGGGGGCACCAGCGCCCTCCCCTTCTCCACCCAGTATCGCATGAGATCCACCAGGCTCGATTCCAAGGGAGCACCCATGATCAGGGCGAGTCTCTGCGTCGTGGTGCAAACGCTGGTTATGACGGGTGAGGTATAGCCCTTGACGTTCTCGAACAGAAGCGCCGGTCCGCTCCTTTCTTCGTTCAGCTTGGCAATGTGGGAAAGCTCCAGGTTCCAGTCGACCTCTGCCTTTATTCTCCTCAGCTGACCCACCTCTTCGGCTTCATGGATGAAATCTCTCATGTCCTTCATCGGTCGCCCTCCTGATTGTATTTCTTAAATCATCGAAGGATAATGAAATACTGTCAAATACATATAAATTATGTTGCGCATAAGAAAAACTAATGTATACTTGTTACTATAGTCCTAAACAGAGGTTGCCGCCCGCAGCGAACAGACATCAAGAACTGACGTTGCGAACAACTATTCCCCAGACCACCGGCCCCTGGAGCGATCCCGAACGGGCGGACATTCATCGATCGGCTGAGAGCCGAAGAGTGCTTTTCTTCTGCCTTGCGGCAGGAAAGACACGGTGGTGGTCATGAACCTCAACCAGTTAAGAATATTCCACGAGTCGGCCAAACAGCGCAGTTTCACCAGGGCTGCGGAACATCTTTGCGTCAGTCAGCCCGCTGTCTCTTCCCAGATCAAACAATTAGAGGCTGTAACCCGCCTCAGGCTCTTCATCAGGGTGGGGGGGAGAACCTACCTGACTGAAGCAGGTCAGGTGCTCTTCGATTACGCGCAAAAGATCTTTCAGCTCGAGAATGAGGCTGAACAAGCCCTCGACAGGATAAGAAAAGTGCAGACAGGCACCCTGCACATCGGAACCACAAAGACATACGCGCGCTTCCTCATGCCCAACTACATCTCCATGTTCCACGCCCTCTACCCGGGCATCAGCATCCACCTGGGCGAAGGAAGTTCGAGGGAAATGATGCAAAGCCTTCTTCATATGAAAAACGAACTCGCCATTGTGGCCAGCGACCAGGATCCCAGATTCCTCAACAGCATCACCTTCCGGAAAGAAAGTATCCTTCTCGTCATCTCACCTGAGCATCCCTTGGCCAAAATGGAAGCTGTCACTCTCAAGGAAGTCTCCAGGATCCCCCTCATCATGAGGGAGGAGGGGTCCGGAACAAGAAGGATCGTCATGGGGGCGTTCAGGAATAAAGGGCTGGTGCCAACCGTGCTCTACGAAGCAAGCAACCTGGAATTCACAAAGGAATTGATCAGGAGGGGGGAAGGCGCCTCGTTCATCGTCGAACCCGTCGTGCGGAACGAACTGGCGCAAGGGGTGCTGAAACAGTTGACAGTAAGTGATGTGAGGCTTTCGATGGATGCCTATATCGTCTTCCTCAACAGGAACGACCTGTCGAGGATCGCGACCTCCTTTATCGACATGGTCGTGAACAGGCCAGACCAGGCCGCTCATTGACCACGGCAATGCAAGGACCAATGATTATTCTTCAGACGCCGGCATATACTGTCACGGCTGCCGCAGAGGGGAACCCTCCGCTCGTTTTGACATCCCGAAAAGCTGTGTGATATCCTTCACTGCATACGTTCACTCTGGATAGGGGCATGCGGGGATCCATGTCAGTCCGAGCAGGACCGTCACCAACATACAGGTTTACCCTTGAAGCCGTCCATGACCGACAATAGAACAACGGACACCATATCCCGGATCATCACGGTACGGTCCTCGGCCGGCTCGGGCAAAACGTACCGTCTCGCAGAACACTACCTGAAGGTCCTCCTTGCCGGGGCGCTGGCGGACTCCACCCTCCCCACGCGCATGGCGAACATCGTCGCCATCACCTTTACCAACAAGGCTGCGCAGGAAATGCGCACCCGCATCCTCAACTGGATGAAACGCATAATCCTCGATCTGCCCTTCGAGAACTCATCCCTCAAACCCCTCGACACGATCATGAAGGGGATAACAACGGTCCTGCCTGACGCCCCCCTGCCGGATCAGGCCGTAGACGGCATTCGGGAAGCCGGCAACCTTTCGGGTAAGGCCGTTAAGGTCAGGGACTACCTCATGGGTGAAATGGACCGCCGGTTCACGGAACTGCTCAAGGATTTCGGACACTTCAACGTCGGGACCATCGACAGCTTCGTCAACCTCACCCTGAAGGCCTCAGCGATGCAGCTCAACCTACCGCCGGATTTCGAGGTGTCGACGGAAACGAAGGAGCTCATCGACCTTGCTCTAAGGGAATGTCTGCAGAGGACGGGGGAGGACGGACGGGCACAGGCCATCTTCGACGCCTTCCTCGAAAGCTACATAGAACTCGAGGGTGACCGCGCGGGCTGGGTCCCCCGGGAACTCCTCGGGGCCGCCATTTCGTCCCTCTGGAATGAAGAGACCAAGGAGAACCTGGAATTCATCATGCCCGCCGGCGGAACACATGCCGGTGCCGCAGACCTGCGCAAGGACATCGCCGACAGCGCCTCCCGGCTCCTTACGGCACTTTCGGCCGATAAGAACGTGAAACCCCTCTCCCACCTCACGACGGCGCTTGAAAGATGCGCCGATCCCCGGGAGAACGCCTTATCGCAAAGCGTCTACTTTCAACGTTCCCTGGAAGATTGTCTGAAGAAGGGCAGCGGCCTGCCAGGCCCCGGGGAACGGGAACTCTGGGACGAGGTGGTCCGTCTGCGCCGGCGCTATGCCGGCGCCCTGGCGGCCTCGAAGTACAACCCCTACCTCCAGGTCTACACGTTCTTCAAGGAGGTGTTCCAGCGGGAGATCACGTACTACAGACGTGTTATTCCCATCGAGGAGCTCAACCGCCTGCTCCAGAACATCGTCAGCCGCCGGGATTTCGTTCCCGAGATCTACTATACCCTTTCGGAGCGGTATATCCATTTCCTCCTCGACGAATTCCAGGACACAAGCCTGCTGCAATGGAAGAACATCGAGGTCCTCGCGGAGGAAGCCTTGAGCCGGGGCGGAAGCCTTTTCCTCGTGGGCGACAGAAAGCAGGCGATATACCGCTGGCGCGGAGGACGGCCGGAGCTTGTCGATGAGATCGCCGAGCGATACCGGGGCCAGTACTGCGTGGACGAACTCGACCTCGACACGAACTACCGCAGCTCGGAGCATATCGTTGCCTTCAACAACACGGTCTTTGATGCCGGGAACCTGGCGGTCCTCGCGGGATCGGTCCTCGCGGGGCACCCGACCGAGGCCATCGAGGCAGCGGCAAAGCCCTACCGGACGTCGCGCCAGCTCTTCCTGGAGGCGAAGAAAGGCAGGGGATTCGTGTCCATCGAACAGCTCACAGCGGAGGGAGATGACGAGAACGGTCAGGACATCTTCGCCGGTGATGAGGCACGGGAGGTCGTGGAAGAGAAGCTCAAGACACTCGTCCAGGGGATAATGGCGCGGGGCGTCTTTCGCCAGGGCGACCTCGCCGTTCTGGTGAGGACGCGTCAGGAGGCCGGGGCCGTCGCAGCGGTCCTCTTATCCATGGGGCTCAGCGTGGAGTCGGAACACACCGTGAGCATCAGGAACAACCCTCTCATCCGGGAGGTCATCTGTTTTCTCAAGTTCCTCGACAAACCCGATGACAACCTCTCCTTCGCGTCATTCATAACGGGACGAATATTCGCGGCGAAGAATGGCGCCGGGGCGGCCCGGATGTCCGCCTGGCTGTCGGAAAGGTATCTCGCGGGCCGGAGCCGGCTCCTGTACCTTCAGTTCAAGTCCGACCTCGGGGCAGCGTTCGAAGAAGGGTTCGCCCGCTTCCTTTCCCGGGTGGGCTATCTTCCCCTCTACGACCTTGTGGTCAGCTTCTTCAGGCACTGGGAGGTGCTCGCCCGCTTCCCCGACGATGTACCCTATCTCCTGCATTTCCTGGAACTCGTCAAGGAAAGGGAGCACTCCGACATGAGCAGCCTCGCCGGCTTCATCGATTTCCTCGAAGAAGGCTCCCGGGGAGCTTCATACGGTGCATCCGATGATGAGAAGGCCTTTCTCCTTAGCACTCCGGACTCGCTAAATGCGGTGAAGGTTCTTACGATACACAAGGCCAAAGGCCTACAGTTTCCCGTGGTCATCCTGCCCTTCGTGACCCTGACGTCCTTCTCCGCGTCATCGGGCCGGGACAAACAGAGGTATTTCCACTCAGACGACGATGGATTGAGGCTCTTCCACCTGAAGAAGGAGTATACCGAAGCGTCTGACGAACTTGCAGCCCTGTACCGGACAAAAGAGCGGGAATACCTCGCCGACGAGCTCAACAACCTCTATGTCGCCTTCACCCGGGCCGAGGAGGAACTCTACATCCTTCTCACCGACAGAAAGAGACAGAGGAACCACCTTATCGATCATGTCTTCGGGATGGAGGCGTTCCGGCCCTTCGCGAGTGCCAGGGTGATTAGTCTGGGCCAGGCGAGAGCGGCAGCCGACCGGGGAGAGGATACCGCCCTGCCGGGGCCGGGGCCGGCAGCTTCTTTCAGCGATTTCACGGGCGAACCGGCATGGGCCGTCAAGCTTCAAGGGAGCATCTCCGACCCGGGGCAGCTCTCAAGACGCGCTGTCAGAGCGCGCAGGAAGGGCGATGCCATACACCGGGCGCTCTCTTTCATCCTGTCCCTGCCCGTCGACGACGAGACCATGGCCTCACTTGCCAGGGCTGCCGCTATCCATGAAGGCATACCGGACGCGGCCCGCGAGGTCGAGCGCTCGCTGAAGGACTTCTTCATGAACCGGCGCTTCCGGACATTTTTCGAGGCAGGACCCGGCCTCGTCTTCTACAACGAAAGGGAGATAGTGGACGCAAAGGGCGCCACCTTCAAGATGGACCGGGTCGTCGTGGGCCCCGGCCTGGTGCAGGTCATCGATTACAAGACCGGGGAGATCCGCTCCGACACCCACGTTGAACAGGTGAGCCGGTACCGCAGACTCCTTTCCGAGGTATATCCCGACCGGGATGTGAGAGGCTTCCTCCTCTACCTCGATGACGGCGAGGTCGTCAGCATATGAGTGTCCTTCGCTCCATACCCTTCGCCGCGGACATCACAGGGGAGATCGCCGGCATCCTCGAGAACGCCGCTTCAAAAGGCGAGGAGACGGTCATCGTCTTTCCGGGGAAGCGTCCTTCCCTTTATCTCAAGACCCGGCTGGCAACCCTCGCGGGCTCGAAGACCTTCTTTCCTCCCCGGTGCTTCTCCCTTAACCAGTTCATCGATGAGATCGCCCGAGGGCGAAACCCCGGGTTCGCCGATATCGATGAGGGCGACGCGGCCTTTATCCTCTTCGGCCTCATACGATCCCTCAAGGCCTTCGACCGTCATGCTTTCGCCCGCAAGGGATTTGGGGACTTTCTGCACTGGGGAAGACACCTCCTCGGTTTTATTGACCGCCTCGATATGGAAGGGATTGACAACAGCGCCCTCGTCAACGTGGAAAGGAACGCGTCCATCGGATACGATGTGCCTCAGAGTGTCAACGAACTTCTCTCCAATATTTCCCTGATCAGGAGCGAATTCCACCGGGCCCTCCTGGCCGACCGGTGGTTCACGAGAGGCACGAAACTCATCGCCGCCGTTGAAGAGGCAAGCAAGCGTGTCCCCGATGACCTTCGGCGGGTCGTCTTCGCCGGACTCTTCGGCCTTACGGGAGGGGAGAGAAGAGTGCTCAAGTCCTTCTGGGATGCCGGGCAGGCCACGGTACTTCTTTCGGGCAACCCGGAGGACTGGCCTGTGCTCAAGGACCTCGTCGGCCACCTCAAGGCAAAGGTGGAGTATTCAGACGCCGCCGAAAGCAGCCGGCCGGTGGTCAGCCTTCACGCGGGCCACGATACGCACGCGGAGGTCCTCGAGGCATACCGCATCCTCCAGGAAGCCCCCCGGAAGAAGACCGCCATCGTTCTTCCCCACGCCGACCCCCTTTTCCCGCTCCTCAGTTTCGTCGCCGACAGGACGGAACTGCGGTGCAACATCTCCCTGGCATATCCGATGGACAGGACGCCGGTCTTTGACCTCACGCGCGCCGTCCTTGCCGCGCGCGTCGAGAGAAGGACGGATGGGCAGTATCCCTCGGAGCGGTATCTCGCCGTGATCCTCCACCCTTTTATAAAGAACCTTGAACCCGACTCCAACCTCAGGAATATTCTCGGGCACGTAGAACGCTCGCTGTCGGACGAAACCGGAAAGGGCCCGCTGGCGGGCCGGTCCCTTGTGACCCTCACCGAGATAGAACAGGCAGCAGCGGCCTTTGAGCCGTCGGGACAGACTGGGCATATGGCCGCGCTCATCGAGGTACACCGGCTGTTCTTCCGGAATTTCGAGGACCTGTCCACTGTCGGCAACGTTGCCGCCGCACTGGAAGAGGCTTTAGAGGCGATAATCTTCAAAACGCCGGTGCGTTCCTACGTGCTGTCGGGGACGATCTTTGAGAGCATCCTGGGGGCCCTTAGCTCCCTGAAAGGCTCCCTGTTCAGCTCCTCGCCCCTGTCCGACGATCCCGCTGACAACACGCGCGCCGTCTGCGACATCACCCTCCATCGGCTGGAAGGCACCACCCTGCCCTTCGACACGCACCCCGTGGAAGAACTGGAGATCCTCGGCATGCTGGAATCGAGGAACATATCCTTCGACAGGGTCATTGTCCTCGATGTGAACGAAGGTGTCCTGCCCGGGCCGAGGGAGGTCAGTCCCGTCATTCCCGTCGGTGTCTTCGAGACGCTGGGCATCCCGTCCCCGGAATTCACCGAGGCGATATACCGGTACAATTTCTACCGCCTCACGGGAAGCGCCGGGGAGGTCCATCTCCTATACCGCAACTCCGAGGACAGGCCGAGAAGCAGGTACATCGAAGAGATGCTCTGGGAAGAGGAGAAGTTGCAGGGAAGGCTCGATGTCATCCCCATCAGGCAGACGGTAAGCCCCGTCAACCTGAAAAAGCAAACGTCTCCCCCCGCCATCGAAAAGACGGACACCATCCTTCGCGCCCTCACGGGCAGCGCACTGTCTCCGAGCGCCCTTGACACCTACGTGCGATGCCCCTTGCTCTTCTATTTCACGCGCCTCATGGGCCTGGAGGAGCGCAGGGTCTTCACCGGCGACATAGAGGCAACGGACCGGGGGAATATCATCCACCGCATCCTCAGCGACACGTTCAGCCCCTATCTTAAGCTCACGCTGACGAGGGAAAGCGAGGACGGTCTCAGGAAATGCCTGCAGGAGGCCCTCAAGACAAACTTCACGGGCATTCCTGCATCGGGGGACTACTATCTTTTCCAACGCATAGCGGCGTATAAGCTGGACTCCTTCCTGAGGCGCCACACGAGGACCTTCAGCGACCCCGTTGTCATCGAATGCCTGGAGGAGGCTTTCAAGAAGCCCCTGGTGATGCGAGGTTCCACCGTCTCCCTCTACGGACGGATCGACCGCGTCGACCGCAACATCACGTCCGGCAGGTACACCGTCTTCGACTACAAGACGGGCACGGCGAAACAATATCCGGCAAGGATCATGGATAAGACGGATTTCAGCGACATCCTGTCCATCCACGATCACATCCCCTCATTCCAGCTGCCCGTTTACATCCACATCTTCTCCGCGGCGAGGAACATCCCCGTCGAGACGATCGACGCGGCTTTGATACTGCTCGGCAACAACACCGAGGAGGCCTTCCTGAAGGGGAAGGACGAAGAGGAGAACAGGCGCCTTCTCGACGCCTATACGTCAGGCATCGAGACGGTGGTGAGTCACATGCTGGACCCCGACAAACCCTTTGAGGCCTTCGATACCAACCGCTGCACCGACTGCACGGCAAGAGACCTCTGCCATGTGTAGAGAACGGGTCAAGGTCTCACGGCCGGACCGGAAATGTAAAGGCTCCGATCTGTTGACAACCGAGGTCTTTTTTTGATGGAGACGAGAGACGCCCTGCAGTATAATGACTGTCGCTTGCTCCATCAGGTTTGCGACCATTCTACAGAGGAGGATCATGGAATCAACCGTCATTGAAAGCTCCAGTCTTACCGTTCCCAACGACCTCGGGTATCTTCCCGCGATCCAGGCCTTCGTGTCGGAGGTGATGGAGCGGCGCGGCTACAGCAGGCGGGATGCGACGATGTTCCTCATCGCCCTCGAAGAGGCCATCGTGAACGTGGTGAAGCATGCCTTCGAACCCGGCGAAAAGGCCGGCTATCAGGTTATCGTGGACCCCATCACTGCAGGGATAAGGATCATTATCAAGGATAAGGGGCTGCCCTATTCGCCCCATCTCGTACCCCAGTACGTCCCGCCATCGGACATCGAGACGGCCGGGCAGCCGGGCCTGGGTTCCCATCTCATCAAGCACACCGTCGACGAGATACACTTCCAGAACCTGGGCCGCGAAGGAAAGGAACTCCATCTCCTCAAGTACCTCCCCTACAGAAGCATAGAGGAGATGCGGACGGAATCCGAACTTGCGCCTTTCCCGGAACCCGTCAAAACAGCGGCGCCGCCGGAGAAGAAGGACTTTTCCATCCGGCGCATCCGGCCCTCCGAGGTCTACGATGTGTCCAGGCTCTTCTACAGGGCCTACGGGTATTCCTATGGCATCGACACCATCTATTACCCGGAGAAGCTGGCAGAGCGCCATAACGACGGTACGATCATTTCCGTGGTGACCGTGACCCCGGGAGATGAGCGCGTTGTCGGACACGCCGCCCTAGTCAGGGACGATCCGTCGAGCAAGACCGCCGAGGCGGCAATGGCCGTCGTCGAGCCGGGCTTCAGGGGCCAGGGATGCCAGAGTATCATGATAACGAAGCTCCTCGAGGAGGCGCGTGCCGTCGGACTGGCGGGCATATACAGCAAGGCTGTCACGAACCACATTTACGCTCAGAAGGCAGGACAGAAGGCCGGCTTCAAGCGCTGCGCCGTCGTGGCAGGCCTCATCCCCGCCGACCGCTCCTTCAAGGGTATACAGTCCGCCCTCTCCCAGCGCGAATCCGTGGCCTACGGATACAGGGTGGTCGAGGACCCGGGAAACGTGGAGATCTTTCCCCCTCCCTGGCACAGGGACATGATAGAAAGGATATACGACTCCACAGGTGTGAAGAGGGTCTTTTTCGAATCCCCTCCGGGAGCGATGCGTCAGGTTGCAGGAGAAGCGGAGGTGGCGGTGACAGTCGTTCCCACATACCAGAGGGCTGTCATCGAGATCAAACGGTACGGCGAAAACACCGTATCGCAGGTGGGTGCCATACTGAAGGACCTCTGTTATCAGAAAATGGAGCAGATAACACTGTACCTCAATCTTGAAGACCCCGTCACGGGCATCATGTGCCGGATGTTCGAAGAGATGGGTTTCTTTTTTGCGGGCATCCTTCCTTTTTCCCACGTGGGAGAGGCCTTGCTCCTGCAGTACCTCAACAACGTACCCATCGATTACAGCAAGATAAAAATCGTTGACGCCGTGGGTCAGGAAATACTCGCATACGTCGAGTCCCACGATCCGAACAGAAAATGAGGTCTCTCCGCCTTGGTTCTTCTTGAGATCTAAGACCGCCCGGGACGGGCCCGCCTTCTTCCCAGAAACGAAAAAACGAGCGCGAGCATGCAGCACAGTGCTCCCGCCAGGTATGCATGATGGAAGCCCGAAAGCACAGTATCCGTCGGCAGACTCCTGAGCGTTGTCTTCACCGAGGGACCTGCCGGACCGTAAGCGCTTGCGGCAAATACAACCTCGATGACGGTGACCCCGACGACCATGCCCAGGTTCGTCGTCGTATTGAAGAGCCCCGATGAGACACCCTTCTTATCCGCCGGAGCATGGCGCATGATCTGGTTGTTGTTCGGGGAGAAGAAAAGGACAAGGGAAAGGGCAAGCCACACAAGATAGATGACGACGACGGTAAGACCCGTCAGATGGACCGTAAAGGAGAAAAAGAGAACGCAGGCCGTTGCCGACGTCATCGAGATGGTGCACAACAAGGAAGGATCGACCCTGTCCGAGAGCCTGCCCGACACGGGCGAGAGGATGACGTAGATGATGGAATAGACAAGGAGCATCATGCCCGCCGTCTGGGCGTTGAGTCCTTTTATCACTTCGAGATAGAAAGGCATAAGGAAGGCGTTCCCCGATATGAGCATGTAGGCAAGAAAGGTGGCGATAAGCGCAAAGGTATACCGGGGGTTCAGGAAAAGCTCCAGGTGAAGAAGGGGGTCCTTGTGATGTCTTTCCCAGACAATGAACAAGGCGATGACCACCGTAGCCGAGGCCAGACACACGACGACGAGGGGGGAGAGCCACCCCTCCTTGTTGCCGTTGTTGAGACCGTAAATCAGAAGCCCCAGACCGGCGAAGATCAGTACGGTGCCGACGAAGTCAAACCCTCTTTTTCCTCCCTCTTGCGCCTCGACAGGTCTCTCATCGGCCTTCTTCCTGCCTGGTATATACCTCGTCGCCACGATCACTGCGATAATGCCGACGGGTACGTTGATGAGAAAGGCCCAGTTCCACGAGAGATAGCCGGTGATTATTCCGCCCACGGGAGCGCCCGTAGCCACCCCGAGGGCGGACGCGGTAGATGTGATGCCGAAGGCCCAACCCGTCTTCCCCTCGGGGAGAAAATGGGCGATGATGGCAAAACTTACGGCGAGCAGCATGGAACTGCCTATTCCCTGGACGAAACGCGAGCCGATGAGCATGCCGATATCGTGGGACAGCCCGCACATCAGCGATCCCAGCGTGAAGATGATGTAGCCCGAGATAAATACACGCTTGAGCCCTATCCTGTCTCCGAGCTTGCCGAAGAGAAGAAGCGTCGTCGTGATGATGAGGAGATAGGAGGAGATTATCTGCGAGGCGTCGCTCGACGTCACCCCGAAGGAACGGGTGATCGTCGGCAGGGAGATATTGACCATGTAATTGTTGAGGCGCACCAGAAAGGAACTGAAGGCAACGCTGATGACGATGAGGAGGGGGGCATATCTGGCAGATCGCGTCATGAATGCAATTACTTACACTCTTTCACCTCCGTCCGCAATATATTTCTCGGGAACACGGGTCTGACCCTCTCCCGATATAATCATTGAAGTCAAAAACACGATATGGGACAATGAACCACGCTTTATGCAGGTCAACACGACAAGAGTACCGGTTCGGCATTCGCAGCCATCCACAGGAGCGCAACGGATGCTGTACCTCGACAACCTCAGACTCTCCTTCACCTTCCTTGTGATCCTCCATCATGTGTGTCTGACATATGCAGCCTCCAGCGGCTGGTACTTCTACCAGCATCTCGACGACCCTTTCACGAATCTCGTCCTCAATATTCTCATGGGCGTGGGAAGAACGTGGGTGCTGGCGTGCTTCTTCCTCATCTCGGGGTACTTCACCCCCGGGTCGCTGGACAGGAAGGGTACCTGGTGGTTCATCAAGGACCGCCTCATCCGCATCGGCATACCTCTCGGATTGTTCGCGCTTATCATCCGCCCCACCATGGTGTACCTCCTGAAACGGGACACCCTTTCTCTCCAGTACTCCTATCTCGAGAACATCTTCCTCCTGAAGAACATGGCTCCCGGCCCCGCATGGTTCCTCGAGGTTCTCCTCGTCTTTTCGCTCGCGTACGCTGCCTGGAGGGCTTTGACCCGTTCAAATCGGCAGGCGGACCGCAACGCCCGGCCCTTTCCCGGTAACGGCATGATCGTACTGTCCATTCTGGTCCTCGCAGCTTTCACATTCGCAACACGCATCTACCTTCCTGCGGATAAAGAGATATTACACCTTCGCCTCGGGAACTACGCGGAGTATGTGGCCTTCTTCTTCGGGGGAATCGTGGCGTACCGGAACCGGTGGCTCGAAAAGCTGACGGACGCCACCGGGAAACAGTGGACGGTCATCACCGGGGTTGCCGTCTGCGTCTACATCTTCTTCATCGTTCAGGCCTGGGGTGACGGTGAAAGCCTATCATTCCTGAGAGGCGGCTCTTCCCTCAAGACCCTCGTCGCCACATATGTGGGTACGTTCATCGCCGTGGGCAGTTCCATCTGTCTCATCTATCTCTTCAGGACGTATCTCAATACCCAGCCGGGCCTCATAGGGCCGATGACACAGGACGCTTACGCCGCCTTTATCTTCCACTCCCCCGTTGTCGTGACAGTTACCTATTACATGCAGGACACGGCCGTCTTTCACCCCTTCGTGAAGTTCCTTTCGGCCTTCACGGCGGGAACGGTACTCTCTTTCCTCATCTGTCATTACTTCGTCAGAAGGATACCTTACGCGAAGAGAGTGTTGTGACCCGGGACCGTTTCCCCTCCAGACAATTCTCTTGACAAACCGGCAGGATAGAAGGAGAATTCAAGCTCCATGACGTTCCCAGGAGAAGATAGTGACCACAACCCCTCGTAATCTCTCCCTCAACTCTCCTGAAGATATTCTCCGTGGCAATCGTGCCGGTACCTTCTATCAGGACAGGCATGATCTCATCACTGGCAAGGCGGCGCTCGGCGCCCGCAAAAAACACATTTCGGAGGTTACTATGACTACTGCCGTTGAGTATCTGAAGATCAATCCCGTGTTTCACATTGCAACCGTTGACGGCACGAAGGCCAGGGTCAGGCCTTTCGGCTTCAGCATGAAGAGGAACAATGCCCTGTACTTCTGCACGAACAAGACGAAGGACGTGTACAAACAGATGTCCCAGAACCCGGAGGTCGAGATCTCCGATATGGGAAGCGACGGCACGTGGCTGAGGATACGGGGCCGTATTGCCTTCGATGACTCCCGGGACGCAAAAGCCCAGGCCTTCGCGGAATCCGAAAACCTTCTCAAGATATATCCGAAGGGCGCGGACGACGAGACGTTCGTGACATTCTACTTCGTGGAGGCCGTGGCAACCCTCTTCTCTTTCACCGCCGCCCCGAAGACCATACCCCTCGCGTAAAAGGACACAGATCAAGGAAGGTTCAGGGGGAAAAAGGATGGTCTCACGTTTCAGGTTCCGGGTTTCAGGGAAAACACCGTTGCGGGTTCGGGACTAAAGGCCTGACCCTGCACCATGCTTGTCTTCTGCCTGAAGCCTGGAACCTGAAACGGTCTTCTTTCCCCCGGCCAGCCACACCCCCAACGACCCGTCTACATGAAGGGATGTCTACCAGGACAGCTCCAAAATCTACCGAACAGTCCACCTGATATCGGAACCGATACCAAACGATGTCGCCCTTGTCGTTTTCCCAATAATCCATCCAGGTATATATCACCCACGCATCCTCGAACAAAGGACTTCCCCATTTCCCATCTTGTTTGCGCGCATGATTCAGCGTTAGCCCGGGGTTCAACGGGTCCATTGACAGTCTTCTCCACTTCTTGGAATGCATGAATCCAGCCATCTCATCGAGAGCGGCTGTTGCTGGGTAACACTCTTTCAGAGTGTACAAGGCCTGATATGAACCGGCGTGTTCTTGTTACTTGATATTCCCCGCGCGCGTAGAAATCCAGATGTCTTTCAGTTCTCGTCGGTCCGGTGCTGTTGGTATGCACGAGAGGCTCAAAACGAGCAATAGGATGCCGGGGACTCCACGTAATACCTGATTCCATTAGCTTTCATGAAACCATCTCCTAGAACGATTTTCTCGATTTCAGAAAGTTTGGGAGACCATTTGGGTCAACACAGTCCTTTCCGCAACCGACGTTACTGCTTGTCACCTGCGTCGTGTAGGTCTCGCCAGAATAAGTAAACCTCGTGCCCACCATCCCAGCCAAACGCCTTCCTTAGCCCTGGCTGCGCGTGGAGGTCGGGGACGAGGGTCTGAATGTTGAGCAGTCGAGGAGGAATGACATCATCTCCGTTCCTTCAAGGGTGTCGTAGAAACGTATCATCTTCTCGTTGTACTCGACTCTCCGCCGCGCCGGTACGCTGATGGCGTCATAACCGTTCATTAACAGCACCCCGTTCATCATGAGCCTCGATGTGCGCTTGTTGCCGTCGTAGAAGAACTGGTTGAGAGCACCAAACAGGTAGAAGACCATTCCCTGTTCGACTGCGTTGGATATCCCGTTGATGATTGCCGCCCCTCGTTCGAAAAGAGAATCCAGTTTCTGGTGGACGGGTGGTTTGAAGTCCGTGCCCGCAATACCGACCTCGCACTTGCGGAATGTCCCCCATTCAAGGGCCTCTTCGCGGGCGACGATGCCGTTGAGTGTGCAGAATGTTTCCCTGTCCACCGAAAACGTGCCGTCCCTAACCATTCCGACGAGTCGCTTCCAGCTTTTTGCCTGGTTCAGGACCTGAACCTCGTCTTCGATCCTGTGTCCCCCGACGGTGACACCTTCCAGCAACGTCTTCACCTCGGGAAACGTGAACGGGTTGCCTTCCAGGGCGGTTGTGTCCCACACGAACTCAGGGAACAGCTTGTGGACCCTGAAGACCACCCGGTCCTTGTCGGGTTCGGGGAGGTTGATGTCAAGGTCGTCGGGGCCATAGGCAAACCCGAGATAGCTGATCGTATCGTTTGCGTCCCTAGCCATACATTCCCATCCGGTGATTCAGAAAGTACGTACATTATACATGGCCCGGGAACGGTGTCAAGGAACAGTTTCTCAAGCGGAGTTCCGCGCATTTTCACATTCTATCCTCCCGTACGCAAGCATTAGCCCTAACGGGCGAGTCCATGGCTCCGGGCCAGAACGCCTACACCCGGTCCTACTCCTATGACCGCATCGGGAACATCACCTACAAGTCCGACGTGGGGTCCTACGCTTACACGTACAACAACCAGCCCCACGCCGTGCGCACCGCGGGGGCCGTCTCCCTTCAGTACGACCTCGCCGGGAACATGACCCGGAAGGTGTCGAACGGGGTGACCCTCGGCATCACATGGAACGCGGACAACAGGCCCACCCTCATCACGAGGAACGGCTCCGACTACATCCAGTACACCTACGACGGCATGGGAAACAGGGTGCGGAAGGTGAACCTCGCGACGGGGTTCGTCACCCGATACTACGGGGAGGTCTATGAGGAGAGGGGGACGACGGGTGTCATCCATCTCTTCGCCAACACCACCCGGATCGCCTCGGTGAGGACCGACGGGACCATCCAGTACTACCACGGCAACCACCTCGGGTCCGCCTCCGTCATAACGGACAGTACGCGGACCGTGAAGGAGACGATAGAGTACCTCCCCTTCGGGAGCTACCGGGTAAGGCAGGACCTTGACGGTTCCTTCCCCGACGTGAACTACACGTTCACGGACCAGGAGCACGATGACGAGACGGGTCTCTACAACTACAGGGCCCGCCTCTACGATCCCCTCCTGGGGAGGTTCATATCGGCTGACTCCATAGTACCGGAGCCGGGGAACCTCCAGGCGTTCAACAGGTATAGCTATTGTGTTAATAATCCGTTAGTATATGTTGATCCGAGCGGACACTGGTTTGGAATAGATGATCTCATTGCGGCTATTGTTGGTGCTGTTGTCGGTGGTGTGTCCGCAGCGATTGCCGGGGAAAACATACTTGAAGGGGCTGCAATAGGGGCCGCAGCCGGTTGGGTTGGGTGGAATACAGGTCTATTAGCCTCACAACAAATAACCGCGGTTATCGAAGGCTCTCTTGGATATTGTAGTGCGGGAACGATAGCCGCGGGAGAGTTCGGAGGAGCCGTCCTGGGCGGGGCGGCAGGCGGGATGGTAGCAGGGGGCATGGGTGCCGGGTTCAATGGAGGCAATATCGGACAGGGTATGCTGACCGGTATGTACTATGGAGCGGCTACCGGTACAGTCATGGGAGGCATCACCTCATTGTACGGGTACGCAAAGGGGTTGCCCATGGACTACGGAGTGGGAGCGGCGTCCACCCCAGCAGAGGGGCTCAGTCAAAGCAGTCCACGGGGACAGCCCGGAGGGTACAACAGCGCCAATGTCACGAGCGACCTGATAGTCTCAGATCCTAATGTCCTGTCGGCCATTAACAAAGCGTGGAAAGACTCCAACCCTGGGACTGTACTGGCGCATGAAGAGGGTGGATGGATTCTTGTGGATCCCGAAACGGGTGCCTTGTGTACACAACGATGGCCAAGCGGCCAACAGGCAATGATTATGCCAGGAAGGGGATCGTCGTATGCCGTAGGTCATTTCCACACTCATCCGAATATTGGCCCTTTCTGGAGTCCTGATCCGAGGGCACCAGACGTTAATTCTACTGTGAGGCACGGAATTCCAGGATATGTTAGAAATGTAAATGGTATTGTCCGAATCAACCCGGATAACGGGAGGTGGTTACATGTATGGCCCTAAGATGAGGTCTGTCATTGTTGTGACATTTGTGTTCTTGGGATTCATCTTGTGGTCTGGATGCGCAGTGGACGGTCATGATGGAGGTGCGGAGATGGATCAGGACACGCTAGTGGGTTTGGCCCGCAAGGTAGCTGTCGAGCACAAGGTTGATGTCGATAATTGCGAGGTTCACTTAAAGAAGAAAGGTGAGGATACGATTGTCGAGTTTTGGCCCCGCAATCCTAATCAAGTTGGTGGAGGTGCGCGACTCTTCTTCAAACAGAAGAATGATGGATACGGATTTAGCAAGATTGAACTGTGGCAATAAACGGAAGACTAGGTGAATCCTATTCAAAGTCGGTCTCGAAGCGGACGCGCTTGGAATGTTGAAATCTTGCACTCCCCGAGTGTTCTGGAGTTATTGCCTACACCCCCGGCGTTTCCTCCTCCAGAAACTGATGCGGATTCACAATGCGGGTCTTGATGTCTTTCTTTCCGAGCAGGCCGGTTGGGATATCCAGCAGGTCCTTATCACCGGTTATGAGGAATTCGGCTTCGATCTCCCTGCATAATGAGAGGTAATGGTCGTCCTTCGCGTCCCTCTATAGAACGATGCGTGTCGATACGTCCACGAGGGTTGCCGCCCCGATGAGTTCATCGATCTTTTCCCGGACGAACGCAAGCTGTTCCGCTGTCAGTTTCCCTGAGAGCTTCGAGAAGACACCTGCCGAATCCGCAATCCTCTTCTCTTGATAGAGTCTACCGTTACGTCATTCCGGGTTCAGGCCCGAATCCGGAAGTTCTTCTAACTCGACATGTTTCCTGGATGTCGCTTCCGCGAGTGGAGACACCGGCCTTCGCCGGAATGAAGGCAAAACGTAGGGCAGACCGAAGAATGACGACGGAACGCAAAACGGGCCAAGGGTCGATCTTGTCAACGCCCTGTCAATCGGCTCAAGTCATTCAAACCGCTTTTGGCTTCTTCTGCCGTTAACCCTGACCTGGAACAGTTTGAGTCGGACCCGGCAAAAATCTCTTGCAATTGTGTAATTTAGAAGATAGACTTCTAATATGCATGGTTATGTCACGAGAGATGCCGAGCCTCTAGTGCTGAAGGACCTCCGAAACTTCGCTGTCGTTGCCATACTTGGTCCCCGTCAGTGCGGTAAATCGACACTGGCGAAGGCATTGAAAGACAGAATCGGAGCCTTTGTCTATCTTGACCTCGAAAGCCCGTCCGACCTCCGCAAACTGAGTGATCCCGAGCTATTCTTCCAGTCTAACAAGGACACAACCGTTTGTCTTGATGAGATCCAGTTGAGACCAGAACTCTTCCCTGTTCTCAGGAGTATTGTGGACCGCACGGGAAGGAAGGGGCAGGCCCTGATATTGGGCTCTGCTTCCAGAAACCTTCTCCGCCAGGGTTCGGAGTCGCTTGCAGGAAGAATATCCTTCATAGAGCTGACCCCCTTCACGGTATCAGAGGTGGCGGGCGCACCTGGCTATGAGCTTCTTGCACACTGGTTCCGGGGAGGGTATCCGGAGAGCTTGCTGGCCGATGACGATGAAACCAGCAACCGTTGGCGGCAGAACTTTCTCCGTACCTTTATAGAAAGAGACATAGCTCAATTAGGCGTCAGGATAACCGCCCGAAATCTTCGAAGGCTCATCACAATGCTGGCGCACAGCCAGGCACAGCTTCTGAACAGCTCGAAACTGGCTGCTTCCCTCGGCGTCACCTATCATACGGTCCGCGACTATATCGACCTCTTCGCGCAGGCGTATGTCGTAAGGATGCTGCCACCGTACGAGAACAACCTTAAGAAGAGGATCATCAAGTCTCCCAAGGTCTACATCAGGGATTCGGGGCTTCTCCATTCCCTTCTGGAAATAGGCAGTTTCAACGACCTCCTTGGCCATCCTGTCTTCGGCAGTTCATGGGAGGGTTTTGGTGTCGAAATGCTCCTCTCCGGGTTGCCGGATTGGCAGGGATATTTCTACCGGGCATCGACAGGAAGCGAGGTCGATCTCCTTCTCGTGAAAGGCAGGAAAGTGATTGCCGTGGAGTTCAAGTCGTCCCGCGCCCCCGGCGTCACCCGTGGCTTTTGGAACGCCCTTGACACCCTGAATGTAACAGAGGCCGCCATCGTGGCACCCGTGGAAGAACCATATTCTATCAAGAAGAACGTAACAGTGTGCGGAATCCTGGATCTCGTCAACCGCTGCAGGTGTGATTTTTCTAGATAGCTCACCCATTTAGACGGTCTGTTTTTCAAGATCGTTCACCCACCCCTTTTTCAAGATCTCTCACCCACTTTTTCAAGTTAATTCACCCACCCGGTCGGCGCCGAAATC